>JAEEGG010004626.1_pt1 | contig 33231 bp, 16 predicted proteins | sample 9134161 | NCBI WGS metagenome assembly JAEEGG01 (sample SAMN16246543, study PRJNA631951) | gut metagenome | biome: gut microbiome; feature: rumen; material: CR-attached | host: Bos | place: Iran: Karaj | collected 2018-10 | reverse complement strand
CCAGGCGCGCAGGGCGAATGAGAGAGAGAACGATTTGTAACTAACTGACATTAAAACAATTAAAAAACCATGATCAACTATAGTATTGTAATTCGAAGCACGAAGCCTGGCACCAAGACGGAGGACATCACCGAGACCAAGGCCTACGGAGTGGCTCAGCTTTCCGATATTTTGACAATCAACGACTTCGCGAAGCACATCGCTGAGCACGGAACCCTCTACAGCCGCGACGTCATCCAGGGCGTCCTGATCAAGATGGTGGACTGCATGCGCGAGCTGCTGCTCGAGGGCAAGAAGATCCAGTTGGGCGAGCTGGGCAGCTTCAGCGTAGCACTCAGCACGAAGGGAGCCGAAACCGCCGCCCTGTTCACCGCCGAGAACATCAAGAAAGTGAACGTCAACTGGGATCGCGGCAAGATGTTCGAGAACCTCCGCGAGGACGCTGTCTTCAACCTTGTCCCCAGCCGCAAGGCGCAGGAGGATGCGGTAGCTGAAGCAAAGCGCCAGGAGACCATCCAGCCTGAGGAACCCTAAACTCATTTACCATTTACCATTTACCATTTAAAATACCATGAAAAGGAAGGAGACTTGGAGATTCATCTTGCAGACGTTGGCGGCTATCATCAGCGCCATCCTGACGAGCCTGGGAGTGTCGAGCTGCCTGGCATGAGAGAGAACAAAAGTGGTGGGGACCTGTCGCAGGCGCCCACCACGAAAAAAAAACTAAAACTAGAAATAAATAAAATTATTGTATCACTATCTTACGACCATGAAGGATATAAATTCCACGTTTCGATGGACGGCCCTCCAGCTTGCGGCCATCAACGGTGAACCACTCTTCTGGCTGCACATCGCACTCGATGCCGGTGACAGCAACAGGATCCTCGCTGTCGGCTGGCGCGTTGGGATAGAACTGGCGGAGATAGGGGTAGCCATCGTTGATCGCATTGTTCCTTCCCCAGGTCTCATCGAAATCCCATCCTACGAAGGTGGACTTGGCTTTCATCTCGGCAGTAAGCTTTCCTCCCCCAGCCTTCTGGTCGACAACCAGTTCCTTATCGTAGTACGTTCCGCTTCCGTACTGCCCTGCATCCAGCCCAAAGTAGCTGTGGTCAGCACTGTAGCAGTTGACGAGAGAACATTTTTGACTTCCATACATAACTCCATACAGGATATTGACCAAACTACTCTTGCGGCTCAAGCGCTCCGGATCTTCAATCTTCACCCTGGAATAGCAGTTGCTGATGCTGTTGTTCTTACCTCTCTCCTGACCGATGAGTCCAGCCACATAACCATTCCAGCCCTTCTTCTTCGGACAGATGATCTTGCCTTCGGCAAAGCATTTCTCCACCACGTTGCTCTCGCCAGCGAGATAATCAACCAGCAGACCTGCCTTGCCTCCTATCCCCGTGTCGCCGTAGTAGTAGAGCCCATCGTGCTGCTGCATGTCGATGACAGAAGCCCTGATTCCTACGTTGCGGATGGTGCATCCGCTACCTCCAACCACACCAAACAAGCCGTAGCCTGTGATGCTGGTATCGGTGTTCATGGGAACGGCACCCATTTCAATGTACATTCCGTACACGATGTGTCCCTGGCCGTCGAATGTGCCTTTGAAGAAAGAGGCATCCTGGCCGCTTTTTTCCTGATAGCGTCCGATGGGTTTCCAAGGCACGGCGTAGGCATTGTGGCCCCAGAAGTTCCAGTCGGTCGTGTCGTTGAGGAAGATGTCGTCGTCGAGCACCACGGTCTTTCCCTCCAGATCATTGGGGGCGAGTGTCTGGTTGCCCTCTGCATCGTAGACGCCGTTCACTACAGCCGCAAAGCCACGCATCTGGGCAGCGGTCTTGATGTGGAAGGTGGTGGCGAACTTGTTGCTGAAGGGCGTGAGGTCGTAGTCGTAGATCTCGTTCTTGATCCATTTGGCATAGAGCGTCAGGTCAGCCGTGGGGAGTTCCGACTCGAAATCGAAGAAATCGGTCAGTTGCTCGTCCTTGTACCATCCGGCGAAGAGCTTTCCTTCCTGGGTGGGACGCCTGGGCACCACCATCTTGCTGCCTGCCTCGATGTAGCGCGTAGGCAGAGCTGTCCCGCCATTGCTGGCGAATGTGATGGAGATTGCAGGGGTGTAGGCTGCATCGGACGATACGCAAGGATAGTCGCCCTCGCGCATCTGCCAGTAGTTGAGCTGCAGGTCTGCATCATCGGCGTGGTTGGCATTCCAGCGGCTAACGGCATCGTTGAGCACGTTCACACCCTCGTCGGACTGCAGCCAAGCGGTTGGCTTGCGCTGGTCCTTTGTGCCTCCTGCCGACTTGTCGCCATCCACAAAGCAGTTCTCTGCCTTCTGGAAACTCATATCAGGCCCTTTGGTCTCGCTCGAACCCGTGTAGAGGGCATTGACAATCTGGCTATCGTAGGAAGACCAGTCATTGCCAAAGAAGGCACCCTCGCCATTCACCTCTGCGCTGCTCGTGCAGTTGAGCATCAGCACTTTCGCACCTTTGTCTGACGCAAACGAACCCATGTAACCACTGTTATCACCCACGCTCAAGGCTTCACCTGAGACATGGCACTGGATGATGCGTGCGCCGCCTCCTATGTAGCCAGCCAGAATGCCGCCGCTCGATGCGTGAACGTAGGCTCCCGTAATACCCAAATTGCGGATTATGGAGCCATTGCGACGGCTGATGTTGCCAAACAAGCCTTGCAGCACAAGCAGGTTGTCGATATACATGTTCTTCACCTCGTGGAAACCTCCGTCGTAGTTCCCTCGGAAGTAGTTGCTCCACGTGCCTTTGCATTGTGGATGCACCTTGGTCGCTCCGATGGGTTCCCATGGGTCAGGCATCTGCTCGCCCCATTGGTCTCGAGAGGCATTCAGCTCGATGTCGGCTGTCTGGCGCAGATACTCCCCACGGAAGTCATAGCCGTGGTTGGTGAGCCAAGCGATGTTCGTCAGCTGTTCCTTGGTTCCTATCAGATAAGGACTTTCCTTCGTTCCATCGCCGCCAGAGAAATAGCCTGTGGCTGACACGTTCTTCTCGCGGATGCCAGTGGCTCGCGGCAGTTGGCCAGGGCGGTATTCCCATTGGCTCGTACCCAGGAGTTTGGCTACCCGATTGAGCGTATCGACGAAAGCCTGGCTTTGCATGAAGGCGAGCGTCACGTCGTGGCCCGACCAGCTTTTGTCGAGACCTAACGGATTCGTCGCTGCAGGCATTCCATCGCTTCGCCAGTAACAGTTCACCTCCCAACCTGCATCTATCGTTTCGGAATTGGCGCCGTCTGCCTCGCCAAAGAAGTTTGTGTGGAACACGAAGAAGTTGGATTCCCAGATGTCACTCTTAGGCTGCAGATAGGGTTCTACGTTGCCTGCTGCAAAGCAGTTGACGATGGAACCTGTCTGAGGTGTTTCATACGTATGACCGGCCACGATACCGTTGTCCCGCACAAACATGACCATCCGGGCAGCGAAATCGCCTGCGCTGTTGTCCGTGTACGTTCCATCGGCATAGCACGACTCGATGCGACCTGTGTTGGTCATGCAGAATCCTGCCACCACGCTTATGTCGGTTGCGAAGATGGGAGTGTTGTCGGTAGAGAGTTGCCCATGAGCCGCACATTCGCGTATGACTCCTGAGTTCTGGTCGACGAACCCAACGGCGCTGAGTGCATTCTTCCTCCCTGGATTGGTGCCCAGTTTGGCTGTCACGTTGGTCTTGCTCTCGCAATTCTCTATGAGTCCCTCGTTGTTGCAGACAAAGCCAGAACCGACTGCGTGACACGTGATGTTCACCTCACCCTCAGCCACGCAGTTGCGGATGATACCGTCTTTCCTGTTATACACAGCGATGGGAGCCGCATCAAAGCCCCAAGCCGTGACGTTGGCCGTGCAGTTCTCTATCAATCCGTGGTTGTCATACACCAGGCCAGCCATTTCCAGTCCTTCGCTCGAGCTTCTCAAGTTGCCCTCCACATGGCAGTTTCGGATGGTGCTGCCCTCCTGAACCGATACGACCAGAAGCGACTGTGCCAAAGCTGACATCAGACCGCCCTGCATCCGCACGTTCTCGATCGTTCCGCCATCCACCACTCCAAAGAGGGCTTTGTAGAAGACTGAGAGGTCGAGCCTCGTGATATCGCTGTTCCAGGCATACGGATCCCAATCGGAGCCCCAGCCCATACCGCCTGAGTAATAGATGTTGTGGATGGTGTGGCCAGCACCGTCGAAGGAGCCACGGAACGCACAAGTGTCCGTAGTGTTCCAATCATAGAGAATCCGTCCGATGGGCGTCCACTTCAACGTGTCGCTGTCCTCTGCAAACGAATTGAGGTAGATATCCTGGGTAAGACGGAAATGCTTGCCAGCAAAGTCCTCACGGTCTGTATTCACGAGCTCTGCCAATCCAGCCAACTGCTCAGGAGTAGCGATGAGGTATGGACTCTCCTGCGAACCGTCGCCTCCCGCCAACACTTTGTCGGCAGTTCCGTCCCAGATGTGTTGAGCCCAAAGGTGTCCACTCAACGTCAGAAGCGCGATGAGCGAGAGTAGAAAACGTGGATGTTTCTTCATTATGCGTTTTTTGTTATTGATCGTACCAAAGTTTGAGTACAAAGATATGAATAATCTTTGAGAAAGAACCTGTAATTCCTAAAAAAATAACCTGAACACGGAGAGAAAAAAATAGTGGGGACCTGTCGCAGGCGCCCACCACAAATTTTATTCAGTTACATGAAATAAAAAGTATAACAATATACGTACCCTCACGGGCAACCCTTTAACAATTCATTCGAGAAGTCCCGTCAACGGACAAGTACCTTGTAGGACTTACCGTCGCGAGTGTGGATGATATGGATGCCCTGCTGGGTCTTGCTCACGCGCACTCCAGAGGGAGAATAGGATTCGTACTCCGCTGGGGTGAAGGGAACGAGACGGATGTGGTTGCCCTCGTTGTAATAGGTCCCATCGTCGGCAAGTTTGACTTCACCATGAGTGGGATCCAGAACGGGATGAGCATCCTGTCCCAATGCCTGGAACCAGATGGGTTCCTGTTGTTCGCTGTACTTGTTGAGCAGATAGCAGAGCTCACCGTTGGCAACCTGTTCAGCGGTGGCTTCCTTGATGTCGAAATCTGGGTTCAGATCCCAATGGACAATATAGTTGTTGCTCGTCTCGCAGTAGCACAGAGCGAAGGGCTTGTTTATATTACCATCAGGCCCATCATAGTAGCCCTCGATAGAGGCACTGGACCAACTGTTGCGAATGTGACCTCGACCGATGTATCCCGTCAGCGCTCCACTCTCCTTGCTGCCCACAACGGACCCAGAGGAGTAGCAGTTATCGACGAGGACGGAGGCCTTGTTGCTCATGTTGCAGCCAAAGATGGCACCCGTATTGACGCCACCAGTCACGCTGCCCTCATTGCCCACTCCGCTGATATAGACATCGCCTGAGACAGTTGCTGATCCGCCCACGATGGCCGTATAGTTTCCACCCTTGATGCTGCACGTCGAATCAAAGACGAAGTTCTGGATGTGGGCATTTGGACCGATGATGCTGAAGAGGCCCGTATAGGTCTTGTCGGAATTGATCACCAGATGGCTGAAGGTATGTCCCTGGCCATCGAAGGTGCCGCAGTAGGGAAGTTCGGAGGACCCCAACGGAACGATTGTGTAGCCCTCGAAATCGAGGTCGGAGGTGACGATGGCATTGATGTTGGGCATGCCGCCATTCACCAGAAGCGCGAAGTCAATCAGGTCTTGGGCAGAGGAGATTTCGAAGTCGGTCTTGTTGGCATAGGTAGCACCCTTGCGTACCACTTCCAGATGATGCTGAAGCACAGGATGATCGTCCTCGCCCAATGTCTGGAAGAAGTAGGACTTGCCGTCGCCGTTGACGTGGTCGTGGAGACGGTAGCAGAGGTCGCCGCGAGAAATGTTGGAATCGCTGAGTTTCGTGACACCAGCCTGCACCTGCTTGTGGTTGTTGAAGCAGCGGGTGAAGGTTGCATCCTTGTGACGACCGAAACTGTAGTTGCCTTGGAGCCCGCTGACGGAAGCTATGTTGTAACAGCTTGTGACCTGAGCCTGATACCCCAGCCAACCGCTGATGGCAGCGCTCTCATTAGCTCCATCCACAGAACCAGAGGTGTAGCAGAAACGGATGTCGACTGCGGTGTTTTCGTCAGTACATGTTCCCAGGATACCAGCCGCCCACTTGCCGCTGGCTGTCACCTGACCCTCGTTGCCCAGTCTCTCGAGCACGACAGTGCCTTCTCCCTGGACAGAGCCGATGAGTCCCACGCCGTTGGCTCCACGAATATGGCAGCTGCTGTCGAGGGTGATTCCACGAACGGAAGCGCCTGCCGTCAGGGTACCGAAGAGTCCAACGTAGTCGTCGGTACTATTGATCGTGAGTCCGGAAATGATGTGGTTCTGACCTTCGAAGACGCCCTCGTAGGGATGCTCAGGCGATCCGATGGGCTTCAGGCGGGAACTGATGCCAGAGAGATCGATATCAGCGTCGAGACGGCCGTTCAAAGCGGTGAGACCCTGCACGTTGACTGCATGCTGGAAGACTTGGAACTCTTTGGCGGAGGTGATGACGTAGAGCGTGTCGGAAGGATCCACCTCCTGGACATTCTCGTAGCCCAGCTTGTCATCAATCCAAGCGATTCTCGTTTTCAGATAGTTCTTGACGATGTTTATCTCGCCCTGATAGGTGCCAGGAGCGAATTGTTGAAGCGTGAGCAGCTTGCCCAGATTGTCCCAACGCGTGAAATTGAGTTTCTGGGACTCATCATTCACTACAGCCAAACTGTCGACAAAGGCCCAAAGGCTCTCATGAGTGAACGCCTTGCTCTTGCGCATATCTGCCCAGATGGAGCGGAGCGTCTCGACTGCATAGGGATCGGAAAGGATACGGTTGACAAAATCGCGGGAGCCGCTGACAGCGGAACCATAATTGTAAAGCCAGTTGGACTTCCCGTTGGCAGGATAGACGCGCTGGTCATTGTCCATGCAGAGGTCGAAATCCCAGACAGGACCGAAATGGAAGAGGTCGTCGTCGCGCTCCTTGTAAAGATAGATGCTCCACAACGCATCCGTGTTCCCTGCAAACTCCTCAACGAGCAGCCAGCGCAGGAAACTCTCCAAATCAAGCCTGGAGCGATAGCCATTCACGGGATCCTTGTAGGCAGCGGACCAGAGGCTGGCTTCCATCGCGTTGAACGTACTACGGATATATGAGAACTGCTCGCTGACAAGCTCATCATCATCGGGGTACTTGACATCGACAGGAAGCCCATGGGAGCTGGTGAAATGGTAACGCTCGCCTGAACCGGTAATCTCAAGCAAATAGCCACCTGTGATGAAAGGCTCCTCAATGTCCTCAGGGAGCATCTCAGTAACATTGACACGATTCGCGTCGACCGTAACCTGATCTGCAAGCTGATAATTGCCCTTATACTCGCCATTCACGATGACATCGACGTTCTGGATCCAGGGAGTATAGGCAAGGCCCAGACGGCGACTCATCTCGAAAGCTATGTTGTTGCGGATGAGAGTCTTCTCGCGCCAGTTGGGCATAAGAACCCACTTCCTGCACTTGGAAGGGCTCTCCAGCGGGGAATCCTTGAGCATGTGGTGGCTCTTGCCATCGTTGAACTTGATACGGTAGGGACGCTTCAGGAACGCCTCGTAGCGCGACCCGTTGCCTCGCTCACGAGCCAGGACGGGATATTCCTGGATACGGGTTCCTTCGTCATAGACGATGCACATCTCAGACTCCAGCTCAGTCGACTTGTCCCAAGGTTCCTTGCCGCAATACGTGTGGTAGGAAAGCGTGGGCAGATTGGTCAACTGATAGAACTGGGAATCGTCGCCCTCGCCCTCATGACCATAGAACTCAATCTCAGCAACATTGCATCGGCTGTCGGCAGGAGCACACCAGCGGACATAGCGGAAGCCACGCGAGACTTGCACGTCGGCATAGGAGATAGTGCCAATGATTCCTTTCTCTGTGATCATGTACAGAGGGATGGCATCCATGAAGTCCTCGCGGTTGGAACCCTCGAAGAGCCCCAGAAGAACACGTCCAGGACCAACCTCGTGGTTGCGGGGACTCCAGCCTACGCGGGTAATGACATGGGGAGTGCCCAGATCCAGACCCACCCAAGTATGGGACTTGTCGTAGGTAACGACGAAGGTGGAAAGGTCTCCGTCGAAAGCGTTTGCCGGAGTATTCTTTGATAAGGTGATAGCTTGGGTATCATAATCGTAGCATGTCTCTGTTCCAATCACTGTGCCCGTCAACTTTGCATCCTGCGCATTCAGGGACAGCGCAGGATGCAAGAGGCATGAGACGGTCAACAAGAGCAGCCTGTCAAAACTTCTCATTCCAGATAGCATATCTTATTGCTTTTACCAAATATCTTCAGGAGTCATGGGGTTATCGTAAACTTCCTTAGCACACCACTCCAAGTAATCCATATACATTTCCTTCTTGTCCGAGTCAAGTACGGACTTCAGACGCAGATAGTATGTATCATCTGCATTCAGGTGCTGACGGATAAGAATATGACGAACGTTGGAAGGACTGCCTGTACGGCTGGGACCACCACTGTTGGTGATGGACATTTCGCTCTTCATACGCCAGTTGGCACGCATGTGCTTGTCAATCTCAGCGTTGTAGTCATCATCGTCAGTATCAGGCTCGTATCCGTAGTTGGGGTTTGTGCCTGACTTTGTCAGGTCGATAGGAATACCTGTTGGAACGAGGCGATCCTTGTTGTTTCCAAAATAGAACTGGATGATACCGCGGTCACCATTAGGCAGTACACGATAGCGCAACTCGTAGGTGCCAGAACGTGGTACAGGAGGAAGCTTGATGGTAATCTCATAGTGTCCCTCAGCCTTCAACTCGTCGGCCTGATTGTTACACCAATCATACTTGTAGGAATTGAGGTAGACGAAATGCGTCTCGTTGTTCATATCCATATTCTCCAGATATTTATAAGTGGTATTGGGAGGGAAGTGAACAAACTGGTCGACTGGGTCGGTACTCTCCTTCTTGCGCAAATCGTTGGTCATAGCCTCAGGGAAGAGACTCATGGCATCGAAGCGGATACGGCCGCGAGCCAGGTTCTCACGTACGGCATCTGTATAAGCCAAAGGCTTGTCGATTCCATAAATGATGCCATTGAGTGCCTGATACAACTGCACATTCTCAGAACGGTTGTCGATGAGATTACCCACCTTGTCGGGATCGCAAGAGAGCTCGTGGTAAGTGCCACGACGACCATTGTCCAGATTGGGGAAACGATTAAGATAGATTCCCTCAGACTCTCTACTCTCATAGATTTTCAGCAAGCGGCGCTTACCCATAGTGGCGTAGAACTCATAGACAGGAATGGTGGGTTCCATCTTTGAATAGCTGAAGCCATATTCATTCACATGGTATACCAGTTTGTTAGAAGGTATGCGCATGGGAAGCACATGATAAGTGACCCACTGATTCAGCAGATTGTTGGGCGAAGTCCAATTGTTATCGGTGGTGAAAACATCACCTTCGGTGTACTGGTGATTGTCATAGACCCACTTCTGCACGTCCTCACAGGTAATCTCGCTAGGTTCCTTGCCTATCTGCTCACGCCAGAAAGCATCTGTCTCTGCAAACATGGTAAAACCATATCTACGATGCTCAGGGGCATAAGCCATAGGGTGACCAGAAGCGCCGTGAAAGACCCATCCGAAAGCCTTTGCGTTGAAGTCTGGAATAAGTCCACGCATATATAAATTGCGGTAACGGAAATCTTCCGTTACGTTGAAGGTATCACGCAAGCCACATGTCAAAGCAACACGCGAGGCAACGATGAAACCTTCTTTCTTGTTGTCAATGATGTCGGCCATCAGGGCAGCCAGAGTGATATCCTTGGGGGCAATTACTTTTTCCATCTGGTGAACAACACCATTAATGGCAGGAATATCGCGGTTGCGAATGCTCATGGGACAATCGTAGTTTATATACAGACTGTCAGGCTCATATTTCACATAGCGAACCGTAAGCTTACGGTCGTTCATGTTGCTGAGCGGCATTTCGCTATTGTTTTCCGTGGGAAAGTTGCTCGTCTCGTAATAAATTTCATCTTTGCCGTCAATCACACTGTTATATGCGATGACTTTACGGATGGAGTCGCGCTTTACATCCGTGGCAAAACCGTCCCAAGAGGGCGACGAGATCAGACCGCTCTCGGTGAGTTCCTGCAGGTAATTGTAGATTGCTTCGTTGGTGGGAGCAAACACTGTGTAATGACCACGGGCAGTAAGTAACTGATAGACAGTAGACTGACTTATCTCACTCACATTTGTATTACGGAGCACGTCCAGATATTCCGAATATGTCTCTGGGTGTTTCTCCATATAAGAGATGATAGTCTGTTCGTTGAAAACATATCGTGCTGATTCATCAACATTCTCCTTGCAACCCATGAACAACAAGGTCCCCAGGAACAAGGCTACTGATGCTTTACGGATAAGTTTCATAGCAGGATTTTTTTGATTAATGATTTTGAGGTTAAAACCCTCTCCACTCCTTTCTTTCGGAGTGGAGAGGGGAAATAGTTTAGATTATTGTTCAGTTCATTACTTCACCAGAATCTTCTTGCCATCGATGATGTAGATACCCTTGACAGCCTTCTCTACACGCTGACCATTCAGGTTGAAGATCATGCCATCAGCATCCTTGTTGGTACGGATAGATTCAATGCCAGTGGGGAAGCTCTTCAGAACAGGATAACTGCCTTCTGCCATATCACAGAACCAAACCTCTGGATCCCATGCTACCACCTTGCTCTGCAGGTCGGCAAAGTTGCTGCCGTTGTAGTAGAGAATCTCACGCAGGTCTTCGTTACTGCGAGCAGGACCGAAGTTGTTGTCCGTATTGTTCCATACAGCCACGTGCTTGTACGTACCGATAGGTGTCGTATCCTGGAAGCCACCGCCGATGATACCACCACCACGATTGATGCTGCCAGCTGCATAAACCTGAGCCATATCAACCAGTGCGCGTACACGACCGATGATACCACCCGTGAGATCGCCTGCACCGTTCACCTCTACGTTGGCATAGCAGTTGAGGATGTGGCTCTCACCACCAATGTTACCAAACATACCGCCGCAGTAACCAGTTGCAGTCACCGCACCAGTTACCCAAACGTTCTCTACGTAGCAGGGCTGATTGTAGGTACTGTGACCCAGATAGCCAGCCACAATACCCGTACCGCCAGCACTTGTCACGTTAGCGTTCTCGATACCCAAGTTGCGAACATTACCGCAAAGCACGCCGAAGAGACCTGGATAGTCATAAGATCCGGGCAGGTCGGAAGTCAGGTTGCGGATTACATGATTCTTACCATCGAAGTCAATGAAAGGATAGCCGTTAGCCTGGTCGGCAATGTTGAAGAGAGGTGTCCAGTCCTTCACGCCTTCCATATCCACGTCGTCTTCCATTACCACATAGTTCATGCGGCCGGAAACGAGCACGTTGATAAGGTTGGAAAGATCGGCAGCCGTCTTCACGATAAATGGATTGTCCTTCGTACCATCAGGTGCAACAACGTTCTCATTAACATAGTTGCCATTTGCGTCCTTAACAACAACACCATGATTTGGATCCAATACAGGATGCTCATCCCTACCTAACGTCTGGAACCAGATGGGCTCCTCGAGACCGCTGAACTGGTTGAGCATGTAGCAGAGTTCACCAGAAGCAACTTGTTCCATAGTGACACCCTTGATGTCAAAGTCAGAGTTCAGGTCGGTATGAACGACGTAGTTGTTCTTGGTGTCGCAATAGCACAGAGCGAAGGGCTTGCTGGCAGATGAATAGTAACCAGTGATGGCTGCGCTTGACCAGCTGTTATGGATGTAACCATTTCTGATGAAGCCCATCAAAGCACCACTCTCGTTGTCACCTTCTACGGTACCACTTGAATAGCATCTGTCGACGTATACCGTAGCGGTTGCACTCATCTCACAACCGAAGATAGCACCTGCGTTCTTTATACCTTTTACATAACCTTCGTTACCAACTGCAGTGATATAAACATCACCCTCTACAGTAGTGGTACCACCAATGATACCCGTGTAGCTACCACCAATGATACTACATGTCTCGTCGAGTACGAAATTCTGGATATGTGCTCCAGGACCTACAAGACCCCAGATACCTGTGTAGTTGTTGGAGCTCTCGATGTACAGGTTGCTGATTCTGTGACCTTGACCATCAAATGTTCCAATATAATAAATACCTGAACCATCGGGACACATCATGTCGAGAGTGTAACCTTCCATGTCGATATTGGCTGTCAAGACTGCATTCGCATTGGTAGCGCCACTGTTAACCTTCTTAGCGAACCAGATAAGGTTACCAGCATCAGCAATCTGATAGAAGCCGTCAACCAACTGTGGAGCTAAACCGAATGCTCTCTCGTAGAATGTGGCATTCTTCAGATCTTCCTCAGCCTCAGCCTCAGCAGTAGAATAAACGCCATCCATCAGCTTATCCCAGATAGCATAGAAGAAGGTTGTCTCTTCTCCGAAGGCAGGATCGTCGATGCCACCTGCATTGTGGATTTCATCAACAGCAGAATAATAGCTTTCCAAATCAGCAGCATAGTTGCGGTAAGCACGCTTGCTGGCAGGAATTGCATCAAAGATTTCAGAGAATCTGGCAATGAGAGCCATCTTGTCGGCGGGCTCAACAGCATTCTCAACCTCAGCCATCGCACTCTGCAGGTCGGCCAGCAGAGAAGCGCTGTAGCTGGGATAGTATGTGAAGTTGCCTTCATCTGGAGTGTAGTTCTGAATCATCTGAGCACGGGCAAGCATGCCTTCCAGAGTCTTATCCATAGAATCGGAAGCATCCTCCAGGTCACCAAGATAGAACAGACGATAGTTACTCATCAAAGCCCAATCGCGTGCGTTGCCTGTACCAGGGTTCTTACAACCGATTGTCAGAGTTCCGTCTGTAACATTAGCCACCAAAACATTCTCATAGCGTCCGTATGTGAAGTGGAAGCTACCACCCACATGCCCCTGGGGAACATAACCATATACGTTACCTTCCTCGTCAGTCAGAGTAAGGTCGACATATTGAACTGACAGGTCACAATTCACACCATCCTCGGCAGTTGCAGCCTCCTGATACTCGTCGAAATAGTTCTTCAGGAACACTTTGCTGTCGTTGGCATAGAAAATGGCTGCATAGCTGGGATTCTCCATGAGAGGCAAGCAACGGAACACACCATTCATGCGAATCTCATAGATACCATTGGTCAAGCCGGTAATCGTCTGCTGATAATTGAAGTCATTACCGAATCCTTCAGCTGCCTGCATCATGCCAGGCTGACCGCCTGTGGTAAAGTTTCCTTCCAGAATGGTCCAACCTTCCTTGCCATCAGCGAACTGAGGATTAACGATCATATTGGTCACCTCAGAACCCTTACCGTAACCATTCTTGATGGCATTGTTCAGCATCTCCTGAACCTTGGCTGTTTCAGCAACGATTTCCTCCGTAGTGAGGACGTGGTTATCGAGGATGTAGTTCGCACCACCGTTGGCGTACGTCTCATTGGGCTCCTCATCGCTCTCCAGATAATCTGTCAGGAGTTCACGATCTTCACCCCAGAAAGTATCATCATTGTCAAGATAGTCCTTCACATAATCCAACTTCTCATTGTATGCCACGTATGCAGCAGCAGATTCCTCTATCTCAGCATACTTGGCAGAGAGAGCCTTGTAGGTTGGCAAGAACTCTTCCAAGGTGGCAGGATTGCCTAAACCTTCGAGCAAAGCTCCAAACTCATCGAGCAGTGACTGGGTAGCAACTGCATCGTTAGCAATCTCTTGCATATAGCTCTCATACTCGCCCAGGAATGAAGAGAAGGAAGCATCGTCCTGGATAGAACCACAGCCATCCAATGAATAAACGATACCATGAGTGTTGTCCAGTACAGGATGATCATCCATACCTATTGTCTGGAACCAGATGGGATTCTCCAAGCTCTTACCATTAAGCAGGTAGCAAAGCTCACCTGAAGAAACCTGTTCGGCAGTAATACCCTTGATGTCGAAGCTGGCGTTCAGGTCGGTGTGAACGATGTAGTTGTTTCTCGTATCGCAATAGCACAGAGCGAAAGGCTTGCTGGCAGAGGTATAGTAACCCTCGATAGAGGCACTTGACCAGCTGTTGTAGATGTAACCCTTGCTGATGTAACCTGTCAGGGCACCACTCTCGAGGTCACCTACGATAGTACCTGTTGAATAGCATCTGTCGATGTTGACTGTAGCGGCAGCACCCAGTTCGCAACCAAAGATTGCACCAGTGTTTCTTCCTCCCTTCACATAACCTTCGTTACCAACGGCTGTGATATTTACTGTGCCTGCAGCACTGGCAGTAGCACCGATAATAGCGGTATAGGCACCACCAATGATGCTACATGTCTCATCCAATACAAAGTTGCGGATATCGCAGTCACCAGTAATATAACCAAAGAGACCTACATGATCCTCATTGGGACGATCGATGTTCAAACCACTGATAACATGACCTTGTCCATCGAACTTTCCAGAATTGAACAAGCAATCATTATTACCAATCATGGGGAATATGTCGTTCACGCTAGACATGTTGATGTCAGAGGTCAGACGACCTGCCAGACCCTTGATGCCAGAGTTGGCCATATAGGCAAACCAAACAAGCTGCTCAGCATTGTCAATCTGGTAGTAACCGTCCTCATCCTGCTGGCAGTAGTTAACGTCTACAAAACCACAGACAGTACATACTCCATTCTGCAAGTCGTGATCGTCCCTCTGCGTACCATTGGGATCGTTGCCGTAACTCACATCGCCAATAGGCTCACCACCGCAGGAAACATGACCGTTGGCATATACCACCTTGTGGGTTGGGTTCAATGTAGGAAGATCATCCTCACCGATAGTCTGATACCAGCTGATTTTGCTCTGATCGCCGTTCAGGGTAAAAGTCATCAGGCCACTCATGGCATCCACGTCGCTGAACTCGAGCACTCCATCATTTCTGTCAGGAGCATTTGAGTAATTGTTTTTGGCTACAGCTGGAGAACCACGCCAGAAAGCATCACCATTGTACACACCTTCGATAGATCCAATGGCCCAGCAGTTCTCGATACGGCCGTTAGCAAACCATCCGTTGATCTGACCTGCTTGATCGCTACCCTTCACGGGACCCGTAACGTAGCAGTTAGTCAGGGTAGAAGCAGGGCCGTCCATGTTGCAACCCAAGATACCACCTGCATTGATACCAGAAGCCACAACAGCACCTTCCATACCGAGTCTATCGATGAGGACTGTACTGGCAGCATTAATGGTAGCACCAATAATGCCGACATAAGAAGCACCACCAATATAAGAATTGCTGTCGATAACAAAATTCTTGATAACGGCTTCAAGGGTTATGCGGCCAAACATGCCGACGTAACTCTCGTTCTTATTAATAACAAGGTTTTTGATGATGTGATCCTGGCCATCAAACTCACCCTGATAGGGAGCTGCCGTGGAGCCAATAGGATTAAAGTTGGGGCTGACCTCAGCGGGAGCGCCGTCAACCAATTTACCACCCATATCAATGTCTGCCGTCAGTTTGGCATTAGCTTTTGTATTACCAGAACCAACGAGGTCGGAAAAAGCAACGAGTTCTTCGGCAGAACCTATCAAGTAGTAACCGTCAGCATCCTTCTTCAAATTATCAATTCCGGAGTCTTGATCGAAGTTGCCGTAAGCAGCGATCTGATCACTTGTGAGGGGGGTGTCCCAATAAGCAATCTCAGACACATAGGTGTCAGTAGCCTCACCGTCTTCGTCAGAGCACAGGAAGAAGCCTGCGGGATCGATTTCCCAGCGAGCATTGTTTTTTTCATTGGTATTGAGAAGTTCGCCATCCAAATAGAGGCTGAATGTCCCACCATTTTTTACCATAATCAAACGGTACCACCTTTTGTTGATGACAATGCCTGCATAGCCCAAATCGCCAATTCCAACTGTATGGTTATGTACAAAGATGTCCGCATCGTTCGCATTCAATATATCCGTCTGGAACAAGCCATCATAGGGCGTAGCATCTTCCACCATGAAATCCAACTGGATGGTGTAATTTCTTGTAGCACTCTCAGCATTCAATGCCACCCACAGGGCTGCATCCTTCGGTACAAGGATAGCCTTGTTCGCAGCCGTAGGACCATCAATAGTCGCAATGCCTGCAGCCTCTGGCGTATCACACAGAGTTGCACTCTTAGCGCCAATAATGGCTGGTTGCAACTGGAGAGCACCCTCTGAAGCCTCCAGCAAGTTGCTGGCATTCTCGAATGTCCATTTACCTTTGGGAGCGGGCACATCCTGAGCCACTGCCTTCAGGTTCATCCCCACCATGCATAGAAGCACAGCGAAGAAAAGAAAAGTAGATCTTTTTTCCATTCTTTTGTTGATTTAGGTTAATAAATTATTTCATTCTCTAATATTCATGATAGATTTTGTTGCGAAATTACGCTTTTTTTTCTCACCAACAAAATTTTCTTTGTTTTTTTGGGGGAAAAAAATGCATTTCAACATTTATTATAAATATACGAAGAAGGATTCTTTCCAGAGATGACAATTTATGAAAAAAAATCAAAAAAGATGTCGAACTACCAAGTGGAATCTTTTGCAGTTTCCATATTTTATTGTATCTTTGTCAGGATGAAAAAAGAAGAATGAATTGCTATGACTATCGAAGAACACCCTCTTACCCCTTTCCTACCCTCCAACAGCAGGATTCTTTTCTTGGGTAGTTTTCCGCCACCACGAAACCGATGGTGTATGGATTTCTTTTATCCCAACTGGATCAACGATTTTTGGCGAGTTATGGGACTCCTCTTTTTTGAGGACAAAACACATTTCGAAGTACCCAACCAGAAGGAATTCGACCGTCATGCCATCGTTCTGTTTGCACAAGAACAAGGATTCGCATTCTTCGATACAGCACAGAAAGTGTGCCGACAACGCGACAATGCAAGCGACAATTTTCTCGAGATTCTGGAACCTACCGATATCGGAGCATTGCTCAAACAAATTCCTTTGTGCAAACATATCGTCACTACAGGAGGCAAAGCCAGCCAGCAGTTGATGAACCTTTTAGGTTTAGCTGAACCTCCTTCTATTGGAAGCAATGTTTCCTGTCTTTTGGCTGGCCGAGACATACGATGGTGGCGAATGCCCTCCACCAGCCGTGCCTATCCTCTCAGCTTGTCCAAAAAAGCTGAATTTTATGCCAAATTATTCCATGAGTAAACATTATCATGAAGACCTTCAACAAAAACAAATGAGAACCTTTCATATTAAAGTACTGCCCGAAATCAACCACGTTTGCCCCAATTTTGTGGGAGCAGCTGTCCATGCAGAATTCCACAACACTCCTTATTCCGAACCCCTTTGGCAGGAAATCAACCGATTCCTTTCAGAATACCGGAAACTCTACACGATCGAAAGCATCAAAGAAATGCCCAGCATCCAAGCCACACGACAAGTCTACAAACGATGCGGTAAGGATCCCAGCCGCTATCGTCCCAGTGGAGAGGCTCTCGTACGTCGTGCCCTGCAGGGCAAGGAACTCTATCAGATTGATACGGCTGTGGACCTTATCAACCTTGCCAGCATCGCATACGGGTATAGCATCGGAGGATTTGATGCTGACAAGATTCAGGGTGACCAGCTGACACTGGGAATAGGATGTGAAGGAGAACCATACGAAGGCATCGGAAGAGGGATGCTCAACATTGCAGGACTGCCTGTCTATCGTGATAAATATGGTGGAATCGGAACACCCACGAGCGACAACGAACGAACCAAGATGGAACTTTCCACCAGTCATCTTCTTGCAATCGTCAACGGCTACGACGGTAATCGGCAGAATGTGCTCTCCTGTGCGAAATATATTCAGCAGCTGCTTCAGGATTTCGCCCAAAGCACGGGTGGCATCATCGTTCAGTTCTGAGCAGGATCCCAGTCCCTCAGGTTTGATTTGGCTTCCAACTTGTTCTCCACCCTGTCGTCCAGTTTCGAGAAAAAGTCCATTCCTGTTAGCTGCTCAATCTGATCCACCGTGCGTACCGCCTTGTCCATAGGCTGATCCGAACTGTTGTTGGCATAATAGAAACCTATAGCCTTCTCATATCCTTTGCGCACAGAAAGTACCACCTTGAAGAAGCCATCAGGCACTACCGACTTCACCTTCTTCCCTATCGTCTTCGTCTTGCGATCTGCCTTATATACCGGGCCACACACGATGTAGACTTTCCCTTCTCTCCGAGCCCAACGGCGACAGGCAATCTCGAGATTGTTCCACCAGTTTTTGTTCAATTCATGATCCTGAGGGCACATGTTGCTCATGTAGAAGCATTCTGTCATAGCTCTTGGATCCCACCTGTTGTCACCTGCCGGACACATGTGTCCCCGATCGTATTTCGAGCCGCTGTAGTCAAAACTCTGCACTCGGTTTTTCTCATTGATCTTCTGGTCCCCCTGAAAATCTTTTGCTCGCCGAGTGTTTCCGTAAGTTTCCTTCCTCAGCAGTTCCCATGCTACCCAATTAGGATTATTGTAATCCTTATTGTATGACAATGTGTAGGCCTTGTGCTCTATGATTTGCTCTGAGACACCTTTCTTTGTTTTAGGAATCTCCATCCTCATGTTGCTTTGTCCTGCAACACTCAAGGACACCAGCATGAACATTCCTATCAAACATCTGCTCTTCATCATCTGCTTCTTTTCCTTTTTCAGACAACAAAAGTAAACCTTTTATTTCATATTGCAAAATATATATCCACAAAAGAAGTGATTTTGTTCCCATCCTGATTACTCAAGAAGTGAAAATCCTGGTTTATCAGCGAATTAGAACCTGCCTTATGTTGTTTTACACAGAATAATTACTATTTTTGCAAAAAAAAAGGCTTCCTGATGTTACAAATCCCAACTTTTTGCGTCTTCAGGGTAGACGAATCAAAATAGTATCTCATGCAACGCATCATTCTTTTCCTTTTATCTGCTTTGATATCCTTCTTTTCATGGGCACAGCAAACAATCCACAGCCATGTGGTCGACGATGAAACAGGAGAGGCAATACCCTACGCTACTGTTTACGTGCATTCCGGGTTGGGTACTCTAACAAACTCTGATGGTGATTTTACCATCTCCTGTCCCACGGATGGTACCGTTCAAATCACCTGCATTGGCTACACACGTCAATCATTTCCTGTCACCTCTGTCCCCAAACTTATACGTCTCCAGCCACTGAGCACCACACTCAAAGAAGTCAACATCATTCCCACCGAGAGAATTCTTCTACAAGTCTCACGAAAACTGGCTCGAGAATACAATCGAAAGAAAAGAAAAACGGGACAATACTTCTATCGAACTACCACCACTTACCCCAATCGGAAAGAACTTGTGGAAGCCTTCACTCGGGCAAACACAGCAGTCAACTTGCGAGACCTTATCTTCCTTCGTGGACACCGCGGGCAGGTGATAGGAAACACCTTGCAGAAGTCGACAATTGAGAACATGAACTTTCATCATTCTATGGAACTGGGACCTATGCTCATGGGTTCACCTTTCTGGAAGAAGATCATCACTCCTCTCCATCCCAATGCTGACCTCTCCTATTTTGCAAATCACTACGAACTCTCCCATGAAATACTACGTGACGAGGGAAACCACCAAACATACAAGATACACATGCGCTCGAAAGAACAAAGTGAGCGCAGCGCACTCGAGGGTGATCTTTTTATTGATGCTGACACCTATTCCCTGCTGCGGTTCGATGGTACGGTGCGCAACATGGAACTCGATGTCCGCCGTGATATGCATACAGAATCCACGCCAGTAGAAATAAAGGTACATGTCGGATATAGCCACAAAAAAGGTTTTACCAAAGTTTCCGACATCTCCTGTATCATGCAAGCTGGCGACCTCATCAACCGCTCCCTACTTTACTGCATTGATGATCTGAAACTGCATCTGCGAAAAGGGCAAAAAGCCTCTGAGAATATGCTCAAATCCATTGATTTGGCAGGATTCGACTCCACCCTTTGGGCACATTCCAATATCGTGCAACGCACAGCAGAGGAAGAGCAACTCGTCTTCGATATCCGCGAGGAGGAAAAAGTCCGCACGATGCAGACAGCCCATCAGGGTCCATTCAGACCTCTCGTGGAGCGGCTTACAGCGTTCGGCAAGGTGATTCCACAGGAAAAAGTATACATCCACATGGACAACACGTGCTATTTCCTGGGAGATACCATCTGGTTCTCTGCCTACACGCGCAACACAATCCAAGATCTCCCGTCGCGTGTCAGTGGGGTGCTCTATGTCGAGCTGTTCAATCAGGACGGTTATCTGATGGAACGGAAACTCATCGAGATGAAGGAAGGGCGGGGCAACGGTTTCTTTGCTCTCAACAATTCCGCCATCTATGGTGGTATGTACGAACTACGGGCCTATACCCGATGGCAACTTAACTGGGGGCATTTTCAGCATCCTCACAGCCGAGTGGCAGCATCCTGGTTCATCAATCAGAAGGCCGAGCAAGACTACTATCGCGATTATGAAAAGCTCTACAGCCGTGTCTTCCCCGTCTACGACAAGCCCAAGCAACCTGGTCAGTACAACCACGACATGACTCACCGCACCATGCGTCGATATTTCCGTCACGATATGGATAAACACATGCTCACCCTCCACTTCTTCCCTGAAGGAGGTCATCTCGTTGCTGGCATGCAGAACCGCATCGCTTTCGAGTGTACATGGAATGATGGACAATGGGTAGACGGGTGGCTTCGGTTGGGCAACGATTCCATACGAGCGACCCATCGTGGACGAGGCACATTCGAGTTCAAGCCTCAACTTGGGAAAACCTACGTGGCAACCTTTCTCACAGCTGATGGAGACAGTGTTTCCGCTCGTCTGCCTGAAGCGGAAAGCCAGGGAGTTACCCTGCGAGTCTTCCGTACCGGACAAGAATGGCAGATAAGGGCTCAGGTTAGCGATTCCCTCGCATTGGATTCACTCGCGATGACCATCATGCGGGAAGGTGTCGTCGAGGAGTTCCTCCAGTTCCCAAGCACAGGCCGGGCTTCCTTCTCCATGCCTTGCAACTCCAATTATCCTGCAGGTGTACATCAAGTTACCGTTTTTGATACTCGTGGGCGCGTGTGGGCCGACCGCCTTTTCTTTATGGTGAGCCACGATTTCTCGCAACCCACGCTCTCCATCAATGGATTGCATGATCAGTACAAACCCTACGAACAGATTGATCTGGATCTCCACTCCACCCTTAAGCAAAACGAGGGAACCATCTCTGTTGCTGTTCGCGACGTCGCCCACCAAGACCAGCTCTTCGACGATGGCAACATCCTTACTGAAATGCTCCTCTCCAGCGAGATACGTGGTTTCGTGCCCAATCCTAGGTGGTATTTCGAACGCGACGATGACGAGCATCATCAAGGACTCGAACTTCTCATGATGACCCAAGGATGGCGACGTTTCAACTGGCGAGATATGGCGGTTCGAGGAGAATGGGATCTGACGATGCGCGATGAGCGCACTCCACTGCTGGTAGGTGAGCTCTATGATAACACTTCGCCCTGGGAATCTTACACGCAGGATAATGGCAAGGTGGGGCGTATCCGCGATATTCCGGACATTTCTGCCCATAAGTCTATGCTCGTTCACGCGGAACTCATTTATCCTGATGACGCAAACCATCCTGTGGTAGAAGAGAAAGAAGTCAAAGGACGTGATTTCCGTTTGCAGTTACCCCGGTTTTACGGGCCAAGCATCTTCTTCCTTGCGGCTTCAGACAGCACCAAGTGGCGAAAAGGTCACACGTACCAGTGGACCCAGATGGCTGCCAATGAGTTGGATATTCCGGATGGATACCGTTTCCGTTTCAACATCGGTCCTGCCGACTGCATCATCCGTATTGTATGGCCTTATCCGCGTTTCACAAAACCCTATGATTTCTATCAGAGTCACATCTCAAGCACTTCCGACACGTTAGGGATTCAGCCGGGGCTCCTGCCCAATGGGACACGAGTCCTCAAGGAGGTTTCCATTGGTGCCCGATCGGGAGGGCATACCCAATTCGATGACTCCCAACCGGTCCTCATCCTGGATGCTTATGAAGCATACAACAATATGATGGATGCGGGCCTACTCTTTGCCGACGAGCCCATCGCCCGCACTTATGTGGGTGATTACGGATTGGATTGGCCTTATGTTCAGCATGATGCTGCCTCATCGCAGACGCAGAACGACAGTCACATTTATATGCGGAGAGGTATCAGTCCTACACGCCGTGCTTTGGAAGGGCTCGACAAGATTCCTCAGGATTCCATCTACGCTCCCAAGTATCTGCGTTCTTATCCTGCGGGATTCTCCTTTGATCCGGGCGAGGAGTTGGAGTATCACGATCTTTCCTGCATCGACAAATACGTCATCTATACCGACTACAAGCCTCGCCTGGAGGGAAACATAAGGTACCGCGGTGACAATCTGCCGGAATTCAACATCGCTCAATATCCCTATCCTGATGGCAGCAAACGCGTTTTCTATCGAGACCGCCGGTATATCCTCCCAGGTTTCTCCCAGACAGCACAGTTCTATAGCCCTGACTACAGCCGGATGTCGCTCCCTGAAATGCCACAGGACTATCGGCGCACCCTCTACTGGAATCCTGCCCTTCCTCTCGACCAGGAAGGTCACGCTCACATTACGCTATGGAACAACTCCAAGCCCACTCAAATCAGCGTGAAAGCTGAGGGGCAGACCACCGACGGAAAACTCCTGTGGAACGAATGAATTCCACAAGTTGAAAGGAACCACGAAAGATAAAGTCTGCAAAAACAACGTAGGGGACGCCTTCTGACGCCCCCTACACTTTTCCATAAAAGAATCTGCGTTATTCGATGACAGCGGCATAGCCTCCATTGCGGGCCATCTTGATCTCTATCTCAGTGCTGCTGTTTACTTGCTGCTCCACAACGTTGTAATGCATCGCCTGATAACCTGCATTGGCTCCATCGACGAAAGCTTTCAGCTTGAAAGTGCGGCCTGAAGGCAAGAAATCAAAACGGACACGAACGGTCTGCTCTTCGTTGGTTCCCTGGATGGCACCCACGAACCACTTCTGACCCGAACGGCGGGCAAGCACAACATGATTGCCAACCTTTGCACTAAGGCAGCGGGTCTCGTCCCACACCACAGGCACACTGGCGATGTAGCGTGTGCAGGCATCATTCTCGTAATAGCGGGTAGGATTGTCTGCCAGCATCTGCACTCCACTCTCCAACACGACGTAGAGCGCCATCTGGAAGCATCGAGTACCCATAGCGGCTGAATTCGGACGACGCGAAGCATACAGGTTGGGCTGCATGTTCAACATTCCACCTGGAGTGAAGTCTGCTGCTCCTACTGCATTGCGGATAAACGGGATATAGACGGTATTGTCTGGCGGACATCCGCCCATCTGCTCCAAGCCTTTCACTCCTTCATAACTGATGAGGTTGGGATAACGATACTCCAAACCTGCTGGGGTATAGGCACCATGAAAATCTACCAGAAGCTGATACTTCGCAGCTTCCTTCACTACACGCTCGTAGAAGTTTATCATCCACTGGTCGAAGTGATCCATGAAGTCGATCTTCACGCCTGCAACGCCCCACTCGGCATACAGTTTGAAGAGATCCATGTGCTGCTCTACTGTCAGCCAAGGCAACCATAGAATGACACCGACGCCCTTCTGCTTGCAATACTTGATGAGGTCAGGCAGACGCAGATGATCATTGCCTTCGAAAGGTTCACGGGTACTCTTGGCCCAACCTTCGTCGAGCAGGATGTACTCGAGGCCATACTTGGCGGCACAATCTGCGAAATAGCAGTAAGTCTCGTAGTTGCATCCTGATTTGAAAGTCACATCAGGACCATAGGGAGCTGCACCGTTCCACCATTCCCAGATAACCTTCCCAGGATGAATCCAACTGACATCGCTGAGTTCTGACTTGGCGGCAAGCTGGGCAGGGATGGTTTGCGTCAGGAGCCCACGGGAATCTGTGATGACAACATATCGCCACGCAAAGCTGCGTGTGCCTTGAGTCTTTGCTAAGTACGAGGCTTCTTCCTTGACGTTGAAACCGCGGTCACCTTGCCACTCGTAGGTTTTGGGGGCAGGTGGGAAAGTGCTCTCGATGGCGCCATCAGCGGTAGGACGCAGACAAAGATGAGGATAGTCGCGCAGATCTGTCTCGCCGATAAGCATCTGCAGATCATCAGCACCTGTGAGCAAAGCGGGCGTGAGGCCGTAGCGACCGCCTGCCTGCCACTCGCCGATACTTTGGTGCGTGTAGCCTTCCTCGCAGGAGGTGCGCCAACTGCTTGGCTGCTGCACATGAGTGGTAACTTCTACTGCTGGACGCAGGATAAAGCGGTCTTCTGTCACCTCTACTTCTCCCTTCACGCGAGACTCGAAGCGGTATGCTACAGCGTTGTCCAGCACGCGCAGCACCAGAGTGCCGTTCTCCACCGCGATGCGGGCTTCCGTGTAAGCATTGGTGATGTCGGCTTGCTTCAGAGGAACGACTGGCTTGACGCTCTCGCTGACGGCACGCTGTTTCACGCTGCCTGCGGATGTTCCTACAGCCTTGCCTGCCATCTTCATGCCGACTTGCTCCATCGTGTAGAGCGTCTGTCCGCCACGACTGACCGACCAGCCGAGTTGTCCCTTCTGGGTATTCAGGGTGACAACGATGTTGCCGTCGGGCGATTTCACTTGAACCGTCTTGGCTGCACTTGCGGTGGTGCAGGTTGCCGCGAGGGTAGCGGCAACAAGAAGGAATCTTCTGAGTTTCTTCATATAATCTGATTTATTAGGGTTAATAATATATTTCACTTGTTGGGGGATATTTGGGAAGTTACCACTCGCCTACTCGCCGTCCACGAAGACCTTCTTCACGGCCTCCAGATAACCATAGCCGTAGACGTTGTCGGGTTGCAGATAGCTTGTTTCCGTCCACTCGTTCCAGCTGTTGATGGTGATGAGGGGCACCTGATTGGGATGACGGTCGGCATAGTCGCGAGCGTCCCGCAGGGCTTTCGCAAAGTTCTCGGGCGTATTGTTGCGCACGATGGCACTCTGGGTGATGCGAGGACTGTTGTCCCATCCGATGCTGATATGGGGATAGTAAGGGATGGTGAAGTCTGCGTCGATTTGGTCCCATTCCTTTCTGACACGCTCCATGATGTTGTTGTACTCGTCGTTCACGTTGGTGAAGTGACAGAACTGATAGTGGGACGTGCTGGTAAAGCCCAGCCGCGTGACGAACTCGTTTCCTGGCTTGTCGGTCTTGCCGGCATCGAAACCGCTGTAGTTGAGGTTGGGTTTCCACATCGTGAACTGCAGGTCCAAACCTGGGAATCCAGCCTTCTTGACCTCCTGCTTGAACCACTTCACGGCATCGGCGGCTTCCTTGATGCCTCCCAACCCTTTGATGAAGTTTACCACATCGTAAATCATGAACACGGGTTTCCCGTCTATCTTGTAATACTCTGGCTGGCTGAAGAAAAGCTCAATGTTGCGGCGGCAGATCTTCTCGAACTCCTGACGGTCTACGCTGCCCTGCCAGATGACGTTGTTCTCAGGCAGACGGGAGATGCGGGTGTCCCAGGTGTTGACCACATCGTGATTGGCCCACATCAGATAGAACTTCATCTTCTCGCGGTTCTGAGCCTTCAGGAAACCATTCGTGAGGGTCGTCTCCATGAAGGGACGGCCATCGAACCAATACCAGTCGAAGATGAAGACGTTGATGCCGTGCCGAGTTGCCTGTTCTATCTCCATCTCCATCACGGCAGGGTCTGCCTCGTTGATGGGCCCCCAGAGGGGACGCCGATCCCAGTAGTGTCCTGGATTGCGCTTTTGCATCGTCATGACGGTTTCCCACTCGCCCATACCCATCGGCCAGAAGGGACGCAGGCGCGGATCATCGGAGACGTAGGCAGGATAGAGATAGGCTGCCACATCGTATTTTTGCTTGGACAACACTTGCTGGCTGCGTCCGCATATCAGGAGGAGCAGCAGAATCAGGTTGAGATACTTTTTCATCTTGGCAAATCTGGTTTTGATTCGTTATTTCCTTTTTTTTGTTTTCAATCTGGTAAAGAAGCCCTGCAGACAGCCGTTTCAGACGAAGCTGACCCCGTAGGCCTCGGCTTTGTAGGTTGCTCCCACCACATACTGCACAGCCGTCTTGGAGAACGGTTCCTGGAAGAAGAAGTGGCAGTGTCCGCAGAGGATGCCTTTCAGGAGTTTCTGCTTCCCCAGCCATTTGATGAATTCCAACGTAGGTTTGTCGGCTCGCTGCTGGATGTTGCGGTTCCTCCAAGCCTCTTCTGGCGGACGGTTGGGGTCTTGCTGATACGTCTCCGTCACCTCCAGCGGAGCGCCGCACACGTAGGCAGCCACATGATGTGCCGACTCGAAGGAGTAAGCGCAGAGCTTGGGTGTATAGAAGGGAACATGGCACATCAGCACGATGGGAAGACCGCGCTTCACCTCCTGCTCCATCAGCTCATGCTGACGCTCTGTGACGTTGTAGTACACGTTGTCGAGCGAGACGAGATTCACCCCATTCACCACGCGCGAGCAGAACGTCAGGTCGTTGGGATATGCTTCCTGCACCTTCTGGTACGACTGCTGCTTGTATGCCTCGTCTTCCTTCGCCTCGCCCACATACTGCGAGAACTCATGGTTTCCGGAAGACACGAACCAGTCGCCCTCCAGGTAGTGACGGGCAGCAGCATCCAGGTTGGCCTCTGAGACAAAGTCTATCAAGTCGCCCGTATGGAGGAGCATCATGTCGTGCTCTTTGGCGTAGCGGATAGCTTCATCCAGATAATGCTCACCCAGGTGCATCCCACGAGCACGACTTGAGGCCAGAGTAATCTTGCGCTCATCGTTGCGGTTGTCAGCCAGCGTCAGATGGGTGTCCGACACGTGTACAGCACCAAAGGGTCGTTCAGCGCCCACCTGGATGGTAATCGGACGAATGTCGAGAGGTTTCAGCCGGCCGACATTTCTCGTCACCTCTGCATTCAACCGTAGTGGCAATTGTGAGGCAGCCAGCAATCCTGCGCTGAGCCTTAGGAATTCTCTTCTCTCCATAATCTCTCTGTCTGTTTTTTATACTGCCGTAAAGCGAAGATTTTGAGGTTAGCGGTTAGCGGAGAATTCCGAGAACTCAGAGTAATCCGAGTAATCCGAACCCCTCGCTAACCGCTAACCGATTCTTTCCACGCTAACCGATTCTATTCTTCTTCCTCGACGTCGTCAAACATCGCATCGTGCTTGCGGGTGAATACATTATCGGTGGTCATGGACCTTGCCATTAGGGTTTCGCAGTTGAGGCGAATCTCCTTCATCCTGGGGGAAATATATATCTTGTCCATCATATTATTTACCATTTAATCATTTACCATTTACCAGTCATCGTCATCGTCATCGTCGATTACTTAACCATGATCTTCTTGCCATTATTGATGTAGAGGCCACGCTGCTGAGGTTTCCCTTCCAGTTTGCGTCCATCTATCGAGTACCAAGCGTCAGCCTCATTCGTTTGATTCGTGAGATTCGTGGTCTTTATGCCCGTTTCCTCGTCGAATACGATGCGGATGCCCTTCACGCCACCTTCCGTCAGCTTATCGCCAGGAATATAGGCGCGGTTGGCGGGGATGGGAGTCTTGCCTGTGAACCACCAGAAGCCAAGAGTCTTTTCTTCGTTGTTGGCATAACCCAGCGTGAGGACGGAGTGAGGCTCTACAGTCTTATCCTCCAAGGTACCCGTCAGGATGTTGCCAATGATTGATGCCACTATGTATAGTTGACCGCTCTTAGGATGCTCAAACACATACTCACCTGGGGCTGCCTTCACGAATACACCCGTGTTGGCAGGAATCAAATTGTCCGAATTAATCTTTACGGCATGAGTCGTGGGAACAGCCTCGTCATCATCCAATCCAGTACAGTAGTACACCTCAACGTCGTTGGGAATCACGGCATCGTAGTCGAGGAAGAGGGTTGCCATTCCTGCTTTGGTCACCGTTAGCGTGTAGCCTTCATTGCCCTTGCAGGTGAAGTAGCCGCCATTCGTTCCATCGTAGACTTTGGCGTAGGTGCCTTTGATTTCCTCTGGATCGAACTTGAATTCCTTGCTGCCGCATTTTCCTGACAGGCTGGTGCAACCTTTGAACATGTCTGTGTAATTCCTTCCTGCAACCCCACTCCAATCTGCTCCTTCTGCGCAATAGATGGTCTCGAGGGAAGAACTGCCTTCGAACATGTAGCTCATGTTGGTCACTTTCTTTGTGTCGAAGTTGCTCAGGTCAAGCTCCGTCAGGGCAGAGCAGTAGGAGAACATGTAGGTCATGTCTGTCACATTCCCTGTGTCGAAGTTGCTCACGTCGAGCTCCTTGAGGGCAACGCAACCATAGAACATGTTATTCATGTCGGTCACGTTCTCCGTGTTGAAGTTGCTCACGTCGAGCGACTCAAGAGCTAAGCATTGTAAGAACATGTAGGACATGTCTTCCACGTTCTCTGTGTCGAAGTTGCTCAGGTCGAGTGTCTTCAGAGCTTGGCAATCAGCGAACATGTTTAACATATCTGTCACATTAGATGTGTCGAAATTGTCACCCAAATTAAGAGTGGTTAGACCAGAGCAGCCAATGAACATACTACTCATATCTGTCACATTAGATGTGTCGAAATTGTCGCCCAAGTCGAGAGTGGTCAAACCTTTGCAGTACCAGAACATACTACTCATATTTGTCACATTAGATGTGTCGAAATTGTCGCCCAAGTCGAGAGTGGTCAAACCAGTGCAGTTACGGAACATGTTATCCATGTTAGTCACGCTAGATGTGTCGAAATTGTCGCCCAAATCAAGAGTGGTCAAACCTTTGCATTCCTGAAACATGTACTGCATGTCAATCACCTCAGAGGTGTCGAAATTGTCGCCCAAATCAAGAGTGGTTAGACTAGTGCTGAAGGCGAACATGAATCTCATATACTTCACGCTGGAGGTGTCGAAATTGTCGCCCAGGTCGAGAGTGGTTAGACCGCTGCAGGCATAGAACATACTACTCATATCTGTCACATTAGATGTGTCGAAATTGTCGCCCAGGTCGATGGAGGTTAGACCAGAGCAGCCAAAGAACATGCAACTCATGTTTGTCGCGCTGGAGGTGTCGAAATTGTCGCCCAAGTCGAGAGTGGTCAAACCAGTGCAGTAGCGGAACATACGATTCATATCTACCACTCTCTTTGTATTCAGATTTTCAATGCCGTTGATAGTTTTGAGAGCCTTCATATTAGCAAACATGCGGGAGGTACTAGTCAACTCATGATAATTGCCAAACGATTCTGTGAACTCGACGGTCTGGACAGTCTCGTCACCAGATGAACTTGTCCAACCAGGATAGTCGTCTTCAGCCCAAGTAACATCATAGGCTCCCTCTGGTTTGTTCTTGTCGTAATAGAACGTCAGGGTCGTGCCGTCTTCAGAAAGCACGGCGTAGGCGTATTTCTCTGTGAAGTAGCCAGGATTGCTTTCGCCATCGGGGTGAGCATAGGCGGCATCAACGTGGGATGCATCATATTCCGTGCCGTTGCCTCCCACAAGGTTCGTGCACGCATAGAACATCCTGTCTGATAGAAGGTCATCCTTCGCCCAGTTTTTGTTGCAATAGAGGGTGGTGAATTTGCATCCAGCGAACATGTTGGTCATGTTGGTCACGTTCTCCGTATTGAAGCTGTTCACGTCGAGCGTCTCGAGTTTATTGCAATTATAGAACATGTTTCTCATGTTCGTCACATTCTCCGTATTGAAGCCGCTCACATCGAGCGACTCGAGGGATGTGCAAGCAGAGAACATGTATGCCATGTTCTCCACGTTCTCCGTGTTCAGGTAGCCAAGGCCGGTGATGGCCGTCAGCTTAGTCAACTCAGCAAACATTCCATAGAGATTCGTCAAACCGTCGTAGTCGGCGAACGATTCGTTGAACTCAACAGCCGTTATTTCGGTTTTGCGCGCCCAAGGAGCAAATGTATTTGCTGTCCAAGGAAGATCATACACAGTACCCGTCGTCGGCTTGTTCCCATCGTAGTAGAACGTCAGGGTTGAGCCTTCGAGCACGGCGTAGGGCTCAGGCTTCTCTTTGATGGAGGTGAAGTAGCCACCTGCATCTGTTCCATCGTAGACTTTGGCGTAGTAGATGCCATCATCCATTGGGTGTTCTTCATAGGAGAATTCCTTGCTGCCAAATTTTCCTGACAGCTTATTGCAAAGTCGGAACATGCCACCTGAATATTCATTTCTCCAATCTGCGTTTTCTGCACTATAGATGGTCTGGAGCGAAGAACACTGGTAGAACATGTCGTACATCTGTTGCACCTTCCCTGTGTTGAAGTTGCTCAGGTCGAGCTCCTTCAGGGCTTTGCAGCCGTAGAACATGCCTTGCATAGTGGTCACTTTCTCCGTATTGAAGTTGCTCACATCGAGCTCCTCGAGGGCTATGCAGTTACCAAACATGCCTTGCATATCGGTCACCTTCCCTGTGTCGAAGCTGCTCAGATCGAGCGACTTGAGGGCTTGGCAATTATAGAACATGTCGTTCATGTCTTTCACGCCAGATGCTTTGAAATCCTCGCCAAAAGTGATGGATTTGAGACTTGCGCAGCCGGAGAACATGTTGGCCATATTGGTCACCTTCTCCGTGTCGAACTTGCTCAGGTCGAGCGACTCGAGGGCTTGGCAATTATAGAACATGTACTGCATGGCATTCGCGCCAGCTGTACTGAAATTCGCTCCGAAAGTGATTGACTTGAGCTTTTCGCAGCCATTGAACATGGAGGCCATCGTGCCATCTGTGATTCCACTTGTATCGAATGTGCTCAGGTCGAGCGAAGTGAGCGATTTGCAGTTTTCGAACATGCTGGCTGTGTGCATCGCATTCTTGGTGACCAGATACCCGAGTCCCTCGATGGTCGTGAGGTTCTCCATCCCAGCAAAGAAACTGTACAAATCTGTTATATCTTCATACTTCCCGAAAGATGCGTTGAAAGAGACCTTCTTGATCTTTCCGAGCGTTTCGACATCGTTCCACCATTCGGGTTGATATCCTGTCCAGGGGAGGCGATAGACGTGAGAGAACGAGGTACCAACCTCCTTCGATGCGGAATAATAATCCAGATCGTAACGGAACGTCATGTTCTCGCCGTCGATGGAGATGGTGGCATAGGGCACAGGATCAAACTCCTTGCTCAGTTCCGGTCCGATATAGAGTGCTAATACGACGCCAGCCACCTTCCCAGAGACCTGTGTGGCCACATAGGCATTCTCGCCGTTGTATGTGAAGGTCGTCTCTCCGTTGCTGAAGAAATAGCAATCGTTGTTGTCAAGCTTTCCCAGATACTGGTTTGCGGGGAAAGTCCATTTGTTGGCACTAATGGTGCCCTTTACCCATGCTTCGGGCAGAAAATCGGCGAAACCCTGGACGTAGACATCGTTGTCGACGATAGCCACCCCTACTGCTTTCGTCTTCCTTCTCCCCAATTGCATATAGGCCAACTGATATTCCTCCACGATTGCGCCAGCCGGCAATTCCACTACGGAAGGCAGTTCGCCCGACAGGGGCGTGAATGTACTGCCTTTTCCATAATCTGATCCAATAGTAGAGCCCGTGCCAACAATGAATGCGCGAAGATAGCAGTCGAAGGTGATGACCCCGTCGGTGCCTATCTTTCCCTTGATGTCAGCTTTGCCCCAGCCGGTTAACCTGTCGGCAGAGCCCTGAACCTCATACTGACTTTTTCCGTTGTAAATGCCTCCCTGCCCTTTGGCTATCACGAGGTAAGTGTCACCGCCCTCCTCCTGGATTGTAGCCTTCAGAGGGTCTAGGAACATGTCCGAAATGGTGAGCTCATCTCCGCTCACAGCAATTGAAACGGTGTTCTCGCGGTCGACATTACCATCCTTATAATTCCAAAGATAGTTCCCCTCCAAATCAGCAGGTTCCAGCGCCTTCATCGAGGAGGCACCCACGATGGCCAGCAATGCGGCCAGAAAGAGTTTAATTTTCTTCATATGTGTAACTATTAAAAATAAAAGATGTTTTCCGAGTACAAATATACATCTTTTTTTTGTAACTACCAAACATTTTATGTTTTTTCAAAGAAAAAAAAAAACGATAACGATGACGATGACGAAGAACGATAACGAGGACCGCTTCTTCCCACCAACACTACCGCGTTTCACTGTTACACTGTTACACTGTTACACTGTTACACTGTTACATTACGATTTTCAATTTTGTTACATAAAGAGTGAGATGAAATTTTATATTATATATTATATATAATATATATTATATATAATATATAATATAAAGGTATTTTTCATTATGGGGGGGGATAGGAAGCGTCCATCTTGATTTTACCAAATGTAACAGTGTAACAGTGTAACAGTGTAACAGTGTTCACAATTCCCCTTCATCTATCCCATACTGACCGCAGATCCACTGGGCTGCTTTGGCTGGGATGAGTTGGGTACGGGGCATGACACCCAACTGGCTCAATTGTTCACTCTGCTGTTGGAGCCAGCGCTGGAAGGTGCGGTAACTAACTCCGGCGGCTCTCGCTATCTCACTTTTCAAGTAACTTTTCATCGTTCGATTCCTCCTTATTTATTATAGCACAAAGTTACAAAAAAACATCGAGATGTGCAAGAAAATTCATTACAAATTATGGGCAATAATGGACAAAGATAGACAATAATAGACAATAATAGACAAAGATGGACAAAGATAGACAGCCATCCACCAGTTCTTCGTACCTTTGCAACGTGTTAGAAAGAGGAAATCGACAAGTTGAAAATCCGGAGTCAACACGTTGAGGAACTTCATCCGACACTTCGCCCAGGCGCGCGGGGCGAATGAGAGAGAAAACGATTTGTAACTAACTGACATTAAAACAATTAAAAGGTATGATTAACTATAGTATTGTGATTCGTGGTACGAAGCCTGGAACCAAGACGGAGGACATCACTGAGACCA
>JAEEGG010004625.1_pt1 | contig 33234 bp, 24 predicted proteins | sample 9134161 | NCBI WGS metagenome assembly JAEEGG01 (sample SAMN16246543, study PRJNA631951) | gut metagenome | biome: gut microbiome; feature: rumen; material: CR-attached | host: Bos | place: Iran: Karaj | collected 2018-10 | reverse complement strand
GAAAGCATAGATACTGTCATAGACCTCGTCAGCCTCGACGGCTTCAAACAGACCGTCAATCGTCTGGTATGAATCATCTAACTCATCGTAATCAATTCTTACGAGATATCCTATTTCGCTGGCATAGGTTTCATACGCCTCTCCGTCAACATAATGAATGTAGTAATAGACATCTGACAACTTATCCTGAAAAGTGAGATAGGTTTCCGAACGATTCACGGCTTTCTTATCAACGAGGACTTGGGAGGGAAGTTCTATGTATTCCGCTTCATCTTCTTCCGTCTCATCGGGCTCTTCAACCATTGGGGTTTTCTTTTTCTTCCAAAACGATTTTGGATTCAAGGACAGTGCCAGCAAGACAAAAGAAAGTATTGTCATCCATTTTCGAGCACTGCCATAGTCCATCTGAAGCCCAATAATCAGTACGACTACGGCTGCTATGATTAATACTAACGATATAACTTCTTCTTTCCTCATGATTTACATCTCCACGATAATCTTTCGAGCCATACTATTCTGATTTTTCTGCAAAATTACAATCAATCCCATATACAACCAAATATTCATCTCGTTTTTTCTATAAAACAACAATGAATACCTCACAGAAATCCTGAATTTCTTAAAAAAATACTCCGCAAGTTCTTGGAAATGCCCTGTACATGGGCCAAGGACTGCGGAGCATTTTTAATACTCCGCACTTATCTCGCTGATAGATAGTGTCTTACCTTGTTTCGTTGATTCCGTCGATTCCGTCAGGCAATTTCGCCCTGTGAATCAGAACGCAGAACACGATGATGATGGCGAAGAGCGCACCTACGGTAGATAGGATGAGAACGGGGGTGGCTCCGCCATTCAAGGTGCTAACCAGGGAGGTGTAGCCGATGGCGAAGGTGAGAACCAACATCATGAGGCCCATGCATCTGGTCATGCGCACCACTAAAGTCCACTGCTGAGGCGTGGAAACCGTTACGGGGATGTTCACCTTATGCGGAAAATAGGCTATTATCATGAGGACTAAGCCTGTGAGTGAGGTGACGCCGCAGGGAAACAGGATACCAATCTTGGATCCCCAGTCGTTGGGTTTTCCGTCAGGACCGAAGTGGGTGGGGATGATGTCGGGTGCCTGATGCCAGTAGGTGATGAGGAGTGTCCATACAGTAATGAGCACCACCAAGAAGATGATTTCAAAGATGGTGCCCTCTGTCGTCCTGTAAACTTTAATCTTTTCCTTCTTCATTGTTATCTGTCTTCTTTTTCTTAGGCAGTCGTTTCGCCTTGCGCAGAGCCTCGGTGATAATCCATTGCAACTGGCCATTGGTGCTGCGGAACTCGTCCGCAGCCCATGCCTCAATGGCGTCCATCGTCTCAGCATCGACGCGCAGAATAAAACTCTTTGTCTTCTTTTCTGCCATTAACTTTCAACTTTTAACCTTCAACTCTTAATGGTTCAGTGTTCCTGCGTTTACAACGGGCTGAGCCGAGTCGTCGCCACAGAGCACTACGAGCAGATTGCTCACCATAGCAGCTTTCTTGTCGTCGTCGAGCTCTACGATTTCCTCGCTTGAGAGTTTGTCGAGTGCCATCTTCACCATGGATACAGCACCCTCTACAATCTTCTCACGAGCTGTGATGATAGCCGAAGCCTGTTGTCTGCGCAGCATTACGGCAGCAATCTCAGGAGCATAGGCCAGATAATTGATGCGTGCCTCCACGACCTCGATGCCTGCCAGAGCCAAGCGCTCGTTGAGCTTCTCCTCCAATTGCTCGTTGATCTCGTCGCCACCACCACGCAGGGTCAGTTCGTTGCTCTTATTGTCCTCATCGTCATAGGCATACTGACCAGCCACCTGACGCAGGGCTGCATCGCTCTGCACACGGACGAAGCGCTCAAGGGCGTTCATGATAGAGCGGGTGTCGGTGCCCACCTGTCCTGAGACATTCGCCATCGTCTGGGTGTCTACCTCGAAGAGGGCTTTGTAGGTGTCCTTCAGTTTCCACACCAGCACCAGTCCAATCATCACGGGGTTACCCGTCTTGTCGTTTACCTTGATAGGCTCGGCGTCGAGGTTGCGTGCGCGCAGGCTCACCTTTTTCTTGGTGTACAGAGGGTTGACCCAGAAGAAACCTGTCTGTGAGAAGGTGCCGCTGTACTTACCAAACCATGTGGTGACGCGTGCCTCGTTGGGTTCCAGCTGCATGTGTCCGAACCACATGATGATGTTGACTATCAGCAGCACGATGCTTGTGACTATCAGCCATCCGCCAGGTGCGCTCTGACTGATCTGCATCAGATGGATGCCATAGATGAGTCCTACAAACGAGAGAGCAAATACCAGGAAGTTGACAAGCAACATCAGGAATCCGTTGGCTACGATGCCTTTGAATTGAAATTCTTTTGTTTCCATAATCTTTAATGAATTAAGTTTTTAGTGATATCATTTTGATATCGCAAAGATATGAACTATTTTTGAATCGGCAATGGAAATATGCTTCAGTTTAACGCTATTTAATAAAAAAGGAAGACCTCCGTTTGGGTCTTCCTAATTATATACGTGCGCGTAGATTTCCGTCATTTCCGTCCGCTCGAGCTTTGCTCGCTTGCTACCGTAGGGACGCAAGAATTCCGTCAGGCGGAAAGGGGAATACTATCCAATCGTGATGGTGTATTCGCTCATGAACGAGGCGCCTGGCTGCAGGTGGTTCATGTAGGGTTTGTCCTTGAATTCACCGTCGTAGCCGCGATGGTCGCCCAGACCGTACCACGGTTCGATGCAGATGAAAGGTGCCTGTTTCTTGTAGGGGCTCCAGAAGGCAATGACGGGACAACGGTAGTCGAGCGTCACGGCTGGTGTGCCATCGGGATTCAGCAGGGTGGCCTGCGAGGTCTGACTCTTATGGAACTTCACGCTGTCGTCGGCGAAGGTTTCGTCGTTGATGGCAAGCAGTCCGTCTTTGGTCTCAGCCTCAATCTCGGTGAGTTCGTGAGAACCATCGATATAGCTCTTCAGGTTCTGCATCTGCTCCTTATTATCGAACACGATGACGCCTTTCAGGGGCTCGTCTTCCTTACAACCAGGTGCGAGGAAAGCAGGGTGTCCGCCAATCTGGAAGTGGATATCGCGCTTGTCGGTATTCTCTACGTGCCAGATAACGTGAATCTTGTTGGCCTCCAATTTATAAGTGACGGCCAGGTTGAAGCAGTAGGGATAGACTTTCAGGGTCTCCTCGCTCTCGTGCAGGGCGTAGGTCACGCGGTCGGGTCCCTGAGCAATGAGCTTGAACTCAGTGTCGCGTGCAAAACCATGACGGGGCAGGTGATACTCCTTGCCGTCAACGCGATAGGTATCATTATTGACGCTGCAAACGATGGGGAAGAGGATGGGGGAGCGGCGAGGCCACTTTTCGCCAGCCTGCCACAGATATTCACGTCCGTCACTATCCTTGATGCTCTGCAACTCGGCTCCCAAAGCCGACACCTCTACGGTGAGTAGTTCGTTTTGAATTGTTTCCATTGTTAGATACTTTTTAGATTGTTGTGAGCGCAAAGGTACAAACAAATCCTTAATCTACCAAACTTTTTGCATAAGCATTTGGATGGGTAAGAAAAAGTTCATACCTTTGCACCCATGAATATCAAGGAATTAGAAGGTAAGCGCATTGCGGTGCTATTGTCGGGAGGTGTTGACAGTAGCGTGGTGGTGTATGAGTTTGCACAGTTGGGACTGCATCCAGACTGCTTCTACATCAAGATCGGCTCTGATCAGAAGGATGAATGGGACTGTTCGATGGAGGAGGACCTGGAGATGGCTACGGCCGTGGCTCATAAGTACGGCTGTAAGCTGGAAGTGGTCGATTGTCATCACGAGTACTGGGACCAGGTGACGAAATACACGATGGATAAGGTGAAGGCAGGACTGACGCCTAATCCTGACGTGATGTGCAACCGACTGATTAAGTTTGGTGCCTTTCATGAGAAGCGTGGTTATGACTATGACCTGATTGCAACAGGACATTATGCGCAGACGGAAACTATCGATGGCAGGAAATGGCTTACTACGAGTCCTGACCCTGTGAAAGACCAGACTGACTTCCTCGCGCAGATATACGACTGGCAGTTGGAGAAGGCTATCTTCCCCATTGGTCATTACGTGAAGGATGAGGTGCGCCAGATCGCTGAGCGTGAGCACTTGGTGAACGCTAAGCGTAAGGACTCGCAGGGCATCTGTTTCCTGGGGAAGATAAACTATACGGATTATATCAAGATGTACGTGGGCGAACAGAAGGGCGACGTGCTGGAACTGGAGACGGGAAAGCGCATTGGTCAGCACAACGGACACTGGTTTTACACCATCGGTCAGCGTAAGGGCTTAGGTTTTGGTGGTGGTCCTTGGTTTATCGTGAAGAAGGATGTAGGGAAAAACATTCTCTATGTGTCTCATGGCTATGACCCTGAAACGGCCTACAAAAAGGATTTTCCTATTCATGGTTTCCATAGCATCAACGGTCAGATGCCTGAGCGTGAGATCACGTTCAAGATTCGCCATACACCAGAATATCATCCTGGAACATTAGAGCCGTTGGGCGATGGTCGTTTCATGGTACATTCTCAGGACAGGATTCACGGTGTGGCTCCTGGACAGTTCTGCGTCATATACGACAATCGCCACCACCGTTGCTACGGCAGTGGCGAGATAACAGTATAAATCTCAAACCTCCAACCTCAAACCTCAAAGGTCTTAAAAACATAGCCTTGTTCCTTGAGCCAGTGAATGCTCTCGGGCAGGGCTGTTTTCAGCTTCTCGATACTCTTCAGTGAGTCGTGGAAGGTGATGATAGAGCCGTTGCGGGCATAGCGTTTCACATTGTTCACCACATCCTCGGCGGTAAGCCATTTGGAGTAGTCGCGCGTCACGAGATCCCACATCACAATCTTGAACTTCCTTGATAGCCAGGCATAATGCGGCAGTCGCATCCATCCGTGGGGTGGTCGCATCAACCGACTGTGGATATAGGCATTGGCTTTCTCTACGTTGTAGCTATACTCCTTGATGGTATGGCGCAGGCTACCAATATGATTATGGGTGTGGTTGCCCACCTGATGTCCTTCTTCCAGAATCCTTTTGAAGAGTTCTGGATATTTGCGCACGTTATCTCCTACACAGAAGAAGGTGGCTTTGACGCCTTCATTGCGAAGGGTGTCAAGGATAAACGGCGTTGCCTCGGGGATGGGACCGTCGTCGAACGTCAGATAGACTGCGTGTTCGTGACGGTCCATTCTCCATAGGGCATTAGGATAAAGCCATCTGAGGTATATTGCTGGTTGTTCTATGAACATGTGCTGATATTTCGATGCTATTGGCGTATTCCGCCGCCTTTGCTAATGAACTTCTGCCATTGCTGTTCAAAGCGTGCGGCATACTCGTTATACTTCTTCTCGTCAACGTGTTCAACCAACTCAACGACGCGCTTCATCATAAAGAGGGGAACCTGAACACTGGGTTCTGCCACCTTGAATTTGTTGCGGTCAAGAGAGTTGTAGTAAACCATGAACTGGTCGTACTTAGCCCACAACTGCTGGATGATATCCATAGCTTTCTTCTTGTCGCCAATAGCGGCATAGGCCTGAGCCATCTCTATAGAAGAGCTCTGCCAGTCGTGAGGCACGTTGCAGGCGGGGAATTCCTCCTCGCATCTGTCGAGCACTTCCTTGGCCTTGACATCTTTGCCTTCCATGATGAGATGTGAGGCCAGTTTCACCATCAGACGACGGTGGGTGTAGCACATGCGCATCACGGTCTCGTCGAGGTAGATGCCTGGTGTGTTGGCGCCACCGAACTTAAAGCGGTGCATCACGTTGTTGTAGGTTTTCTCTGTATCAAAGTTGGTCATGCCTGGGATAGGCTGTTCGTTGATACTGGTGGTGAACGGCGTGATACGGTTGGTGAGTCCTTCCTGAACGAAGTTGTCACCCAGGTTCATGTAGTTCTCCTGACCAACGGTATAGGCTACGTAGATAGGACGGCGCCAGTTGGCATTGGCCACCATTTCGAGCATCATCAGCTTACTCTTGTCGAGTCCGCCAAGACCAGCCAAAGAGATGGTCATACGGTCGGGAATGGCTGCGTCAATATCTACTGAGTCATTACCTTGCTCAACACCCTGAATCAGCATGCCGCTCTCCTTCACTGCCTGTTTGTCGATAGTGATGAAGACGGTGTCGGTAGGAATGACGCAGAGTGACTCGTCCAGACTGTAATACTGGTCGTTCATCACCTCAGGCAGTTTTGTGAATGCAAACTCGATGGCATTCCTCTGACGCTCTTTCAGTTCAGCACTGCGGTGGTCGCGCACCCAGTATTCCAATACGTTCTTCAGTTCGAAGGGGTTATCGCCAAACAGTTCGGTGGTCTCCTTTGGATATTCACGCATCAGCAGTTCGATAGCCTTACGAATCTTATTGTCTACGCGTACATATTCATTAGTGCCTGAGCAATACTCCAGTCGACTCCATGTGATAGGCAGGGCGGGAGAGTCGTAGGCAGGACGAATCATTTGGTCGATATACCAGTCGGTCTGCAGGTACGACAGGTTACATACGCGAGCATCGGTACGCACGCCTTCTGTGTCTTGGTTGTACCAGAGGGGGAAGGTATCGTTATCACCATTGGTGAAGACGATTGGATTACCTTCTTCCTGCAGAGACATGAGGTAGTTCTGACCGAAGTCGCGACAGGTGTAACGGCCGCTACGATCGTGGTCGTCCCAAGTCTGTGATGCCATCTGAACGGGTACCAACAGGGCTGCGGCACCAATCACGATAGCGGGGATAAGCTGATTCTTCTTGAAGATATCCCATGCCATCTGAATCAGGGCTGCAACACCCATACCACACCAGATAGCGTAGGCATAGAATGATCCTGCATAAGCATAGTCGCGCTCACGTGGCTGTTCTGGCGTCTGGTTCAGGTAGAGCACGATGGCCAGCCCTGTCATGAAGAACAGGAAGAATACCACCCAGAACTGCTGGACACCTTTCTTGCCGCGCATAAAGAGCTGCCAGAAAATACCCAGGATACCCAGAAGCAGAGGCAGGCAGTAGAACACGTTGTGTCCCTTGTTGTTCTTCAGATCATCAGGCAGCAGCGACTGGTCGCCCAGACGGGCATTGTCGAGGAACGAGAAACCGGTAATCCAGTTGCCGTGCTCCAGTTCGCCATGACCTTGGATGTCGTTCTGACGACCAGCGAAGTTCCAAAGGAAATAACGCCAGTACATCCAGTTGCACTGATATGCAAAGAAGAATTCCAGATTCTCCATCTGCGTAGGTATGGTGACAAAAGAACCCTGACGGTAGTTCGAAGGTTCCTTCTTTCCTTTGATACCGCCCACCCAACTGTTGTATGCAGCAATATGGCGCTGACTGTTGGAATACATACGTGGGAAAACCATGTTCTGTGCATAGATGGGCTTATCCTTTGTACTAACCACAAAGTAGGTATCGGGCTCGTCTGCTGTTTTCTTCTCTTTGCGCTGATAGATAGGTGCGCCTGGATCCATCTGCACATGACCGCTCTGGTCAATCTTATATTCAGAACTGTAGGCCTGACCGAATGCCAGAGGACGATAGCCATACTGGTCGCGGCTCAGGTAGTTGCCAAGGGTGAAGATATCCTCAGGTGAGTTCTGATCCATTGGGGGGTTGGCCGCAGAACGGATCACGATAACGGCATAGGTGGAATAACCAATCATCAGCATCAGCATGCAGAGCAACGTGGTGTTCTTGATGCGTGGTGAGATAATCTGCTTCTTCATGCCGGGCAAGAACAATACTGCTGCGATGGCGAGCAATACTACGACGCCGATGAAGAAGGCGCTCCAACCAAATCCATAGAAAGGAATCCCCAACATGCCAATAGCCACAAGGAAGGCTACGTTCTGACGTATCCAACTGCCTTTTGTCTCCTTGGCCATCTGTGTCTCGTAGATTGCCCAGATAACAAGACCAACCAACAGGAAGAGATAGATATACTCACCTGTATTGAACGACATGCCGAGTGTGTTGACAAAGAACAACTCGAACCATCCGCCCACGGTGATGATACCTGGCACCACGCCGTAGAGTACGGCAGCGAGCAGTACAAATGAGATGAGCAGGGCTACGATACTGCCTTTGACGTTGGCATTGGGGAAGCGCTTGAAGTAATAGACCAACACAATGGCGGGTAAGCACAGCAGGTTCAGCAGGTGCACGCCAATAGAGAGGCCGGTCATATACATAATTAATACCAACCAACGGTCTGAGTGAGGCTCGTCAGCGTGGTCTTCCCATTTCAGAATCAGCCAGAACACTACTGCTGTGAAGGCTGAAGAGTAAGCATATACCTCACCCTCGACAGCCGAGAACCAGAACGTGTCACTGAAGGTGTAAATCAGCGCGCCAACGAGTCCGCTGGCCTCAATTGCTACGAGTTTTGCTGTGCTCAGTTCTTCCCAGTTGCTTATGAAAAGTCTGCGCACAAGGTGCGTGATACTCCAGAAAAGGAAGAGAATACACGTTGCTGATAGCAGCGCACTCATGGTGTTGACCATACGTGCCACCTGTGTGGGGTCACTGGTAAACTGTGAGAACAGATTGGCTGTCAGCATAAAGAAAGGTGCACCAGGTGGGTGACCAACTTCCAAACGATAACCAGTAGTAATAAACTCTGGACAGTCCCAGAAGGAGGCTGTCGGCTCGATAGTTGAACAATATACGAAGGCGGCTATAAAAAATGTCAGCCATCCGAGGATATTGTCCACGAGGCGGAATTGTTTCATCTTAAAAGGTTTATTTTTAACGTTAAAATTGTTTCTGATGTGCAAAGGTAGTAATTTCTAATGAGAAATGTGAATTGAGAAATGAGAATTTTCTGTTGCTCTACATTAATTAACAGAATAGCCATTTGACGCCGTAGATAAGCAACCAATAACGTAGGAATTTTCCTATGGCAATGCTGACAAAGGAAATGATGATGTTGGCTCGCATGAATCCTAATGTAACGGTGATGGCACTGCCGATGATGGGAAGGAATGCAAAGAATCCCATCCATGCGCCTCGCCCTGCCATGAACCGTTCGGCTTTGTCCATGTTCTCTTTCTTGATTTTCAGATATTTTTCAATCCATTCCAGTTTACCCATGCGGCCTATGAAATAATTGAATATGGATCCTAGTATGTTGCCGATGGTGCCATAGATAACTAGTTGCCAAGCGTCAAGTCCTGAGCCCAGTAATGCCAGCATCATGGTCTCGCTTGAAAAAGGAAATACGCTGCCAGCCAGGAATGCACCTAAAAGCATGCCCAGATAGCCATAGCCTGTCAGAAACTCTAAAAATGCATCCATAAGTTGATAAAGGTGATGATGATGCAGGTCGAGAGAATGATGAAAAAGCTAATATTGGTGATACGTGAATGGGTCAGTGTCAAGAAGTGGGCCAGAATGGTACTGGCACAGATGATGACAATACGGATGAATGCATCAAACTGTTGGGGTTGTAAGGCAATGAAAAGCAGTGTCAGCAGGTTGACGGTAATGAGGAATCCGAACAACTGGCGGACGTGAATCTTGTCTTCGTAGCTGTATTTCCAGAAGTGAATGATGCCTGTCAGGGATACAACGGCCAAGAAAATGTATACCAGCAGTTGCTCCAAGGTCGCTGCAAGATAGTTTGCTGGGAGAACAAAAGAGAATAAGTCTGACAAATGATCTGTCAGTGGCGTGAAATCCCAGGTATAGAAAAGCCACAGGGATACAAACCAGTAGGGTGTGATGATGCCGAGTATGGATGCCGCCAGGGTGCGCCAACTAAAGGAGTTTAGGCGAGTAATCATGAGTATCCAAAACAGCGGTACGTAGTATAAGTATTCGGCATACAACAAACTGCTACAACCGAGGGCAAGAAAGGCATAAAAGGTCTTTCCTGCTGCCTGTTGGTCCTGATATGTGGTGAAGAGCAATAGGAGAGTGGCAATAATGCCTACGAGTCCTAAGTCGCCCAGTAGTGACTGAAACCCGCTGATATACATGCATGACAGGATAATGAATGTAGATCCCACCATTCTGCTGCGTACACGTAGCAGGGCATTGCTGTTGTTAAGCTCCACCATCATGTAGGAGGCTGCAACATAACATGCCATCTGAGGCCATGCAAAGAAGGAGGGCGAACCGCCTAACATGGCGATTGCCCATATCACGATAGCATAGACAACTGTTATTGGCAGCGTTATACCACTCTCTGCTATTCTGTTTTGAAGCCTCTTCAAGTTTACTTAAAGGTCTTTTCCGATGTCGCGACGGAAATACTGGTCGGTGAACTGAATCTTCTGAGCCTCTGTGAATGATTTATTCAGGGCTTCTTCCTTGTCTTTGCCGTATGAAGAGACTGCAATGACGCGACCGCCATTGGTTACCACCTGACCGTCCTTTACTGCTGTTCCTGCATGGAAAACAATACTGCCTTCTACATCTTCGATACCGCTGATGGGATAGCCTTTCTTGTAGGCTTCTGGATAACCACCGCTAACCAGCATCACGCATACGGCTGCTCGTTCGTCAAACTCAATCTGGCGCTTGTCAAGATTTCCTTCGGCTACACCTTCGAAAAGATCCACGATGTCACTCTTCAAGCGGAGCATCACACTCTCTGTCTCAGGATCGCCCATACGACAGTTGTACTCGATAACCATTGGCTCGCCCTTCACATTGATGAGTCCAAAGAAAATGAAGCCTTTGTAAACGATGCCTTCCTGCTTCAAACCTTCTACTGTGGGACGGATGATGCGGTCTTCCACTTTCTGCATCCATTCCTTTGTGGCAAAGGGAACGGGAGATACGCTACCCATACCGCCTGTGTTCAAACCGGTATCGCCTTCGCCAATACGCTTGTAGTCTTTTGCTTCAGGCAGAATCTTATAGTGCTCTCCATCGGTGAGCACAAAGACTGAGCACTCAATACCACTCAGGAATTCTTCGATAACTACGCGTGAAGAGGCATTCCCGAACATACCGCCCAGCATATCCTTGAGCTCACTCTTTGCTTCTTCGAGGGTTGGCAGAATCAGTACGCCCTTACCGGCGCAGAGACCGTCGGCTTTCAATACGTAGGGAGCCTCGAGCGTCTCTAAGAACTTCAAACCGTCTTCCAGATGCTCGCCGTCGAATGTCTCATAACGGGCTGTAGGGATGTCGTGACGCTGCATGAAACCCTTGGCAAAATCCTTAGAACCCTCGAGTACGGCACCTGTCTTTGATGGACCGATTACGGGGATGTTCTTGGTGCGCTCATCTTGACCAAGGTTGTCATAGATGCCTTTTACCAATGGATCCTCAGGACCGACAACTACCATGTCAACACCTTTTTCCACAATGAATTGCTTGATGGCTTCGAAGTCATCAGCTTTCATGTTGACATTCTCTCCGCAGTTTGAGGTTCCTGCATTACCAGGGGCAATAAACAGTTTCTCTACTCGCTCGCTCTGAGCAATTTTCCAAGCTAAGGCGTGCTCGCGGCCGCCGCTTCCCAAAAGTAAAATCTTCATAAATAAGTCCGGTTGATTTCGAAATCGGGTACAAAGGTACGAATAAGTGAGCACAATACAAAAGGAAAACTTGTTTTTCTTTTTATTTCAAAAAATCACTCATGGTGTTATAATAAACGTTGCCATAGCTTTGGACATTATATACCTTAACATGAGAGCCGGAAGTGTTGCGCGCCAAGGTATAATATAGGTCGCGCAGGGAGATAGCTGGGTTGGTGTTGATGGCTTCCTGAAAGCCACGGGTGAAACCATTGGACAGATATACACCCACATCTTCGCTCCACACATCGGCGTGACTTGTCTCGTAAGGGTTGGCTGCTGTGATAAACAGACAGCCGGGCAGTCCCTCGCAGGCTTGTCCCAGTCCGCCACTATAGCAGGCTTCGATAGCAAAGAGCAGTTTACGGTGAGGCGTGTCGGCCAGAATCGTTCGCATCTGGTCGTAGCTCATCGATTGCGTGCCACCAAAGTCCATGGAACCGGGTGATCCGTGACTGCTCCAGAATACGAGCACGTTATCGTCCTCATCGGGTGTGAGTACCTTCTGTAAACGGTTACTGCGCTTGCCTTGCAGAATGTCTCCGATGTCGTTGGGAGATAGTGTGTTCAGGCGGTAGTCGATAGCTGCGGCATCGTAGACATTTGCACCCGTGTCGCTGATGCGTAGTTCGCCAGGATGTGCGTTCTTGGAATTATTGGCTACATCGTCTTCACAAATCAGCACGATGTGGTCATCATGATAACCGTGCTGTTTCAGGAGTTGGTACATAGCGAAGACATCGCTTTGAAAACGGTAGTTGGCCCATCCTTTGGAGGCAGCAATAAGCAATGCCCATTGTTTGTCGGGTGATGGATAGGTCACTTGCCCACCATCATTGATATTGAAAGTCTGGAATTTCGCAGCTGTCCAGTCCCAAATCGCCTTTGTTGAGGAGCTGCGTCGCGAGCCTTCGGTACTGATGTATTCGGTGGTTATGAATTGTCCGTCATAGAGTCGCCAACGGCGGAATGTACTACCGCAGATGCTGGCGTGGGTCTTCTCGTCAAAAGTCCAGGAGCTGGAAACACCATCGATGTCGGGTGTACAGCCTTTGGACAATAGCTCGAAGTTTTGAGTCATGTCGGCAGGGAGCCACGATCCGCCCTTACCATCACGTCCATCTACAACGGAAAGAATGGCATCGTTGATTCCCTGTCTGGTGTACTGCTTTAATGCAGTTGCATAAGCAACCAAACAAAGCGCATCGTAGAACTGGGCCTCACCATTGATCAAGTCCTCGTTAAAACGCTGACGATAGGCTTGGTTGAAACCTGATTCCGGCGACGCATAGAGGTCAACACCCTCGTAGATGCTGTTCTTTACTGTCGATGCTACTTGTTGTGACACGAAAGCATCGCTACAGAAAACGGTTGGCGAGTAGAAACATTGGTCTGCAGTCACATCTTTTTTTATCTGCTCCATCTCGTCATCGAAGGCAAGAGCTATCTCTGTAGATGAGGGGTTGAAAATCAGATATTGGTTATTCATTCGTTTGTCTGTGCCGCATAGCTGATGCACATGTTGACGCAGCTCGTCCTCATTCCTGTAGATGTAAACGCTGCCCACTTTTAAACCATACTCCTCGGCAATAAAACCAAACCACTCTGCGTAGGCATTGCGGGCTTCACCATTTCCATCATCAGCGCAAAGTAGCATCACAGGTCTCTTTTCACTATAAAACGTGCTGGCGATGTCCGACAGAAGCACCTCTAACTGTGCAATATCACTCTCGGCTAGATTCCAAACGTAGGGAACGTTGGCATAGCGGCGTTGATATTCCACCTGGGTGGCTGATGGCGTAATCATCGGTTTGTTGTATGCTTTGCGCTTGCCCAACTGTATGGCCATCTGTTCGGCGCAGGCAGATGTGGTAGGACCTATGACGGCTACGATGGTCGTGTCTTCGGCTATTTGTTGCATATACTGCTGGATATCAGCATCATCCTGACTTTTGAACGCCAGTTGCAGCTCCACCTTATCTTTCATGCTGCGTTGTGCCTCTGCAATGTTTTCCATTGCCCACTTGGCTGTGCGCTCCCAACGTGTCTGTTCGCCACTTTCCATGATGACAGCAACTTTGTAGATATGCTTATTACCAGATGATAAAGATGAAGAGTCATCGGAGGTACACGATACGCATAACAACAGCAAGAATATCCCCACCCAATAACCAATCACTCTGTTTCTATTATCTTTTGTCCTCATAGGTCATTGCTTCCTCTTTATATTGTTCGTACAGTTTCTGAAACGTATCGGGTTCCCGATAACGCTCGTCCCAAAGGTCCAGGTTCTGAAGGAAATGTGGGGTGATAACAATATCGGCAGCACCTTCCCTCATGCCAAACCGTTGGTGTTTTGGCCACTCACGTCCTGCTATCCAGTCGTTCAGGTATCGTTTCACTACATCACCAATGCGAATAACTACGGAGAATGGAATGCGTGAGCTACGTCCCGTCATATCTACATCCATACCTATCATCAGTGCTGTTGTGAAATCGTTGTCGTTCAGACTGCGTATCACCCCCGTTATTGAACCACCGATTAACGGATATATCATCTCGTTATAGTCAAAAGCATCATTGGATCGCTCGGTTATATACCGATAGGCAGAGTCGGGCATGGCAAAGCCAGCCTCACCATCGGCCAAATAGTGTAGAGTGGTCTGACAGGGAAATCCTAAGTACTCGCCAGCGTATTTGTTGCGTGCATCTTGAAATCCTGCTATTGACTCCTCAAGGGTGTGGACTCCCTCTGCGGCTGCAAGGATTAGGGCATCGAATCCTTGCGACATCGCCCCAGCAAGGTAGCTCACACCATAGTGCGAGACCATCACCGTGGACACCCCGTCAATCTCTGCATTACTCTCGAAAAGAAGCACACGAGTTCCCTTTTTACTTGAATCTTGAAACTTGGAACTTGAAAGCTCCTTTGCCATCTTTTCGTATGAGGAACTACCGAGAATGAGCACTGCGGAGTCGTTCTCAGCATTATCCGTAAGCCACTGACGATACATCTGCTCCGCCTCTGCCTCATTTTCTGGTAGCATCAGGCGCAGTCTGGTACCCGATTCCTTTGCAAAAGCAAAGATCCCCTCAGCGGCATCATCGTTATAGCCATTGTCGCCCAGACCGTTGGGCGTGACAAGATAAGTCACCGTGGCCTGCCGTTTAACAGGCATCTGTGTACTGTCATCATCGCTGCTACATGCTGTGAATAGCAGCAAACCAAACAGGGTGTATATCAGTCCTTTCTTCATCATTATGCTTTCTTGCTGCAAAGATACAACAGATAATTGAAAATACGTCAATAATTGAAAAAAAACTCAGAAAAACTAAAAAAATGTAGGCTAGCCTATGAGTTGTTTAGACTAGCCTATTAGCGACGTAGACTGAACTACGCCAGAGTTATATGCGAATACTTAAAAATTTGTTTTCCTGTCAAAGCTGTCAGTTTTGGTCAGACCTGCAGCCTCATAATCGAATCCATGACCGAACTCAAAACAGCGTACACGGATGAAGTTTTCCATCTCATAACCGCACCTGTAATTCCATGAATACTCAGTTTCATGGTTAAAGCAATTGTATGGCTGAGGAGTGGAGCCATTCATAAAATTACTTTGGGTGATCCAGTTTTTCCGAATATTAAAAGAATTGGCTTGCCAATCCTCGCAACGACACTCGCCAATTGTTGGATGCATAATAAAGAATCTCATAGAAAACCTGATATAATCTCTTTTTATATCATCTCTGCGCACCTTCTCTTTTTTCATGTTGTAATAGAGTACGTCTTCATATTTATGTTTAGTTCCTGTTTCAAGCCAACAGCCATCCGAACAAAGATAAATCTTGCCTACACCATAAAGTAAGTCTACGACCCTATCAGTGGCGATACGCTTCAATGCTTCCTTAGAGTTTTCATTTTGTCTGCCCTCTTCGTAGAGAAAGCCCTGCAGATAATACAACTGATTGGAGCGAATCATACCATCGTGACTGAAGAATATATAGGAATACCAAGGATATCGGCTGGGAAGGTTATCTGGAGCGTTAGGCCATTCTCCCAGTGTCGGGTCGTGCCTTTGTGCTATATTGCCGTCATTGTTCAACAGACAGTCCCACCCGAGGTCGAAAGTGACCAACATACCTTCATGATTTTCTGCATCCTTGATGCAAATGAAGTTGTGTCCATCACGACTGATAAATGTATCGCCCTGCCTAATGACCGAACTGGCATTCTGTGGCCATGCCTCCTGCAAAAGGAAACGCACCTCAGTCAGACCGCCCAACTGTTTCAGGTTGACTTCAATCTTGGCCACATGTCCATTGGCTGTTTCTGGCAGAAAACTGACGTAGCCCTGCTGTCCGAAATCCAAGCGAATGACAGTAGCCGTGGTATCGGCGTTGAGGAAGTTGATTGGGCAGAGGAAATCGCAGATGAATATGTGACGTGCATCGGCCAGAGAGTTTGCAGAGACATAGCGTACAGTAGGTGTCACATCATAGAGTTGTGAACCATAACTTGGTTGGAAATCGCCAACGCCCGTAGTCAGTTTTGTGTTAATCGATGTGTCAGCAACGCATAAGGTCTGATAGACAAGCTGTGTGGCAATGCTCACAGAGTCTTGATGGGTGGGAACGAAAGATAACGATTCGTCGCCATCCTCTGGGGTAGAGTTGTCGGTTTCATCACTGCTACATGCTGTCCAACAACAGCAAAGTGCAACGATCATCGTCAATAAGAAAAAAAAACTCTTGGTCTTCATTATTTCGATATTTAAAAAATTCTGGTTTATTTACTTAAAAGTTAGTTTTTCTGTAAAATCTGTTAGTCATGATCAGGCCTTTGGCTTGGTAGTCAAATGACTTGTAAAACTCAAAGCAGCGAACACGGATGAAATTGTCCAGTTCATTACCACACCTGTAATTCCATGAATACTCAGTTTCATGGTTAAAGCAATTGTATGGCTGAGGAGTGGAGCCATTCATAAAATTACTTTGGGTGATCCAGTTTTTCCGAATATTAAAAGAATTGGCTTGCCAATCCTCGCAACGACACTCGCCAATTGTTGGATGCATAATAAAGAATCTCATAGAAAACCAGATATAATCTCTTTTTATATCATCTCTGCGCACCTTCTCTTTTCTCATGCTGTAATAGAGTACGTCTTCATATTCATGTTTAGTTCCTGTTTCAAGCCAACAGCCATCCGAACAAAGATAAACCTTGCCTACACCATAAAGCAGGTCTACAACCCTATCAGTTGCGATGCGCTTTAAGCTATTCTTAGAATTAATTTTCTGTCTGCCCTCTTCGTAGAGAAAGCCCTGCAGATAATACAACTGATTGGAGCGAATCATACCATCGTGACTGAAGAATATATAGGAATGCCAAGGATACCTGCCCGGAAGGTTATCTGGAGCGTTAGGCCATTCTCCCAATGTCGGGTCATGCCTTTGCGCTATATAGCCGTCATTGTTCAACAGACGGTCCCATCCGAGGTCAAATGTGACCATCAAACCGGCCTGATTTTCTGCATTCTTGATGCAGATAAAGTTGTGCCCGTCGGCACTGAGGAATGTATTTCCCTGAGCTATGGCCTGAACGGCATTCTGAGGCCAAGCCTCATCCTGTAGGAAGCATACCTCTGTCAGACAGTCCAACTGTTTCAGACTGACTTCAATCTTGGCCACATGGCCATTGGCGGTTTCAGGTAGGAAACTGATGTAGCCGTGCTGTTCTAAGTCTAAACGAATAGCTGTAGCTGTGGTGTCGGCATTAAGGTATTTGATGGCTCCCTGGAATTCAGTGATAAACATCTGCCGTGCATCGGCCAGCGAGTTGGCAGAGACATAGCGCACAGTGGGTGTTATATCGTAGAGCAATGCGCCATAGCAGGGCTGGAATTCACCAACGCCCGAAGTCAATTTCGTGATGAAAGCCGTGTCGGCAACACACATTCTCTGATAGACGAGCTGGGTGGCTATATGGACGGAATCCTTGTGAGTGGATTGAAATGCCGTGTAACTGATGTCATCCTCAAGTTCAGAATCAGTGTCACTATTATCACTGCAGGCTGTCCAGCTACAGAGCGCGACTGCCATCAGTAATAGTGAAAAGAATCTTTTGGTTTTCATTGTTTTGTTCGATATTAAAAATGATTTTCGTTTAATACTTAATACTATCACAGTTTTTCAACTTCTTTTTCGTTGTAATAATAATAATAATCACCATTGCGCACCATGCGCTGCCAGGTCGTATTATAACTCCAGTTGGGTAGTCCGCCTAACATGCCGGTCTGTTCCATTCCGTCGCGACTGCGCAGATAGAAGTAGTTGCCCCGCTTATAGACATAGTACCAAGGAGCCGCTGTGTTGACACTTCCTGCTGTGTTGATGGCCGATGGCCACTCGTAGGCCACTACAGGCTTACCGCCAAGGTATTTCAGTCCCTTTTTGCTGAAGGGCTCCAGCACACCGCCATTCATGTAGATGGTATCAGCAGGAACATCCGTGGTGTTCAGTTGTTCCACATGCAAGTTGTTGAACTGCCAGCCTACACGGTAGGCCACACCATTATAGATGCAGAGGCCAGAGGCAAGGTTCACCTGCTGATTATAGACAGGATAGGCTACCCAGACATCCTCGTCCTGACTGATAGCATTCACCCGTTCCTGATAGACGGCTGCCACATAGCGTCCCGCTGTCAGAATGTTGCAGCCATAGCCACCCTTATCCGTTTGGGGATGAGCAGGGAACTTTGTACTGACGAAGTTCTGATAGCCATATAGTTCGAGCAGCAGTTCTGACTCACCGGTGATGTGTGCCTCCACCCTTTTGGCCAGGTCCTGATCAGGAATCACTTTCCAAATGGGAATCATGGACATAGAGGTCATGGCCGCCGTGCTTTCGTTAACAGATTCCTTCCACTGGCTGACATCTGCTCCCTTGAGCCGATTCTCGCCCCACTTAAAGCCGATGACATGGCTGTCAATCAGCGAAGTGTTGCCTCCACGAACGGTCAGTCGGCAGTCGGCACTATTGAGCACATGATAGGTTTTCTGCTCATTTTCGCTCATTTGACGGTTCTTGTATACGGCCAAGGTCATGTCGGCTATCAGCTTCTTGTCATAGATGGTGCGCAGGGTATCGGTATTGATACGCATTTCCAATTCAATGCTGCCGCCAATCGTTGAACTGGTGACTACATGGGTACCGTAGCGGGCAATCAGCGAGTCGATGGCTATGCGGCGCTTGTCTACAGAGGGGTCTTCCAGTTGTTTCTTCAGTCTGGCCAGTGCTTCGCGAAAGTTGCGGGTGAGCAACCGCTCGCCGTAGTCGTACCGTTTGATGACCACAGCAAGCGACTCCTCGTCAATAAAACTCGTCTTCAACCCCACTGATGCCGTCGACTTGCAGAAATAGGAATTTGTGAGTCCATGTTGCCAGATGTTGAAATTGGCCTGAACACTACCGGCAAAGACAATGGCTACGTCGGCCTCAGCATCGGCAGAAACATAGGTGTTCTGCACATACTCAGTAAGGCTGAAGCCATCCTTGTATTCCTCCTGCTCGCCAGAGTTGTATATAACACGATAAATATTCGAGCGGTCATACTTGCGCAGCGAATCGAGGTCGATGACCTGACAACGCACATCGGCCGCGTTGCAGTACTCACCATAAAGGCCGTTATAACTGAAACCCACACCATGCGTGTAAATCAACCGCTCGCCTTCCATAACGGCGCGTGTATAGTCTGTATTCATACTGTCTGCCGGCAATGAAGGGGATTGCAGATCAAAGTCATCATCGCTACAGGCTGTCAGACAGAAAGCTATGATGCCGACGGATATCAGAAAATTTATTCTCCTAATCATAGGTTATCATGTTTATATAAATAGGAACGACAGAAACGAACAGGGTAGCGACAGTTGTATTCCTGATTGATGGGAATCTCAGTCAGCGAGTAGTCGGGCATCAGCATCAGTGCGGTGCCGTCTTTAGCCGTTCGCGAGCGGTCTCTCTTGAAGGCTATGAAGCATCGTTCGCCACGATAGAGCAGTGTGAATCCTATCAGCCAGCGACGGTCCACAAAGTCATAATCCATCTCGCAGCCATCGAAAGTGGCATCGAAGCCAGTTTGCTGGCCAGTGAACAATGCCTTGGGATTCTTTCCGATGTAACGCGTCATGGCCTCAAGTTCAACGTCCGAAGGCAGATACCAGCGGTCCTCCTCACTGCCTACCTTTAAGGTGTTCACTTTATTATCGTCAAGCGGATTGAATATTTCGGCATAGAGCACACTCTTGCCAGAATCATCGTAGACCGACTCGCGGTATTCCCATTCTTCATAGCCGTAGTCATCATACAGTATGCCGAAGCCTAGCTCGTCGGCAACGTTCTGACGGATCCAAAACGTAGGACCGATCTTTACCACAGGATAGTTCGGGTGTCCGGGGATCTCTAACCATTCATCACGTACGGTGAGTTCACATGGTTTGGTTGTCACGCCATAGCTTGTGGCATAGATGGCTCCATCGATATAGAACAGAGAGTCCAATACATCACCAGGCTTGCACTCTTCAAGTGGCTGCACATAGATGCCACCATTGTCATCGAAGCTAACCTCCGAAGGCGTATTCTCTCCATCGCCAGGAAAAATACCATGACGGATGTTGGTCAATTTGTTGTAAATGGGATAGATGATGGTGACACGACGGTCAGCCCGCAGTTCTGGCACATACTCGTTGCAAATCTCGAACTTGGGTATCCCCTTGTTGTAACCAACCCTTGCCAGCGTCTTTGCGCCATCGAATCCCTGCAGATTCCGCACATTGCCTAGGGCGATATAGTTGTTCAGTCCCAGTTCTTCCCTTTTCTGGTTCGTAAGACCTTCGGCCAAATCAAGGATACGTCTGCGAACGGCATCCTGAGCTGCAAACGAAGAGAAGAGTTGCCAGATGGGGATGAAACGACAATTGGCCATTGTGAGGTGTTGCGGACTGTTGATGTCGATAGAGGCCGACCATTTGGCTATACCTGCAGGATCCAATTGCTCGTGGGTCACATCATAAGTCACGATACGATTCTTCACCATCTGGCCAAGAGCCGGATCACCGCCAAAGACATCAGCATGAACGTTTCCGGCCTTCTCAACAGAATGGGATGTGTTTTCGGTCGCCTCACTGACCCGTTCCTGCCCCAACACAGTCTTCATATAGCGTTCCATCTCCTCGCGGTTCACCTCATGCTTCATGAAGTTCACTTCATAGTCCAAACGACCACCCAGGTCGGCATAGATGATGACATGCGAACCGTATGTGGAAACGAAGGCTGCCACGGCGTCACGGTCTGAAGGATTCTCTTCCAGTTTTTTCACCCATTCAGCAAAGGCAGGCGTAAAGAGCTTGAGGCGCGAAGGCTGACGGAGCAACTCATCGACTTTGCCCATGTCCAGATAGCGCGAGGCCACAATCTTGGTAAACTTGGCATAGCCATAGCACTGCTGTTGGGAATCGTACTCCTTAACACTGGTGTAACGGCTCACCTTTTTACTGAGTCCCAGAAACGAAGTACTACTGGTCTGTTCCTTCATCAATCGGGTAGCCATCTCATAGATGGTGTAAGAAGTGTAGTACTTATAGTCTATATGATTATTGGGCTCCTGCCCAATGATGGTGCCATAGTCGCGCTCAGCAGCCACCAGTGCCTGATAGTCGAACACGGGGTCGGCACTGACACTCTTCATGTCGGCATAGTCGTACAATAAGTTATAACCATATCCCACACGGGCTATTCTACTAAGAGAGTCTTCGTCCAAAGCATTTGTGTCGTCTTCTGTACTGCTGTGCTGAAGCACACTGATGGTGCTGTTCACCCCACGTGCAGACACCACTGTCACAGTAGCCTCACGCCGGCGCATGGTTTCGTTGGGCTGTATATACAGTAACAGATTGTTGCCAAACACCTCCTCATACTCAACCCAGTCGGCTGATGGGGCGACGGTAACAATACTGTCATCTTCTGCAAGCCCGGCAACAGACAAGGTGCAATATCGTCCCCTATAACCGACATCAACCTGTGTCTCGCTGAACTTCAGCTCGTTGTCCCCAGACCAAGACGACGGTTCGTCATCATCGTGACAGGCTACTGCAACGAGCAGCACTGCCACAATAACGATGAACCGTGAGAGAATAATCATTTGGTGTTTCATACTCCTGACTGGATTACATGTCTTCCAAATTTACTATCGTGTTCTTATTCTTATATTTTCTTACAAAATACTCCTTGACCAAGGCTGCATAATCGCCGAAGAGATCCCAAACAGGGCTATAGCCGTAGGAGATGGGAGCGTAAAGATCCCTGTTTGCCATAGTGGGGGCACCGTCAGGGATAGAGGCCGACCATTCTTTCAGTGCATTGTGAACAGCATTTATATCCAGATCCTTTGTTACCTGTTTGTTAACCTCTGTACTCTTCAGTGTCAGCGAGTTCGCTAATATAGAACGTTTATCTTTATCACCTCCGCGAACAGTGAAGGTAGACTTAGAGTTCTCCATGATGTTTTTAGCAACCTTGGCGTATCCGGCTTGCACACCAGCCTTCACATTCAAGAGACCGCTGGTAATTTCGAGGTCAATAGAACCACTAAGCTGCAGTGTGTCAGCAACATACACTGAGTCGTACTCAAGATTCAGGAAAGTTGAGCCACCCATCAGAACTCTCGAGACATACACTGGTCCGTATTTAGTATCAAGGCTTGCCAGCTTAGTACGGATATTGGAAGGTATTGTCCAAGTACTGTCAGCTGCAGGGAGGTCAGAGTCTGCATATTCTTCATCGAACAGTTCCATGATAGTTGCTCTTAAATCGTCAAATCCGGGACAGACAGCTATATCCTGCAGTTGTCTCATCTTAGTATATTCTTCCTCATCAGGATATTTCTTACGTGTGATAGTTGTTGTTGCGAGAGAGGCCAAGTCAGCAGCACCCACCCATGCAACAGCACGAGGTGCTTGGTATTCGGTCTGATAGTTTAACTTGTTTTTTACCTCATTCTCGTTAGATTTATACTGTCCCTGAATCTTAAGTTTAAAGAGACCGTAGGTCACGCTGACACTAGCGCGGATACCAAGGGTATCCCATTTTTCATTATTCTCTTTTTTTGTGCCCTCCTCACCTATATCGGCAGCATTGGAACTGCTTACGAACACGCGGTTATACTTCATGCTATTTGCAGCAATATACTTGGCGTTCTCAGGGCTGACTACGGCATTCTTCTTAAAGAGTTTATCCTCTGAAGCCCCCTCATCAACTAAAATATTGCATCCCAAACCTAGAACTGTTTCGCCCCAAGCATCGGTTAGGATGGTAGCACCGTCATTTTCACCGTCCTTCAATCCGAGATACTGGCGTACGCGAATGGTCTGTGTCTTGTCTCCAGAAATAACAGTAAGCATCGTGCTGCGGTCTTCTGTGTTGTCTGGTGCATAATAATCGGATGTTACTATGATTTTGCCCAATCCTTTAGCTTCTGTGGTGATAACCCTTGCCCAATCACAATCTTCGGGTAGTGAAGCTTTCCAAGTTCCATTACAGGTGATGGGCACCTCGATTACGCCACCGAGACGATTAATTGTTACTTCTGTAGCACCGTCCTGGCCCAGTGTTAGGTTGATGTCATCATTGTTGTCTGTACAGCCTGTGAAAGTCACAGCAGCGATGGCGATGGCCATCAGATAAATAATCTTTTTCATTTTGTTTTGGTTGTAATTGTTATTGAATTGGTTTACTTGTCTTTGAATTGTCTCTTCCATTGACTCCACTTGGTTGTAAAGCCATTTGCATAGTTCTTCTGAATGTACTCATAGAAAAGGGAGATCATCTGTGCCTTTTCAGCGCAAAGCTCTGCTTTTACGGGATCTTCGCCAGGAGCGGAACCGTCGTAGAGCAGATAATTGCCGCCAAGTAGGCATTGACGATAGGTGATATCCTTGAGAGAGAGGTCTGGATTACGCATCATATCGTAGAAAATCATATACTGCGTAGTGCGTCCGGCACCAGCCTGACAGTGAAAGTGAAGCCAAGCATTGGCTGGTAGGGTCTTGACAAAATCCACGAAAGCTTCCAGTTCGGAATCGCCGGGGAAGGCACGGTCGGGGACGGTAAAGCGGGCATAGCCCAATCCTCGTTCCGTGCAAGCTTCTTCCTCGGTCTGTGCATTGGTCACCTCTGTGACCTTGCGTCCGTTTTCAGTAGGCCGGTAGTTTTCATCTTTGCTAAGTGAGTAAATATCGATAGTCTGACCAACGCAGGCATGAATCTCTTCGGCTTCCTCTTTAAGAATCTGTGCGTGGGTCTTGCCCACATTTCCCCAGTTGTTAAAACCGTAACGGGATACATGCAGGCCATTGATGAGACCATGGCTTTCTCCGCGTACATCTATAATGTATATAGGACCATCGGTGAACTTCTGAATCTCGGTCTTCACCCAGTCCATCTCCTTGGCAGAGAGATCACTGCTTCCAGAGATATTCAGCTCGCGTAGTCCCTTTGTTGAGGGATTGTAATTTGAATCGGGGAAGAGAGCAGACTCCTCGCTCTCTTTAAATTCCCCCAGACAGGTGCGCCAGTTCTTTGGCTCAGCATCCTTGTCCTTACGTTCTAATCTCCAGCAGTACGCGGTATATTGCGCCCGCTCATCGTCACTCATGTTGTCACGGCTGTCGGCATAGAATAGGTATTTGTAGGTAGGCTTTGATTTGTCTCCGTCGTTGTCGTTGCTTGAGCAAGCGGTAAGAGCTATCATGCAAATGAGTCCACCAAAGCATGCCGCAGACTTCGTTATCTTTTTCATTTTTGTTGTGGAAGGTAAAGTTTATTGTAGATGAATGACTTCCTGTAGTCTTTATAAATTAGACTGGAAGGTATGGCTCCATATCTTTTTCTCCTGCTTGTTAATCAGGCCGATTGTTGAGAGATTTACAACGGCCTCTACAGCCAAGGTGTCATTTTCGTGTGCCTGAGAAATAGAGTCACAGATATTGGTGATATACTGCTCGTTAGACTGGCTCTCTGGAAAATACATGCCGAGAATGTTTTTAAGATGAGATTCGAATAGAGAAGAAGAGTTGATTACAACACCCGAATTGTTTTTATGATAACCAACAAGTCGAGTCAATGTTTGTCGGGAAGCCTTATAAACCTTCTCGTCGAGTGTAGCCCTCTTGGCCTCCAGTGCTGCATAGGCATTGTCTGCGTTTGTGCTAAGCGCGTATGTGACATAGGGCTGATTCAGCGCCTTACCCATCTCGTATGTAGCGATGACCTCTGCTATTTTCTCTGAACCTGGTGTGGCATCAAGAGTTATGCGATAGAGGTTGAAAACCAAATAAGCACTTCTGATGTTTGAGTACTGTTGCTTGACAATAGCCTCACACTTGGACTTCATCTCGTTGTCTTTTGGACTCTGAAGGGTGCTGTAATAATTACCGTTGAAACCGATAGCCGTGTTCAAGGCATTCACAATGGCATTCGCTTCATCGCTATAACCCACACTGCTTTGTCCGTCTAACTTCACTTCGTACATGTAGCTTTTTTTGTAAGTGACATCATCGTTGTTACTACATGCAGTGAACACAGTTGTTGTCATTGCGCAGCAAAGGACGGCTGCGAGCGTCATCATTATTTTTTTCATTGTTTGGTATGGTTTTTTGTTAATTCTTCGTTAAGCTTATCTATCTGTTTCTCCAGTTTCCTATTTTCGCAGATGAAGTAACTGATGCCTGACATCAGTTCTGTGGTACGCCAGCGATAATAAATTACCCCTATGCCTAAAGCTATGAATATGAGCAAAAGGACTGTGGCAAGTGCTACAGCGATGACAAAGGATAAGTTTAAAGATATAACTGATACGTCCATATTTGCTCGTTATTTCGAATTTGCCTGCAAAATAACACATATCCTATAAAACACTTGTTTTCTGGGCGCAAATAGATGTTCTCGTAGCGCAAAAAATAAGTTTTGAGACAAATACAAAACAAAATAATACCTCCAAATCGAAAAAAATATCGTACCTTTGCACCAAAATATACATCTAACCATTAAAAGATGAATAAATTTTTGCTCATATTGTTTGTTCCATTATTCATGATTGCCTGTTCAGGTGAAAAAGTGAATGAAAAAAAAGAGTGGAAAACAATGGACTTGTTGAATGAAGTTCGTGCTACTCAGCAAGTAGATCATGCATTGAATACGATTGATAGCCTCGAGAAGGCCGGAGTGATAACTCCGCCCTCATCTGACTATTGGCGGGCTTTGGTTTGTGATGCGGTTTGGCGCTACCGGTTGGCTGGCTATTATTATAAACGGGCTTTTGATGCATACGAGGAGCCTATACGTGACTGGCATGGCTATGCGGAGGCAGGCTATAGACTGGCATGTATGCAAGATAATATGCAAAATTATGATGCTGCCCTTCGTACTGCAATGTTGCTGGTAAATAAGGCTGATAGTCTGGATGCAGCGGGCATAGTGGGATTTCCCCGTACAACCCATGCGTTTCTTTTCAATTTTATTGCAGATTGTCAACTGAGGAATGGACAAGATGAAGAGGCAAAGCGTAATAGTCTTAAAGCTTATGAGGTTCTGACTGGAGGAGATACCGACGATAAGTCAAACAGAATGATTATGTGCTCGGATCTCGTCAATACCTTCTTGAAAGTGGGTGATCTCGATGAAGCTGATAGGTGGATGAATCGTTTAGAAGAGGTGCATCATGAATTTGAGAGTGAAACCAATGGAAATCCTCATTTGGATGATTTGGCCTTGGAGTATAAGAAATGTATATCGTTGCTTCGTGCTTCTATTCTGTTAGCACGCGGTAAGTCCGCAGAGGCTACAATTGCTTATGAATCTGTGAAAGACAGCGCCATGATGCGTCATCCTGCTAACTTGGAATGCGCAGTTCACTATCTGATGACTGCTGGACGTTACGATGAGGCTATCGCTTTTATGAATCGCATAGACACGCTGAGTCCGGCAACAGAGCGTCCACGTGTAACCTTTTCTGTTATCCGTGATCGCATGATACCCCGTTTTGATGCTAATATGAAGGCTGGTCATCTTGATGAAGCGCTTGCAATAGCGAAGAATATTTGTCAGGCGATAGATACTGCCATGATACTGCAGAACAGAAACGATGTGTCAGAACTTTCAGTTATCTACGAGACACAACAAAAAGATTGTGCCTTGGAACAGAAAGAGGCTGAAATGAAGTTACACCTTATTATAATAGGTGGCTTGGCACTAATGCTTGTTGTTGCCATGATAGCAATGTGGCGTGTATTCATAGCCAAACAAAGGCTGCATGAGAAAAACCGCCAACTGTTTGACACTATCCGGCAGATGGAACGTAAGGAGGATGAAAAACAGGCTTCTGTCATGAAAGAAAAGTCTTTGTCCAACGAAAGTGCGAGCCATATGCTCTATCGACGATTGTTGGAATTGATGCGTAATGATCGTCCATATACTGATTGTGACCTGAAACGTGAGGATTTAGCTCAGATGCTTGGAACAAATTATAATTATGTGGCTGATGCTATCCGTGAATTCAATGACGGTCAGTCTTTAGGCGATTTTCTTGATGACTGGCGTATCAGGTATGCCTCTGAATTACTGAGCGATACGGATGAACCAGTGGGACTGATTATTGACAAGAGTGGTTTTCAAAGTAGGAGCCATTTTAATATTCTTTTCCGCGAGAAATTTAAAATGACTCCCAGTGAATACAGGGTAATTGCGAAGGAAAAACAATGTTGTTAATAAAAAACGGTTGAAAAAATATTCTTGTTTCGGCTATTTTTTCGGAAATAATTACTAATTTTGCAGCCGCAAACAAAACCATTATTTTTTTATGAAGAAAATTTTCTTATTGATGACAATGGCTTCTGCTTCTTTGATGGCAGAGGCCGGTGGTCTGATGACCAACACCAACTATCACATTGCTTTCGACCGTATGTTCGCTCGTGGCGCAACAACAGAAATCGACGCAGCTTATAGTAACCCTGCAGGATTGGCATGGGGTTACGATGGCTGGCAGATGTCGTTGAACTTCCAGAAACCTTGGCAGAATCGTGATATCGAGACAGATATTCCTGATTTCTTGATGCCTGGTAATAATTTCCATAAGAAATATAACGGTGAGGCTTCGGCTCCTATCGTACCAGCACTATTCGCTTCTTATAAGCAGGACCGTTGGGCTGTATCAACGATGATAGGTATCGTGGGAAGTGGTGGCTTTGTTCAGTATGATGAGGGTGTACCTATGTTTAGTGTGCCTATAGCTGCAATGCTTGCACAAAAAGATATAGCGCCCAATAAATATTCTCTGGATGCGCAAATGAAGGGCAAACAGTATATTTATGGTGGACAAGTAAACTTCACTTATAGGTTGTTGGATTGTCTGTCAGCAGCTGTGGGTGTTCGCGCAAACTATTATGATGGATATAATCGTGGTCATGTTGTTGCCAATATGGCTGGAAATGATCTTGTTAATCTTCAACTGGACTGCCTGCAGAAAGGATGGGGATTTGCTCCTATTGTAAGTGTTGACTTCCATGAGGGTCCTCTGACGTTGGCTGCCCGTTATGAGTTTCGCACGAAGATTAATACGGAAAACGACACAAGGACACTCTCTGCTCGTATAAAAAATACGGACCCTACCACTGCTGCAGTAATGCCTTATATAGAAGGTGCATTGGCTCTTCAGCAGTTTGGCGATAAAGTTGCTCCGTATCAAGATGGTGCAGAGACTCGTTATGATATGCCTGCACTGTTGGTTGTAGCTGCTCAGTATGAAATCACACCGAAACTGCGTGCGGCTGCAGAATATCATTTCTTTGATGACAAGAATGCTAAGATGGCAGGTAATCGTCAGGATGAACTGGAGCATGGAACTCACGAAATTCTGCTTGGCGCAGAGTATGATATCAATGATAAGTTTACGGTGAGTCTGGGAGGACAGCGTACCGACTATGGCTTGTCAGACAACTATCAGACTCATACCTCATTTGCCTGCGACAGCTATTCTTTGGGATGTGGCGCAGCTCTAAATCTCAACGAGAAAATCCGTCTGAACGTCAGCTATTTCTGTACGCTCTATAGTGATTATAAAAAAGAGCAGACCAATTATCAAGATCTGCCCTTTGCTGGTAGCGATACCTTCAGCCGTACCAATCATGTGATAGGCTTGGGTATTGACTATAAGTTCTGATTACAGAGGAAGGGTGATGACAAAACGGGCACCGGGACCTACGTAAGTTGTATCGAGTAAAACTTCACCCTTCATTCGGTGGGCTATCATTCTGCAGAGTGGCAGTCCCAGTCCCAATCCTTCCTTGAAGTTGTCTAGTTTGACGAAACGTTCGAAGATGCGTTCTGCTTCTTGAGGGTCAATGCCGCAACCAGTATCTTCTATGACGATAGATATCTTTTTGTCTGTTGAAGATGCTTTTGCAAGGATATATCCCTCAGTAGTGTTCTTATTTGCATTATCTATAAGCAGACTAATCATGCGGTAAAGCATCTTCCTGTTTGTTGATATTGTGAAAGAATCAGGTAGGGCGTTTTCTGTCTTTATTTCAACACCATGATTCAGTAAAGGCTTGTATTCACCTGTTATTTCATTTAGAAGCTGTTGGATGTCAACGGCTTCTTTTTTTATTTCTGCGCCTGTGTTCTCGTTGAGTGATAGTTCTATGAGTTCATCAAACTGATTAGTGATGGTATTGGTATTCTTTATCACCATTTGTGAGATGTCTTTCAGTTCTTCTGCACTCATCATAATGTTGGAATCAGAAATAATCTGTGCAAATCCGGATATAATGTTCAATGGGGTACGTACCTCGTGACTCACATTACGGATGAATGCCGTCTTCATGTTGTCTGATTCTAAGGCGTGTTCATAAGCCTTCTTCAGTTCTTTTACGTGACTACGACGGGCAAATGCAATATACGATAGTGCACAGATAAGCATCGTGAGGATAAGGATGGTGGCAATCATGTATATTGTGCGTGTATGAGCCGCCTCACGCTCTATCTCGTAGAGGTGCAATTCGTCCTCAATACCTTTCATACTGTTGCTCAGAATGATATTGTCTATTGAGTCGTGTTCTTCCAGTTGTATCCGCAGAGCCTCATAGGCTTCCTGCCATCTGCCAGAATTCTTGTACAGGTTGATGCTTATCTCGTTGGCATCGTCGCCAAGTGTTTCCTTCGCCATCTTGATGGCTTTGTCCACATCGCCCATATAGGCCGTGTGATAGACTTCTATGGCACGTCCATGAATGGAGGTTAATCCGCTGTCCACCCCTTCTTTGTAGACTTTATAACCTTCCGTAAACTTTTTCATGTCGCCTTGGTTATAATAGCTGAGCAGGCGGCGTGACTCAATGTCAAATAGGCGGTCAGGCGAATACTTACGAGCTATCTCTGCGGCTTTCTCCAACATCTCAAGGGCCTCATTTGGATTATCGTCCATCTCGACGTTGACTATGTTCATATAGATAGGAGGCATACTCTCGTAATAGCCGTATTTTTCCATGAGGTTAATAACCTCAAAGAATGCCTTCTTTGCTGCCTCGTGGTTACCGCAATAGCGATAGATATGACCCATCATATTGACGGCCATATACATCTCCTTGTCAAGACCTTTTTCACGTAGTTCTTTTGATAACTCCTGCGCTTTCTTATAGGCTTCGAATATTTTCTGAGAGTTCATCAGAAATATAATCTCGTTACAGCGTTGCGTGTAGTATAAATGCAGATCGCCTTGGCTAAGTAGATAATCCTCAAGGCGAGTAACAGATTTGAAAAAGTCCGCACTGTCTCCTGTATTAAACGCATTGCTCATCTCCGTGCGCATAGCCAGATAGGTGGAGTCGTCCTTACAATCTCTGGACTGCATCGTTGTGATGCAGCTCAGAGAAAGTGTTATAAGTAGTGTAAAGCGTTTCAGGTTCATATAGTCATAAAGGTTAAGTTATTTATCTTATTTCAGGTAGTCTTCGAAGTATTGTGTGATGCGTTCATGCAAGTGTACGCTTGCGTGTCCCCGCATGTTGTGCTCCTCACCTGGGTAGGCAAAGAAGTCTGGTTGTGTGCCTGCCTTGATACATGCATCAAGGAACGACAGACAATGTTGCGGCACAACGGTGTTGTCGTTATATCCCGTTATGATTTGGAGTCTTCCTTTGAGATCCTTGGCTTTGTTGATGAGGCTTGTCTTGGCGTATCCCTCAGGGTTGTTTTGTGGTGTGCCCATATAGCGTTCACCATACATTACCTCATACCATTTCCAATCAATAACAGGTCCGCCGGCAACACCCACTTTGAATACGTCGGGGTAGTTGGTGATGAGCGATATAGTCATGAATCCGCCGAACGACCATCCATGAACACCAATCTTGTCAGTATTTACATAAGGTAGGCTCTTCAGATAATCCACACCCTTCATCTGGTCTTGCATCTCTATCTGTCCCAGTTGGTGGAATGTGGCTTGCTCAAACTCTCGTCCGCGATTTTCGGAACCGCGATTGTCCAGGATAAATACGATATAGCCTTTCTGTGCCATGTAGGTCTCCCATGAGCGACTGGCCCAATGCCAAGAGGCATCAACGTTATGGGCATGAGGACCGCCATAGACATAAATCACAGTAGGATATTTCTTTGTTACATCAAAATCGTGAGGCTTCACCATACGCCAGTAGAGGTCTGTCGTGCCGTCTGCGGCCTTAATGCTACCACTTTCAAATATAGGTTGCACATAATCCTTCCAAGGATCTTGGGCCGTGAGTAGGTTTGATGTTTGATGTTTAAGGTTTGAGATTTCGATAGCGTCAATTTTGTTTGGCGTTGTAGGCGTGCTATATTTGTCGTATAGCTTTGTTCCTGAACTTGACAGATGTCCCCAGTGTACGCCTTCGCCATTATCGAGTAATGTATGTTTGAGTGTCTTGATATTAATAGCATACAAATTGCGTTGCAATGCATGCTTCTCGTTAGAAGCAATGATGATGCTCTTCTCCTTTTGGTCGAAACCCAGTACATCCAAAACTACCCATGGTCCTTTAGTCAATTGTTTGATTTTCTCACCTTTTATGTTATACAAGTATAGGTGGTTGTAACCGTCGCACTGACTCTGCATCACAAAGAGGTTGCTGTCCCAAGGCAGGAACTGGATGGGATGCAGCGGCTCTACATATTTATCGCTTGTCTCGCGATAGAGTTCTGCTTTCTTGTTACCAGTGGTAGCATCGTAGCTCACCAATCGGCAGTCATTCTGTTCGCGGTTAAGTTCAAACATGTAGATCGTCTTTGAGTCGGGACTCCAAGCGATATTCGTGAAATAGCGATCGGTAGGGTCGCCAGTCTGCAGATAAACAGTCTTCTGTGTCCCCAGATGATAGACGCCCACAGAGACTTTGTGTGACGTCATGCCTGCCATAGGATATTTGTCTGGCTCGTGGCTGGCTGTGCGAGGAAAGATATCCACCTGCGGATAATCTGTCACCATGCTCTGGTCCATGCGATAGAAAGCCAGATGCAGTCCGTCTGGGCTCCAGAATGTTCCTTTTTCAATACCGAACTCATTACGGTGTACAGATTGTCCATAGACAACCTCGCGACTGCCGTCAGTAGAAAGCTGATGCTTCTTGCCTAGTCCGTCAGCGATATATAGCTGATTGTCCTCTACGTATGCTGTTGCGCGTGATGTCTTGTTCCAGTCGTTGGCTGCCTGTCCTGAGATACTATCCTGCCAGATAATCTCCTTTTTACCGAAATCCAGCAAGATAACAGATTTCTTGAATCCTAACAAGACGAGTTTCTCGTTTGGGTAGGGGAATGTGGCATTCGTCAGCTGGCGTACGTAATGGCTATCATCACTGCCAGCCCATTTGTTGATGTCGTCGAGAGTGAGAAGCAATGTCTTCTTGCCTGTTTTTGTGTCTATGGTGTAGCACTCCTCCACGTCAGTCTGAATCAGTTGATCACCCCACCATGTGAGGAAGATATTCTCAGGCCTCATATTGTGGTAGTTGATGCCACCGAAGTTCAGATCCTCCAGTGTGAAAAGCTTCTGTGCAGACATAGGCAGTGTCATTGCTGTAAAGAGAAGAATGGACGCTACATAGTGCGCCCATTGCTTAATATTAGTCATCGTCATGATTAAATCGCTTGTTTCTTTTCCCACCGCTGCGGTCAAAGCGTTCATGTCCGCCGCGGTTCTTGTTTTCTCTGAAATCTCTGGACTTTCTGAAATCTCTTGAATCCCTTGAATCCCTTTCTCTGGGTTCCCTGGAATTTCTGGGACTTCTAGATTTTCTAGAGTCTCTTGAATCTACTTCATGTCTATGGAAAGTGAATGAGCGGATATCGCTGCTCTCGTTTTCCTCTTGCTCATCCAAACGCTGTTTGAATTCGCGGTTTTTCTTGAAGCGATGCTTCTCAGCCATCTGACGTTTCTCGTCATCGGTCTTCACCACGCCGCCCTCACTACGGAAGTCTTTCGGCTTACCATGAAAAATCTGGTACTTACGGAACTCACATTCCAATGAACCATTATAA
>JAEEGG010004622.1_pt1 | contig 33249 bp, 29 predicted proteins | sample 9134161 | NCBI WGS metagenome assembly JAEEGG01 (sample SAMN16246543, study PRJNA631951) | gut metagenome | biome: gut microbiome; feature: rumen; material: CR-attached | host: Bos | place: Iran: Karaj | collected 2018-10 | reverse complement strand
GTCCCTTGTCCATCCAATTGTTCTCCATCCGGAACACCTGCTTGTGCCCTTCATAATTGGCGTCAAAGGTCGTATCCCAGCGCACCTGCACCATCAGGATCATGGCCGCCGCGAATGCGACGCTCATCCCCAGGATATTGATCAGCGTCGAAACGCCTGTCTTTCTGAATACTTTCATAGCTTAGAATACTAACACGTCACTATCACCATACGTATCATAACCGGAGGTAATTACCCTCTCGCCGGGCTCCAGGCCTTCGAGCACTTCGTAGTACTGGGGATTCTGGCGGCCGATGCGTATCTCTCTTTTGACGGCCTTGGTGCCTTCTTTGTTAACGACGTAGATCCATTTGCCGCCGGTTTTCTGGTAGAAAGTGCCACGGGGGATGATGACGGCCTCTTCCGGCTGTCCGAGCTGGAGGTTCAGGTAGTAGGTCTGGCCGCTGCGGATGTTATCCGGCTGCTCGCCGTCGAACTTGAAATCGGCCTTGAACTTGCCGTCACGGACTTCCGGGTAAACCTTGCGGATAACGGTGGAGTAGGTTTCTCCCTGACGCTCAAAAGTGGCTTCCAGACCCGCCACCACGCGGTCGATGTAGTGCTCGTCAATCTGCGCTTCTACCTTGTATAGACCTACAGAATTGATCTGCCCAATCTTGGTGCCAGCGGCGATACTTTGTCCCAGGACCACATCTAGCAGGCCCAGCTCGCCATCGATGGGAGCCTTGACAATCAGGTTACTCTTGCGCCTGCGAATCATGGACATATTCAGTTGCATATTCTCCAGAGATTCCTCCATACGGTCGATCTGCGTGCCTCTATAAAGGCTGTCCTGACGGGAACGCTCGGTCATCAGATTGTACTTCTGCAGGGCCAGCTGGTAGTCCTCTTCGGCCTTGAGGTATTCCTCTTTGGCGATGAGTTTGTCCTCATAGAGGGCCTTCTGCTGCTCGTAGGCGCGGCGCAGGCGCTCCACATTGGTCCCATATTCCAGCACATTCTGCCGCACATCGAGCTTCTGCTGCTCCATCTGGATCTGGGTGTTGCGGAGGATGTTCTCCTTCTCGGCCAACTCGGCCTCAGAGTTCAGGATCTGCAGGTCCAGGTTGTCGTTGTTCAGGATGAGAATCGCGTCGCCGGCCTTTACCGGGGAGCCCTCCTCGATGAGGATCTTTTCCACGATACCGCCTTCCTGCGGAGAAAGCTGTATGGTGGTCATCGGCTGGACGCGCCCGCTGATGCGGATATAGTCGTTGAATTCGCCCTTGACTGCATTTGAGATGGTCACGGTGTCCTTATCAACGCGCAAAGTCTTGTTGTTCGGCCTTGCAATCAGGTAAATCACAAACACCAGCAGCAGCGCTCCCAGCCACCAAGGCAGGGCCTTTTTGGTGAACGCTACGCGCCATCCGGTTTTCTTCTCGATAATCTTATCCATAGTTTCTTACTGATTTACGTATTCAACACCATTGTAGTAACGGACCACCGCCTGCTTGATGAGGTATTTGAACAGGCTGTTCATCTCATCGGCCTGGGCCTTGAGGAAATTGTTGTTCGCTGTCTGGAACTCCAGCGGGGAAATGAGCCCCTGTTCCAGTTTCTTGAGGTTCAGCGTGTAGGCCTCTTCCTGGACTTCCACCTTGCGCTTCGCCTGCTCGTAGGCGATGGCCGATCCGTCACGGTCCTGGATGGCCCTTCTGACTTCGCTCTCCACATCACGCCGCTTTTGGTCCAGTTCGGCCGTGGCCTTGTCCAGGGCGTGCCGTTTTTTGGAGATGGCCGAATGCTTGCTCAGACGGTTCCAGATAGGGATGGAGACGGATAACTGGACGTACTCACCTCCGTTGTTTTTGAATTGGTCTCCGAATGGAGCCGTCTGGGAACCCTGATAAGAATAATAACTGGTATTCCAGCCGGCATATAGTCCCACGCTGGGAAGCAGCTGCCACCTGGCAGTGTTGAGTTCGCGCTTGGCATTGAGTTCCTTCCAGGAAGCAATCTGGACCCCAGGATTGTGCTCCAGGGCAAAGTCAATAACAGACTCAGTAGCCACCGGCTCAATCTGCCACATCGGCATAGACGTGTCGATATTCAGCTCCTCATCCACCGGCCAGAACATCAGGTCCGCGAGGGTCATCTTCTGGTCCTGATACATATTCCAGGTGTTCGTGAGGTCGTACTGGCGATCGGCCAGGTCGGCTTCCATCTGGATGACGTCGGCGTGTCCCTTCTGGCCCAGTTCTTCCTGCCTCTTGGCCTTGGCAAGAGCTTGTTCTGCCACGGCCACCTGCTCCTCATACACGTCGCAGAGGCGCTTGTAGTACACTACGTTGTAATAGGCTTCCATCACGGCAAGGCAGATATCGGCCTCCACCTGCTTTTCCTGGGAATCCGCTATCAGCATTCCGGTCTTGGATATCTTGTAGTTGTTCACCGCCTTGAAACCGTCAAACAAATCGTACCCGGCGCTCACGCCGTAATTGTTATGGAACGACGTGGTATTGAAATACGTATTCGTCTGCGGGTCGATGCTGCGGCCGAAGTTGTAGTAGGCGTAGGTCTGCGCACTGATCTGCGGGGTAAACAGCGCCAGTGCCGCGTCCCTGCGGTCAATCTGCGCATCACCGACGGCCGCCTGCTGGATGCGGACTTTGGTGGAGTTGGAGATGGCGTAGGCCATACATTCTTTCAGGGTCATGGCAGTCTGGCCGCTGGCGCTGACTGTCTCAGCAAGCGCCAGGGCTGTAACTACACACTTAATGAAAATGTTTCTCATTTCGATACTAATTGTTGATCATGCCAAACCAAAGCATTCCCCATGCCACAATAAATAACACATTGATTTACAATAGAAACGAAAAAGATGAAGGAGTGTAAAGCCTGTAAAGACTTTACACTCCCTTTACACTTTTCTTTACACTCCAGAAGGAGGTGTCACGCTTATACCTTCAGTCTCCTGTGAAGTAGATCAATATACGATGCTTTGAGTTCATCAGAAAGGAACGAGCACTGAATCTCTTCCTCAAACTTGGGAAGGAGATTCACATACTTCTTCTTGACGCGGTCAAATACAATTTCAGGAATGCCGCATGTTCGGTAAGCTGCTTTGAAGTCAGCGTCCTTCACACGTTTCTTTTTTCCATTCAGATTAAGTGCCAGTTCTTCGTCATCGCCAGGATTACTCAATACGGCGTTCAACAGGTCGTAGGCCGGACTGAGAACGGGTTCGTCCGCCGGGGAATACAAGGAGAAGTTCTTCAGGTGCATATCGTTGTTCCCCGTCAGCCAGGAGAAAAACACCAGTTCCAGGAAATCCACCATATCCAACTGGGCATTGGTCGAATATTTACGGATGGCCTTGCCTATCTGCTCATAGGAGCTGCGATACTTGTGCTCGGTCTGCCTTTCCGTCAGCTGGCACATATCTTCCATCGCAATCTTCTCCCCATCAAGCTTACGGTCAATTCGCTTAGTCAGGTATCCAATGCTGCCGTCTTTCATTCGGATGAGCGTATGGGGAACAATCTTCAGCTTTGCAATCCCGGCAAGGTGCATGGTCAGGTCTTCGTTCTCGGGCAGCATCGCAAAGCGCTCTGTCTGAGGCTTGAAGATATAATCACCCCAGAGACCAACGATTGTGAGCTTCTGAGAGTCCTTGTGCCTGTCCAGGTTCAAGGATAACTTGGGCTGTACCCCGGTGAGTGTCGTCTGCGACTGGATTACCTGGGCGGCCAGTTCATCCATCTGCGCACGCGTATAATCTAAAGAAGGAGCCGTGGGGGTTCCGAAAAATTTCCTGCAGCAGGATTTGTGGAAATCAACCTCTCCGGGATCGAGCTCCTTATAACAATACAAACATTTACTCATCACTGTCCTCCTTTATGGAAATAACACTTACAGCGCCAATGCAGTCCTTGCAACAGAGAAGAAGCAGGGAGAATCTGTCCAGCTCACTGATATCCGTGTTGCGCAGTGCTACATCCAAGAGCCAGCCTTCCGGAATAAGGCCGTCAAAGAACGGGAAAAGAACTGGAGATTTGTAGGGCTTCTCCGACAACGGAAGTGTCAGGCTGACGGGCTTGGAGGCCTCATCAGCAAGATACGCCTTGTCATACTGGAACTCATAGCCTTCATCCGTCTCTTTGAGGATGCCGGCAGCCTTCCCTTTGTATTGAATCAATGCTTTACTCATTTCACTTTCTTTTGTGGAACCAGTTCGTATCCGAACAAATCAAACACCTGGGCAACTTTGTCCATACGGACAGTGGCCTTACCCTGCTCCAATTCACGGACGAAGTTCAGGCCTACTCCGGACTTCATTGCAAGATCCACCTGCGTAAGACCGTGCTTTTTCCGCAGGTTTTTTAAGGTTGAAGAGATGATGTTACTATTCATAATTACATTCGTTCGGATGCAAATATAGGAAATATTTCTCAAATTACATTATAACGAATGTAATTTTCAAAAATAGACACCAATTACATTCGATAGGATATAATTCTCTATCTAAAAATGAGTTGAAATACTGTCTGCCGGGAGTTGCTCCGGAGCAGTTCAATGGTACCGTTGTGGTTGCGCATGATCTGCCGGGAGATGCTGAGACCGATGCCGGACCCCTCCTTCTTGGTGGTATAGAACGGAATAAAGATTTGCTCTTGGGCTGCAGAGGGGATGGGTTCGCCATCATTGGCCACCTGAATAATCACGTCATCCTCCTTGCCCATCTTCGCGGTAATGTCGATGTGACTGGCACCCGCCTGCAGGGCATTCTTGATGAGATTGATGAAGATTTGCGAGATCTGGCCTTCGTCGGCGTAAATCATCAGGTCGTCCTCCTCAGGCCGGTATTGGCACGTGGCGCCACAGCCGGCCACAAGTTCGCGGTTCAGGCCGATGACGCTGTCCATCAGTTCCTTAAGGTCCAACGCCTTGCGGATCGGCTTCGCCACACCGGAAAGCTGCCGGTATGTCTGCACAAAGCCGATAAGATTTTTCGATGAGTCGCTGATGGTTTCCAGCCCGGCCTTGATGTCCAGCTCGCTATGGCCGTTTTCGTCCACGGACTTGGCCATAGCATCAGATAGCGAGGCGATAGGGGAGACCGTGTTCATAATCTCGTGCGTCAGCACGCGGATGAGCTTGGTCCAAGAATCCTGCTCGTGGGCCTGGCGTTGCTTTTCAAAGATGGTCCGGATGCGGTTGAGAGTCCGGTTGAACTTGTTCTTGTCCTGGAAGCGGAAGTTCAGCTCCCCGTCCTCCAGGGCGTCCATCATGTATGCTACCTTCTTGATGTCCTTCTGGCGTGTCCGGATAGTAGCAATCACCGCCACCACAATGGCAACGATAACTGCAACTCCGATGATATGCCAGAGGGTAAAAGTCATAGTCCGTACTTCTTCAGTTTTGCGTACAGCGTGGGTCGGCTCACACCCAGAATCTTTGCAGCCGCAGAGATATTGCCTCCAGTCCGCTCCATCGCCTCCCGGACCAGCCGCTCTTCCTCGGCCTCACTCACGGCCTTGATGGTAGTTCCGACCGGTTTGGCGGCCTGCTCCAGCTGTATGTCTTTCGCCGTCAGTTCGCGCCCCTCAGAAAGAATGACCGCTTTCTCGATACAGTTCTGCAGCTCGCGGATATTGCCGCTCCATTGGCCGTCCATAAGAATCGCCGCCGCATCCGGAGCGATCCCCATCAAAGGGCGATGATATTTCTCTGCGAAGCGCTCCAGGAACAGTTGCGCCAGCGGCACGATATCCTCCTTTCGCTCCCGCAGGGGCGGCAGGGCGATGTGGACGGTGTTGATGCGGTAGTAGAGGTCTTCCCGGAACCGGCCTTCCCGCACCAATTGCTCCAAGTCCATATTGGTAGCGCAAATCAAGCGGATGTTGATGGGATTCGCCTCATTGCCGCCCACCCGTACGATGCTCCGGTTCTGAATCACACGCAGCAACTTCGCCTGCAGATGCAGGGGGATATTGCCGATTTCATCGAGGAACAGAGTGCCGCCGTCGGCCTGCTCGAACTTGCCCACGTGATCCGTGTGCGCATCGGTGAAAGCACCTTTCACGTGGCCGAAGAGTTCGCTCTCGAACAGCGTTTCCGTGATGGCGCCAGCATCGACGGCCACCATCGGCTTGCCGCTCCGGAGGCTATGTGTGTGAATCTCCCGGGCCAGCACATCCTTTCCCGTACCATTCTCGCCAGTAATCAGCACGGTGGCATCCGTCGGGGCAATCTTATCCAGCGTTTTGCGGATAGCCTTCATGGCAGCGGAGGAGCCCCAGAACATCGGGCTCTCAGCCGTTGTGCCCGACTCCGACCGGGCATCCCGTTTCATCGCCTTCCTGGCCTTATCCCGGGCTGCAGTGAGAACCTCAATCAGCTTCTCATTGTCCCACGGCTTCACGATGAAATCAAACGCTCCTCTCTTCATCCCTTCAACGGCAAGGGCGATGTCGGCATAAGCGGTGAACAGGACTACTTCCACCTCGGGTACCATCTTCTTGATCTCTCCTGCCCAGTAGAGGCCCTCATTGCCGGTGTTGATGCTGGTGTTGAAGTTCATATCCAGCAGCACTACGTCCGGCCGGAACTGCTCCAGCGAAGATACAAGGGTAGCCGGCGAGGGAATCGTCTTCACCTCTTCAAAATGCATCGGCAACAAGATTTCCAGCGCCCGGCGGATCCCCAGGTTGTCATCAACTACCAGTATTTTTCCTTTCTTCAATGCCATATTTCAAAGTCCAAAATTAGTCAATAATTCCCGCACACGCAAATACACAAGGGAAATGGCAGCTTGCATTCGAGAGCATTTTTTTGCTTTTCAAGTGCCGAATCGCTTTTTTTGCGTTAAATTATGAATAAACTATTATGAAACGGATTCTAGTTGTTTTGATTTCAATAGCTGCTACTCTGGCTGTTGATTCCTGCAAAGTGAAGAATGATGCTACGATTCTCTCTATAATAGAGATTTCTGGCGCCTACGAACTCAAGGAGGCTACTTTCAGTTCCCCGGTAAAATTGGCCGACCGGGCCGAAAAGGACACGGATCTTCTTCTCCCAATGATGCAATACAACTGGTCGGGGACTATTGCTGTCAATGGTAAAAGCCCGATGATTAGCAATATAGTTTGTACTGCCGAAGGCGTGAACCGCTTGGCGCAAATCAATTTCTATGTTCCTTGCCCCAGTTCCGAGGTGGAAATGGCCGGCACTATGTGCTTAATTAATATGAGTGAGTTTTCGTTCCACTACAAAGTGGATGCGGAAGGAATCATTTCCATTAATTATCTATCATCATTCAGGTCGGGCGATAAGTCTATTGCCCTTGAGGATATCAATATTACTTATGACTCCGGAGTGTTCTGGATGGAAGCCAATACGAACTACTATGATGTCAGCTCTTCTTCATATCTGGCAGGAAAACTGAGAATGGTTTTCCGGAAGATCGGGTAAATCTTTAGAGGAAGTAGCATCAGGAAACATAAAAAGTGCCTCCTACATGTGTAGAAGGCACTTTTTGCGGTGCGGAAGGGACTCGAACCCTCGACCTCCGGCGTGACAGGCCGGCATTCTAACCAGCTGAACTACCGCACCAGGTGCGCTGGTCTGCGTTAAACGCGGATGCAAATATAATCACTTTTTCTTGAATTGCAATATTCTTTTCAAAAAAATTCTTGATATCTTTGCAACCTGATGCGGGACCGGTTAAGAAAGTAATTGCCTGTCAGCGCATAACGGTTGGTTAGTATGTCAGAACAATCTTCGAGTGGAAAAGCCCCTATGAGCGGGTGGCTGGCGGTGAGTCCGCTGCTGGTGTTTCTTGTGGTCTATCTCGTGTCGTCGATCATTGCCGGCGACTTCTATAAGATTCCCGTGACGGCGGCGTTCCTTGTGGCTTCCGTCTATGCCATCCTGATCACACCCAGTCCAGGACCTGCCGGCGGCGGCTGGCGTTCGCGCTTCGACATGGACGGACGCATCTCCATTTTCTCCAGGGGAGCGGGGGATGCCAACGTGCTGATGATGATATGGATATTCGTGCTCGCAGGGGCATTTGCCGCCACCGCCAAAGAAATCGGAGCGATAGACGCCACGGTGAATTTCACCCTCCGTATCCTTCCTTCGCGCTTCCTGTTTGCCAGCCTCTTCCTTGCCGCGTGCTTCATCTCGATGGCCATCGGCACCAGCGTGGGCACAATCGTGGCCCTGGTGCCAGTCGCCTCCGGACTTGCCGCACAGGTCGGAGCAAGCGTCCCGCTGCTGACCGCTATCGTCGTGGGCGGAGCGTTTTTCGGCGACAACCTTTCATTCATCTCCGACACCACCGTGGCGGCCACAAAGAGCCAGGGCGTGCAGATGCGGGACAAGTTCCGGGCGAACATACTCATCGCTGCTCCTGCAGCCGTGCTCGTGACCATAATCTACGTGATCATAGGCGGGGAAGTGGACAAGCCGCTGGAAATCGCAGAGATAGAATGGGTGAAGATGCTTCCGTACCTGATAGTCATCGGCCTGGCGCTTGCCGGCATCAACGTGATTGCAGTGCTGGCGTCCGGGCTTCTGGTGAACGGCATCATCGGAGTGGCGTGCGGGAGATACGGACTTGTGGGATGGATGGCTGCGGCAGGGGAAGGCATTGCCGGTATGGGGGAACTGATCATAGTCACGCTTCTGGCGGGCGGAATGCTGGACATCATCCGCCACAACGGAGGCATGGAATTCATTATCAATGGATTGACACGCCGGATCAGAAGCGCGAAAGCGGCATCCCTGAGCATTGCGGCCCTGGTGTGCCTCGTGAACGCCTGCACCGCCAACAACACCATCGCCATCATAACGACGGGCCCCCTGGCAAAGGACATCACGGAAAAGTTCAAACTGAATCCCAGCCGCACCGCCAGCATTCTCGACACGTTCAGCTGCCTGATACAGGGAATCCTGCCATATGGAGCGCAGATGCTGATGGCTTCCGGCCTTGCGGGAGTGTCGGCGGCCGCAATTATCGGCCACCTGTACTATCCTCTGGCGCTTGGCGTCTTCGCCCTGCTCTCAATCCTGCTGCGGCGCAATTAGAAACGCCAGCCCAGGCCTCCGTGGCCGAAGGTGGCAAGAGGACTGAGGGTGGCCTCGGCAAAGAAATACAGATGTTTGCCGCCGTACCTCAGGCCGACAGGCGTGATTCCGGGCACGGGGCAAACACCGATCACGGAGTCAAGCGTCGAGAACAATCCTGCGCCCACAGCGGAATACACCGTCACCTTCCACTTGGGCGACCATATAAGCCTTGCCTGGCAATACAGGGTAAAAGTCGGGAATGGGGACTTGCGCCCCGCAGGGGAGCGCTTCTTGAGGTCATAGCGCGGCTTGCCCTGGGGGTCGACGCCGAAAGAATCGTATTGCACCACGTCAATCACTTTCCAGCACACTCCTTCCGAAATGCACAAATCCCAGTGGGGGGCTACACGCCACACCTCCGTAAGAGTGAACGGCAAGCAGAAGATATCGGAATTTTTGACAAAGGCCATACCTTTCCGTGCCATCTCCAATTCTTCTGTCAGCGCAGGCGAGCCCATCATATGCAGGGGCTGGACGCCGGAGCTGATTTCCAGCGAGAAACTCTTCCTGAAAGAAAGGGTGTCGTCCTCTGATGCTAAAGCAGGAATGCAGGCAGCCAGAAAAGCAGCTGTGCAAAAAAGAATCCTTGCTTTCATTTCACGTCGCTCAATCTGACTTCTATGTCGCGCTCGCGAAGGTCGAACAGAACCGTATCCTTGGCCTCATAAGTGCCGGATGGGTCTTCAAACTTCAGCCAGGGGCCTTGTGCATTCCTGTAATACGGAATGCTCACTTTGCAACGACCGTCAGCATCGGTGACTCCAAGTTCCTGATAATACTTGCCCCCAAAGTCATTGTCCGATCCGCTGATGACGACCCCTTTCAGGAGCTCTCCGCTGGAAGCGGAGCGGACGACAAATGTCATCGACGCTTCTCCACGTTCTTCGAACATAGGGTTCTGCGGTGTCCCGTAGCAGGCCTGGAATATGAACAAGGCCGTTGACAGCGAGACTCCTTTCAATAAATTATGCAACCATTTCATAGCACAAAAATAATCTTTATTTGTCTATTAAATGCAAGAACCGACAAAATCTTGCATTATATTTGTGTTATGAATAGTTTTTTATTCCGGCTCTTCAGGGAAAACGAGACCAGGGTGCACGAACTGAACTATCTGTTCTGGGAGTGCACGACAAGATGCAATTTCCACTGCCGTCATTGCGGCAGTGACTGCTCGGTGCTCAGCAGGGAAAAGGATATGCCGCTTGCCGACTTCCTCAAGGCGCTGGACACAATCCCCAAAGACCACAGGCCCGGGGATTTCACGGTCGTGCTGACCGGAGGCGAACCGCTTATGCGTCCCGACCTGGCAGAAGCCGGCAGGGCCATACGCTCCCGGGGGGTCGGCTGGGGCATGGTGTCCAACGGATGGTTCTACGACGAGCGCAGGCACGCCGAGATGATGGAAGCCGGCATGAGGGTGATGACCATAAGTCTCGACGGGCTGGAAGAGAGTCACGACTGGATGCGTGGCGTCCCGGGCAGTTTCCGGCATGCCGTCCGCGCAATCGGCATCATGGCTGCCGAGCCCCGGCTCGTCGCCGATGTCGTGACCTGTGTCAACAAGCGGAACATAGGCGAGTTGCAGCAGATCTACGAGCTGCTGGCCTCCCTGGGCGTCAGGCAATGGCGTATTTTCACGATAATCCCGATAGGCCGTGCCGCCTCCGATCCGGAAATGCACCTGTCGGACGATGAATTCACCCTCCTGATGGACTTCATCCAGGCAAAGCGGGAAGCCGGCGGCCCGATGAAAGTCACGTTCAGCTGCGAAGGTTACCTCGGCCGCTACGAGGAGAAGGTCCGGGACACCCGGTATTTCTGCCACGCCGGAATCAACATAGCTTCCATCCTGATTGACGGCAGGATATGCGCCTGCCCCAACATAGACCGTGACCGTTTTTCGCAGGGCAGCATCTACGAAGACAATTTCTACGAAGTCTGGAACACCCGCTTCCAGCCTTTCCGTGACCGCGGCTGGGCCCGGAAAGGAATATGCAAAGACTGTAAAGAATGGCGCAACTGCCTTGGCAACGGCATGCACAACTGGCACGGCGACTGCGGGTCGGTGCTCCAGTGCCACTACCGGAAGACCCTCAAAGCCGGCTGAATTCTTTCTTCGCCCGCTTGACCTGTTTACGATATTCGCAACTGGACTGGAGCCTGCCGTAGGCTATGCTGGCAGCAAGGCGGCTTGCGTCCACGTCGCTCTGCCAGTGCGCACCGGCAATTACGCGGCTTTCGCCTGCGGCGTAGGCCCTTGCGAACAGTGCCTCGCAGGCAGCCGGATTGACCTCTGACAGCAGCAGGGCGGCACTCCAGGCCCTGATCGTGTGCCCGGAAGGATAGGATCCTTCGCCGGAAAGCTCATTCTCCTCCCAGACTGTCAGCGAATGCTCGTGGAAATACACATAGGGGCGCTTGCGGCTGTAGAACGCCTTGGGCTTGAGACGCACCTGCTCTATGGTCGAAATGCCGTCGACCAGGAGGGCGTAAATCTCGGTGGTCGCCGCATCGCTGATCGCCTTTCCGAACGGCACGCTCATTATGGCTGCAAGAGTGTCCAGCGACCATGTGGCGTCCAGGGCGGCCTGTGCGGCCCTCGACTTGTCTTCCCGCTGGGTCTTGCCCCACATGTAGCGCAGGATGTCGCGGTCGAATTCTGAACTTCCCTCTGCGGGAGGAGCGGGCAGGCACCTTAGCATGTCCGGCATTTCGTCCTGCGTGAAGTAGAGTTTCTGGGCCCTGAGGGGGAGTGCGGCCAGCAGGACTGCGGCCAGCAACGAGAGGCATCGCATTTTTTTCATATCGCAGCAAATGTACATATTATTTCTGATATTGTTTTGCTATCTTTGCATCTTATGGAATGGGTCCAGAAAAGAGAACCGGCTATAGACCTGATGCGCTTCATCGGGCTTTTGATGATTGTTTTCGCCCATCTGGGCCTTCCGAATGAAAACGTTTTCTTCCAGATCAGGACCTTCGATGTGCCGCTGATGATTTTCGTGTCGGGACTGTCTTATTCCGGGCGGGACACCGGACCTTATCCGGCCTTCGTTTGGAAGCGGGCGAAGCGGCTCCTGATACCTCTCTACCTCTTCCTTGCCGGTTTTTTCCTTGTGCATTGGGCGTGCGCGGCCCTCGGATGGTCGGCCCCCATCCCGCCGGAAAAGATCTGGGGCTCGCTGAAACTCCGCCTGAATCCGTCCATCAATTTCGTGTGGATATTCAGGGTCTTCCTTATCGTGATGCTGCTGACGCCGCCTCTGGTGGCCCTTGAGAAACGCATCGACAAGTGGTGGCTGGCCGTGCTGGTGTTTGCCGCCATGCTGGCGGGGCAGCATGGACTGATTGCCTGGCTCAAGCCCCTGAAACCCGGGCATTTCGTCAGTGACTGGCTGCTCTATGTCCTTGGCTACGGCAGCGTGTTCTTCCTCGGCCTGGCTTTGCGCAGATTCGACTTCAAGCGCGGCGTCGCGACCCTTGCCGTGCTCCTTGCCGCATTCATTCCCTTTGCGTTCAGCGTGGCTGCCGATAAAGGCTCATGGCTCAATATGCAGGCTTTCAAGTATCCTCCGGGGGCATATTTTATTCTCTGGGGCGCCTTGTGCAGCACTGCTGTCTGGATCAGCCGCAAGGCCTGGCTGCCGGTGCTTAGCCTCAGGCCGCTCCTGTTCATTGGCCAGAACACGATCTGGATGTATCTCTGGCACATCGTTTTCGGATATCCCTTTTACCGTTCGGATGCGGTCCCGTATTTCTGGAAGTTCGTCCTTTTTTTCTTCGTGCCGCTGGTCATCGTGGTCCTGCAGCACCTTCTGGTCTGCCGGCTGGAAGGGAAGCATCCGGGATGGAAAAAGTATCTTGTTTATTTTAAAGGCTGACAAAGATGAAAAAGTATTGCCTGCTGCTCGCTGCCGCCCTCGTGCTCATCTCCTGCGGAAAAGAATCGCCGCGCCGGGAATGGGTGCGCACGCTGGATAGAATTGCACGCCCCGTGATTATGAACACGGCCGGTGAAACCCTTCGGGCCAATATGCCCTACGAATCTCCGGACACGGCCGGCAAGCGCAGGGACTTTTCGTATCTGGAGGCCCTTGGGCGCACGGTCTGCGGAATCGCTCCATGGCTTGAGAATGAATGGATAACGGACCCCTGGGAATCCGGCCTGCAGGAAGAATATCGAGAGCAGGCCAGAAAGGCGCTTGCCAACGCCGTCAATCCGCAGAGTCCGGACTATATGGCTTTCGACCACGGCACGCAGCCGCTCGTGGATGCCGCCTACCTTGCCGAGGGCCTGGTGCGCGCTCCCCGTCAGCTCTGGAAGCTGCTTCCTGAAGAAGATCGCGGCAATCTCGTCGCCGCCCTCAAGGCGACCCGCACTATCAAGCCCTACGAAAGCAACTGGCTGCTCTTCGCTTCCCAGGTGGAAGCCTGCCTTCTGGAATTCACCGGCGAATGCGACACAGCCCGCATGCTCTACGGCGTGGAGCGCTTCCGGGACGCTTTCTACAAAGGCGACGGAGTGTACGGAGACGGCAAGGCTTTCCATATGGATTACTACAACAGCTACGTGATACACCCAATGCTGCTGGACGTACTGAAAACCATGCAGAAACACAACATACAGGGTTATGAATTCATAGGCACCGAGCTCAAGAGGCACACCCGCTACTCCGCAATACTCGAGCGGATGATTTCCCCGGAGGGCTATTATCCCGTGCTCGGTCGCTCAATAACCGCCTGCCGGACAGGCGTTTTCCACTGCCTCGCCCAGGATGCCCTGAACGGCACCCTGCCGGAGGAACTCACCCCGGGCGGCGTTCGCTCAGCTCTCGGGGCCGTGATACGGAGGCAGTTCGCCCACAAAGACACGTTCGACTCCAACGGCTGGCTGCGGGTCGGATTCAGCGGCTCGCAACCAGAAATGGCCGAAAAATACGTGAACACCGGATCGCTCTACCACTGCCTGACCGTTTTCCTGCCCCTCGGTCTCCCGTCGGACGATCCGTTCTGGACCGAGCCTGATTCGCAATGGACCGGAGCCAGGATATGGGCAGGGGAACAATTGCACGGCGACCACGCCATAAAAGACTGAAATGCCGAAAGAAGGAAAGATAATAATCCGCGGTGCGCGGGTCAACAACCTTAAGAACATCACGCTGGAAATCCCGCGCGGCAAGCTCGTTGTCGTGACCGGAATATCGGGCAGCGGCAAGTCCAGCCTGGCGTTCGACACCCTCTTTGCCGAGGGCCAGCGCCGCTTCGCCGAAAGCCTGAGCTCCTATGCCCGCCAGTTCCTCGGCCGTATGTCAAAACCCGACGTGGACGGCATAGAAGACATACCCCCGGCAATCGCAATAGAGCAGAAGGTAAACATCAAGAACCCCCGCTCCACCGTGGCCACCACCACGGAAATCTACGACTACCTGCGGCTCATCTTCGCCCGCATCGGACGCACCTTGAGCCCGGTCAGCGGCAGGGAAGTCCGCAAGGAAGGCGTATCCGACGTGGTCGCCTGGATGGAGTCAGGAGGAGCGGCAGTGTCGCCAGCCGACATTGGCCCTAACGAACTGGAGGCTGGCGGCACTGCCGGTCCGTACTATATACTGGCCGACCTCGGCTGGAAGGCCCGCACCGACCGCACCGAACTCCTTCTCCAACTGAAGGAAGACGGCTACAACCGCCTCTGGGCCGACGGCAAGCCCGCCAAGATTGAAGACATACTCCAGTCCGGAGAACCCGCAGAGGCCTGGCTCCTGGTCGACCGTTTCCGCGACCTGGAAGACCGTACGCGCCTCCTTGGCAGCATATCGGATGCGTTCGCCAGGGGAGAAGGCAATATGGCCATCGCCACCGACGAAGGCATAATGAAGCATTTCAGCAGCCGCTTCGAACTCGACGGCATCAAGTTCATAGAGCCGGACGACTACCTCTTCAGTTTCAACAGCCCGCTAGGCGCCTGCCCCACCTGCGGCGGCCTCGGAAAGATAATCGGCATCAGCGAGGACCTCGTCGTGCCCGACAAGACCCGCAGCATCTACGACGGCGCAATCGCCTGCTGGAGAGGCGACAAGATGAGCTGGTTCAAGGACCATCTGGTCCAGCTGGCTCCCGACTACAAGATAGACGCCTTCAAGCCCTGGTGCGAACTCAGCGCCCGCGAAAAGGACCTTATATGGAACGCCCGCAGCGTGCCCGGCGACGAGCACTCTCTCGTGGGCATAAGCGAGTTCTTCGAGTGGGTGGAAACTCAGCGCTACAAAATCCAGTACAAATATATGCTCAGCCGCTTCAGCGGCCGCACCACCTGCCACGACTGCAAGGGCTCGCGCCTGCGTAAAGAGGCACTCTGGGTGCGTGTGGGAGGCAAGAACATAGCCGAACTGCTCGACATGAACGTCCGCGAGCTCATCGGCTTCATGGAGCATCTGGATCTTTCGGAGACGGAAGCCTCGGTGGCTGCCGAGCCGCGCGACGAAATCATATCCCGGCTCCGCTGTATCGACGACGTGGGCCTGGGCTACCTGACCCTGAGCCGGGCGTGCAACACGCTTTCCGGCGGCGAGAGCCAGAGAATCAACCTCGTGACCGCCATCGGTTCATCGCTGGTCGGCTCCATGTATATACTCGACGAGCCGAGCATTGGCCTGCATCCCCGTGACACAGAGCGGCTTATAAAAGTGCTGAAACGCCTCCGCGACCTTGGCAACACAGTCATCGTAGTGGAGCACGATGAAGAAATCATACGCGCCGCCGACTGGCTCATCGACATGGGCCCCCGAGCCGGAGAATTCGGCGGAAAGGTGATATTCGAAGGCAACCCCGGCAATTTCACCAATGCCCAGCTGGATGAATCCCTGACGCTGCAATACCTCGACGGCGTGCGCCACCGTTACGTACGCACCCGCCGCCCCTGGCAGTACAGCATCTGCGTCGAAGGCGCCCATGAGCACAACCTCAAAGACATCGACGTCCGTTTCCCCCTGGGCGTGCTGACCGTGGTGACCGGCGTCAGCGGCTCGGGCAAATCCAGCCTCGTGGGGGACATACTGTATCCTGCCCTGTACCGCCACATCAACGATTCCGGAGACCTGCCCGGAGTGTTCCGTCGCCTTTCCGGCAACCTTGACCGCATACAGAGAGTCGAATACGTGGACCAGAATCCCATCGGCCGTAGCAGCCGCTCCAACGCCGTGACCTACCTCAAGGCATATGACGCCATCCGCGAGCTGTTTGCGAAGCAGCAGTACGCCAAGATCAATGGTTTCGGCCCCAACTTCTTCAGTTTCAACCAGGAAGGAGGCCGCTGCCCGGAATGCCAGGGAGAAGGGGTGGTCAAAATCGAGATGCAGTTCATGGCCGACGTGACCATGGTCTGCGACGAATGCGGCGGCAAGCGCTTCAAGCCCGACGTGCTCGAGGTGCGTTACCGCGGAAAGAACATAGACGACATCCTGAACATGAGCGTGTCGCAGGCGGCAGAATTCTTTGCCGAAGGAGAAGAACCGGAGGCAAAGGAGGTGGCGGAGCGCCTGCAGCCCCTGCTGGACGTGGGTCTGGGCTATATCCGCCTCGGCCAGAGCAGCAGCACCTTGTCCGGAGGCGAAAGCCAGCGAATCAAACTGGCTTATTTCCTGAGTCTCAGCAGGAGAGACAAGAAAGCCGAAAAGATATTGTTCATATTCGACGAGCCGACCACCGGCCTGCATTTCTACGACGTGGAGAAACTGCTCAAGAGCTTCGACGCGCTTCTTGCTGCCGGCCACTCCCTCGTGGTGGTGGAGCATAACCCCGACGTGATCCGCAGCGCCGACTGGGTCATCGACCTTGGCCCGGAAGCCGGCGACGAAGGCGGACGTATCGTTTTCGAAGGCACACCTGAAGACTTGAAGAAAGCTTCCACACACACAGCCAAGTACTTATGAAATCCAAAGCATTGCAGTTCATAGCCGGCCGTATGGGGCAGATGAAGCGTATCGAAGCCGCCTGCAAAGGGGTGGACGACATCATCTGGGTCCATTCCGCTTCGTACGGCGAGTTCGAAGAAGCCCGGCCCGTCATAGCGGCGATACGTGCCAGATATCCTAAATTCAAGTTCCTTGCGACCTTTTTCTCTCCCTCCGGATATGAATACCTGAAGGATGATCCCGTGGTCGATTTCGTGTTCTACCTCCCCCTGGACACCCCCTGGAACGTGCGCCGTTTCCTTGATGCCGTGCGTCCCGTGCGCGTGATCGTGTCCATAAGCGATTACTGGCTGGGATACCTACACGAACTGCGCAGGAGAGGAATTCCCGCATACCTTATTTCTGCGCGCTTCGTGCAGGAAATGATCTATTTCAAGCCTCTGGGGAAGCCCTACCTGAATGCCTTCAAGACCTGTTTCACGAAGATCATCGTCAACAGCGAGTCCTCATACAAGGTGTTGGAAGCCAACGGCTTGACGAACATTGCCCAGGCAGGGGACCCGCGTATGGACAGGGTCAATGCCATAGCTGCCCAGCCCTGGTCCGATACCATCGTGGACGAATGGAGCGAGGGGAAAAAGGTGTTTGTGGCAGGCAGCACGCTTCCGGATGAGGATGACGAGTGCATCATAGCAGCCGCCAATGCAAATCCCGACGACAAGTTCCTCGTGATTCCGCATGAGCAGGGCAAGGCCCAACTCTCGCACATCCAAAGCGCAATCAAGGGAAAGACAGTGCTTTACACCGAGGCGGGAGACGATGTCTGCCAGGCCCAAGTGCTGATAGTGGACACAGTGGGCATGCTGTCCAAACTCTATCGTTACGGTTTTGCCGCTTTCGTCGGCTCAGGTTTCGGAGGCGGCTCGCCGCACAGCGTCATCGAGCCGGCAGCCTACGGAATACCGGTGTCGTTCGGCCCCATTTTCGGGGTGCAACTGCATTGCGAAAAGATGATTGCCGCCGGCGCCGCGAAGGCCGTCGGGGGGCGCGATGAATTCTGTGCCTGGTACAAGCAGCTCAAGGACCATCCTGATTACTGCCGCGCGATGGGCGAGGCAGCTGCCCGGTACTGCTCCGGCCAGTCCGGGGTTGCCAATGCCATTGCCGAAATGGTAACGGGCTAATCTTCAACGAAATCCAGCGAGAATCGCGTGCCTTTTTCCAGGTCTTTGCACACCCTCTTGCCGAGCAGTTCGGGAAGGTGTTTCGGATGGAGGCCGTAGCCGGGACGTATGGAGCGCACGTTTTCTTCCGTGATGACCTCGCCTTTCTTCATGTCCTGCACCACGTAAAGGGAGCGGCAGAACTGCCTGCCCTCGATTCTGTCGCCTTCGGCAGGGTAGTGCACCTTCCCCTTTGCCTTCTCCACCTTCCTGATTGACGAACACATTGCCGCGAACTCATCCCGCTGCATCGAAAATGCGGCGTCCGGGCCTCCGATGCTCCTGTCCAGGATAAAGTGTTTTTCAACGACCTCCGCGCCCAGTGCAACCGCAGCGAGCGCGACTTCGCTGCCTTCCGTGTGGTCCGAGACTCCGGCCCGCACCCCGAATCGGGAAGGATAGTCGCACATCGTGGCGAGGTTGGCGTCTTCCACCGGGGCTGGGTAGGCCGAGGTGCATTTCAGCAGGGTTATATCCTCGTTGCCTTCGCTGCGGCAGGCGTTGACCGCGAGGCAGATATCTTCCATAGTGGCCACGCCCGTTGAGATGATCATAGGCTTGCGTTTGGACGCGGCATAGCGGATCAGGGGTATGTCGGTTATTTCGAAACTGGCTATCTTGTAGATGGGATTACCGAGGCCTTCCAGGAAATCCACGGCACTCTTGTCGAAGGGAGTGGAAAAACAGACGATCCCCAGACGGCGCGCTTCTTCGAAAATGGCCTCATGCCACTCCCAGGGGGTGTATGCCTCGCTGTAGAGGTCATACAGGGTGCGCTTGTCCCACAAGGCGGTGCCTCGTACCACAAAGTCGGGGGAGTCGCAGTCAATGGTGATGGTGTCCGCCGTGTATGTCTGTATCTTCACGGCGTCGGCTCCGGCATCCCGGGCAGCCCGCAGCGACTCGAGGGCAAGTTCCAGGCGATGCCCGTGATTTGCCGACAACTCTGCTATTATGAAAGTTTTACCACTCATTTCAACACTTTGCGAAGATAATAAAAACGATCGTCACTTGTCTCGACCACATAGCCAGCGGACTGATGAAAGCCGAGGGAGGCGGGATTGTCCCTGAGCACGCAGGCAGTCAGTTCCCGGACTCCGCGCCTGGCTATTCGGGCCTCCATAAGGCACTCCATTGCTGCCCCGACTCCGCTGCGCTGGCGTCCGGGCACCACGAAGAGGCCCCGGTCGGCGCTGCGGCCGTCCACGATATCCACGAAATCGTAGGTTCCGGCAAGTCCGCCTTCATCGAAAAATGCATAATACTCCCTGTCCGTATGCTTCTTCAGGCCTTCCACGAAAGCGGTGTGGGACTCGAAACTGAAGGGTTCAGGGTTGGTCATACGGCAGCGGATTTCCGGCAGGTTGCGGGCTTTCCACACCAGCCGGCTCTGCTCCGGAGTGAGGTCGGTATAAGGCACTACATCCATAGAAAGCCCGAGGAACAGACTGCGGAAGCGCTTTTCGAGGCCCCCGAAATGGATGCGGCCGGAAGGAGCCGGTGTTGCGAAATACGCCCTGTCAGCAAGCAGGTTCCCAAGGGGATGGATTAGATCCCGCCGGCACAGCATTTTATAGAAATCTTGCTGGTTATCAACGTAATAACCGGCAAAGACCTCGCAGCCGCAGGCGAGTGCCTCATAGCAGGTGCCGCTTGCGGAACACACGGCAATGCGTGATCCGCGCATCAGAGAAGCCATTTCCGCCTGGCTCAGATTGCGGTGGACGGCAACGCCAGGCACGGCAGTCAATTCATCAAGGACAGGGAAGCCGTCTCCTACCACTGCATCGATGCGCTCGTCGGGAAACTCCTTCCTGATTATTCGGGCAAAACGGAGAGTCAGTCCTTCAGGGTCGGCGCCTCCGAAGGAGATGAACACGCCGCTTCGCGAAGCGCTCACGAAGCCACCCCTGAAAGCCTCTCCGACAAGGGCGTACGAAGGCCCGCATGCTATGCAGGCATTTTCCTCCAGATCGTAGGCGGATGCATCGTCAGAGCATGGGCTGAGCAGCAGGTCGGCATAGAAATGCTTGTCGTGCAAGTCATCTATGCACACCAGTTTACATCCTTTCTCCTTAATCTTCAGTTGATATTCAGGAGTAAAGAAATAATTGTCCAGCACCACGATTTCGCTGCCGTCCAGAAACTCCAGGAAAGCATCATATCCGGCTTCTCCGGCAGGCAGGGCTTCCAGCGGGCAAATGCCACCGGCGAGACTATATTGCCAGGGGGTGGGCTGCGAAGAGAAAAAGCGGCATTCGAAGCAGTCTTTCAGCATGGACGCCAGGGCAAGGCTGCGGACAAAATGTCCGTAGCCGATTCCCGGACCGGCGTCAGCGCGAAAGAACAGCCTCCTGCGCATATCAGTTCAATCTTGCAAAACCGGAATGGCAGACAGGTCCCTTGAGCTCCTTGCTGATGTCCCTGCCGTCCTCGAACTCCCTGATGCGGGCGAATATGGGGTCGAGGGCTTCGAAATAGCCGTCGATGATGTCGGGCGTGTGGCAAATGCAGGTGTACATGCTGTTGCCGGCAAGATAGCCCTTGGCAAGCATCTCCTGGGTGATGTAGGTCTTGTAGGCCAAGGCGTTGGGGCTTTGGAAGGTGTAGCCGGCGAGAGCCGGGATGCCCCACTGCTTTATGGGCAGGCCGTATTTGTCGGCCAGGGCCTGCCAGCGGCGCTTGTTCTCTGCGCCTATGGCTGTGATCTTCTCCCAGGAGCGTTCCTTTTCAATCACGTCGATTGCAGCCAGGGCGGCTGTGGGGCCGATGCGCTCAGTCCAGAACGTACTGCTGATAAATGTGCTCTGGGCCGCCTGCATGATCCATTCTTTGCCGACCACGGCGGAGATGGCGTAACCGTTGCCCATAGTCTTGCTGAATATCGCCATGTCGGGCTCCACTCCGTATTTCTTGTAGAGGCCGCCGAAGGTCTCGCGGAAGCCGCTTGTGCACTCGTCGAATATGAGGATTATGCCTTTCGATGTGCAGAGTTCACGTATTTTCTGCAGGTAGCCGGGCTCGGGTCCGTCGTTGCGGCAGACTTCCATCTTTATTGCCGCAAGGTCGTTCTTGGTGGCAATTTCCAGCAATTCATCGAAGTTGTTGTAGTGGAAGGGGATGGTGGAGCCGCGCAGGCCCTTGGGCACGCCGGCGGGATCGAGTCCGGGCAGGAGGTGCCCCGCCAGGGCATCGCTTTCCCCGAGATTGACCGACAGGTACCAGTCGTGCCAGCCATGGTAGCCGCAAATGGCCACCTTGTCCTTGCCTGTAGCAGCCCTTGCAATTCTCACGGTCACAGCATTGATCTCCCCGCCGGTGCGGGCGAAACGGACCATGGAGGCCCAGGGATTGAGACCGATAAGCCTTTCAGCCAGAGCCACTTCCTCGGGGGCGTTGAGAGTCGAGAGATTGCCGTCGCGGACCACCCGGGCCACGGCTTCATCCACTTCCTCGCGGCCATAGCCGAGGGTGTTGGTGCCCACTCCCATCAGGGAGCAGTCTATGTATTCCTTGCCGTCGAGGTCCCATACCCTGCAGCCCTTTGCCTTGCTGAAATAAGCAGGCCAGCCCTCCGGGAGGAACATTTCAGGGCGTTTGGAAAGCAGCATGGTGCCGCCGGGTATAAGCTTTCTGGCTTTCTTGTAGAGTTCTTGTCCTTTTCCCATAGCAGATTCTATTTGGCGGGAGCGTCTTCCCGCAGCGATTTGGCGTAGCCTTCGTTGTAGCCGAAGCGGCTGTTGACGCCTTTCAGGCCGGGATTTGCTTCCAGATAGTCGATGTATTCTTTCCAGCCGCGGTCTATGCCCAGGGCGCGGATGAGCGAGGACAGGACCTCGAAATCCTCCGCTTCGTCGAGCGTGATGCGGTAGTTTTCAGCGCTGTATGTGCCGGCAGGATTTGCCAGGTAGGCGCTTTTGAACAGCGTGCCTCCGCGAGCGCTTCCGTTTTTCCAGATGTAAGGCGTCACGTGCTCGCGCTCGGAGCGCAGCGTGGCTTCCTCGAAGGCACGCTTCAGGGCGCTGAAACGGAACACCTCGGTGTCCAGTCCGTCGGGGAAGCTCTCAGGATCCGTGGCCGCATAATCATAGCCCCCTTCAATCGCAAAATCAATCACGGAATCGATTACTTGCGGGTCGATCAGCGGGCAGTCGGAGGTCAGGCGCACCACATAGTCCGGCTGCTCGGGGGAGGCAGTACTCCAGAAGCGCTCGAGCACATCGTCCACGGAACCGCGGCAATACGAAATGCCGAGGCGCTCTGCGACGGCTACTATGAGCGATGAGCCTTCTTCCGGCGTGGTTGCGATTTTCAGGGCGCTGATGCGCCTGGAGCGGAGTATGCGACGCAGGTGGATCTCCAGCAGCGGCATTCCGTCCACTTCTTTCAGTATCTTGGCCGGCAGGCGGGTAGAACCGTAGCGGGCCTGAGTTATTGCGAGTATTTTCATTTCCAATTGACGGGATTGAGGAGCGCCCGGTCGCTCACTTCAATATCGAAATCAAACCAGCAGTCGGCCTCGCTGTCATCTATGTCGGCCTGCAGCTGGGAGCAGTTGTCCACCCCCACCAGCACTCCGTCTATCAGCGGGTTAAGCAGGTTGAAGGCAAGCGCGAGGGCAGAGACGTCAAGGTCCTTGTCCCGGGCTATGCTGTCTATCTGTTCGAGCGAGGGGCGGAGCGGAGAGAGCTTCTCAGGAAGAGAATTCCTGTCCATGAAGAAAAGGCCCTGCAGGAAGGTACTGCGCACGTGGATTTCCACGCCCTGACCTTTCAGCCCGGGCAGGTAAGGATCGAAACTGCGGTCCAGCAGGTTGCGCGGAAACTGCAGCAGGTCGAAATCCACTCCGGCACTAAGGAGCATTTCCAGCTCGTCGGGGGAATAGAGGGAAAAACCTATCCTTTCCGTGAGACCGGAATCGCGCAGCCGCCTGAAATCATCCCAGATTCCGGGATTATCGCGCCACAATTCGAAGTGGTGCAGCATGTAGCCGTGGAGGCGCGGCACGCCGATGCGAGCAAGCGAGAGGCTGAAGGCATCGGCCACGTTTCCGCTCCCTTTGGGATACTTTGAGACCACATTGAAGCGGCAGGCGCCGGCATTTCCTATGACCCGCTCAGCATCGCCGTAAGCACTTGACGTATCGAGAGTTGTGATTCCCGAAGCATGGGCCAGGTCCAGAATCCTCGAGACTTCGGCAAAGTCGGGGCGGCCTGCGGAATTGACGCCGTAGCTGCATCCGAACTGGACGGTGCCCAGCACCAGTTTGGAGACCCCGTTCATCGAACGAATTCGAGGACCTTTTCAATCACCCAGTCCTGCTCTTCATCGGTCAGGGTGGGGAACATAGGAAGTGCGAGGCAGTGGCGGTAGTACTCTTCAGCCACCGGCATATCGCCTTCCTTCCAGCCGAACTGGCGGTAGTAAGGCATAAGGTGCACCGGGATGTAGAGCACCTGGGCGAATATGTTCTGCGTGCGCAGGAAGTCGTAGAGCTCCTTGCGGCGCTCCACCTGTATGACGTACAGATGGAAGGCATGCACTATGCCTTCTCCGCGCCAGGGAGTCCGGACTGCGGTGCCCTTGAAGGCCTCGTCGTAGCGCGCGGCGATTTCCGCCCGCCTCGCAAGGCTCCAGTCCAGTCGCTTTAGCTGGGAGATGCCGAGGGCCGCCTGCATGTCGGTAATCCTGTAGTTGAATCCCAGGTCCAGCATTTCGTAGTACCAGCCACCGTCGTTGCGGGTCATCATCGCGGGATCCTTGGTGATGCCGTGGGTGCGGTAGAGCATGGCGCGCCTGTAGAGATCAGGATCGTTCAGGGTCACGGCACCGCCTTCGCCGGTCGCTATGTGCTTCACAGGGTGGAAGGAGAAACAGGTGAAATCGGAATAATCGCATGAACCCACCTTATGGACCTTGCCCTTGCTGTCCGTAAAGCTGGCCCCGGGCGCGTGGCAGGCATCGATGACCACGGAGAAACCGTATTCATCGGCAAGCGCGCGCAGCCTTTCTTCATTGATGGGATAGCCGGCGAAATCCACGGGCACGACCGCCTTGTAGGTGCCTTTGGGAGAAGCCTTAAGGATTTCCTCCAGCTTGTCCAGGTCCATAAGATACGTACGCGGATCGATGTCGCAGAACACGATTTCGGCATTTGGAAAGCGGAAGGCATTTGCCGTGGCAACGAACGTGATCGGGGTCGTGATCACCTTGTCTCCCTCTCCAATGTCGAGGGCGGCGGCGCAAAGGCGCAGGGCGGCTGTGCCGTTGCTCAGCATGGATGTGTAGCGGCAACCCATACGGGCCGAGAATTCACGCTCGAATTCCGCAATCCGCGGGCCCTGGGTCAGATTTTCGGAACGCAGGGCCTCGACAACGGCCTCAACGTCCTCATCCGTAATGTATTGATGCCCATAAGGGATAGGATGGTCGATCATCTACAGTCAAAATTATTTCTGCAAATATAGCATTTTTCTGGGGAAAACGTTAAATTTGTGGGTTATGAGAAACGCAATCAAATATATTGTTCTCCTTGTTCTGGCAGGTTTTTCGATTGCCTGTTCCCAGGAGAACGTACCCGATATGACAGGAGACGCAGACCTGGTCGAAATCCACATCAGCGCGCAGTCGGAAGGCACCAGGACCGTCCTCGGCCCTGACCTGCACTCCCACCTTTGGGCGGAAGGAGACAAGATTGCCATCTACGACGGCGGTGCGATAAGGGAATTCACCCTCGTTTCGGGCGCTGGCACTCAGTCCGCAGTCTTTACCGGACGCGTGTCCAGCAGTTCCACCCAGTTCGTGGCCGTGAGCCCCTATTCGGCCGCCAAACTAAGCAACAGGGTGGTCAGCCAGAGCATCCCCGGGCAGCAGAATGTCACCATCGGCGCCGATCCCGCCGCTCTCGTGATGCGGGCTGAGTGCAGCAGGGGTGAGACCCTCCGCTTCAGCAACGTGACCAGCCTGCTGAAATTCACCGTCCCCGACGGCGTGGACAACGTGACCATCAGCGTGCTGGACGGCGGCACCCTCACGGGCGAAGACTCCAATTCCGTGTCCGTCGACCTGCCCGGCACGGCTGGCAGCTATGCGGCCGTCGTGAATCCCGGTGAATACAAGGGTATCAGCGTGGTCATCACGGCCGGCGGCCGGTCCTACTATAAGTCTTCCCGAAACACCCTGAAAGCCGCACGTAGTGCCGGAAGCGACCTTGGCGCCCTGGAATTGACAACCCCGGCGACCATCATATCCACCCCCGCAGAGTTCGCTGCCTTTCTGGGCGCTTGCTCCGCTTCCTCCACGGACGTAGTCCTGCTTGCCGCCGACCTCGACATGTCCGGCACCGATTTCAGCCCGGCTTCCGACTTTGCGGGAAGCCTCGACGGCCAGGGCCACATTGTCAGCGGGCTTTCCAAGAATCTGTTCACGGACAACCACGGCGCCCTCGGCAACTTCTCGGTCAGCGGCAGCTACACCCCGGCATCCGATGAATTCGCTCCGGTGGCGATTGCCAACCACGGAAGCATTTCCGCCGTCAGCGCAAATGTAGACGTGACCCGCATCGTCTCCACGGCGGCCTCCGGCCCCATCGTGCTCGGAGGCATAGTGGCCTGGAACTACGGGCCAGTGGACGGGTGTTCCGTCCAGGGTTCCGTCTCCTATTCGACCTCTTCATCGATTTCGGCAGTTGCCATAGGCGGCATCGCAGGCTACAGCGAGGCCCCGTTCGGGAGCTGCACCAGCAGCGCCTCATTATCGTTGAGCGCAAAATACGGCAGCGGCGTTGCGCCCCTGGGCAAGATAAGTGCCTCCGCCTCCAACCTGGGCGGAATCGTGGGAGCCGCATGGTCCGGTTTCAGCGCCACCGACTGCAGCAACGAGGGCGAGATAAGTTATGTCAACGATTCCATTGAAGCGGCGGGCAACGTCACCTACCAGCGCAGCCAGATAGGCGGCATCGCCGGCTCGCCCTATGGGGATATCACCGGCTGCAGCAACACCGGCGCCATAAAAGTGACCGCAGTCACATCCAGCGGCTCCGCTTTTTCCGGTGCCAACTACATATTCGACATTGGCGGCATCAGCGGCGGCAGTTTCCATGAAACGGGAGACTACAAGGCGACCAACGACCACACCAACATAACCGGCTGCACCAATTCCGGCAGCATCGACCTGCACATCGACGCCTCCGCATCCAATTCCCCGGTCGGCGGCATCGTGGGCTGGGCCAACGGCGAGCATACAGCTGTCGCATGCAAGACCTCGAACTGCTCCAACAGCGGCAACATCACGATGCGGGGTCTCGGCAAAATGCGCATCGGAGGCATTATGGGCGGCACCGGGACGATTGAGAACTGCACCAACAGTGGCCGCATCTACGTGGAATCGGCCGATGCCAACTCGGCAATCGGAGGCATCAACGCTTTCCATTCCCAGGACCACGGGCTCTATGGCTGCGTCAACACCGGTGACGTGGTGTCCAAAGCCGCACTCTTCGGCGTGGGCGGCCTCATAGGCTGCCACGGCGGTGTGAACCTGACTTCCTCCGCCGCCTGCAAGGTGCTCTGCAACGTGGAGACAGGTGCAGGCGACCGTAGCGGAGCGGGCATGGTGCTCGGCACCTACAACAAGGAGACCACCAAGAATGTCGTGCTCGGCACTGAAGCCGAACCCATCGAGGTCAAGGGCTCCCTGAGTTTTTCCGGAAGGGGTGTCGAACTCAATGCCGCCAACTTCCGGGACTACCTGACAGGCACTTCCTACGCATCTTCGACTCACATAGTCAACGCTTACTGCACCACTCCTGCACCTGCCAGCATGTATTACGCTGAAGGAAGCGTGAAGTATTCCGACGGCAGCCCGGCAGCAGGCGTGAGCGTCAGCGACGGATTCTCCGTGGCCGTGACCGACTCCGAAGGCCGTTACAGGCTGGACACCACAGCGGACAGCTGGTACATCTACATTTCCGTTCCTTCCGACGCCGTGATCGAAAAGAAGGCGGACGGCAGGCCGGATTTCTTCACCCGCTACGAGTATCCTTCCACCCGCTACGACTTCACCCTCCAGCGCCAGGCGGTGGAGAATGAATTCATGCTCTTCGCCCTGGCAGACCCCCAGGCCCACAACAGCAACCGGGGCACCGGCAAGGCCGATACGGACCGTTTCAACCAGGAAGCCGTGCCCGCCATCAACAACTGCATCGCGCAGCAGACGCTGCCTTGCTACGGTGTGACCCTGGGAGACATCGTGTACTCCGAAGGCAGCAGGAATTCCAACGGCGGAATGACCACCATGCGCACGCACTTCAGCAAGATCAACATGCCCGTGTTCCAGACCATGGGCAACCACGACTACACCTTCTTCTACGGCAGCTCGAACCCGCTGAAGATCGATGCGGAGAGCAGCACCCTGTATCTTCGCGCCCAGCGCAAGTTCGAGGAAGCCTTCGGTCCCGTGAACTTCTCGTTCAACAGGGGCGACGTCCACGTGGTGTGCATGCGCAACATCATCTACAACAGCACCACCGACGCCTCCGACTACACCCTCGGCTACACCGATGAGCAATGGGCATGGCTCCAGGCCGACCTTGCCAACGTGCCCAAGACGAAGATGGTCATCCTCTGCGGGCATATTCCCATCCAGAACCGCACCGGTTCCAGCTACCCGCACGTAAGCGACTTGGTCTCGCTACTGAAGAAATACAAGTCTCCAAAGATTTTCTCCGGGCATACGCACTACAAGCGTTACTACTCGTCCCTGGGCATTCCCGAGCACATCCACGCCGCCGTCTGCGGCCAGTGGTGGTGGAGCAACGTGGAAGGCGACGGAGCCCCCAACGGCTACACCGTCTACCACGTCAACGGCACTTCATTCACGGATGAGTTCTTCCTGGGAATGAACACCCATATGAACACCCGCGACTATCAGATGCGTATCTACAGGGGCAACCTCACCAACGGGGGCAAGAATGCGATGTTCAAGTGGCCCCACGAGGCCTCCCGCCTTATGATCAACGTGTTCAACGGCGACAGCCGCTGGACCGTGAAGGTCTATGAAAACGGCACCCTTGGCGGAACGGCCACACCTGTATCGTACAAGCGCCAGACTTATGCTTCGGTGACCGCCGGCACCACCTACACCGTGGATGCGGCATCGAGCAACGACTGGTGGGCGGTCGGCTACCACATCGGAGTCCGTGGCAGGGGAGTCAATAGCGAATCATATTACACCAGTATGTTCCACATGTACTCCTACACCCTCAGGAACCCAGACGCCACCGTCAGGGTGGATGCCACGGACCCTTACGGCAACACCTATTCCTGCTCCGAGGTGATAAGCACCGACAGCTATTACCCGGCCTACATGAAATTCGGCAATGCCAACTGATACGCTATATGACCCCCTCCGCCGCAAGGACGTAGCCGCAACTCCTGAAGAGAGGGTGCGCCAGTGGTTCATAGGCCGCCTGCGCGACGACCTGGGCGTGCCTGGGCACCTGATGATGAGCGAAGTGGGGATGAAGTTCGGAAAGAAGCCCTACAGGGCGGATATCCTGGTCTACGACCGTTCCGGCAGCCCGCTTGCCGTGGTGGAATGCAAGAGGCCGGACATCGTGCTCAGCAGCGAGACGGCAAGGCAGGCCCTGCGCTACGACATGGTCCTGGGCGTCCGCTGGCTGTTGCTCACCAACGGCCACAGCACCTTTGTCTTCCGCCGCGAAGGCAGCGCTTTCGAGCCCTGCGGGCAAATACCTGATTACGAAACTATGTTATGCCAACAATAATGTCCCAATACCTCGACCGGCCTATCTTCAAGCTGGTCAGCGAGACCGCAGCCGGGCGCGGCGTGCGTGCATTCGTCATAGGAGGCTACGTGCGCGACTGCCTGCTTGGCCGGGAATGCACCGATATCGATATAGTTGTGGAGGGCAGCGGAATCGACTTTGCCCGTGCAGTGGGGGAGAAGACAGGGCACAACGTGTCCTATTTCCCCAGTTTCGGCACGGCCATGCTTCGCGACCACGGCGACGAGATAGAGTTCGTCGGTGCCCGTAAGGAATCCTACCGCAGGGAATCCCGCAAGCCCATCGTCGAGAACGGTACGCTGGAAGACGACCAGCTCCGCCGGGACTTCACGATAAACGCCCTGGCCCTCAGCCTGCAGGAAGAGGACTACGGGGCCCTCGTCGATCCCTTCGGAGGAGTCCGCGACCTTGCCGCCGGCATCATCCGCACGCCCCTTGATCCCGACACCACCTATTCCGACGATCCGCTGAGGATGCTGCGCGCCGTCCGCTTCGCCGCCAAACTGAGCACGCCGGAGCTGAAATTCGAAATCGTGCCGGAGTCCATGGAATCCATGCGGCGCATGGCGGACCGTCTGTCCATCCTGTCCATAGAAAGGGTCACGGAAGAACTGACCAAGATGATGTCCACGCCGCGTCCGTCGGTGGCTTTCCGCCTTATGGACCAGGCCGGGCTGCTGCCCCATATCCTCCCGGAAATCAGCGCCTTGAAGGGTGTTGAAACCGTGGATGGCAAGGGCCATAAAGACAATTTCGAGCACACCCTCGCGGTGCTGGACAACGTTGCCGCAGTCTCCGACAGCCTGCCCCTGCGGTGGGCCGCCCTCTTCCACGATATAGGCAAGCCTGCGACCAAACGCTATGAGCCCCCGGTGGGCTGGTCTTTCCACGGCCACGACATCGTGGGCAGCAAGATGATACCCGGCATATTCGAGCGTCTGCGCCTTCCGCTTGACACTATGAAATACGTCAAGAAGCTGGTCTGGCTGCACCTGCGCCCCATTTCCCTTGTCGATGATGAAGTCACCGACAGTGCGGTGCGCCGCCTGCTCTTCGACGCCGGGGATGAAATCGACGGCCTGATGATACTGTGCAACGCAGACATCACCTCGAAGAATCCCGTGAAGGTGGCGCGAATCAGGTCCAATTTCGAGCTCGTGAAGCAGAAGATGGCCGTGGTGGAGGAAAAAGACCGGATCCGCAACTTCAAGAACCCTATTACCGGGGAATACGTCATGCAGGTGTATGGCATTCCGCCCTGCCACGAGATTGGCCATCTGAAGGAGGCGGTCAAGGAGGCAATCCTGGACGGAGTCATAGGCAACAATTTCGGGGAAGCGGATGCATATATGCGCAAGATCGCCCCTCAGTTCGGCCTGCATGAGAAATAAGTACATCACATACCTGCGTGATGTCCGCCGCTATTCCGCCCGCACATGCGAAATTTATGCGGAAGTGCTTGCGTCTTATGTGGAATTCTGCGAAGGCGACGAGGACTTCAGCCGCACGCTTTCGGTGAACGCCGTCCGGGCTTATGAAGTCTGGCTTTTCGACAAACGGAAACTCTCTGCGGCAACGGTGTCCCAGCACCTGAGCGTGCTCTCCGGATTCTGCCGCTTCCTGATGAAGCAGGGCGTGCTGGAGAGCAATCCCGTGCACCTGGTGCGCCGCCCCAGGCAGGAAAAGCGCCTGCCCCTGTTCTACAAGGACAAATCGATGCAGGAATACTTCGAAGGCACCAAAGGAGACCCGGAATTCGGCACCATCGAGCAGAAACTAAGCCGCCTGATAATAAGCCTCCTGGCTTCGTGCGGCCTGCGCCGTTCGGAACTGATCGGGCTGAACATCGGGAGCGTGGACTTCTCCAGGCAGGTGCTCCGGGTCCGGGGCAAAGGAGATAAAATGCGAGAAATTCCTCTGATTCCTTCGCTATGTAAGGAAATTTCATTATATTTGAATGCACTCAGTTCTTTGACGGATGATACCCAAGACCCGGAGGCCCCGCTTCTCCGCACCCCAAAGGGCGCCCGCCTGTATCCGGTTTTCGTGGACAGGGTGGTGAAGAAAGAGCTTGCCGCAGTGCCGGACATAACCGTCCGCCGCTCGCCGCACGTGCTTCGCCACACCCTTGCCACAGAGCTCCTGCAGGACGGCGCCGACCTCAATTCAATCAAGGAATTGCTCGGTCACTCATCGCTGGCAGCGACCCAGGTCTATACGCACAACTCCGTCGAACGGCTGAAAAAAGTATATACTAACGCCCATCCAAGGGCAAAAAACGGAGGTAAAAATGGAGATTAAACTCAAAGCCCTCAAATTCGACGCCGGCGACAAGCTCACCGCATTCGTCGAGAAGAAAGTGGCCCGCCTGGAAAAGTTCTTCCTTCCCGGAGTGGCCCCTGAGACAGAAGTTTCCCTTGAGGATGTCAAGGAAGGCAAGAAGGCCAAGCTTCACATCCATCTTCCCGGAGACGATCTCATCATTGAAAAGGTCGCAGACACATTCGAAAACGCCGTCACCGGCGCTGTCGATGCGATGAAAGAGAAATTGACACGCGTCAAAGAAAGGGTGTTTGACAAATAAAAAAAATCGGCGGTCCTTCAGCGGGCCGCCTTTTTTTTACTGCTTATCTCCAAGGAGCTTTTCCCTCAGGTGCTTAAGCATATCCTTGGTCATGGTCTCAAGGTTGTAGGAGGGGGACCAGCCCCATTCCTTGCGGGCGCAGACGTCGTCCATCTTGTTCGGCCAGGAATCCGCGATGGCCTGGCGCACCGGGTCGACCTCATATCGCATCTTGAAAGTCGGGATATGCTTGCGGATGGCATCATATACTTCCTCCGGATCGAAGCTCATCGAGGCAATGTTGAATGAGTTTCGGTGCACGAGATACCTCGGGTCGGCCTCCATCAGGTTCACGGCGGCCTTGATGGCGTCCGGCATATACATCATATCCATATAGGTGCCGTGGGCAAGGGGACAGACGAATTCTTCACCCTTGACGGCAGCATAGTAGATCTCGACTGCGTAGTCGGTGGTGCCTCCCCCAGGAAGGGTCTTGTAGGAAATGAGGCCGGGGAAGCGGACAGAACGGGTATCGACGCCGTATTTATGGAAATAATAGTCGCTCAGCAGTTCGGTGGCCACTTTCGTGACTCCGTACATGGAGGTGGGACGCTGGATGGTGTCCTGGGGGGTGTTGTCGCGAGGGGTGTCGGGGCCGAATGAGCCGATGGACGAAGGGGTGAACACGGCGCAGTGCTTCTCTCGGGCCACTTCCAGCACATTGATAAGGCCGTTCATCTGGATGTCCCAGGCCTTGAGGGGCAGGCGCTCAGCCGTTGCCGAAAGGAGGGCGGCGAGATTGTAGATGGTGTCGATGTCGTATTTGTCGACTATATCGGCTATCTGTTTGCCGTCGCAGACGTTGGCCTTTTCTGCGGGGCCGCTCTCGAGCAGGTCTCCGGTGGGTTCCGATCCAGGAATATACCCCGCAACAATACGGCCGTGACGGTAGGTCTTGCGGAGCTTCATCGTCAGTTCCGAGCCGATCTGGCCCGTGGAACCAATTATGAGAACATTTTTCATGACGTGCTATTAATTGTCCTGCAAATTTAGTAATTTTGTGCGAATATCACATAAGACTAATAATATGTACGGAGCATTTAAATCCTATCTTCAGCAGGAGCTGAAATCAATCGACGAAGCCGGTCTCTACAAGCGCGAGCGCACCATCTGTTCCCCGCAGGGCGCTGAAATCACCCTTGCCGACGGCAGCAAGGCCCTGAATTTCTGCGCCAACAACTATCTCGGACTTTCGGACAATCCGCGCCTTATCGCCGCGGCGAAAAAGGCCATGGACGAACGCGGCTTCGGCATGTCTTCCGTCCGCTTCATCTGCGGCCGCCAGGACCTGCACACCGAGCTTGAGAAAGCCATCTCTGCATATTTCCACACCGACGACACAATACTCTACGCCGCCTGCTTCGATGCCAACGGCGGAGTCTTCGAGCCCCTTCTGACCGCAGAAGACGCCATCATTTCCGATGCACTGAACCACGCCTCCATCATCGACGGAGTGCGCCTCTGCAAGGCCGTGCGCTACCGCTACGCCAACGCCGACATGGCCGACCTGGAGCGCTGCCTGCAGGAAGCCCAGGCCCAGAGGTTCCGCATCATAGTGACCGACGGCGTATT
>JAEEGG010004621.1_pt1 | contig 33253 bp, 29 predicted proteins | sample 9134161 | NCBI WGS metagenome assembly JAEEGG01 (sample SAMN16246543, study PRJNA631951) | gut metagenome | biome: gut microbiome; feature: rumen; material: CR-attached | host: Bos | place: Iran: Karaj | collected 2018-10 | reverse complement strand
CAATGCTGCTGTTTCTGAACAGCCTAAAAGTGAGAGGAAAAAAAATCCTGAGTGACGACACAATGAACTATCTGACTACGCCCGGCTCGGTCTGCGTCGCCTATGAGTTCAAACAAGAGGGCGAGAGCGATTTGGAATTTCTGCGCCTATTCTCGACCTGGCTCCACGAGTATTCCTTGCCAGTTGAAGGCCATACGGAGTACTACCTGCTGATGGGCCTGCGCCTCGGAGAGCGCCTCTCTAAAGAGGAAGTGGAATTCTTAGAGCGCAACGTGGCAGAGTGCTTCGCATACAGTCACGGCTGGTACTATGAACTGAATCACCGCCGCCGTTTCCGACTTCACATCACGCTCATCATGAGTCAACACAGAGAATTTAGGCGTTTAATCAAGAAGGAGTTGTAGGGAGTAATCTCCCCACAATTTCCTGAGAATAATTAAGCATTAAGTAAGATGACAAAAAGAACAGATTTGATTAAGCCACTAATATGTACCGTGGAGCAAAACGAACTTTTAGCTATCTATACGAAGAGGGATGTAAGTTGCCTGACATGTATAGGAAGAGGAATCTATGGTTTTATGAAACGGTTGATCCCGAGTATACGTGAAGGGCGGATAGGAGGTGTCTTAGTATTTTGTAGGATCAGGTATGGAAAGAATTCTGGCTTAGACTTGGGGAATATTCGACGACTATTTATTCCGTTCTCGGATATTTCAGAAGCCCAATGGATATTGGAAGAAAGGGCTCGTGATTTTATAGAAGTAGAATATGTGTTCAAAAATGGAGAAAACTATGAAAAGAATGACTGAAGAAAAAGCCCTGCTTCTGATAGCAGGAGTTGACGAAGCATTGAAGAAATGCGATTTTAACTATGAGGATGCTGCAACATACAAGTTGCTACAAGAAGGGGAAACGGATGGAATCTTCTTTATGGAGGGGCCATTTAACCAGTATGATCTTAGACAACTGAAGCCAACTAATCTGACTGAGCTTACTGCGGCTTGCGCTTTCTCGCATCCATTGACCAATGATGGGATATACAAATATTTGAAAAATAAGGAGATTAGAAGTGATAGTGATTATTACGGAATCCCTGAAGTTGATGAAGTGTTGAAGGAAACCAATGGTATTTTTCTTTATAAAGAACAGGCGCGAGAAATCGACGAAAGGCTTGATAAAATATTGGAGTCTGACAGGACTGAGTTGCATCAGCAGGCAGGATTCATCAAATCTGACATCCGAAAGAATCAAGACAGGATGGTTAAACGGGAATATATCGCACGTCGTGCAAAATTGGTATACCGATTGGCGTATATCAAAGTGCATCTGCCAGAAGACTTTCAACACGTCTATGAGACTTTGTGTAGAGAATAGTATATATCGCCTCAATGCTACCTCATAGCGTTAAGGCCCAATTTATTTGAAAAACATTTTGTTCATTAGGATAAAATTCGTATATTTGCCAACAAATTACCAATGACATGATGGAAAGAGAAATTTCAGAGACCTATTATTATACTCCAGCCGATTTCAACAAGAATGGCAGGAGAATACATGATGGGGTTACATTCCGTGAGGTAATAAAAGAATATGAGCGTGATTTTCATCTTTGTCATTCAACAGAATATGCTCTGAATCTCTATGCTAATTCTCAGACCATGAGTCTTTTAGCAAAGTCTTGTAATGCGTCGCCCTTTTTGATATATGGAATGGATTTGACCCAAGGCAAATCTTTCGACCCAGAGAAAGACCCATTTATCAATCATCAAATGGATATACATAGCAAAAGCATATATGTCTATGGTATTGACTCTGCTTTCATGACGGAGTTTGATCAAAATGGATACCCCATATTAGATGAGGATAGCGAGATATACCCTTTGACACTTCTTGTAGATAATACAATGCGAGATAGCGAGGTACGTCTTTCTGTGCCAACAATGGATGACGGAGACGAGACGGAGGATGTAACAATAGATGTTCCACAATTTGAATACACCTATGGATACGAAGGAACAAGACAAACGATGGCATCTGGTTCGTAATGATAACGGCGAATGGATTAGTGATGAAAATGTAGTGTTCTTTACCAAGGAAGAAGCAAGGTCTCTTCAAATAAAGGCAAGGCTTTCTGGTAAGAAATTATCTATTCAACATGGACCGGAAGGATTATTGTGGTGCTATAAGCATGAATATTTAATAATAAAAGAATAAAATATGAAAACGACGAAAGTTATTATTCCCAAAAAATCGAAAGAACAACTTGAATATGAAACAAAGTTTATTAAGGATCCAATTAAAAAACTTGTTCCAAAGGCTCCTTCGGGAAGAATGCATCAGATAAAGTTGCCAGCATACATATCTTTTACCATTAATGATAAAACAAAGACTCTTTTCATTTATATGGAAGAACAAAATGGTATATGTGATGGAAAAACTTTTATTGACAACCCCGTTTCAAATAAAAACATGCAAGAGGACAATGCTGCTTTTGAGGGATGGGCCATATGCCTAAAAGCTTGGATGCCAGAAAAAATAGACAAAGTCGTTTTAAAATGGGATGAACCCAAACTCTTTGATGCAGACAGCTCTCTTCATTACAACAGGTTTCTATATCGTGTCTTGAGATTCTCTGATTATTATGATTGGTTTAGTATTGATTCTGTTAATAAACGTGCTATAGAGGACTTTAGAACAACCTTGGTTCAATTGTCCAACAACTGTTTTACAGAGCATCCAAAATTGAAAGAAGGAAGAGATAAAAGCAAATTGAGCGAAACAGTAGTTGAATATCTGTTTGCTAATTATTTCTCAACTCAGATAAAAGAGTATTATCAATTAGATAATATAGATAGGCAATTTCCTGTAGGTGTAAAGAAAAACGGAAAATCCTTTTTTACAGGAGGTATGTCTGCTATAGATTTGTGGGGAACAAAAAATAATATTTTAACCATAATAGAACTCAAATACAATGGAGAAACAGAACAAAATGTGAAAGTTGGAATTATCTCAGAATTGTTTATGTATTCGTGCATAATGCAAGATATAATAACAGGGGCAATTGCTCGTTCTCAAGAAACGATAAACAAAAATGAAAAGAACTTCTATGATAATTTGAAGCAGTTCAATATAATACATGCAGAAATGTTGTCAGACAAATATCATCCTCTTGTAAACAATGATAGAGTTCTTGATATTTTGAATAATCGTAGCTCATGTAATAATGACATAAAAGTCATTTATCATAAAACTCAATATAAGCTTAACGATTTAGTTAAATTTTTATGAACATCACAATACATCGAGGCATAGATCAAATAGGCGGTTGCATTACTGAGATAGAGTCTAAGAATGGAACAAAGATACTTATTGACCTCGGGCATAATCTGCCTGAAGGAGACAAACCTTCCAAAGACAAATACGATAATCCTGAGCAGTTAGCCAAGTTGTTGAAAGGGGTAAATGCAGTCTTTTATACTCACTCTCATGGTGACCATATCGGTTTTGAGTCACAGGTGCATGCGAAAAAAATACCTCAGTATGTAGGGACGTTGGCAAAGGACCTACTCATCACACATCGTGAGCACATGATGTATGTAAAAGATATAGGTATGAAAAAGAATGCTGAAGACAGTCTAGAAGCCATATTGGACTTTCATACATATTCAGCTAAGAAAACTGAAAAGATAGGCGGTGGCGACATAAAAGTTACTCCCTTTTTTGTAAGCCATTCTGCAGCGGATGCATACATGCTCTTAGTAGAATGCGACGACAAGGTGGTCTTGCATACAGGTGACTACCGTTCTCATGGACTTCGAGGAGGGGCTTTGTTTGATATGATAAAAAAGTATATTGTATCAAGGAAACAGGTTGATGTGCTTATCACTGAGGGGACAATGCTTGGTCGAGATGACAAGAGGATGATTCCTGAGGCAGAAATAGAGACAATAGCTACAAAGTGGATTGGGGATTATCGATATGTGTTTGTTCTCTGTTCTTCGATGGATGCAGATAGGCTGTCATCTTTGTTTAGGGCAAATAGAGCTAACGGAAAACACAGACCGTTTATCGTTGACTTTTATCAGAAACAAGTACTTGATGTCATACGCAAACATATAGGGCAAGGTACTAGGACATATTACAAATTCGGAGGCTTGATAAGCCGATTTGACGACAAAACTTATCATTCTAATTTGCTGAAACTAATTAAGGAAAACGGATTTCTGATGCTTGTTAGAAATTCAGAGAAATACAATGAATGGTTAAGAGAGATTGGGAATGTAGTTAATTTGAATGATGCCTTATTCATATATTCTCAGTTTAGTGGCTATATCAATCAAGATCATAAAGCATTCTCTGAATCTACATACAATTTCGTGCATCGCTACGACTGGAAAATAGAGCAGTTGCATACATCTGGACATGCATCCAAGGAAACATTGGCAGCTGTGTGTGAAACGGTTAATCCTAGATATGCTATCATACCCATCCACAGGGATGCAAAAAGCGATTTCTGTTCTTTGAACATTTCACAAGAACTAAAGGATAAAGTGATAACAGAAGCTGACAAGAGCTCAAAGGGTGAAATAATGATTACAATTAAACAGTCATAGACATGAGAATCCTACATCTCTCCGATACACATGGCCTACACCGTAGGATAAAAGATATGCCCGAGGCTGATGTCATCATTCATAGTGGTGACATCAGCAACAGCGGCACAGAGGAAGAGGTGCTTGATTTTCTGAACTGGATCATAGAATTGCCTTACCTGCTCAAGATATTTGTGACGGGTAATCATGACCTTTGCTTATGGGATGCAGAAGGGATTGAGGATTTACCAGACAATATTCATTTCCTGCAAGACAAAAGTGTTACTATTAATGGCAAGAAATTCTTTGGACTTGCCTATAATCATTCTGAAAAGCTGATACCAGACGATGCTGATGTTGTGATTACCCATGAGCCTCCCGTGATGATTCTTGACGAGTCATCAGGTACTCATTGGGGGAATTCGCCTTTGCGTAATCGTATCTTTGAGGTAAAGCCGCATTACCATCTATTTGGTCATGCACATAACAGCTATGGTACGTTCAAACAAGATGGAATCGTTTTCGCTAATGCATCCTTGCTTGACGACAAACTGCAGATGACAAGAAAGCCTAAACTATTTGAACTTTAACTTTACACAGTATGATTGCAAGATTTCGACGAACGAATTAAACGGATGAAATCGAAAGCAGAGAAAGATGGGTATATTTAACTGTAACAACACTCACTAGGGTACAACGTGTGACAGATGACAGTTGTGACAGTTAAAAATAAGAGGTGCGATTAGACTCCAATTACTCCTATTATATTATATAACTTATTGATTATTAATAATATAGACATATAATATATATAATAAGCAGAAAAAGATAACCCTTCGAAAAATAACTGTCACAACTGTCATCTGTCACACAAACCTCGCAAGTAGCTGATTTTCAGCAAGTTGTGATTTAACAGATTCCTTATCAGGCCTTGAATTAGGACAAAAACTATCAGTTTTAGGCTCAAAATAGGGTGAAAATGCGAGCAGAAAGCCTTTGTTTTGGTACTTTTTCCTTTACTTTGCGAACATAGGTGCGTTCTGAAAAATCGCCTCAAAATCTTGATTGAGGTCTTAATGCCACAAAAGTGATACTCTTTTTTCAGGAAGTGGGGTCTTAAACACATAATAATGCAACCCTGTAGGGAAAATTTTGCTGCCCCCTAGGGTTGACACGTGCAGGCTCTAGGGCATAGCACGTGCAGACTCCTGGGGTAAACAAATTCCGCCTCAGGTCAGTACGGAGTTTTAGTACGTCCCTTCGGACTGCCAGTCCGAACGTTACGGACTGTGAGTCCGATGCCTGCGGACTGCCAGTTTAGTTACGGTAAACTGACGCTTTACTATGGTTTAAAAAAATTTGGCATAGGACGCCAAAAACTGACGCGTTCGAAAATATCCCTCACTTTTTCACATGACAGGCTTCAAATGCCGATGTACAAAGGGCTGAAGGCACGTGAGGGACATTCATTCTCCCTCACGTCGTCAAATGCCCTGTACATAAGGGGTCAAGGGGAATAATGTGAAAAAGTGAGGGTAAATTTGAAATTCATGATAAAAAAAAGATAATCATGGAAACAGCAAAAGAATTTTTGATATTTCTTTTGCATTTCACGCGTTTTTTCGTACTTTTGCATCGTAAAAAGAACCATATAATGAGTAACATTGACATCAGACGAGTTACTACCCGCCAAGAACTGAAACTATTCATACAGTTCCACTACGACTTATACAGGGGCAACAACTGCGCCGTACCCTTTTTGTTTTCCGACGAGATGAACACTTTAAGAAAGGACAAGAATCCTTCGTTTGAGTGTTGCGATGCAGAATACTTCATGGCTTATAAGGACGGCAAACTGGTGGGACGCGTAGCCGCCATCATAAACCGTAGAGCCAACGAGCGCTGGGATCGCAAGCAGGTACGCTTCGGATGGTTCGATTTTATAGACGACATGGAGGTCAGCACAGCCCTGCTGAAAGCCGTAGAAGACTGGGGCAAGGAAAAGGGCATGACGGAGATAGCCGGTCCTTTGGGATTTATCGATACCGACCGTGAAGGCATGCTTATAGAGGGCTTCGACGAGTTGTCGACCATGTATGTGAACTACAACTACCCCTATTATCCTCAGCATATGGAGCGCATAAGCGGTTTTGAGAAGGATAATGATTACATTGAGATGAAGGTAAAAGTGCCTGAGGTGGTGCCCGACAAATTCGCGAAGATTACGGAGATGGTGCGCAAGCGCTATGGTTTGAGCGTTCATAAGTTCACACGTCGCGAACTGGTAGACGAAGGCTATGGACGAAAGGTGTTCGATCTGCTCAATGCCACCTATAAAGATCTTTATGGTTTCAGCCAGCTGTCGGATGCCCAGATCAGCAAGTTGGTGAACGACTATATCAAGATAGCCGACCTGAACCTTGTCACAGCCATCTTCGATGGTGACAACATGGTGGGCTTCGGCATTACCTTCCCCTCGTTCTCACGAGCTATGCAGAAGACGCGCGACGGTCGTTTCCTGCCTTTCGGCTGGTGGCACATGCTAAAGATTCTGAAATGGCACAAGACAAATATTGTCGACCTGTTGCTCATTGGCGTATTGCCGGAATATCGTGCAAAGGGAGCTAATGCGCTGATCTTCGACGACCTCATCCGCTGGTTCCAGCGTTACAACTTCGAATGGGCTGTGACTGGACCGCAGATGGAGACCAACGAAGGCGTGCTCTCACAATGGCAATACCTGGAGTCGACCATTGTTCGTCGTCACCGCTGCTACAAGAAAAACTTATAACGGGAACTTACGAACGATGACACCCTGATAGGTGGTAATCGTCAGGTGAATACTATCAGGGCGATCCTCTGGCAACAGGACGCTGATATACTTGCGATTTGTGTAATATTCGGGTGTGTCGCCCTGAGCATGCAGAAAGCGGTAATAAGCCGTACGCGTCTGGTCGGCATTGACCAATACCGTATCCTGAGCCATTCCTATGGAATGTATGCCTTCTTCATCATCGACACGGCCTGTCTTAAACAGTAATCCCATATTAAGGTATTTGCCGCTTTTCGCCAGCCAAGCACTCTCAAAGCCCACAGGATCCTCAGGTGTTTCCTTCATCTTCCAGTGCTCACGGGGTTTCAGCGTAGGCACCGTACCCGCTGACACGACGTCAGCCTGAGCATTCTCCACCTTATTATAATATATAATAGTGCGATAGGTAGTGTCGGCGGTCTCAATCCACTTGGCTGTATAAGGCTTCGAAAAGCGATAGGAATCACCATCGTCCGTGACAAAGCTAACACCCTGTTTCTGGGCATCAATCGTCATGTCGGCAAAGTCGGCAATCATCAGCGAATACTCGCCTTCACCTTTCTCGTAGCTATCCATCTCACAAGAGATGAGAGCGAGACTGAATAGAAAAACAATCCATTTCTGCATAGCTATTTCTTTGCTTTTAGATAATTACGGAGCGGATTGGCATACATGGTCAGCATGCGTTCTCGCAAAAAGGCCTCGTCCTTATTGGGAATATTTATTTTAGCTAACTGTCCCTGCAGATACTGTTCAAAACGCTCGACATCAGCTGCGGTATAATGATTGGAATCAGCTGAGGCGCCAGCATGTTCCAACATATCCAAGGCAATATAGTTGCAGGGATAGAGGCGGTAGTTACGATGCAGTTCTTGGTCCATACGCTGGCTAAGAGCAGCATAGAACTCATTGCGAGGCAAATCCTTCAGCTCATCAATCCATGTATTGACTGGTTGCGCACAATGATAATGGACGCGGCCCTTATAGCCGAAGATGCCCGTCTTCATATTGTCGAGATCATCCTGGCGCGATTTCTTGAAGGCAGGATTGTCGCGTTTCTGCTGAAACTCCTGTGCCTTGAGATAGTCGCAGGGGTCATATTCATAACTGATAGTCAGCGGGACTATGTTCAAATCGCGAAGCTTATCAACATTGTCGCCCTCGCCTCCCATAGCCAACATCTTCAGAACCGACTCCTGAGTACGGTCGTCACTATCCTTAGCCCTACCCTCGCGCTGGGCTATCCAGATATTCTCCTGCTTCTGGGTAACAGCAAAATGGATATAGCTACTCATGAGCTGCGAAGAGCGCATCATCTCGTGAGCCGTCAGTCCACGACGAACGGTAAAAGCCTTGTTCATGCGTACCAACCGCTTGATCCAAGGATAGATAAGCAGGTTGTCGCCAATGCCAATCTCCACCGTAGTAGGATAGCCATGATTGACCAATAGCACATCGAGGAAAGCAGAGTCGAGCACAATGTCGCGATGGTTGGATACGAAGGTGTAACGCAGCGCCTTATCCCTAGGCAACTGAGCCTCATCGAACGTACAGCCATCTGTATGCTTACGGATAATCCAGTTGACCACAGGTTTCATGAACCGCTTCTGGAAATCGAGCGGTGTCTTGATACCTGTAAACGCCAATCGTAGAAGACCGTTGCGGATACCTTGAGGAAGCCAAGGAGCAAAGCCCTTCAGCACGAGCGAGAACTGGCGGTCGTGTATCAGGTCGTTGAAGGCCCGCTGCATCTCACCTTCCCCATAAGGACGTATCTCGTCAAACTCTGCAGGAATATTCATAACATGCTAGAACTGGTTTTCAACAATATCTGTCAGCACATCCTTCATCTCCAGACCAGCGGCCTTCACCTGCTGGGGAATGAAGCTCGTGGGAGTCATGCCTGGGGTGGTGTTCACCTCAAGCATCGAGATCTTTCCTTCCTTCGAGATGATATAGTCGATGCGGATAATACCGTTGCAATGCAGGATATCATAGATATGACTGGTAATCTCACGAACGCGACGTGTCACATCCTCAGGAAGACGGGCGGGGGTAATCTCCTGTACCTGACCGTTATACTTGGCATCATAGTCGAAGAACTCGTTGCTGGTCACCACCTCAGTAGCAGGCAGCACCACCGATTTCTCCTTGGTCTTATAGACACCAATGGATATCTCAGTACCCTCAAGGAACTGCTCGACCATAATCTCAGGGCTCTCCAACATGGCCTTACGGATGGCAGGAGCCAACTGGTCCTTGTTCTTGACCTTGCTGACACCAAAGGAAGAACCATCGGCAGCAGGCTTCACAAAACAGGGCATACCGATGCGACGTTCTATCTCGTCGTCGCTGACCAGCTCTTCATAACCCTGACGTATAAGCAGCGAATCGGCCACGCTGACACCATAGCCACGCAGATACTGGTTGAGCACAAACTTATCGAAAGTCATAGCCTCCACCAACACGCCACTGGTTGAATAAGGCAGGTCTATCAGGTCGAAATAGCCTTGCAAGAGACCATTCTCACCTGGCGTACCATGAATGGTGATATAGGCATAGTCGAAAAGCTTGGCCTTGCCATCTTCCACAAACGAGAAGTCGTTGCGGTCAATACGTGCTGTCATGCCTCCAGGCAGTTCCACATGCCAGTCCTGTCCTTTGACATCGACAATATAGACGTTGTAACGCTCCTTGTCGAAGAAAGAATAAAGGCCTTGAGCAGAGCGCAACGATACGTCGTGCTCTGAAGAATCGCCACCACAGACGATTGCAATGTTTTTCTTTAATTGTTTCATATATTATTTTCTTTTTCGTTATTTCGTTATTTCGATACTTCGAGTATAATTCCGCCACTTGTCTATCAGCGCCTGCATGTCGTCAGCCAGTTCGCTGGTGAAGTCCATCTGCTGTCCGGTTACCGGATGCACAAAACCCAGCGTCTTAGCGTGCAAGGCTTGTCGTGCACAGAGTTTCAGACAGTTTTGAATATAAGCCTTATACGAGGCGGTACGTTCTCCGCGCAGGATCTCCATGCCCCCATAGCGCTCGTCAGCAAACAACGGATGTCCGATATGTTTCATGTGGGCACGTATCTGATGCGTGCGACCTGTCTCCAACCGGCACTCCACCAATGTGGTATAGCCATAGCGCTCCAACACCCGATAATGCGTGACAGCACTCTTACCAATATCGGAGCCTGGCGGGAATACAGCCATACGCTGGCGGTCCTTGGGGTCACGTCCTATGTTGCCTTCTATTCGACCTGTATCCTCAGTGAAGTTGCCCCATACCAATGCCTGATAACTGCGGTGCGTATCGTGATTGAAGAACTGGGCACCCAACTCCGTCTTGGCCTCAGGCGTCTTGGCGATGACCAGCAAACCGCTGGTGTCTTTATCTATCCGATGCACCAGTCCCACACTGGGATCGTTAGGGTCGTAGCTAGGCAGGTTACGCAGATGCCACGCAATAGCATTTACCAAAGTACCGTGGAAATTGCCGACACCCGGATGGACCACCATTCCTGCGAGCTTATTGATGACCATCAATTGGTCGTCCTCATAGACAACATCCAGCGGAATATCCTCCGGTTCTATGGTCGTATCATAGTGCGGACGGTCGAGCATCAGAGTGATAATATCACCTGGGCGAACCTTGTAGTTGCTCTTCACCACCTGACCATTCACCTGAATAAAGCCTGCATCGGCGGCTTTCTGAATGCGGTTGCGGGAAGAGTGCTGTACATGCTCAGACATATATTTATCGATACGCACAGGTTCCTGTCCACGATCCACCTCCATACGGAGATGTTCGTAGAGCTGTGGAGAGTCTTCTGTCGTCGACTCTTCATCCAGCAAGTCTATGTCATCAATCAACTCTTCCTCAGTCATATTTATTCACTTGCGGGTTGTTCTGTTACTTCCGTAAACTCGTCGACTTCATCACTTCCACCGTTTGAAAACTCGTCGCCCACGTAGTCGATGTCTTCGGTATCATCAATAGTACCCTGACCAACCATCAGCGTCAACGGATAATCAATGGGGATGCGGTCGCCATTCGACACACGACGACCTCTGCATACGATACCATACACCCAGTCTTTCTCGCCTGGCACATACTGATGAGGCTGTAAGCGGAAACCCATAGCCGTCAACTTAGCTTCTGCCTCACGGACACTACTGTTATCCACCACATCTGGAATGGCAAAGGTGGGTGATGAGGGGGAATTGACCGTTACATAAACGGTATGTCCCTCTTTCACCTTCTGGCCTGTACCAGGCATCTGCGCCAAGATACAATCAGCTGGCAGTTTCTTATTATAGCCTGAGTCGCTCACCTGAATGACCAAACCTTTCTCCTCTAACAACAGACGGGCCTTCTGATAAGACATTCCTTCTATCTTGGGCACTTCAATGCCCTCGCCATGATGGGTATAGAGGTCGAGGCCGAAGCCGACACCCACACAGAGTAAAACCACCACAACTACCATCGCTAACAGATTGAAAATCAGGTAGCGACTGAATATTTTGCTTGCAAATACCTTTGAGTCCATGATACTTCTTGTACTATTCGAAAGCAAAAGTACAAAGAAATATTGAGACAACAAAAAAATTGGGTATATTTTTAAAAAAATACACCCAATTCTTATTCGTGACTTGTCAGGAATTACTTTCCGTGATGCTCGTCTGATACAGTTAACTTCTTACGGCCCTTAGCGCGGCGAGAAGCCAGTACGCGACGACCATTCTTTGTTGCCATGCGCTCGCGGAAGCCATGCTTGTTGACGCGGCGACGATTGTGCGGCTGAAATGTTCTTTTCATTGTTTTATCTTTATTTTATTTGTTGAAATTCGTCGATTCGGGCTGCAAAATTACATAATTATTTCTAATTGTGCAAGTTTTCCGTTAATTTTTTCACTTTTCACTTCTCACTTTTCACTTTTTTTTGTACCTTTGCACCCGCAAAATGACATTTTACATATTATAATAGCATATTTTTATGATCAACTCACAAGACATTAAGAAAGGTACCGCCATTCGCATGGACGGAGCCATTTGGGTTTGCATTGACTTTCAGCACCGTAAGCCCGGTAAGGGAAACACCATCATGAACATCAAGATGAAGAACGTTACTGATGGTCGTGTGCTGGAGCGTCGTTATAACATCGGTGAGAAGCTGGAGGACGTAGTCATTGAGCACCGCGACTACCAGTATCTCTATGAGGATCAGGAAGGACGTATCTTCATGAACCAGGAGACTTTCGAGCAGATTCCCATTGCCAACGACCTCGTAATCGGTCATGAGTATATGAAGGAAGGCGACGTTGTATCTGTAGTCAGCGACACCACCGATGGCACCATCCTCTATGCTGAGATGCCCGTGAAGACTATTCTGCGTGTTACTCACTCAGAGCCTGGTATCAAGGGCGACACCGCTACCAACACCTTGAAGCCCGCAACATTGGAGACAGGCGTTGAGGTACGTGTTCCCCTGTTCATCAACGAGGGTGACCTGATTCAGGTTGACACCCGCGACGGCTCTTATCTGGCTCGCGCTAAGGAGTAATTTCCAATTGACAATTGATAATTGATAATTGACAATTGAGATACTCAATTATTGTCCCAGTCTACAATCGGCCCGACGAAGTGGACGAACTGCTTGAGAGCCTTTGTTCTCAAACGTTCAAGGACTTTGAAGTGGTGATAGTAGAGGACGGTTCACAAAAACCATGCAAGGATGTTTGCGACAAGTACGCAGACATCCTTGATTTACATTATTATTATAAGGAGAACAGCGGACCCGGACAGAGCCGCAACTATGGTGTCGAGAGAGCCAAGGGTGACTATGTCCTTATTCTCGACTCTGACGTCGTGCTGCCTACAAGCTATCTTGAGGCTACGGACAATTCTCTCACCTCTCATCTCTCACCTCTCACCACTATCGTTGCCTGGGGCGGTCCTGATGCCGCTCATCCTTCGTTTACCCCAGTTCAGAAGGCTATCAGCTATTCGATGACCTCCTTCTTTACCACAGGTGGCATCCGAGGGGGCAAGGCCAAGCTCGACAAGTTCTATCCCCGTTCGTTCAATATGGGCATCCGTCGCGATGTCTATAACCAATTGGGAGGCTTTACCAAGATGCGCTTTGGCGAGGATATCGATTTTTCATATCGCATCGTAGAGGCTGGCTATAGTCCTCGTCTCTTCCCTGAGGCATGGGTATGGCACAAGCGTCGTACAGATTTCCGCAAGTTCTTCCGTCAGGTATACAATAGCGGTATTGCCCGCATCAATCTGGAGAAACGCCATCCTGGCACCATGAAACTGGTTCATCTGTTGCCTATGGTATTTACCTTAGGCGTCATTGGTTGTCTGTTGCTTGCTGCTTTAGGGACAGGATTGTATATTGAGGGTGAATGGCTCGATGCCAATGGTCTGCGTCCTGATGACAACATGCATCAAGGCATAGGATTTGTCTTCTGTATTCTAGGATTATTGCCGCTGCTGCTTTACAGCCTCATCATCTTCATCGATTCATCCATCAAGAACCGCAGTCTGTGGGTAGGCCTGCTTTCTATTCCTGCCGCCTTCGTACAACTGATGGGCTACGGCTTTGGCTTTATCGAGTCGTGGTGGAAACGCTGTGTACTGAAGAAGGATGAGTTTACAGCTTTCGAAAAGAACTTTTATAAGTGATGGAAAAGCTAACAATAGCCAACTGGTCGGAAGACGATCAGCCACGAGAAAAACTACGCGACAAAGGACCTCAGGCACTCAGTAATGCTGAGTTGCTGGCTATACTCATTGGTTCAGGAACTCCCGGAACCAGTGCTGTCGAACTGATGCAGAACGTGCTGAACGACTGCAACAACAACCTGAACACACTGGGAAAGATGACTATTCATCAGCTTTGCGACTACAAAGGTATTGGCGAGGCGAAAGCCATCACCATACTGGCTGCCTGTGAATTGGGCAAACGTCGCCAGATGGAGACACCCGAAGAACGCCCTGATGTCGGCACAGCTACGCGCATCTATAACCACATGCGCCCCGTGTTGCAGGATCAGGATGTGGAAGAGTTCTGGATACTGCTGATGAACCAGAATCACCGGCTCATCAAAAAAGTGCGCATAGCCCATGGAGGAATCAGTGAGGTGGCTGTCGATGTCCGCATCATCATGCGTGAGGCTCTGTTAGCCAACGCCACCATACTGGCCGTATGTCATAATCATCCGTCAGGCAGTCTGCGTCCCAGCCAACAGGACAACGACCTCACCTATTCCATCCAAAAGGCTTGTCACACTATGCGCATTCACTTCCTCGATCATGTCATCGTCACCGATGGCGCCTATTACAGCTATCACGAGGAAGGGAGAGTCTGAATCTGTTTTTATTTGTAATATTCGATGGTGCGGGTCTGCTCCATCTCTTGTCCCATCATCGATGTCTTGCGGCTGATCCAGTTGCCGTGATCGTCGTATTTATAGTCTGTATAAGGACTATTCATCTCGTTGCCACCCATATTGATGGTCTCTGAGGCAGGAGCACCTTTCTCATTATAGGTACGTGTGGTCGTAAAGTCCTGTCCCATCATGTTCATCGACTGACTCTTTACACGACCGTTCTCCCACTTGTAGGTAATCGTCATCTCCTGACCCTGGAAACTCATTGTGGCCGACTGCAGATAACCATCAGCGTCATATTTGGCATCGCTCATGCCTTCGCGCTGCATCTTACCGTCTTCGGTGAAGGTTACGACAATGTCACGTCCCATCATCTGGCTTGTAATTGACTTTACTGCACCTGTGGCATCGTTAGCCTCGACGTCGTGGAACTTTGTTTGGGCTTGCACGGCAAATGACACAGCCAGCATAGCCATCATCACAAATACTTTCTTCATAGTTGATACTTTAATTTTGTTATGTTAAAAAATAAATCATCCTTTTGACGAGTCTGTATAAAAAAGGTTTAATTGCTAGTATGCTTTTTTACTTCTCTATGTGCTGCAGCTGCGTGTCACCTGGCTTGAACAGCAGACCACTACACTTCTTGGCATCAGCCTTGTAAACTTTCAGTTCCACCTTGTCCCACTGAATCTGATCAGTACGTTGGGCCAATGGAGCATGAGGAATCAGCGAACCATCTCGAACGAGAATCACAGCAGGTATCTTGCCGGCCTTGATAGTCTGCCAGCCACCCTCATAGACCTTGCCCGTCTGATAGTCTATCCACTTACCCTTAGGCAGGTATACGGAACGCTCGTTGCCGCTCTCCAGCAATGGGGCTACAAGCATCTGCGAACCAAACATATAGGCATCCTCCACAAGCCATGCTCCTGGGTCGTCAGGAAACTCCACCAGCAGGGCACGTACCATCGGCAGACCACGCTCTGAACAGTCTTTAGCCTGGGCATAGACGTAAGGCATGAGTTTGTATTTCATCTCGGCAGCCTCGCGGAAAGCTTTTGTGAACGACTCGCTGATGAGCCAAGGCTCGGTAGGAGGCGCACCATGGGCACGCGTATGCGAACTCAGGAAACCAAAGGGCAGCCAACGACGGTAAATATCCTCAGGCGAAGCGGTCACAAAGCCGCCCATGTCATGACTCCAGAACGAGAAACCACTGAGTCCGAACGATAATCCGCCACGTAAATCGCCAAGCATACCAGTATTCGTTGTAGCCGCATCGCCACCCCAGTGCAGGGCATAACGCTGGCTGCCAGCCCATGCCGAGCGTGCCCAGATGACACCCTCGTGTGGATATTGACGCTCTACAGCCTCCCACAGCGCCTTATTATAGCGCAGCGGATAGAGGTTGTGTTCGTAAAGTCCGCCCTTACCGCTATGGTAGAAGCCGTTATAAGGTGCCGCCTCACCAAAGTCACATTTGATGGTCGACACACCTTGTTTCAGCAGCCCCGTTATCTTCGACTGATACCAGGCGACGGTCTGCGGATTCGAGAAGTCGAGCACGGCATCCTCGTAGGGCATACCGCCATCGGCATTCCTGACATGCAAGTTGTTTTCTACAATCTCTTTAAAGAATCGGTTCTTGGGCGTAAAGTACGGCAACTGCCACAGACAGGTATGGAAACCATCCTTAGCCATCTGGCGCAGCATACCTACAGGATCCTTGAAACGGTCCTTAGCAAACTCGTAGTCGCACTGCCAGTCTACACCAAACCAGCCTGTATCGAAGTGGATAACATCCGATGGAATCTTGTGTTTTCGCAGCTGACGGGCTATCTCCAGTCCTTCCTCCTGCGAGAAATAGGTGATACGGCTCATCCAGGTTCCGAAGGTCCACAACGGCAGCATAGGCGACTTGCCGGTTATATTGGTATACTCGTTGAGGATGTCCTTTGGTTCACCGAAGAATACAAAGAGGTCCAACTGTTCGTCAGCCATAAACAAGCGCGAGGCTCCTATATACGACGCACCGAAGTCGGCTGTAACAGGAGCAGAGGTATGCATGAAGATACCATAGCCACGATTCGAGAAGAAGAATGGCACGGGTTTATACTGACCGTCGGTCTCAGGGCCCTGTGGGTCGGTCACCATCAGCTGCATCTTCTGTCCTACCTTGTTCAGGGCACCAAACGACTCTCCACCGCCATAGATGCGCTCGCCAGGGGCTATCGTCCACACAGGATTCACGCTACGTGAGTTGTCGCTGCCCCGCTTAATAAACGAGAACGGCAATAGTTTTACCTGGCTTGAATCGTTGTCGATGATATGGCGCGTCTGTGTCATCACCTTGCCGTTCTTATCCTTCAGCACGATGCGCCATGGGTACTTCTGTATCTCAATGCAGCCATAGGCCGTTTTGTATGCAACAATGTTACCGTTACTCTTTGCTTGCCATGCGTTGGAAGTAGGCACCGCTCCTGCCAACATCAGGCTCTCACTGTCCTTGCGTGGCGCCTCTATAGGCGAAGTAGCCATACGGATGCGTACACAGCGGGGACTCACAAAGTCGATCTTCAACCGCAGGTTAGGGTCGTTATCGTACTGTGTATCAGGAAAGTCGAGCATCTGCATCCTGACAGGCCAATAGCCATTCAGGTTGAATGCCTGGCGCGGACTGAGCCGGTAACGCTTCCAGTTGACCATTCCCTCGCCCTTCGTCACATCAAACGAAGCCAGCGAGTCGGCCAGGAAATACGTATTACTCAAGTCAGAGAAGTCGCCCGACTGGTCTTTAGGCATACACTGGAGGTATTGCACCCCTGCCGATGTTTGTAACTGCGCCTGCGCTGTCATCGCCACAGCTGCCAGACATACCATACTGATTATCTTCTTCATCGTTCACAAAGTAGGTTAGTTCATTTTGAGGACAAAGGTACAACATTTCCATGAAATTTATGGCGTCTGGCAACTAAATTTGATTTTTTTTTCATATCTTTGCAAACGAATTATATGCAATGTTAAACTTTTAGATATACGACTATGAGCAAAATCAAGACTATCGGAATCCTGACATCGGGCGGTGACGCTCCAGGTATGAACGCAGCCATCCGCGCCGTGACGCGCGCTGGTATCTGCAACGGCTTCACCATCAAGGGCATCTATCGTGGCTACGACGGACTGATCAAAGGCGAAGTGAAGCAGTTTACGACGGAGGACGTCAGCGGTATCATCACCCGTGGTGGTACTATCCTGAAGACCGCCCGCAGCAAGGAGTTTATGACGCTAGAGGGCATGCAGAAGGCCTACGAGACCTGTAAGAAGGAAGAGATTGACGCACTGGTGGTCATCGGTGGTAACGGCTCGCTGACAGGTGCGTGGAACTTCGGCGTGGAGTTCGACTTCCCCTGTATCGGACTGCCTGGCACCATCGACAACGACCTTTATGGTACTGACGCCACCATCGGTTACGACACGACGATGAACACCATCATGGAATGTGTGGACAGAATACGCGATACCGCCAACTCTCACGAACGCATCTTCTTCGTCGAGGTGATGGGCCGCGATGCCGGCTTCCTGGCACAGAACTGCGCCATTGCCTGTGGTGCAGAGGCAGCCATCGTACCTGAGGAGGTTACCGATGTCGACCAGCTGGCAGCCTTCATGACGCGTGGTATCCGTAAGTCAAAGAAGTCGTGCATCGTCATTGTTTCTGAGAGTCCCAAATGCGGTGCCCTTTACTATGCCGACCGTGTCAAGAATGAATTTCCCGAATTCGACGTGCGCGTCTCCATCCTCGGCCATCTGCAGCGTGGTGGCAGTCCCTCGGCCCGCGACCGCGTTCTGGCCAGCAGCACAGGCGTGGGTGCCATCGAAGCTATCAAGCAGGGGCAGCGCAATGTCATGGTGGGCTATCGCAACAACGACATCGTCTACGTACCCTTCTCTGAGTGCATCCGTACCGACAAGCGCTTCGATAAGCGACTCATCACGGTTCTCGATGAGCTAAGCATATAATATTATAATAAAAGGTGAGAGGCAGGAAGTATCTAATCATGATTGTAGCCATCATGATGGCTGCCATGAGTAGTGAAGTAAGAGCCCAAAAATCGCCTGTGGGCATTGTCAGCACGCAGGATTCGGTGAAGAGCATCCAGTTCGGTGTGATATCGTCGGTAGCGACTGATGGTGGTCACGGCCTGCAGCTGTCAGGCGTATCCAACCGAACGTAAAATGGCTTTGCGTCAGTATGCTGATGCTGGGAGTCATGGTCTTAGTAGGATGTACCGACAATATTGATGCACCCGTCAACCCAGTGGAAGAAGCTGTAGATGAAGGACCTTCGTATACAGAAAAGACTGTCGACGTGAATCGCGACGGAAAGGCCTACGGGCAGGTGACGCTACGCTTCTATGCCGACATGCCCAACGTACCCTATATCTCAGTGGCCGACTTCCACAAGGTGATGACGGGCGGTCAGACGATGAAGGTACAGCGTCAGGGCAACCTCTACGAGCTGACTACCCTCGACGACAAGGTGCTGGTGAGCACTGCGCTTGATATGTATACGATTAACAAACTCGATCCGGACTTTGCCGCCAAGCCCTATCAGCAGACGGAGGTCACAGCCGATATGGCTAAGTACCGCTATCAGGAGCTATGCTTCGTGTTCGACAACCTGTTCGGATACCCTGGCCGTTCGCCCATGGAACAGAACGGAATGGGCGAGAAAGGCTTCGATGCCACCTTGGACGTAGTGGAGAATGGTCCGGTGATTAAGCGTTTGCTGCAGTCGGCCAACAACATGGACTTTGCCTGGGGGAGAATGGCACTGCAATACCTTGTCCACGATGGCGGTCACACCAATGTCAGAGCAACGGCTGGTGTGCCCGACAAAATAAGTGCAGACTACGTCCAACGCATGCTGGCTGTGGAAGCCAACTATCCGGAGGCTTCTGCTATGTTTGAAAAAAATGTCAAGGAGCTGAATGAACGCTCGAAAGTGATGACGCAACTGGCGGAGCTGCGCCGTCAGGCCTATGGCGACGTGCTCTATAAGGCGAACAGCCAGAAGACGCTGGGTGTCATCATCATCAATTCGTTTGCCGATCAGGACGAAAAGGCATGGAATAAATACTATGCAAGCCCCAAGGGCGACAGCGACTGGCAGGAGCTGATGCAGAACTACGAGAAGGATAACTGCATCGCCTTTCTTTATGCCCTCGGACAGGCTAAGAAAGACGGCGTGAAGAACCTCATCGTCGACGTCACGCAAAATGGCGGAGGATCGTGCGACATCGTGGCTGCCACTGTGGCCATGCTGCGCAAGAATCGGACCGTTCAGTTCTGGTCGCAGGACGCCCTGGAGGGCACGAACAAGATTACCACCTATCAAATAGACACTAATTTCGACGGTGTGTTCGACGAGCGCGACGACACCTATCCCAAGTTCGACTGTAGCGACATGAACATTGCCGTGCTCTCCAGCTGGTTGTCGTTCTCGTGTGCTCACCAGTTCACCACCCTCATGAAGGATTACGACTTTCCCATCATAGGCGAACACTCGGGCGGGGGAACGTGCTGCATACAGGTCATGCTGACGCCCGACGGACAGCACTACATGATCTCCACCTATCGCGACCGTTCCACCGACAAGAACTTCGCAAATACCGATTCAGGTATACCTACCAACGGCGGCTATGCCTTCGACTACGCCCACTTTTATGATCTGGACTACCTGACCACGAAGATGCAGGAGTTGTATGTCAACAAGTGAAGACCTGTGTATCATGGGGGCAGCCCCATGATACATATAGAAAATAATTCACTCTTCCTTCTTTTATTTAGTTATTTTTTGCTATCTTTGCAGCTGAAAGCTGCGAAATTAATTAAAACAATGAAGATGAAAAAGAATTTAATTTGGATGATGGCTGCCATCCTGACCCCTGTAGCCATGCTGACCTCGTGTACGGACAACATCGACAATGCGTTCCCCACCCGTCCCGCTGGTGAGACTCCAGTACAAACTAAGTTCTGGGAGAAGTTCGAGTCTTGGCAGACAGACAGCTGCTCTGTGGGTGACGACTTCTTCATGCACATGACGGGCAAGTTCTGGTGGAACCCAACGACCATCTATCCTGACGGTCTGATTCCCTATGCTGCGTCGGAGATGTTTGGAAAGACCGTTACGCTGACGGAGGACACAGGCGACCCCGACCTGAAGACCATTCAGGAAGTGGTGAACGCCTCAACGCCTGAAAAAGAGCCCACAGAAGCCGAGATGAACGAGATGGTGGACGCACGCCTGAACGAGATCTGGCAGAACGCTACCACAATGGAACAGGCTATGGAGGCCTTCGGACGCGCTACGGCACTGGGCTATAACAACTATCTGGAACCTGTCATCAAAATCGTTGACGGCAAGCCTACATTTGCGATAGATATCCCCATGCCCCGCTATTATGACGCTTCAAGCTTGGGACCACTCTATAGTAAGGTTCAGCTTCAGGAGCGTCAAGCCTATCGTGGAGGACAGCCGGTGCGCAGAGCTGCTGGAGAGATGGATGCCAACAAGGCCGCATTCATCAAGGGTATGAACCTGGGCGTTGCAGCCGAGGAGGTGGTTTGGGAGAAGTCGGCTAATGAAAACTATGCTGAACTCATGAAAGCCATGCTTGCTCCCGACTCCGTCAAGAAGTTTATCACGCAGATGATTACGCTATACGACGGATTGCTGATCTCTGACGAAATGCTGAAAGCATATACCAGAATACAGTACACCAGTTTAACGGGAAAGACCGTGACACTGCCCCTCCCAAGATATAAGCTGAACAATTTCATCAGGACCTACATGGGTCAAATCTATCGCGTGCGTGCGTTTAATAAGAAATATGTAACGGCAGACATGAAGAAGCAGTATGCCGGATGGTGCGAAGACTTCCGTCAGGCTTTCCAGAAACGACTGGAGAAGAACCAATGGCTCTCGGAGACGACACGCGCCAATGCGCTGGACAAGCTGAAGCACATGGAGTTCTACGTAGCTGCTGAACCTGACTTTATCCCCGAAGTGGCTGCGCCTGCCGTGAAGAAGGGTGACTTCATCTCGCTGGTGCGCCAGATGCGCGACCGTCGTATCAACACCTATCGATGGATGATAGGTCGCAGCAGACGCGAAGTGCTGATGCTCATCTCATACTGCCAGGATCTCTATGACTACTTGGAAGACAATGCTTCCTATTCGTTGTCAACCAATGATGTGACCATCAATCCGTCGAATTTGTTGCCACCATACGTCGATGCTAAAGATGAGGAGCCGCTCACGTTGGTTTCCCTCGGAAGCTCTATCGGTCATGAGCTGACGCACGGATTCGACAGCGAAGGACGCACCTACGACAAATATGGAGCGAAGAAAGACTGGTGGACACCTGCCGACACAGCGAAGTTTGTCCAGTTTGCCAATCAGCTCGTCGAAAACTACAACCAGCTGCTGATGATGCCTTGGGCCAGCAAGACTTTGTATTGCAACGGAAAGGGCACGCTGGCCGAGAATATTGCCGACATCGGTGGATGCTGTTTGGGGCTCGACCTGCTGCTCGCCAGACATCCTGACGCTAATCCTGAGCGGATCAAACAGCTCACCAAGCGCTACTTCCAGGCATGGGCTATCGAATGGAGTAGAACCTATGACTTGGACTTTGCAGAAACCGCCTATTACGGTGACTCACATTCGCAAAGTCGAGAGCGCGTGAATGGTGTGTTGCGTAACATCAATGCGTGGTACGATGCTTACGACATCACGAAGGGCACACTCTATTTGGAGCCTTCGAAGCGTGTAGCCATCTGGTAACGACTAAATAAACCTATAAGAATAAAGTTGTTCTGCGGTAATTGTATGATTGCCGATAGTATCGCTGCAGCTGTTCAGAGAGGAAAGAACGGCTTATAAGTTCTTGGGCGAGTGGATGCTCAGCTGCGAAGAAATCCAGTTCACGTCTGACGATACGGGGAGACAAACCAATGCGACGTCCGAATTCTTCAAAGTCCTGACGACTGACGGTATGGGTATCCGAGAACTGCATCCCCTCGCGGAACAAACCCTTGTCTAATGCAAAGATGCGAGGCTCATACAAGTGCAGGCTTGTGTTGATTAGGTCGTAGGCAGGCGTCAGATGGTATTCACCATCCCCACGGTTCATCAGCGAGAAGTTTTTCAGATGGGCATCGTCATTCAATATAAGGTAGTTGAAAACTACAATACGGAAGAACTTGAGTACTTCGACGGGTGCTGCCTTGGTATAACGACGGATGATCTCGGCACACTCTTCATAGCTCAGATTGCTGTACTTGTAGTCACTGCCGCCATTGGCCTTGGTCAATCCACCCAACGAGGCCAAGTCCTCCTGTTGGTACTTGCCACCATCAGGAGCCACATCGAAGCGGCGCGTCAAATATGCAGCCTCGCCATCGCGGAAGAAGCACAGTGCATTAGCCGCTGTCTCGATATGATAGACCTGTGAGGCTATCTGCATACTCAGGTGTTCATTGGCAGGACAGTATTTTCGTTCCAATAGTGAATACGACGATGGGGCGGGTTTAAGAATATACTGACCTCGCTGCCCGTCAGCGGGTCTTACGAGCTGGTTTTCTGCATTGAGCACCAGGCTTGCCTTGGGCTGTACCCCAGAAAGGGATATGCGCCCTACATGACGGGCGTATTCTTCCGTATCGGCACCTTCATTGTTGGGACTGTCGAAACCCAGAATATGCGAAACTTCCTTGCCGTCAAACAACTGTTTACGGGCAGCAGGCGAATAGGTATTAAAACCTTCAGCCAACGTAGATGGACAAACGTTCAGTGTTTCCATCATGCCATGGGTTTTATGGTTACAGCACCAATCGTATCCTCTTGAGCTGTTGCCAAAAGGATTCCGAAGTCATCATTCTCGTCTATATGCAGCAACTGGGATTGAGTCTGACGATTGGCTCCCTCAGAGAGCATATTGAAGAAATATGGAAAGAGATGGGGACTGCGGTATGACTCCTCACGAATAGGCATGGCAATACAAACAGGGGCACCAGCGTACCCTTTCTGATAGGTGAAGATATACTGGCGGTCGTCCGTCTCTTGCAGGATGCCAGCCTCCACATCGTGAACAAACACCTTACACTGTCTCATAATCCAACGTCTTTAGGTTAATATCTATTGTTAAGCCTAGCGTGTCGAGGATGGTCAGCAGCGTACTAAGCTGCGGATTGCCCTCACCCCGCTCAATAGCCACCAGTGTGTTCAGTCCCACACCAGCCAAATCAGCAAGCGTCTGTTGATTCACCCCCAGATGCTTGCGCCGTTCCTTGATGATTGTTCCTATCTCTTTCGTATTCATATCCTTTCTGCCATAATCACAATATATTGTGATTTCGCTGCAAAGATAGGAAAAAGAAATGAAACCACCAAGAAAAATCACAATAAACTGTGAAATTTAGAGAAACAAGATGAAGAACCAACCCCATGATTCCGGAGGGCCTGTCCCTCCGTGTCCCTATCTGAAATCTCATTTCGTACAGCTCAGCCTATGGCGATAGGATCGGACGGTATTCGAACTGACATTTAGTACCTGCTGTATGTCCTTATCCGTCAGTCCCATATCACTCAACAACAAATAGGTGACGAGTCGGCGCGTAGGAGCCTGATAGGGAAGAAGCAAGTTCGCAAACCTTTGGGCATGAGTATAAGCATAATAGTCAATCAGACACTGTTCGTTAGGACCTGAGAAATGGATCAACGGTTCCCGTCGCATAGCTTGTTCATATAGTTCTTTCCCTTTTCCTAGTCGCGCCGCCGTTTCCTCGCTAAGTCGTTGTATCCTAGTGTTCAGCTGACAGATTTCCTTTTCATGATTCTCATCAGACAAGCGCAGACGTTCTACCTCGTTTTGAGCTTCATTCAGAGCTGTGACCTTCTTACTGACAACTGTCTTCAGTTTCCTGACCTTTATCAGATAGAATATAATGCCGCTAGACATCAGAATAACCACCACTAGCAACGTTATCAATAATCGGTTCTGCTGACGGGTTGCCTCTAAATCTGCTTGTGTAAGGTCGAAATCTTGCTGATACATAGCAATGGATATAGGGCGAACACGTTCGTTATAAACATGTGTTAGGCTATCTGATACGCTTAATAGCCTATACGCTTCTTTATATTGATTAAGACGACAACATAACCTAGCCCTCTTCTTATATGCTTGAATGGATTCTGCAAAAAGGCCAAAACGCAATACTTTTTCTAAATAATTATTGGCTTGAATAGTATCACCCTCAAATAGAGCTATCTCAGCTAACATATTATACTGATATGCCGTATGCTCAATACTATCGGCTTTCAATAAGAGTCGTTTAGCTTCAAGATATTTGTGCTCTTGAATCAACCCGCTTGCGTCATTGGCATAGAATCTGTAAATCATTGTTTTAGCCTTTGGCAAGAGCTCGTTACATTTTGCTCTGTAAAATCGGCTACTATCATTCTGTCCTAATTTGTCAAAGACAAAAGAAACACCATCATATGCCCTGCAAATTAAATTGGAATCATTTAGCAATATAGAACTTTCAAGAAACTTTTTATTATATTTTAGTGCCAAAATGAAGTTAGAAGCTCTTTCGTTTACATTTACTAACAACTCATATACTTTATTCTTCAACAATTCATGTTTTGCTATCTGAGAATAAATCTCAGCTTTTTTCAAATATTGGGCAGATTTTGCTATTTCCCCAATATCTGCTAAAACAGCCCCTCTGTAATAATGAGTATTGGCAATATAGTAATCACAGCCATGTCGATTGTAATAGTCTTCGCTGTATTCAAGGAGTGAGTCACTTTTTATGGGTAAATACAGCTTGTATTGAGATTGAACGGATAAAAGATTGTAAAGAGCTCTTTCCTCCCCTTGTTTCAACTGTGTCGTGTCAATGCCAGACAGGATATTCCATGCACTATCTGTATGTTCCTCCATGAGTTGTTCTGCCATCTTAAGGGTCTTATAGCTGTCTGATTGAGAACAACTATAAGTTAACAACAAAACGCTACAAATGATAATAATTGTTTTCTTCATTGCTACTGGTATTTTGTTTCTCATGCAAAGATAAATTAAAAGGATGATATGCACAAATTGTTTTCACTTTTTTTGTATTTCTGGATCTGTTTTCTCAGAATGCCTAGTTGGAGAGTGTTGCATTTTTGGGTGTTACCAATAATCTCATATCACAAATAACAGCCTGATAATCAATTGGTTATTTTGTATTCCGGCATTGCAACGCCTCTCGAAAATAATCGAGCAAAAGTTTGGAGCAATCATTCCCTTTTTCTAATTTTGCGGTAACAATTGTAACATCTAAAACATAAAACAATGAAAACAAAACTATTTTTTATTCTATTTGCTTTGCTGTCAAATATCAATGTATGTTTGGCAGATGATGGAAACGGACTACCTAATAATATTTGTACCAATTCCCCGTGTTCTAACGACAATGGATGCCATGACAAACAATGTGTAAATGGATGGCCCATTTTTGAAAATTGCGGTTAATAAGCCATATTTGCCAAATGAGCAGAAAAAGAACAATATTTCTGATAGTGCTTACGAACTCTTTATTTTGTGTGACTGCTCAAACAAAGGGGCAGTTACAACAGAGAGATAGTATCTGTAACGATAGCATTTGGAAGAGTGAGGTATTGGACAGTGTCGTAGTGAAAGGTTCTATGGTTGTTCACGACCATGACAAAGACGTATGGACCATTACCGACGAGATGCGGCAGCGCACGTATGACACCAACGAGTTGTTAGGCAAGATACAAGGCTTTTTCTATAACAGGGCGACCAGAAGCCTTTCTTACTTGGGGCGCGATAATATCCGTTTCCTCATTAACGGAATTGAGAAAGAGGCCGACTATGTAGGCATGCTGGCCAACAAGCGGTTTAAGAAGATAGAAATCACTCAGCATCCGACGGGCCGCTACCAAGAATACGATGTGGTTGTGAATCTCATTACAAAGACCGGGTGGTTGGGATATGAAGGTTTTTTACTGGGAAACTTAAATTCCAGCCCTTCAAAAGAGAACAACCAAATAACAATCCCTCGTGCATCCATTTCTTTTACCAGTCCCCAAATAGATGCTTCTGTTAACTATCTTTTCAGTCATAATGATGAACTCAGGAAAGTGAGAATGACTATGACAGAACAGAATCTATTACGTTATCATACTCTCGATGAAAAAGAATCGACTGAGTATTCACAGAGCAATACTCATTATCCATGGGCTGACATTGACTACAAGATCAACAAGAATCACACCATATCATTCAAATACTCTTTTGCATTGCAGGATAACAATCAGAACAGCAATTATCTGATGGAGAAATACGACATCAGTCATAATTTGAGCCAACAGGTTGATCGCTATAGCAGGAACGATATAGAGAGCAAATTTCATGCGTTCAGCGTCTATTATAGAGGAAGCTATAAAGGGTGGAGTCTCTATTCCGACGTTACTTACAGCTATCAGCACGACTACCGCCATTATGACTTTGCTGAGCATGACTTTGTGACCAACACCTATACTGACAACACATATAATGTCTTAAAGTATAATGCTGATGCCAATATCAATATTGGCAAGAAAAGCAAATTTAATGTCGGTTTTCAAGGAACATACAGGAATCTAACTGACGGTTTGTCTGAAAACAGACAGGAAATGAGTTATCATAGTTCATATAGCAGATTCTATGTAAAGCTAAACCATAGCTTTTCAACTCATGTCTCGGGTAGCATAGGTGGTGTGACTGAATATTCTCACTCCCGTAGTTTTAATGACCAAACGGATCACCAACTTCTTTGGGGCGGTAATGCACAGCTGCGTTTCAGAGCTTTGGACAACAAGTTATCGGGCAATCTGGATTACAGATATCAGTTGACATATCCCTCTGCCATGCAATTATCTACTATTAGGCGTACCCTTGATTCGCTGACGGTTAGTTCCGGCAATGCTGGCTTGAAGCGTTCTGCCCGTCACTATCTCTCAGCAAGCCTTTATTATTCCAAGTTCGGACTATGGGCTGTCGTGAATCACGACGGGAATCATCCCGAGTCAGTTTACAAAACATCAAAAGGCTTGATATGGCAAACATATGACAATATGAAGCGGTCCTCATTACGCCTAATGGCATTCTACAAAGACCAAATTAAGTGGAAGAATGCCTCTCTCATGATAGACCTCAGTACTTCCTATCAAAAAGAATCTGTCAAATATGAGTCTGAGCATGCAGATGTCTCATGGACGGAAACCAGTTGTGCCTTAAACTATCAGCGTGACAAATGGGGAGACTTTACGTTAATCTATTGGATGCAACCTCGAAAAACAGTTACACTCCAAAGCACATCGTACACATGTAACAGAAACGGATTTGAATTGGTTTACGAAAAAAGATTCTTAAAGGATAAGCTGATATTTCAGATCAACTATCATCTGCCATTCAAGTGGGCAGCTGACTATGAGTCGTACAGTAACACCTACACACCAGCCTATACCCGCGAATACGCCTATGACAGTTATTCGGCACAGAAAAACATGTTTATAGTGACGGCAATCTTTAGGTTTGATCATGGCCGGCAAGTCAGGAAACTGAATAATCAGCAGGCAACGGCTGAGTAGTCATCAGCCATCACAGTAATTAAGAATGAGACATCTAGTTTTTTTCCGCCAACTCAAGAATCACGGGGTCGGTTCTAGTGATCATTTTGTCACCAAATTATAATCTCCAAAAATGATCACTAGAACCGACCCCGTGATTCCGGAACTCAAATGTCAGGAGTTATAAGTTATAACTTTATAACCTCCACTCTCTCCCGCGCTTTGATCCTTGAGCGCAGGGTGCGGAGAGAGGCAGGCTTCACTCCGATTACCTTGGCGATGGTGTCGTCATCGTAGTGGAGGTCGTCTTGGAGAATGAGAAAGACGTATTGGGATGGGGTGAGTGATGTGTAGGTATGTTCCCACTCCAGCCACCCTTTGGGGCGCAGCTGGGCATAGTAGTCGATTAGACACTGTCTTTCCTCAGCCGTCATGTCAGCAATGCACTCCTTCTGCTGCAATCTTACAAAGCACCGCGTACCAATGAGCAGTTTGTTGGAAATACGCTGGCGATTGGTTTCTATTTGTTTGTTCAGCACGGCAATGGTCTGTTCATTAGCCTCTCCGCTTTGTTGTAGTCGTTCTATCTCCACTTGATTCTCATTAATCCGTCTGGCATTCTCGTCAAGCCGGAAAGCCAACTCATGCACTCTCCTTCGATGCCACCAGATGCCAATCGCCAGCACAATCACGATGGCGAAAGTGATTACACCAACCATATTCATCATCCGTTTTCGCGACTTCTGTTCCCAACGCTCTTCATCATATTTCTGCTGCCAGTCGGCTATCTCCAGACTATGGTTAACAGTCATGACCGAATCTTTGTATGCATCCTCACGCTTCTTCACTTCCAGAGCTTCACTCTTATCGCCTGTCAGTTCATATAACTCAGCCAACAACTCCATCGCGCTGATATGCAAAAATGGATCCTTCAAAGTGGTACAGCTTTTCACAATCTCTATGGACTCCTCATAATGTCCTTGCGCTTTCAGAAGGCGAGCCTCGGTAATATTCCCTTTAGTACTGGCAGCGGTCTTATACTTCTTCCATAAATCCAGATATTTTTGGGCATTCCGTTCATCATTCTTTTCCTGATACATGACTGCGACATTACAATAGATGTCAGATCGCAACAGACTGTCAGCCAGGTTAATATAATCCATACTCTTGACGATGCAATCATAAGCCTTGTCTCTCAAATTCATTTGCGCATAACCCGCCGCGCACATATGAAGGGCCCTCATCGTCATGACGCTGTCATTCATTTTGCGGCTGCTCTCAAGGAATTTCTGTGAATAATTCAACAAGAGTGTGTAGTTGAGGCAATAATAGTTGGCAAAAGCCAGATTCTCGTACACCATATTCTTCAGCAGCTCTTCATCCGCATCTTCCGCAATCCTCTCAGCCACCTTGTAATCCTTAACACCATCAACCATATCACCCAGCCATCGCATTCTGATACCTGCCCTGTAATAGTAAGCTCTGCCGCGGTGCCAAGCGTCGCCATGCTGGTCGTAGTAGTCCACACAGGCTGAAATAAGCGAATCGCCCTCAGCCTGATGCAGCACGATATAATCCGTCATCACCTTCAGCAGGTTGTATTCCATCCTGTCCGCCTCACCGAGCGATGTCGTATCCACCTTACTAATCATGATGCGCGTAGAGTCCGGTCGCTGATGAACATTTTCTGCAGCCTCCTTCAAGAGGGGATTTCGCGCCTCATTGCACCCTGTTATCATAGCGATGACTATCAGTATCCACACCATCTTCTTCATAATTGCAGTCTTTTGACCGCAAAGGTAAACATTTTCCTTAAAACAAAACCGACCGATTGGTATTTTTAACTTATAATTCATCTTTTTTAATTCTAATGGCGCTTATATAAAATAAAAAATGTACCTTTGCAGCTGAAAGAGAAATTTGGTTATGCGTAAAAGTCATAAGGAAGAATTGTTTAACGCCACGTTCCGTCTCTTCATCCTCCATGGATACGACGGCGTGAGTTTCGGTGACATCGAGAAGGCCACCGGCATGAGTCGTGGTGCCATCTTCCATTATGCAGACACCAAACTCGATTTGTTCCGCCAGGTGGTTGAGCAGTATGTCTTAGACCGTCAGAGCATCGATATGAAGATCCGCGTCGGTGAGGATCCTACGCTTCGTGAGTTCATCGATGCCTATATCGACGGTGTGAAGCGCACCATGACAGAACTGATGATGCTGATGGGTGAAGGAGTAACCTTAGCTGAATGCAGTCGCGCCTATCTCAGTATCATCCAGCAGATAGCCGTTCTTCTTCCAGAACTTTCCGAACGGCAACAGCAGTCCATCACTCGCGAGCAGCAGGCATGGCATCAAGTCATCAGCCGTTCAGTAGAGCGTGGAGAAGTCCGTTCCGACATCGACACCGAGCTGATGGCCCAGACATTTATCGCCCTGTTCTACGGTCGTGCCTATCCTGACTCTCTGACCACCGGCCTCGATGCCGACCTCCTAAAGCGTCAAATGTTGCAGCTTTATACCGCCATCGCCCTCAAATAGGCGTTACAGTTTGGCACTTTTTTCTTTGTAACATTTACCTTATTCCATTTATTATCAGCGTTTTAGCTTCAAAAACGCTGTAACACTCCTTTTTGCAGATTCCCCCCGATTTCTTTGTTCAATTCAGAAACTCAGAATAACTTTGCGAATCGGAAGGCTGTTTCAGCCTGACAGATTTTGATTCATAAGCAGCATTTGTCGAGATGATACGTGCTGCTTTTCAAAAGAAATATAATGAACAACAAAGAAATAAATATGAACAAGAAGGAAAGGTTTTGCGATGTTGATAACATCGTGGTATGGCGCCATATCATCACCGCAATGCTCACGCTCGTCGCTATGACGGGGCAGTCACAAACGGACAGCACAGCAGTAAAGAACGACTCTGTGACATGGAGCCAAACACTGGACGGTGTAACTGTCAAGGCTCAGCGTCAGTTGATCAAACAAGAAGTAGACCGCATCGGCTACGACGTACAGGCCGATGAGGATGCAAAGACGCAGATGCTTATGGACATGCTGCGCAAGGTGCCAATGGTGACTATCGACGGCGAGGATAACATCAAAGTAAAGGGCAATGCCAACTTCAAAATCTACAAGAACGGACACCTCGATCCAAGCCTGACGAAAAATGCCAAGGAAATCTTCAAGGCAATACCCGCTAGCAGTGTGAAACGCATTGAAGTCATCACAGACCCTGGTGCCCGCGAAGACGCAGAGGGCGTGGATGCCATCCTGAACATCGTGATGGTTGATACGCGGCAGATGGAAGGCGTGACAGGCAACGTGTCTGGTAGCTACAGCACCCTGAACAATCCTAATCTTGGAGCCTACCTGACGACCCAGTTTGGTAAAGCCATCGTGTCTGTGGATTACGGATACTTTCACATGTCAAAGAAATCCTCAACTACTAACCGTTTTCTGGAGCGCACATTTGTAGAATCAGGAAATAAGCAGGTATTCAGTAGCGAGAGTTCAAATCCAGGCGACATTCACTTTGCTGATATCAATGCAAGTTACGACATAGATACGCTCAATCTGCTTTCAGCTTCATTTGGTGGCTATTTCTATAAGATAGATGTACAAGGTGGTGGCCCCGTTTCGATGTTCAATGCATTAGGCAATTCACTCTACAGCTATACGGAAAACTATAGACTACCCAGTTACAACCATAATTCTTGGAATGGTCGTTTGGACTACGAACACCGGACGCGTCGAAAGGGCGAGCTGTTCACTCTCTCGTACATGCTCGCCCTGACGCGCCAACACTCTGAGCAGGAGGATACCTACACTGATATGCAGAACACACCGTTCAATTATACAGGTCTGATTGCTGGCACCCGTGAACATTTTACCGAGCACACTTTCCAAGCAGACTATATCCGTCCGCTGTGGGAAGGGCATAAACTGGAAGTGGGAGTAAAATACATAGACCGTCGGAATAGTAGCAATAATCATCAGGAGTATTACAATTCCACAATACCATCTACCAGTACAGCATTTGACCATAGCGCGCAGATAGCTGCAGCCTACACCGACTACATCTATAATAAGGATAAGTGGTCGGCACGTGCAGGTCTGCGCTACGAGTATAGTTATTTGAAGGGTAGCTATCCTGATGGTTCTGCTGCTACTTTCGACAAGCACCTCAACGACTGGGTGCCACAGGCCAGCGTGAAATATCAGATTAATGGCAGCCAGTCGCTGAAACTCGGCTACACCACCAGCATTACCCGACCTGGCATCACCTATCTCAATCCTGCCGTCGTCAGTATGCCTACCAGTGTTAGTTACGGTATGCCACAGCTTGTCAGTACGCGCCAGCAAACTCTCTCTCTTACCTATATGTATGTTGGTAAGAAGCTCACATTACAATTTGTGCCCCATTATTCATACTACCACAATGGAATTGGCTCGTTGGTCTATACGCAAGGTGACGTTCGTTATAGCACATACGGAAATAATCTTAAACAACACCGCTGGCAGATGGAAGGCTATGTCCAGTGGAAGCCTTTTGATGGCACAACACTTGTGGCTAATCTCAACTTCACGGAGGTATCCCCCTCGGGGGAGCAAAGGGGGGTTATTCCAGCCGGTACACCGTTCATCATCAAGTGGGACAACAAGGGCACAACTATCGAGGAGCCCGAGTTCACCAGCGTCACCATCAGCAGCGCCACCACCAACAACACGCAGGCATTCACGGGCGGTA
>JAEEGG010004620.1_pt1 | contig 33255 bp, 10 predicted proteins | sample 9134161 | NCBI WGS metagenome assembly JAEEGG01 (sample SAMN16246543, study PRJNA631951) | gut metagenome | biome: gut microbiome; feature: rumen; material: CR-attached | host: Bos | place: Iran: Karaj | collected 2018-10 | reverse complement strand
GATGTGCCGCAGGCTTTCAGCACGGCGTATGACGAGATTCATTCCCCACTGAAAGAGGAGTTCCGCTTTCGCGCCCACAACCAGTATTTGGCTATCGCCGTGGCTTTCGGCTTGATAGGCTTAGCCTTTTTCCTGCTCGTGCTGCTCTATCCTTGGCTCTCGTCGAAGCGGAACCATACTTATCTCTATATGGTTTTCCTCTGTATCATGCTGCTTTCCATGTTCCCTGAGGACACTTTGGAAACCCAGGCCGGTGCCACTTTGTTCGCTTTCTTTGAGGCGTTGCTTTTGGTTAGAGTTAAGAGTTAGGTCTCATCGGTTCCATGGGAAAAATTTTTGATGTTTTCAAATATGTTGGCTTCAACTACCTCCATCTCATCGACAACATGACCGGTGTCGACGTCGACCTGTTCGCCACCCCGGGCTACAGATTCGACGCCCTGACCACCGACTACGCCAGCCGCTTCCGCCTGGTGTTCGCCACCGGCAACAGCGCTGAAAGCGACAACTTCGCCTTCATCAACGGTGCTGGCAACTTGAGCAACTACTATTTCGGCTTTCGCGACGAAAACGAGTTCGTCTCCCCGATTATGCCCGCACACTTTCTAGAAGACAACCAGCCTGCTCCGCTCGGTAGCGGCATCGCCGTGCTGGTTGGTCTCGGCGCAGCCTACCTTGTCGGCAAGAAGCGCGAAGAATAAAAACGATTACCCTATCAGTTTTGATGGAGGCGACCATTTGGTTGCCTCCATTTTTTATTTGTTTGCGCTCCGAAATTTGTTTTTTTATTACTTTTGCAGCCTTATTTAATAAGGTACAGTTAAGAGAATGAATTAAATACACACACTTATGAAAGTAATACGCTATTATTTGCTCTTATCGCTCGTTTTCATCTTTGGAGCGATTTCATACGCACAAAAGGATTTAAATGCGCTCATGCGCGAACGCGGTGAGTATTATTTCACGCTTAGTGTCGATGACCCTTCTGAAATCCAAACGATAAGCGATATTTGTTCCGTCGACGGCACCGATGGTGAAACGGTGGTTTGCTATGCCAACCAGCAGGAATATGACAAGCTGCTGCAGGCAGGCTATCAGCCCAACTTGCAGACGCCACCTTCGATGAGGGCCAATGTCACCATGTGGGACGGCAACGGCACGTATAACTGGAATACTTATCTGACCTACAACCAATATGTGACGATGATGCAAGGCTTTCCTTCAGCGGCCGTAAGTGGCAGGACCTGCACCTTGCTTGACTTGGGTGCACTTTCCACTTCCAACCATCGCCATATCCTGGGTGTGCGCCTTAACAACGGCCAGCCTGACGGCAAGCCGAAGTTCCTCTATACCTCCACCATGCATGGCGACGAGGTCACAGGTATGATTCTCATGCTACGATTGATTGACGAGTTCTGCACCAGTACCGACCCCCGCATCGTCAATATTCTGAATAATGTCGACCTTTTCATTTTCCCCTGCACCAATCCGGATGGCACCTATTATGGAGGCAACAACACGGTGAATGGGGCAAGACGTCGTAATGGCAACAACATCGACCTCAACCGCCACTTCCCTGATTTCGACGATGGTGCCCATCCCGACGGACAAAGCTATTATCAGGATGAGGCCCAATGGATGATGGACTTGGCGCAGCAATACCTCTTCACTATGGGTGCCAACTATCACGGTGGGGCAGAGGTGATGAACTACCCTTGGGACACCTATCAGCCTCTTCATCCTGATGATGCGTGGTGGCAACTCATTTGCCATGAATATGCCGACCTTACTCACGAGATTAATGCTTCCTATATGGATGACTACAACAACGGCATTACCAATGGTTACGCATGGTATACCATCACGGGCAGCCGTCAGGATTATATGAACTATTACGGTCAGTGTCGGGAAGTGACTATTGAGTGTTCTTCCACCAAAACGCCCAACGCCTCAACATTGCCCAACTATTGGAATTACAACTACAACAGTATGCTCACTTTGATAGAGGAATGTCTTAATGGTGTGCATGGCTTTGTATACGATGCCGTTACAAACGAGCCGATTCAAGGCGTTACTGTCGCTGTGCAAAATCACGATGCCTTTGGCTCATCGGTAAGCACCCATGCCATCGGCGATTTCCATCGTCCCATCAAAGGCGGCACATATACTTTGGTGTTTAGCAAGAGCGGCTATTGTCCGCAATCGGTCGAGGTTACCGTAGCCGATGGCCAAAGAGTCGATCTTGACACTATTTTCATGGAATCAGGTTGTCCCGAGCCCGACATCATCAATATGCAGAATGGATCGGTTGAGACTTGCGACGCCCTGTTTTATGACTCAGGCGGACCGGAAGGAAATTATGGCAATAGGCTCACCTACACGATGACCTTCTATCCTTCCAGTGAAGGCGCAATGACCAGTGTGAGTTTCAGCGACTTTGAATTGGAATCGAATTATGACTACCTCTATATTTATGACGGGACTTCCACATCGGCTACCCAAATCGGGCAGTATACCGGAACGACAAGTCCTGGCACGGTGACAGCCACCAACGAAGCCGGTGCGTTGACATTCAAGTTCACTTCCGACTATTCCGTGAACAAGTCTGGTTGGGCTGCCACGGTGTCATGTGAGTATCCCGATGTTGAGCAGACTTATGAACTTTCTGCTGGTTGGAACTGGTGGTCGACTAACCTCGACATCACCTTGGACCAGCTTAAGGCAGCACTCGTGGCAGCTTTGCCAGGCACTTCATCCATCATCATTAAGTCGCAGACCCAAAGCATCTCTTACAATGGCTCCAGTTGGAGGGGATCATTGAATGCAATTGACATCGCGCAGATGTATATGATTCAGGTCTCTGCATCCTGCGCAATCACGCTGACAGGCATACAGGCCAACTCTAATGAGCACCCCGTTACCATCGTGGCCAACGGAAACACTTGGATAGGATTCCCGCTTGACGAGAACATGTCTCTCTCTGAGGTTTTCGGCTCATTCCCTGTCGAAAATGACATCATCAAATCCCAACAGGGTAATGCCATTTATAACGGATCTTCATGGAGAGGAGCATTTCAAAACCTTGAGTTGGGAAAAGGGTACATTTATAAGTCAGCTTCCCAGGAAATCAGGACATTCACTTTTGGAACGAGTAATAATAGAAAGTAGATGAGCAAATTTAGTCTACATACTCCGATTTTGAATAATTTTTTAACAATTTATCTAAACAAATAAAAGTTCAATGAAAAGACTATTTTTTTCTTTACTGCTGATGGTCTTTGGCTTGAATGCCATGGCGCAGCAGACCATTCAATTGCGTTCAGCCGACAAGGCCGAATGCGTGAAAAGTGACATGACGAGCCTCAAGGCTTCGTTCTCTTTTTCCACTATCGAGGCGCAGGACTATGAGAGCCAACTCGGGACCTTCTCCTGGCTCAGCCTGCCCAACACTGTCATCGGCGGCAACGAGGGCGACCCTCAGATTCCCGTCGTGAACCAACTTATCGCCGTGCCTTTCGGTGCCAACCCACGCATCGAAATCACGAGCTACAGTACCACAGATTATCGTCTTGATGACTATGGCATCCATACCTTGGTGCCGCGTCAACCCTCGTTAAGGAAAGACCAAATGCCCGAAGACGTGCCTTTCGTTTATAATGAATCCGCCTACCAAACCCGCGGCTTCCGCAGCGAGCCTATGGCCGTCGTCAGCATGGAAGGCACCATGCGTGGCATCCAAGTAGGCAAAATGACCATCGAGCCAGTGAGCTACGACCCCGTCAGCAACACTTTACGCGTATTCAACGACATTGAAGTGGAAGTCCATTTTGATGGTGCTGATGCCCGTGCCACAGAAGACCTGTTGGTGAAGACCTACACGCCTTATTTTGACGTCATTTACAAACAACTGTTCAATGGCAGGGCTGTGCTTGATGTGTATAGCCAACATCCCGACCTCTATACCACACCTGTGAAGATGATCGTCATCACCACTGCGACATACGCCAACAACGCCACCTTCCAAAACTGGGTGAACTGGAAGAAGCAAAAGGGTATTTACACAACGGTTTACACTACTGCTACAACAGGTACGAGTTCGTCAAGCATCAAGTCGTTCATCCGTAACAAATACAACACCGATGCACCAACTTTTGTGGTCATCGTGGGCGACACGGGTGATGTGACCTATAGTTTGAGCAGCAACACCACCAGCAAGGTGACCGACCTGTATTATTCCAGCACGACCGACAGTGACCTTTATCCCGAGATGTTCCTGAGCCGAATGCCTGTGTCATCTACTACCGAGCTGACCAACCTGCTCAACAAAATCATGACCTACGAGCAATACACCATGGCCGACCCGAGCTATTTGGGCAATACCTTGCTTATCGCCGGTTGGGATAGCAGTTGGACAAAAAAAGTGGGTAAGCCTACCATCCAATATGCCAACACCTACTACTTTAATTCATCCAATAACATCAATCCTTACGTCTTCTTGACTACTGGTTCAGGCCAAACCACTTGCTACAATTACATCAACAATGTCGGTTTTGCCAATTACACCGCCCACGGTTCAGAAACAGGCTGGGCTGACCCGAGTTTTTCCGTCAGCAATGTCAATTCCATGACAAACAACGGCAAGTATTTGTGGGCTATGGGCAACTGTTGTTTGGCTGCCAACTGGGGCTATAGCGGTACTTGCTTCGCTGAAGCCTTGCTGAGAGCTGCCAACAAAGGTGCCTTCGGTTATATCGGTTCCTGTCCTGAGACCTATTGGTGGGAAGACTACTATTTTGGCGTTGGTGCCACAACTGTTTATAATCAGATGCCCACCATGGCTCAAACCCAAACCGGTGTCTATGATGCCATGTTTGACGACTCAGGCTTCAATACCTTGAATTCTGTACCGTTCATAGGCAATATAGCTGTGGCTTACGCCCATTCCGGCAGTTATACTTCCAGCGTTTCCGATAGGTATTATTGGGAGGCTTATCACACTTTGGGCGACGGCTCTGTGATGCCTTATCACACTGTACCTGCTGCCAACAACGTGAGCCATGCTGCCGTCATGGGCATTGGTGCCACCACTTTCACTGTGAGTGCTGATGCAGGTTCATACGTGTCCATCACTAAGAACAACGAAATCCTTGGCGTGGCTCAAGTCGGTTCTACAGGCACCGTCGATGTGCCGATTACGCCTGTCAATACCGCTGACAATGTGATGGTTGTGGTCACACGTAACCAGCGACAGCCTTACATCACTACTATTCCAGTTGTGGGTGGACAGCAATATACCATCACTGCCACGGCCAACCCGAGCAACGCTGGTACAGTTACGGGTGCTGGTCTCCTTTACGAGAGTACCATTTGCACCTTGACCGCTGTTGCCAATTCGGGTTGGGACTTTGTCGACTGGAACGACGGCAACACGGAAAATCCGCGCAGTTTCACTGTCACGAGTGATGCTTCCTTCACAGCCAATTTCACCACTGTACCTGAGCGTAACATCACTTTGGCCGCTGTGATGCATGGAACCATCAACTGTGACCACACCACGGCCTACAAGAACGACCTCATCACCCTGACAGCCACACCGGCCTCTGGCTACAACCTCGAAAGTTGGGTTGTCTTCAAGACAGGCGATGTGAACACTACCGTAACCGTTACAGACAACGCCTTCGTCATGCCCGACTATGATGTCACCGTGAGCGCAATTTTCAGTAAGCCTGTAAGTGGCGACGTGACCATCGGAAGTGGCTCTAACACAAACGAATACCTGCCAACCCATTCATGGTACAAATACACACTTACACAGCAAATCTACAAACCTTCTGAATTAGGAATCGCAGGCACCATCACTAAGGTGGCTTTCAAGGTGGCCAACTCCAAATCAACCACCAGAACCATCGACATCTATATGTCGCACACCAACACCAATGCTTTTTCAGGCAATTCGGCATGGATTGCTCAAGGCGATTCCTATCGCGTGTTTTCGGGTAGCGTCACCTTCAATGCTTCAGGCTGGACAACTATCACGTTGAATACCCCATTCGAGTATAACGGCACGAGCAACTTGCTCCTTACTGTGGACGACAACACGGGAAGCTATGTGAGTGGGCAAAATAATTCTCCCACTTTCTATGTGTATGCCACGAATGGCAACACCTCTTTAGGCAAATATAACGATAATACGAATTATGACCCAACGTCCATGACTACGAGTGGGAGCAGGGCTCAGACCAACAACCAGGTAATGTTCACCAAGGAAGTGCCCAGCACCGAAGGTTACCTATCCGTGTCACATATATTTCTGAATGGTTTTGAAACCGAAGCCGGATTAGCCTCTGAACCCCAAAGCATTGCCGTCATAGGCAACAACCTGCAAGCCAACCTCACCGTCACCGCTCCTGAGGGCTTTGAGGTCTGTGCCACAAGCGACGGTACATATAACAACACCTTGACTTTGACCCCTTCCAACGGCAGCCTCCTCACCAACGTGTTTGTCCGTCTCGGTGCCAGTCTGGTCCCCGGCGACTATAGTGGCAACATGACTCTTACTTCGGGTACGACCTCGGCCACGGTCAGCCTGAGCGGTACCGTCGTCAATAGTACCCCACGATATACCATCAATGCTACAGCCAATCCTTCAGAAGGTGGCATCGTTTACTTCGGCGAGAGTCTCCACAGCAGCGAACTCGTCTACGACTTTGAAGATGGCACCACGCAGGGCTGGACCATGCTTCAAGGCCCCAACGGCGATTCGCCGGACAATTGGATGCATTGTGCGGATTATCTTGCGGGAACCTATTCCTTCGGCTCTGGTCACAACGCTTCGGAAGGATTCATGCTTTCCGAATCCTTTACCCAAGACGGAGCATCCGTCCATCCTGACAACTATCTCGTCTCACCCCAGATACAGCTAGGAGGGAGCATCAGCTTCTGGGCCACCAATATGGATTACGAGTATGGAGCGGAGCACGTTGCCGTGGCCGTTTCGACGAACGGCAACACCGATGCCGATGACTTCACGACTGTCCAGGAATGGACTTTACCCGTTGGGAGAACGGGCGGCACCCGCACCATCGATGACGGCACATGGTACGAATACACCGCTGACCTGAGTACTTTCAGCGGCTTGGGCTATGTGGCCATCCACCACTTCGATTGTTACGACCAATGGCTGTTGTGCGTTGACGATATCACTATCGTGGAAGGCTATCCTGCCACTGTTAGCGGTACCTTCAACCAGGGTGAATCCTGCACCGTGACCGCCATCGCCAACGAAGGCTACACTTTCGTCAACTGGACGGAAGATGGCGAGACGGTCTCCACCGATGCTGTCTACAGTTTTGAAGTCACGGCTGACAGGGCTCTCATTGCCAATTTCGAGCCAAGCCTTGTGGAGCAAACCATATCCTTGACCGCTGGCTGGAACTGGTTCTCAACCTACGTGGAAATCACCTTGAATGACCTCAAAACAGCCCTTGTGGAAGCTTTGCCGGGCACCAGCATCACCATCAAATCGCAGAGCAACGGCAACATTTCCTACAACGGCAGCACATGGAGAGGCACTTTGAATTCATTGGATGTGTCGCGGATGTACATGATAAAGGTTGATACAGGTTGTGAGATTACGTTGACAGGAGTGCCCGTCAATCTAACCGAGCACCCCGTCACCATATATCATGGTGTCAACTGGATTGCCTTCCCGCTCAGCCAAAGCATGACTGTCAGCGAAGTTTTCGCGGGGGTTGCCGTTAGTGGGGACAAGGTCAAATCCCAAACGAGCACCAGCAATTATAATGGCACATCTTGGAGACCGAACATTTCCCTTGAGCCTGGTCAGGGCTACATCTATAACGCTGCGACAGAGGGGGAGAGGACCTTTATCTTTGAAATGAATAAGTAATTGCCAGACTAAGTTGCAATAGCTTTTTGGCATAGGACTGTGTGGGACACGGTTCCTCCGACATTTCGACAGGCTCAACGACCTTAAGATCACTGAGCCTGTCGAAATTTCTTTTTTCAGATTTTTCAGATTTTTTTACACCGTATTATAAAAAACTGTATTTTTGCAAATTGTTGAAATGTGTATTTGTGTAAGCAATAAGAGGCAGAAAAACAAATATCTAAATAATCAATCAATTAACATTATTATTAACTTCAATTCAAAACGTTATGATTAAAAAATCACTACTTTTGACGCTGCTGTTGGCACTATTGGTGCCGTGGGCAGCGAACGCACAGGAAACTGTGACGATTGGAGATGGTACTGTCACGAGCAACACCAACCCAATCGGTACGTACTACAACTACTCCATCGCCGAGCAGCTCTACACTGCCGCTGAGATTGGAATGGCGGGAACCATTAGCAGCGTTAGCTTCTACTACATGGGAAATGCTGCCAAGGATCTCCCGATTACCGTGTACATGAAACACGTTGATGAAGCAGATCTGGCCTCGGCAGGTATTACCCTTGCCGATGCCACCGAGGTCTTCAGCGGAACGCTTTCCGTTACCACAACAGCAGGTTGGGTAACCATCAACCTCGCCACCCCGTTTGATTACAACGGAACGTCGAACCTGCTGATTGGCTTCATTAAAGATTATCTCTATTACTTTAGCGGCCAATCATGGCAAGGCACTGCTACGACTGCCACCATGGCCCGTTACACCCAAAACGACTACAATGCTTACACCACCAGCACGGTGCCTGGCACTGCACAAGCCAACCGCCCGAACATCCAGCTCGTCATCGAGCCTGCTTCCAGCGACTGCCCGAAGCCCAATAACCTCGTGGCTTCCAACGTGACCGCCCATACTGCCGACCTGACTTGGGAAAGCGAAGCCACCCAATTCATGCTGCAGTACAAGAAGGTCTCTGATGAGTCTTGGAACAGTGTTTATCTTGAAGATGAAGGGACTAGCTACCAGCTGACCAACCTCGTTGCCGAAACCGAGTACAACGTCAGAGTGGCTGCCCACATTGAAAGCTGCGGCTCTGACCCCCAGACAGGAGACGACATCTATAGCGACTGGAGAGAAATCGAATTCACCACTGGCATTGCTTGCCCCGCCCCGACCAACCTCGCCGTGACCGACGGAAGCATCACCGCCCGCGAGGCCACCGTCACTTGGGAAGGCACCAGCGACAGCTATGTCGTGATGATTGGTGAAGAGAATCTTGCCGTCAGTGCCGATTTCGAGGACCAGACCATCCCCGCCGCCTTCACCAACACAGACGCCCGTCCTTGGAGTGTGACGGCTGGCGGAGCCAACGGCAGCGGCTATTGCGCCATTCCCGGAAACCAAGGAGTAAACAGCTCGCAATCTGATTTGACACTTGAAGTGACTTTGAATAATCCTGCCACAGTCAGTTTCAATGCCAAGGTGTCTTCGGAAGGCAGTTATGACTGGGGCCGTTTCTTTATTGACGGAACACAAATGATGCAGATCTCTGGCAGCCAAGGTTGGACGGCATACTCCTACGAACTGGCTGCCGGCACCCACACCCTCATCTGGAGATATGTAAAAGACAGCTCTACTGCTTCCAACGCCGACCTCTTCTATGTGGACGACATCGTCGTCAGCGCCGGCGTGGATTCGTGGACTGAATACAACACCAACGCCCAAACCTATGGTTTCACCAACCTCACGCCCAACAGGCATTACCAAGTGAAGGTGAAGGGCAACTGCGGCGACGAAGGCTATAGCCAAGCGACTGCTCCCGTGAGTTTCACCACTTTAGAGTCGTGTGTCACGCCCACTGGCCTGACTGCTTCCAACGTCACTGCCTACGAAGCCACCATCACCTGGACTTCGGCTGCCGATGCCTGGCAGATTTGCGTGAACGACGATGAGGAAAACCTCATTGACGTGACTGAAACCACCTATAACTTCACGGGTCTCACTCCTGAAACGGCCTACACCGTGAAGGTGCGTGCCAACTGCGGTAACGAATACAGCGACTGGACCAACAATGTGAGCTTCACCACCTTAGAGGCTTGCCCCGCCCCCACTGGCTTCGCCGTGGCAGAAAACGGTCTCACGGGCCACACCGCCACTCTCAACTGGCAAGGCACCAGCAACAGCTACCAGGTGGCCTACAGAACGGCTGCCTATACGGATGGTATTGAAGAAGGATTCGGCTCAACAAGCGCTCCCGAGGGTTGGACACGCTACAATACGCTTCTGACCGATGAGGTTTTGAATGGCACCACAGCCCTTACAACCTATGCTGGTGGCTGGAACTTCGGCACGAGTAATGGTGTATTCGACAGCCACGCCCGCGTCAACATCTATGGCACCAGCTGCAAGTATTGGTTAGTTACACCTACTTTGACAGTTCCTGCAGGTGCAGCATTCAGCTTTGACCTTGCTTTGACCGGCTATTCTGGCAGCAATGTTCCCGCTCCTGCCACCACTGGCACCGACGACAGGTTCATCGTTTTGGTTTCAACCGACAATATGGAGACTTGGACCATTCTTCGTGAATGGAATAACAGCGGTTCAGAATATGTTTACAACAACATTGCCAATACCGCCACTGGCGAGAATGTAAACTTCGACTTCAGCGCCTACGCTGGCCAAACTGTGTACGTCGCCTTCTATGGTGAATCGACCGAGAGCAACGCTGATAACAATCTGCACCTTGATAATGTGACCATCGGCACTCCCGTTCCTGCTGGCGAGATGCAGTATGCCAGCAACATCACTGAGCAAACCGTCACCCTGCAAGGCCTGCTTGCCGAGACAGAATACGAGGCCTGGCTGCAAGGCAACTGCGGCAGCGAAGGCACCAGCACCGAGGTTGGCCCCATCACCTTCACCACCGATGTTGCCTGCCCCGCCCCCACTGGCCTGGCTGCTACCGAAATTTCGGGCTATACTGCCAAACTGAACTGGACCGGCTACAGCGAAAGCTATATTGTCTACTACAGGGCTGCCATTTACAAGGCAGCCAATCTCGCTGGCGAATGGGAGACCGTCTCCGTTGACGAACCTCCTTGCATCCTTGCCGGCCTCACACCAGAGACCACCTACGAAGCCAAGGTGCAAGGCGACTGCGGTGACGACGGTTTGAGCCTCGAGACTTACATCACCTTCACCACCGATGTTGCCTGCCCCGCCCCCACTGGCCTTGCCGTGAACTACACTGGCGGCACCACCGCCACCGTGACTTGGGAAGGCACTGCCACCTCTTATAATATCGATGTGAACGGCACCGTGATTGAAGGCGTTACCAGCCCCTATACTTTGGAAGGCCTTGAACTGGCCACCACTTACACTGTGATGGTACAAGCCAACTGCGGCGAAGACCTGAGCGACTGGACCAACGCCGCCAGCTTCACCACCGACCTCTGCATGCCTGAGAACCAATGCGAACTCACCTTCGTCCTCACCGACAGCTATGGCGACGGTTGGAATGGTGCTTACATCGACGTAGTGGATGTGGCAACAGGTGAATCTTTGGCTCACATGAGCAACCAAAACCTCTCCAAGGGAGATCCCGAAACTGAAACCTACACCCTTACCGTGTGCGATGGCCGCGAACTCCAATTCGTATGGTACAGCGGCAGTTATGACAGTGAAGCCTCATACGTTGTCACCGACATCAATGGCGAAGAAATCTTCTCGGGCAGCGGTGCCATGAGCGAGCCTGTCACCTACACCGTGAGCTGCACCGTGAATCCTTGCAGGGTTCCCACCGACCTTGCCGCTTCAGAGATTAGCACATTCAAAGCCGACCTGAGCTGGACCGGCTATCATGATGCTTATAATTTGCAATACAGACGCCCTGCTGCCGCTGACCCGAACGCAACAACTGCCACCGTCATCCTGACCGCTGGCGATGTTTGGGGCGATGGTTCGGGCTATCAGATGCTGCTCGATGCCGATGCCACTGCTTACGGCACTATCATTCCTGAAACTGTAAGTGGTTATGGATATATTTCCACGGACGGCACTATCGGCGGCAGTGCTGGCGATGTTTCTTCCTCGGTTTACGATGAATTTGAATACAAGATTCCCGTGAATGCCGATGGCGCTTTGGCCACAGAAAACATCGTGATTAACAACAGCATCACCATCGCAATTCCTGCCGGCATCTACGACTGGTGCATCACCAACCCGACTTCTGGTGATCGTATGTGGATTGCCTCAAGCAATGGCAATGTGGGTGGCCGTTACGATGACTTTGTGTTTGAAGCTGGTATGACATACGAATTCACTGTATCAATGCATGGCGAAAATGATGGTGTTGAAATTACCATCACTCCTATGGACGAATGGATTCTTGTGGAAAACCTCACCGATCCTTCTTACAACTTAACTGGTCTCGATGCTAAAACCATGTACGAATGGCAAGTGCAGGGCATCAGCGACGATTGCGAAAATGGTGTCACCGAATGGAGTGCCATCAGCAGCTTCTTCACCGAAAAGGCCTATTATTGGAATGATCCCCAGACTTGGACTAATGACTCAGTGCCCGCTGCTTATGCAGACGTGACCATTCCTGCCAATACCCAGGTCATCATCCCCAGTGGCTATACTGCTTATGCCGATGAAATCACCATTGAGGAAGGTGGCCAAATCATCATGGAGCCAGGTGCCCAACTTTACCACAGCAATGAGATTCCTGTCGCGTTGCAGATGCAAAACGATGGCTATCCCGAAAGCAAAGACGCTGTTGGCGGCTTCCACATGATTGCTTCGCCCGTCAATGAAAGTGTTTCCATTGCATCCACCGGACTGGTTTCGGGTGAGTTCGTCTATGACCTCTACTACTTCGACCAAGCTGGCGACGAGATGGGCAACGAATGGATCAACTACAACCAAGGCGAAGGCAACGCTCCCGGCTTCACCGAGCTATACATCAAGAAGGGTTACCTCTATGCCAGCGAGGATACGATCAAGGCCGTGTTTGCAGGCTCAACTTTGCCGACAAACGCTCCCGTAAGCGTGGAACTGGATTATGTGGAAGGTAAGAGACTTGCCGGTTGGAACCTCGTGGGCAACCCCTTCACCTGCATGGCCATCACCGAAGAACCATGCTATACTTTGAATGACCAAGGCTCTGCAATTGCAAATATTGAAGGCTTTAGCGTTGAAGTCATGGAAGGCGTCTTTGTCAAAGCTGAAGGTGAAGGTGAAACTGTGACCTTCACTGCAGATGATATGTGGACAACAGGTGAAATTGGAGGCGAATCTTATCCTGACAAAGGAAACCTTGTTCTCAACCTCAGCCACAACAACGCCCTCATCGACCGCGCCATCGTCCGCTTCGACGACGGCCGTCAGTTGCCCAAGCTCCAACTCAACCCGAACAGCACAGAGGTGTTCATCCCGATGGACGGCGTGGACTACGCTATCGTCAATGCCACCGAAATGGGCGAGATGCCTGTCAGCTTCAAGGCTGAGCGCAACGACACCTACACCATGAGCTTCACTACCGAGAATGTTGGCTTCAACTACCTGCACCTCATCGACAACATGACGGGCACCGATGTCAACCTGCTTGCCAACCCGAGCTACAGCTTCAAGGCCAGCACGACCGACTATGCTACTCGTTTCAAACTGGTGTTCGCCACCGGCAACAACAGCGAGGACAACTTCGCCTTCTTCAGCAACGGCAACTTTGTCATCAGCAACGAGGGTGAAGCCACGCTGCAAGTGATTGATGTCACAGGCCGTATCATCAAGAGCGAGACCATCAACGGCAGTGCCAGCGTCAGCGTGAACGCCGCTACCGGTGTCTACATGCTCCGCCTCATCAACGGCAATGACGTTAAGGTCCAGAAAGTAGTGGTGAGATAATGTCACAAAACGATCAAAACATGCAAAACCGAAGCAAGTCAATGGGAAGCCAGCCAACCGGCGGCTTCCCGTCGGCGAGCCGGTTGGCGAGCCGACCTGACAAGAAGCGAGTTTTGCGGGTTTTGCAGGTTTTGTGAGAAAAAGAACGAAAATAGAATTGAAAAATATAAAACCTAAATAACGATGAAAAAGATAGCATTGACACTCGCCATCGTCCTCGGACTGAGCATGGCATCATTTGCCGAAGGCGGCGGTTTGTTCGGCCAAGGCCAGAATGTCGAGGAGAACACCCCGACGACAACGATGTATCACCGTGATGGCTTCCCGGGTCTTCCCGGTGGCGGCCATGGCCAAGGCGGCAACCAGCCCGCCCCAGTGGGCAGCGGCATCGCCGTGTTGATTGGCCTTGGCGCAGCTTACGCTGTTGCCAGGAAACGCGAAGAATAAGTAATTATTACTTTGCTTATATTTTCGAAGGAGACGGCCCATGGGTCGCCTCCTTCGTCATTTTTTCGTCTCATTATCATGCAATTTCGTTTTTTTTTCTTACTTTTGCGAGTTTTAAATTAACTAATATGATTTTACAATGAAAAAGGTAGTATTTATTTTTCTGGCCATGATGCTTAATGTGAGCGTTATGGCGCAACAAAAGATCCAATTGCGTTCAGCCGACAAGGCCGAATGCGTGAAAAGTGACATGACGAGCCTCAAGGCTTCGTTTTCTTTTTCAACCGTCGAGGCAAAGAACGTGGACACCCAAAGAGGTCAGTTCTCATGGCTTTCGATGGCCAACACTGTCATCGGCGGCAACGAGGGTGACCCTCAGATTCCCGTCGTGAACGAGCTTATCGCCGTTCCTTTCGGTGCTACACCGAGTGTCCGCGTGACGAACTACAGCACCACGGATTACGATCTTGAGGAATATGGTATCCATACGCTGATGCCTCGCCAACCCGATCTCAGGAAAGACCAGAGACCCGAAGACGTTCCTTTCGCCTATAACGAATCCGCGTATCAAACCCGTGGCCTCCGTTCGGAGCCTATGGTTCGCGTGGGCGTGGATGGCACAATGCGTGGTGTCCAAGTGGGTCAGTTGAGCATCGAGCCTGTCAGCTACGACCCCGTCAACAACAAAATTCGTGTGTTCAACAACATCGAAGTGGAAGTCAGTTTCGATGGTGCCGATGCCCGTGCCACCGAGGACATGTTGGTCAAGACCTACAGCCCTTATTTCAATTCCTTGTACAAGCAGTTGTTCAACGGAAGGGCGATTTTGGATGTCTATGACGAACACCCCGACCTGTGGACAGCTCCTGTGAAGATGTTGGTTATCGCCAACCGTATGTTTGAAAGCTGCATTCAGGATTGGTTGGCTTGGAAGACCATGAAGGGCATCTATGTGGACGTGAACTATACTGACAATATCGGCACTACCGCAGCCGCCATCAAGACTTTCATCCAAAACAAGTATGCCCAAGATGCGCCCACTTTCTTGATGATTATGGGCGACAAAGACCAAGTGCCTGCCTCCGCAACTGGCAGCGCGACCTCTTGTGTTACCGACCTCTACTACTCAAGTGTTGACGGCGACCAGTTTGTCGACATGTTCCACAGCCGTTTCCCCGCTGAGACTGTTGCACAGATGACGGCCATGCTCAACAAGGCCTTGGAATACGAGCAATACACCATGCCCGATCCAAGCTATTTGAACAAAGTGTTGCTCATCGCTGGCGAGGATAGCGGTTGGGGTGTCACTGTAGGCCGTCCAACCATTTGGTACGCCACCAATTATTACTACAATGCTGAACACGGCTTCAGCAATGTTTATGAATACAGTCACGGCACCTATACAGGCTGTTATACGCATCTGAATACGGGTGTCGGTTTTGCCAATTACACTGCCCATGGCAGCAACACCAGTTGGGCTGGGCCAAGCTTCACCGTCAGCGATGTCAACAACCTGACCAACGAGCACAAGTATTTCCTTGCGATGGGCAATTGCTGCCAAGCTGCCGACTGGGGCATTAGTGGCACTTGCTTCGGTGAGGCTATGGTGCGTGCCGAGAACAAGGGTGCATACGCCTATATCGGTTCTTGCCCGTCCACTTACTGGTTGAACGACTATTATTTTGGCGTTGGTCCCACCAACCGTGCTGATGGCACCATGCCTACCATGGCAGAAACAGGAACTGGCTGCTATGACGCTATTTGGGATGATGATGCCTACAATACCGTCAATGCCATCCTTTATATTGGTAATTTGGCGGGCAATGCCGCCCAAGCCTTAGGCTATACGCTTCACATCAGCACACTTTATTATTGGCAGGCCTACCACGTGTTGGGTGATGGTTCCATCATGCCTTACCGTGTACAACCCACTGCCAACCAAGTGAGCCACATGCCCATCATGCCCATCGGCATGTCCACTTTCGAGGTGAGTGCCGTTCCAGGTTCCTACGTGGCCATCAGCAAGAACGGTGTGCTTCATGGCACAGCCCTTGTGGGCCCGACGGGTACGGTGCAAGTTCCGATTACGCCTGTCACTTCAGGTGGCGATGTCACCCTTTGCGTGACTGCGCCCAACCGTATTCCATACATTCAAACCATTCCTGCTGCTGCCCTTGAAGGCCCCTATATCACCGTTGACGGCTATACCCCGACGGCAGCCCATGTTGGTGACGATACCGATTTGAGTATCACCTTCAAGAACGTGGGTGCTGATGCCACCGTTGGCAACACTACCATCACCCTGACTCCTGGCAGTCCAGATGTTACCATCATTAATGGCACCATGGACTTCGGTGCTTTAGCATCCGATGCCACCGTTACGTTGAACGGCTTCAGCTTCCGCATCAGCTCGGGTGTAGCCGATGGCACCATCGAGACGCTGCACTACAGTGCTGTCAATGGCGACAATACTTGGGAAGGCGATTTCCACATCACGGCTGGTGAAGCTGTGTTGGAATACCAGAACATGTCATGGGAAGGCAGTTTCGTGCCAGGCGAGACCCTCACCGTGAGTGCAACCTTCAAGAACGTGGGCCACTACCAAGCCACCAATGCCATGATCGCCTTGACCACAACCAGCGAATACATCACTGTGAACACTCCGTCGGTGGTGGCAGGCACTCTTGAGGTGGACCAGACAGTCACTTACGACTTCAGCATCACCATCGCGGCCTACTGCCCTGAGACCGCCCAACTTCCCATCACTTTCACGATGACTGCCGATGGCGGCCTCAGCGCAACGGGCAACGAGATCTTGAAGAACGCTTGCAATATCGTCTTCGACCTCCACGACTCATACGGTGATGGCTGGAACAACGCCAAGCTCAGGGTCAGCTTCGATGACGGCACTCCATACCAAGAACTCACCATTGGCACAGGCAACTCGGAGACTTTCCCCTTGGAAATCGGCCATGGTGTGCATGTCACCCTGACTTGGATCAAAGGCAGTTACGACGGCGAATGTTCCTTCACGGTGAGTTATGACGGTATCCTGTCTATTTACACGCTTGCCCAAGGCACAGCCCCAAGCGCAGGTGTCCTTTATGAATTTGATTGCAACTGCTCCATACTTAACCAGACCTTCATCATCACTACCAGTTCAAGCAATCTCGCCTATGGCACAGTCAGTGGAGGCGGCGAGTTTAGCGCTGGCGAGTCATGCACGGTGACAGCCGTTGCCAATCCTGGTTATTACTTGGAAGGATGGATGCAAGACGGCGAATTGGTTTCCAGTGAACCCGAATACACTTTCAACGTGATGAGCGACATGGACTTGGTGGCCTATTTCACACCAGGTATTCTCATTGGTGACAACGGCACGGCAACGAGCCAATATCTGCCCACTTACAACTGGTACAAGTATTCGCTTACACAACAGATTTACACTGCCGATGAGATTGGCACCGCTGGCACCATCAACAGTATCGCTTTTTACAACGGTGGAGCGACAAAGACCCGTACCTACGACTTCTATCTGAAAGCCACCACAAAGAGCGCGTTCTCGAACAATTCCGATTGGGTGGCAGTCGCTGAATCTGACAAAGTGTTCAGCGGCAGCGTCACCATGACTGCCGATGCTTGGACGTTCATCACCTTCGATACCCCATTTGAGTACGACGGCATATCCAACCTCGTCCTTGTGGCCGATGACAATACAGGGGCATATACTGGTTCACCACACATGACTTGCCGCGTGTTCGAGGCCGCTAACCAAGCCATTTATGTTTACCATGACAACACCAACTACGACCCGTACAATCCTTCCAGCTATAGTGGCACATTGGTCTCAGAGAAGAACCAGATTCTGCTTGGCATCGAAGCTGGCACTTCTACCCTTGTGCAGACCTGCAACTTGGTAGCAGGCTGGAACTGGTGGAGCACCTATGTCGATATTACTCTCGACGACCTGAAGGCAGCTCTTGTGGAAGCTTTGCCAGGCACCAAAATTGCCATCAAGTCACAAAGCGATGGCAGCCTTACCTACACCGGAACAAGATGGAAAGGGCAATTGAGCACCTTGGATGTGGCTCAGATGTACAGAATCGGGGTTATGACAGATTGTGAAATTACATTGGAAGGCATGCCCATCAACCCTGCTGAGCATCCTATCACTATCAGCCGTGGATACAACTGTATTGGATTCCCCTTCAGCGAAAGCATGACCGTGAGAAGAGCCTTTGGGAGATTCCCGGTCGAGGGCGATGTGATCAAGTCGAATGGTAGAGGTTCCGCCAAGTTCGACGGCACCAGATGGAGAGGATCACTCAAGGTCCTTGAGCCTGGACAGGGCTACCTTTACATTTCAACCACAACGGGAGACAGGATTTTCACCTATCCTGCTAACGGGAAATAACACGGCTTTTGTGATATGAAATACTTACGTTATTTTTGTCTATTAATGGCTGTCACCCTCATGGGTGGCAGCCTAATGGCGCAAAAGGATTTGGATGCGCTAATGCGTGAACGCAATGAGTATTATTTCACGCTCACTGTTGACAAACCTACCGAAGTTCAAACTATCAACGAGATTTGTTCTGTTGATGGGTTCGATGGTAAAACTGTCGTTTGCTATGCTAATCAGCAGCAGTACGACAAACTTCTCCAAGCAGGCTATCAGCCGAAGTTGCAGACCCCGCCTTGTATGCTTGAAGAGACCGCCATGTGGGACGGAAGCAACCGTGCGGCATACGGATGGGATAGCTATCCCACATACGGCGCTTATCAGAGTATGATGGAAGCCTTTCCATCACAAGCCTTGAGCGACAGGTCCTGCACTTTGCTTGATCTGGGAACTTTGAATAGCGGGCGCAAAATCCTTGGTGTTCGCTTGAACAACGGTCAGCCTGATGGCAAACCGAGATTTCTCTACACATCCACGATGCACGGCGATGAGGTGACAGGCATGATGCTTATGCTACGTCTGATCGACGAGTTCTGCACCAGCACGGATCCTCGTATTGTCAACCTGCTGAACAACTTGGACATCTTCATTTTCCCATTGACCAATCCGGATGGCACTTATTATGGGGGTAACAACAGCATGAACCAAGCCCGTCGTTATAACATCAATGGTGTTGACCTTAACCGCAACTACAAAGATTATTTTAAGGGGAACCACCCAGACGGTAATGCATACGCCCTTGAAACCCAATGGACCATGCAGTTGGCAAACGAATACCTTTTCACCATGAGTGCCAATTACCATGGTGGTGCCGAAGTGGTGAACTATCCTTGGGATGCCGTTTATGATGACCATGCCGATAAGGATTGGTACGAACTTGTCAGTTTGGACTATGTCAGTCGTGTCAGGGAGGTTTCTTCAAGCTATATGACGAGCCCTTATTCTAGTGGCATCACTAATGGTGCAGAATGGTATATTATTACGGGTAGCCGTCAGGACTACGAGAACGCATACGGCGAATGCCGTGAGGTTACCATTGAGTGCTCCTCGACAAAGAAACCCAATGCTTCAACCATGCCGACCTATTGGAACTATAACCATAATGCCATGCTTGGGTTTATGGAGCAATGTCTGAACGGTATTCACGGTGTAGTCTATGATGCCGCTACAAACCAACCCATCGTTGGAGCGACCGTCAACGTGCAAAACCACGACAACAATTTGTCAAAAGTTACCACACACAATGTCGGCGACTTCCATCGTCCCATCAAAGGTGGGAGCTACACACTTGAAATCAACAAAGAGGGTTATTGCCCCGCTTTTGTTGATGTGTCAGTTTCCGATGGTCAAAGAGTTGATTTAGACACCATTTATCTTGAGCCAGGCAACTGCATGGTGCCGAGTTTCACGGCTTCTGCTACAGAGGTTGCCCTTGGACAAAGCATCAGCTTTACTGACCACTCGTTTGGTGTAATTTCTTCATGGAACTGGAATTTTGAGGGTGCTACGCCTGCTACCTCCACAAGTCAAAACCCGACGGGTATCACGTACAATTCGGCAGGCACCTATAATGTGACGCTCACCATCACCGATGCCCAGGGCAACAGTGAGACCCTTACCAAAGAGAATTACATCCATGTCGCTGCATCCTATAACATGCTAAATGGCACATTCTCTACCTGTGATGCCCTCTTCTATGACTTTGGTGGCCCGAACTCAAATTACAGTAACAACCTTTCCCAAACCATGACATTCATGCCATCTACTCCAGGAGCGAAAATAAGTGTCACTTTCTCCGAATTCAACACGGAAGCGAATTACGATTTTCTCTATATTTACGATGGTACATCCACTTCAGCTACACAAATTGGCAAATACTCAGGTACAACAAGTCCAGGTACTGTGGTTGCTACCAATGAGGATGGTGCACTCACCTTCATGTTTACATCTGATTATTCTGTAAACAAGTCCGGTTGGGTTGCTACAGTGGATTGCATTGTTTCCACTGTTGAGCAAACTGTTCCGCTTTCAGTGGGTTGGAACTGGTGGTCGTCGTACATTGAATTGTCCGACATCGACGGACTCGGCCAATTGGAAAACGGCATAGGTGTACCCAATGCACTCATCCAGTCGCAAAACGACGGCTATGTCAAGTCGGGCCTGCGCAACGGCAGAGTGGTTTGGAGAGGCGAATTGACTTCCATCAACAATGAGGAGATGTACAAGATTGGCACCAAGACGGCCTGTAATGCCACGGTTGTAGGCTTTGTCACGACACCTTCAGAGCACCCCATCACCATCAACAGAGGCTGGAATTGGATAGGTTTCCCGTGCAGCCAGAGTGTGAGTGTTGATGTGGCCATGTCGGGCTTCACCCCCAGAAACAACGATGTCATTAAGGGCATACACAGTTATGCGACCTATAGCAACGGGACGTGGAGCGGCACCTTGAACACGCTTGAACCTGGACAAGGCTATATGTACGGCACGAAAAACAACACACCCAAGACCCTGGTGTTCCAGACAGGCAGAGGCGATGTCGCCAATCCCAACATTACGCCTGAAAACAATTACTTCCAGCCTGTAGCCGACTATGCCGACAACATGACCCTGACCGCCGTGGTTGAGATAGAAGGAAAGGAGCTGCGTTCGGAAGACTATGAGCTGGCGGCTTTCGTCGGCGACGAGTGCCGTGGCAGCGTCAAGTTGATGTATGTGGAGCCTGTCGACCGCTACATTGCTTTCTTGACTGTTTTCGGCGACGAGGAAGAGAATTTGAGTTTCCGCCTTACGGATGGTGTCGCATCGGGCATTTCCACCGACCTTTTGACCTATGCCGTTGACGGCATCGTGGGTGAGTTGGACAATCCTGTTGTCCTGCATTTCGGGCCAATAGATGTGGAAGAGAACGCATCAGTCAACGTGAGAATCTACCCCAATCCTTCGGAGGGCATATTCAACATCGAAGGCAGCAACATCAAGAGGGTTGAGGTGTTCAACGCCTTGGGTCAGCCGGTCTGCACGATGGAGACAGATAGCAGTCTCTTGAAGCTCGACCTGACCAGTCATGCCTCCGGCATTTATCTGATTCGCGTCATTACCTCCGATGGCATTAAGAGCCATCAGGTGATGAAGAGATGAGGAAGAGAACTGGATAATTCTATTTATTTGCCAGTCAATGGCGTAGGACGGTTGATGAAAGAACCATGCAAAACGCGTGTTTTGTATGGCTCTTTTTCGTACCTTTGCGGACTTTTTGGAGGATATTAGTATTTGAAGTTAAACCTAATAAAATAAAGTGTTTTGAAAAGGTCGTTTTTATTAGTTTTTTTGGCATTGTCCTGCTTTTGCGGATATGCCCAGACCATCGACCCTGTTTTGTTGCATGAGATGGGTCAAATAAATGATGATGAGAAGATAAAGGTCTTCGTCATCATGAAGTCGCACTACGACAGAGCACAGTTGCAGAGTCTTGCCAACGGTTTTGCTACCTGTGCCGAGCGGCGCGAGTTCGTTGTTAACGAGCTGAAGCAGTTTGCCGAAGACTCGCAGCACGATTTGAGGCTGACGCTCGAAGAGATGGAGCAACAGGGCATGACCACGGCACCCAAAATCATCTGGATGGCCAATGCCATGTATTTTTCTGCCACCAAACAGGCCATCAACGACCTAGCTATGCGGAGTGACATTGAGATTATCGGATTGGATGAAAAGAAACAGATGCCGGTTGACGAAGAGTCTATCCCTGTTCCTGCGAGCAACACGCGTGGCGTTGCACCCAGTGTCGCCCAAGTGAATGCCCACCGTGTGTGGCCTTTGGGCTATACTGGAAAAGGTGTGGTGGTGGCTGTACTTGACTCAGGGGTGAACTACAATCATCCCGACCTTGCCGATCACCTTTGGGAAGGGGGTGACGAATTTCCAAACCATGGTTGGGACTTCGTCAACAACGACAACGATCCCATGGATGAGGCCGGACATGGTACATCATGCGCTGGTATAATTTGTGGTGACGGCACGGAGGGGCTGCATACAGGTATAGCACCTGATGCCACATTGATGTGCATTAGAGTTCAAGAAAAGGTTCACGCAACAATAGCTACCCTTACTTGCGAGGGTATGCAATGGGCAGTGGAGCATGGTGCAGATGTGCTGAGCATGTCATTAGGCATCTTTAATGCAAGCATCGCAGAACGCGAGTTGTTTCGCCATACTTGTGCCTCCGTGTTGGATGCCAGTGTTGTGGCTGCTGTGGCCGTAGGCAACACAGGTAACACTCACAAACCCACACTTTTTGTGCCAAATAACGTGGGTGTTCCTGCCAGTTGTCCTCCTCCTTATATGGATCCCGTACAAGCGGGCAATCCGGGTGAGTTGTCATGCGTGGTTGCTGTGGGTGCTGTTGATGCTTACGATCAAGCAACTGATTTCACTTCACACGGTCCTGTCACATGGAAGAACACCAAGTTTGCCGATTATCCCTACACGCCTGGCAGCACCACGGAATTTGGCCTTATCCGTCCTGATGTATGCGCTCCAGGCTTTGAAGTTTATTCTACGAATTACAGAACTATGCAATACTCCCAATCATCAGGCACCTCGTGTGCAGCACCCAGTGTGGCAGGCTGCATGGCGTTGATACTGAGCAAAAACAGGGAAACCACTCCTGCCGACCTCTGTCGGATTTTGGAAGAAACAGCTGTGTCACCGAAGGAAGGCAAAAGCGACACTATAGGCTATGGTCGTGTGGATGCTTTGGCTGCCGTCAATGCTGTGACAGGCCATAGCGGCAACATCGTTTTTGCCGACCCCACCGTGAAGGAAATTTGTGTTTCCCATTGGGATACCAATCATGATGGTGAGCTGAGCTATTTGGAGGCTACGCGGGTGGACAGTCTGAAGAATTATTTCCAAGAAACAGGAATCACTTCGTTCGATGAACTGCAATATTTTACAGAGGTAAAGCGGATAAGACCCAGAGAGTTCGCTGGGTGCGTGAACCTCACCTCAATCAGTATCCCCAATTCCGTGATTTCTATTGGAAAGAATGCTTTTGATGGCTGTAACAATCTTGCTGTCGTAACCATGTACGCCCCAAGGACGGTGAATACAAGGATACCTAATTTATATGAAGGTGTGTTTGACCATGCGAATAGTTCACTTGCCATATATGTCCCCTATGAATCATTGGATGAATACAAAAGTGTCAACAACAACATCCGTTCCGTCAATAATTGGAGTGCCTATGCAGACATGATTTATCCTTGGCTGCAAAAGAGCGTTTTCGGCTACGGCACAAGCACCGAGAGCGACAGATGGGTTTTCATCGCCTCGCCACTTGCTGCAAACGCGGCACCTTCGACAATAGAGGGAATGATAGCTGAAACGGAAACTGAATACGACCTCTACCGCTTCAACCAAGGTGTTGCTGCAGAATGGGAAAACTACAAGCAAGGAGGTGATCATCATCATTTTGAGCTTGAGAACGGCAGAGGTTATCTCTATGCCAGCAAGGAGGATGCGGACATCATTTTCAAGGGAGCATTCAACGAGGGAGCCTCCCAGGAGGTTTCGCTTGCCTGCAGCGGTGATGGCAAACTGAAAGGCTGGAACCTCGTAGGCAACCCCTTCCCGTACGAAGCAATCGTAGTGGACAGAAGCTTTTATATAATGAATAAGGCAGGCACGGGCCTTGCTCCGAGCCCCGTATCGTCAGGCAGAGCCATTCCCGCATGCACGGGCATTATTGTTATGGCGGAGTCAACGGAAGAAAATCCTACCGTTACCTTTAGCAGGCCCAACCAGAAAGGCGAATCAAGGAACCGGGGCATGCTGCAAATCGCGTTAACCCATGTTGGCACAGGCGGCTATGCCATGGAAGAAGATATAGCTGTCGTTAGCTTCAACGAAGGCGACCAATTGGGCAAGTTCTATTTCGGAGAAAACAACGCCAACATCTATTTCCCACAGGGTAACGAAGAGTATTCCATCGTTGTCAGCGAGGCTTTTGGCACTATACCACTGAATTTTGTGGCCAAGGAAAACAACCGGTATGTCCTCACAGTCATCCCGGAAAGAGTTGAGTTGAATTATCTGCACCTCATTGATAATCTTACCGGCGAGGATGTTGACCTGCTTGCCCCCTCAACCGTCATTGACGACGAAACCCCGCAATCATATATGCCTTCTTACACCTTTACGGCACAGACGACGGATTACGCTTCACGTTTCCGTCTTGTGCTTTCCTCCCGTGGGGACGAAAATGACGACAATGCGCCTTTTGCTTTTATCAGCGATGGACAGATAATATTGATCGATGGAGACACAGGTGATGCTACGCTACAGATTGTCGATGTGACGGGACGCATTTTGGTTTGTAGAGACGCATCCAATTCGTCTCCCGTGTCCATAACCGGAATGGCATCAGGCGTGTATGTCCTTCGCCTTGTCAATGGTGATGATGTAAAGACACAAATGATTATAGTTCCATAATAACAATACACTAAAAATATAGACGCTAAACAAAACACATTGTCCTATGAAAAGAAACATTTTAACACTGTTGCTTTTGGCCCTTTGCAGTGCGGCTTTCGCTCAAATTCAGCCGCAATGGACCAAAGTGCTTAGCAACCAACCTGAGACTTTCCGCACGCGGCTCATCGCCTCGTCGGAGTCAAGCATTCAAGTGAACGTACAAGTTCCTGGCTTTTACACGACCAGCGTGACCACTCCAAGAGGTGAAGCCATGATTATTTCCATGCCCAAGTCGGTCAGCACGGCTCAGGCTGGCGAACCCAACCTGCCTATGACAGGTATCCCCGCCATCATCGGCGACCAAGCCCGCATGGGTGTCCGTGTGCTCGATGCCCAGTATGTGGACTTCGAAGGTGTTGAAGTGGCCCCTTCCAAAGGCGACTTCAGCCGCCAGATTGACCCCGCCACGGTGCCTTACACCTACGGCGAGTGCTACAATCAAAACGCTTTCTTCCCTGCAAGCAATGTGGGACTCTATGATCCTTACATCATCCGTGATTTCCGTGGGCAGAACATCGTCGTTTATCCTTACGCCTACAATCCTGCCACGAAGACCTTGCGTGTCTATTACGACATGACGGTGGAAATGTACAAAATCGATGACAAAGGCGAAAACGTGATGGAAGCCCGCAGGAGCAACACCATCAAGATGACCTCCGACTTCAAGAACCTGTATCAACGTCATTTCATCAACTATGAGGCTTCGATGAACCGTTATACTCCTGTCGACGAGGAAGGCGATCTTTTGATTATTTGCTACGATAGCTTTATCAGTTCGATGACTGACTTCGTCAACTGGAAGAAGACCCGTGGCGTGAACACCACCATTGTGGGCACCAGCACTGCTGGCAGCACTTCTTCAGCCCTCAAGTCCTATATCCAGAACCGATACAATGCAAACCACAACCTGACCCATGTGCTTTTGGTCGGTGATGTGGGCCAGATTCCGGGTTATGCATACTCAGGAGCATCGGGCTACACAGGCTTGGGCGACAATCCTTACGGCCAAGTGGTCGGCAATGATATCTACAATGACATCTTCATCGGTCGTTTTTCAGCCCAAAACACGGCGCAGGTGACCACGCAAGTGCAAAGAATCATCACTTACGAGCGCGACTTGACCACCTCCGCCACTTGGTGCCAGAACGGATTGGGCGTTAGCACCACTGCCGGCAACAACGGCCATTACAACGAAGACGATTACCAACACATCGAGAACCTCCGTACTGACCTCTTGGGCTTTGGTTATTCTACGGTGTATCAGGATTATAAAAATGTGAGTGGCTATCCAAGCTCAACAACGACCACTATCAGCAACCATATCAATAGCGGTGTCGGTATCATCAACTACTGCAATCATGGGTCACAGACCGCATGGCAATCCCACAACTATACCAACTCTCACGTCAACGCCTTGACCAACGACAACAAACTGCCGCTTGTTTTCTCCGTAGCCTGCTACAATGGACAATATGACTATTCTAGTGGTGATTGCTTTGGCGAGGCATGGATGCATGCCACCAATTCCAACATTCCGACGGGTGCCATTGGTGGTATGTTCTCCTACATCTCACAACCTTGGGTTCCTCCAATGTGGGCCCAAGACGAGTTTGTGGACATCCTTGTTGAAAGCTACAGCTCTAACATCAAACACACGTTTGGCGGTGCTGCCATCAACGGCTTGTTTGGCATCTTCGACAACTATTCCACTTCCAACGCCTCCGCAGTGGGCACCTACCAAGCTTGGATTCTCTATGGCGACCCGACCCTGATGCTCCGCACCAAAACCCCGCAGGCCATGAATGTTTCCCATGTGGGGACCCTTACCTATGGCAATTCCTCCTATACGGTAAATGTAAACAACAGCAACGGTGCTGTAGCTACTATCACCAATGCTAACCATGACATTCTGGGTTCCGCCAAGGTCGTCGGTGGTTCGGCTACCATCAATCTGTCGGGTTTGTTCATCCCAGGCGACGAGCTTACTCTTTGTGTGTTTGGATACAATAAAGTGACTTACCTTGGCACCATTTCTGTCATTGGCGGCACGCAATACGGTATTACCTGCAACACGCCCCAACATGGTAGCATCAGTGCTCCTGAACAGGCATACGCAAACGCAATGGTCACTTTGACGGCCACACCCGAAACGGGCTACTGCCTGTTGGCTTGGGATGTGCGGGATGCCAACAACAATCCCATTACCGTCACCAACAACCAGTTCGTCATGCCCGAAAGCAATGTCACGGTGAGTGCCACTTTCATCCAAGGTTTGAGCATCACGATGGCGACGGTCATGAACGGCAGCATCAGTGCCGACCCGAATTATGCTTTGCAAGGCACTACTGTCAACCTGACAGCCACACCTGAAACGGGATATGTTTTCGATAGTTGGGTGGTCTATAAGACGGGCGATGTGAACACCACCGTTACGGTGAACGGCAACAGCTTCATCATGCCGAACTACGACGTCACCGTGTGCGCCATCTTCCTTGTTCCGCAAGGCGGCGACATCTCCATTGGCAGCGGCACAGCCACGAATAATGGTAACTATCTGCCTACCACCGATTATTACAAATACTCACTGTCACAGCAGATTTATACGCAAAGCGAGCTTGGTGGTGCCGGAAGCATTACGGCTATCCGCTTCTATTATAGCACTTCGACATCTTCCAATACCAGGATTCTTGACATTTATATGACGCATACCAATAGCTCCACCATCACCTCTTGGCAGACCCAATCTTCCAATAGCTTGGTCTTTTCCGGCACCCATATCTTTACGCAAGGCTGGAACACCATCACATTGGACACACCGTTTGCTTACAACGGTACAAGCAACCTGCTTTTGACAGTTGATGACAACACTGGAAGCTGGACCACTAATAGCAATTTCTACACCTATTCCACAGGTGACAATAGGGCTATCTGCTACAGGAATGACAATACGAACCCCAGTCCCTTAGGCAATGTTACCGTTACGCCCGTTACATCGCAATACTGCGCCCGAATGGTGGTTACCAAGGAAGTGCCAAGCACGGATGGTTACCTCTCTGTGTCGTCTGGCAACCTGTCAGACTTCACCTATGCACAAGGTGAAGGCCCGTCACCGGCACAAAGTCTTGCCGTCATTGGTGTCAACTTGCAGAGCGACCTGACCGTCACCATGCCTACGGACTATGAGGTCAGCAGCAATGGCACCACATACAGCACCACGCTCAGCCTGACACCTGCAAACGGCAACTTGCAGCAGATGATTTATGTGCGCCTGAAAGCCAACCTCAGCCAAGGCAACTACAACGGCACCATGACCCTCGCTTCGGGCAGCACTACCATGAGTGTCACCCTCAGCGGTGAAGTCACGGGAGGCGGTGCTCCTGTCATCATTGAGCAAACCGTTCAGCTTTCAGTGGGCTGGAACTGGTATTCGACCTACATCGAGCAGGAGGGCATCGACGGACTCGGCCAATTGGAAAACAGCATAGGTGTACCCAATGCAATCATCCAGTCGCAAAACGACGGTTATGTCAAGTCGGGCCTGCGCAACGGCAGAGTGGTTTGGAGAGGCGAATTGACTTCCATCAACAACGAGGAGATGTACAAGATTGGCACCAAGACAGCTTGCAGTGCCACGATTGAAGGCGAAGCTACCGATCCTTCGAACCATCCCATCACCATCAACAGAGGTTGGAACAGCATCGGCTTCCCGTGCGACCATAGCGTGAGCGTCAATGTGGCTATGTCGGGCTTCACCCCTAAAAACAACGACATCATCAAGGGAATAAACAGTTATGCGACCTATAGCAACGGCACATGGAGCGGCACCTTGAATACCTTGGAACCTGGCCAGGGCTACATGTACGGTTCGAGAAGCAATACACCCAAGACCTTGGTGTTCCAGACGGGTAGAGGCGAGGTCACCAACGCCAACATTACCCCCGAAAACAACTTCTTCCAGCCTACAGCCGACTATGCCGATAACATGACCCTGACCGCCGTGGTTGAGTTGGATGGCGAGGAACTGCGTTCGGCAGACTATGAGTTAGCGGCTTTCGTCGGTGACGAGTGCCGTGGCAGCGTGAGGTTGATGTATGTTGCATCTATCGACCGCTATGTCGCTTTCCTGACGGTTTTCGGCGAGCAGGAAGAAGGGCTGCATTTCCGCCTTACGGACGGCTTTGCTTCGAGCCTCTCCGTTGACCGTTTGGCATACACCGTTGACGACATCGTGGGTACGTTGGATAACCCTGTTGTCCTGCATTTCGGGCCGATGGATGTGGAGGAAAACGCATCTGCCGATGTGAAAATCTACCCCAACCCCTCGGAAGGCATATTTAACGTCGAAGGGCAAAATATTAGAAAGATTGAGGTGTTCAATGCATTCGGACAGGCTGTCTATGCAAAGGACACGGAAGACGGATTGATGACGATAGACTTGACGAACTGTGCTACGGGTGTCTATACGCTTCGTCTCATTAAGGGCGACAAAACAATGGTCCGGAAGATCGTAGTGGAATAATCCGTATAGGTTTTCTTTTTAAATGGTAAGAAGAGACGCAAGTGCTTGCGCCTCTTCTTACGTTTTATGGCGGTCACTTATTAATATTAATAAGGTATACCCCAGCCATTACATTGGAGCCTTTTCAGCGATGAAATTTTTTCTACAAAGAAGTTTTTATAGCATTTTTCTAATCATGTCAATTTTTTTACTAATTTTGCACCAAAATCCCTAAAAAGGAGAAAATTATAGTGTAATTATTCACTTGAAATACAAATAAAAGACTTAGATATGAAGAAGTTAGCATTGACAGTAGCCATTGTCCTCGGATTGAGCATGGCATCGTTTGCTGAAGGCGGTGGCTTGTTCGGCCAAGGTCAGAATGTCGAGGAGAGCACCCCATCGACAATGATGTATAACCGTGAGGGCGTCCCAGGTCTTCCTGGAGGTGGTCACGGCCAAGGCGGCAACCAGCCCGCTCCTGTGGGCAGCGGCATTGCCGTTCTCATTGGCCTTGGTGCAGCTTACGCTGTGGCCAAGAAGCGCGAGGAATAATTGTCAATAGATTTTGTTTGTCAGGAAGCGTCGCAGTAGTGGCGCTTCCTGCTTTTTTATGGGTAAATTGGTAACATGCAGGGAATTTTTCTCACAGTGGAAAAAAAATCTAATCCCAATTTGCAGTTTTTTTGTCTTACAATAAAAAAAAAACTATTTTTGCAAGTTGAAATTAAAGTATAAAATGTATAAATATATAGTAAAGGATGAACAAATTGAAACTCAATATGACAGAACTTTAAGCCTTAAAAACTAAAACACAATCAATTAACTCAATTATTAACTAAATTCAAATCATTATGTGTAAAAAATCACTACTAATGATGCTGCTATTGGCACTATTGGTGTCATGGGCAGCGAATGCACAGACAACTGTGACGATTGGAGAGGGTACTGCCACGTGCAACACCAACCCAATTGGTACGTATTACAACTACTCCATCGCCGAGCAGCTCTACACTGCCGAGGAGATTGGAACAGCGGGAACCATTAGCAGCATTAGTTTCTACTACATGGGAATTGCTGCCAAGGATCTCCCGATTACCGTGTACATGAAACACGTTGATGAAGTAGATCTGGCCTCGGCAGGTATTACCCTTGCCGATGCCGATGAGGTCTTCAGCGGAACGCTTCCCGTTACCACGACAGCAGGTTGGGTAACCATCAACCTCGCCACTCCGTTTGCCTACGACGGCAGTTCGAACCTGCTGATTGGCTTCATTAAAGATTATCTCTATTACTTTAGCGGCCAATCATGGCAAGGCACTGCTACGACTGCCACCATGGCCCGTTACACCCAAAACGACTACAATGCTTACACCACTAGCACGGTGCCTGGCACTGCACAAGCCAACCGCCCGAACATCCAGATAGAAATCACTCCTACTGGTGGCGGCCCAACCTGCACCAAGCCCTCAACCCTCGATGTGACTGACATCGCCGGTTATAGCGCCACCTGCACATGGGAAAACACGGGTGCTGCAAGCTACACCTTCGAGTGGAAGAAAGCCTCTGACAGCGATTATACCGTTGTTCCTGGCCTCACTGCCAACACCTACCCGTTGAGCGGCCTCGAACCCTTCACCGCTTACAGCGTCAGAGTGAAGGCCGTTTGCGGCACCGACCTCGAAAGCGGCTACAAGAGTGCCAGCTTCACCACCTTAGAAGTTTGCCCCGACGGCAAGGTTTGCATCGGTGCTGGCACTGCTACCAATAGCTATCTGCCCACCTATAATTATTACAACTACTCCTTGACGCAACAAATCTACAGCGCCGATGAAATTGGCGAAGCTGCTCTCATCGAAAGCGTTGACATTTATAGCGTAGGCTCGGTTACCCGTAATTTGGAAATCTATATGGTGAGCACCGAAAAGATAACTTTCGATAGTGTCACCGACTGGATTCCCGCTACAGAGAGCAACCGCGTCTTCAGTGGTAGCGTGGCTTTTGCTGCAAACTCATGGAATACCATGGAGTTTGACAACCCCTTTATCTATGATGGCAGACACAATGTTGTCCTTATCGTTAGAGATATCACTGGCAGCTACGTTTCCAGCATCAACTTCTTTGTTTTCGATGCCCAGGGAAATCAAGCCATCCGTGCTTATAGGGATACTCCAGGCGCATTCGACATCACTGCTCCTGGCGTTAGCGGCGCCCTGTTGGGCGTGAAGAACCGCGTCCGCTTTGGCGTGAGCGAACTTCCTTCGTGCTTCCAGCCTACTGGCCTCACCGTGAGCGACATTGAAGCACGCCAAGCCGTCCTCAGCTGGACCGAGAACGGTGAAGCCACCGCTTGGCAAGTGGAAGTTACGGGTGAATACACCACCACTTGGGATGTCACTACGAATCCTTATACCTTGGTTGGTCTGGAACCTGACACCGATTACACTGTGAAAGTACGTGCCAACTGCGGCGGCGGCGACTACAGCGAATGGTCAGGTGCTGTCACCTTCACCACCGACGTGACCTGCCATGCTCCTACTACTTTGTCCGTTTCGGACATTGAAGCTTTCTCGGCCAATGTGAACTGGACTGGCACAGAAACCACACACCAGTTGAGATATGTCGCCAATCCTCCCATGTTCTTCCAAGGCTTCGTGACCGATCCCGGTGCGATGTCCGACGGTTCCGACGCTTCTTGGATCAAGGGTGCGAGTACTACTTGGGGTCCGAGCGGAAATTATGCCGGTGGCTACTATCTTGCTGATGACTTCACCGTCAATACCGCCACCTCACTCACCGAAATCGAGGTCTACGGCTACCAGACCGGCAGCACTACGGAATCGACCTTCACCGGACTTTATGCCATGATTCTGAGTGGCAACCCGATGGAAGGCACAGTTGATACCATCTGGGGCGACATGACCACCAACCTCATGACCAGCACCTCGTTCACGAACTGCTACCGTGGTTCCGATGGTCAAACCACCGCCACGACGCGCCCGATTATGGCCGTCACTGCCAGCGGCCTCAACATCAACCTCGCTGCAGGCACCTATTGGCTGGTTTACGGCATGACGGGTACCCTGTCGAGCGGTCCTTGGGGCGTTCCCTACAGTGATCCCGTTGTGGGCAACACCGGCGATGGTTTGCAATACACTCCCAACGGTTGGACAACTTTGACTGACGATGGATCTGGCCCTTACGGTCCCGCCATGAAACTGAACTTGGGTGACATTGAAAGCTTCGACTGGACAACTGTCAACAATATCTCCACTGGCGAATACGCCATGACCAACCTCGACCCTGAAACGCTTTACCTCGTTCAGGTGCGCGCTAACTGCGGCAGCGAGGGCAACAGCAATTGGGTGAGCACCACCTTCACTACGCTGCCTTCCTGCTTGTTCCCGACCGATTTGGTTGTCAGCGACATTGAAGCACGTCAGGCCGTCCTCGCTTGGACTGAAAATGGCGATGCCACCGCTTGGGAAGTGGAAGTTGT
>JAEEGG010004618.1_pt1 | contig 33258 bp, 22 predicted proteins | sample 9134161 | NCBI WGS metagenome assembly JAEEGG01 (sample SAMN16246543, study PRJNA631951) | gut metagenome | biome: gut microbiome; feature: rumen; material: CR-attached | host: Bos | place: Iran: Karaj | collected 2018-10 | reverse complement strand
TTCCCTCAACGTCGAACACATCTCCGCCTACTGCTTGATGGTCGAGGAAGGCACCCCACTCCATCAGATGTTGAAACAACACAATGGGGACTGTCCGCTCTGTGAGCAGCGAAGCGAATTACAGGGGGACTGTCCCCAGTGTGTTGACGAAGAAACCGAACGACAGATGTACTACACTCTTATCGACCGCTTGACTGTTGCCGGCTACGAGCATTATGAGATCTCGAATTTTGCCCGTCCTGGCTTCCGCTCCCGCCATAACTCCAGCTACTGGAACGGCACACCCTACATCGGCCTTGGCGCTGCCGCCCACTCCTACGACATCCATAGTCGCTCATGGAATGTGGCAGACATCAACGCCTATATCGAAGGGATGGAACGTGGAGAACGTCTTTTTGAAGAAGAACTCCTCGACGATGACACCCGCTACAATGATGCCGTTACCGTCGGACTGCGTACTTGCGAAGGCATCGACCTCGATACGCTCCCAAAGAAATACAGGGATTACTGCATAAAAAACGCCCGCCGTTATCTGGACGACGGGCTGTTAGAACTCACAACTCAGCATTTACACCTCACCCGTCGCGGACTCTTCGTCAGCGACATGGTGATGAGCGACCTCATGATGATATGATTTCCCCTCCTGAGTAGGAGGGGTGCCCGTCAGGGCGGGGTGGTCTGATCATCCTCAAACTCACTCTCTATCAGCCATGTCTAGTGAATCACCGGCAACCTCCTCTTCGGCTAAATCGCCAGAACGGGTGACATCCGTAGAATCGACCACCTCCTCAGCGAAATCTGTCTCGCTGTACTCCATCGGCACAGGGCCATAGCAGGCCATGAAGATGAAAGGTGTCGCACCGAAACCCAGCCACACCAATCCTTTCGTGGAGACCCATCGTACGATCTGGTTCAATTTCTTTTTCATAACGGATAACGTTTTTAATCTTATCGTCCCAAGAGATAACGCTCTGCAAGGATGGCAGCCTGACAGCCACTACCAGCAGCCACCACAGCCTGACGGAACACAGGATCGGCACAATCGCCAGCCACATAGACACCAGGAATCTTGGTCTCTGGTGTGCCGTTGATTTTCTTGAAGTAGCCCACCTCGTCTGTATCCAACCATTCGCGGAAGATGGCGGTATTGGGTGTGTGGCCGATGGCGAGGAAGAAACCGTCGATAGCGATGTCCACCAGTTCCTCGTCAGGCTCCCCCTTACGCTTCACTAAATGGGCACCCTCCACACCGTTCTCACCAAAGAGGCCTAATGTATTGTGCTCAAAAAGTATCTCGATGTTCTCACGCTCCATCACCCGCTGCTGCATCACCTGCGAGGCACGGAGATAGGGTTTTCTGACAATCATATACACTTTCTTAGCCAGACCTGAGAGATAAAGGGCATCCTCACAGGCCGTATCACCACCGCCTACGACGGCCACCGTCTTCTTGCGATAGAAGAAACCGTCACAGGTGGCACAGGCAGAGACACCCTGACCATTGTACTTGCGCTCGTCGTCGAGGCCGAGGTATTTGGCAGAAGAGCCCGTGGCGATGATCACCGTATCAGCAGCAATCTCCGTTCCGTCATCAGCCGTGCAGACGTAAGGAGCCTTCGAAAAGTCCACCTTCACAATCACGCCGTCACGGATGTCTGCCCCAAAGCGCTCAGCCTGTTCACGGAATTCCATCATCATCTGATTAGCGTCCACACCCTGCGGATAGCCAGGGTAGTTCTCCACTTCTGTGGTCTGCGTCAACTGACCGCCAGGCTGCATGCCACAGTATTCAATCGGACTGAGGTTCGCACGTCCGGCATAGATGGCAGCCGTATAGCCCGCAGGCCCGCTGCCGATAATCAAGCATTTTGTCTGTTCCATATTATTTCACTTTTTATAATTCATAAGTCCTTGATTGAGGAAGTCCACATAAGCAGTGACATCCTTATTATGACCACGACTGCCAGTGAGCGGTTTCCCCGTAAAGGGATCGACAGCTACATAGAATGGTTGGGCGTTGGCACCAAACTTATGGCTCTGCAGATAGCTCCACTTGGCCCCCACCGTGCGCAGCGTCTTCTCATTCCCCTGAGCATCAGTCACCACGATCGGTTCCTTCAACGGCGTCTTGTCGTCGACATAGAGCGAGACGAGCACATAGTCATTCTTCAGTTTGCTCGACACACGCGGATCTGCCCAGACGGTGCCCTCCATCTCACGACAGTTCACACAGCCATAGCCCGTGAAGTCTAGGAAAACAGGTTTGCCCTTCGAACGGGCAGTAGCCATACCTGACTCGTAATCGTTAAATTCAGCCTCAATCACCTTCTCGCTGAGGTTGAAGTCCTGCGTGCTGATGGGAGGTGCAAAAGCGCTGACAGCCTTACAGGGAGCACCCCACAAGCCAGGAACCATATAGACGGAGAAGGCAAACGACAGCATACCTGCCAGAATGCAGACCACAGGCATCGGCTTGTGGAGATTACCACCAATCTCATCCTCCTGGAATTTCAGCCAGCCCACCAAGTAGGCACCTAACATCGCAAAGATGACAATCCACAGCGAGAGGAACACCTCACGGTCGAGGATATGCCAGCCGTAGGCCAGGTCGGCCACAGAGAGGAATTTCAAGGAGAAGGCCAGTTCTATGAAGCCCAGCACCACCTTGATGGTCGTCATCCACGAACCAGACTTCGGAGCCGACTTCAACCACGAGGGGAACATCGCGAAGATTGTAAATGGTAGAGCCAAAGCCAAAGAAAAGGCAAACATACCGATGGCGGGAGCTAACCAATTGCCCGTCGTAGTAGTCTGCACAAGCAACATGCCGATAATAGGACCTGTGCAGGAGAAAGACACCAGCACCAGCGTGAAGGCCATGAGGAAAATGCTCACAAGGCCGCTGGTCTGCGATGCCTTCGTATCCACGCTGTTCGCCCAACTGTCAGGCAACTTAATCTCAAACCATCCGAAGAAACTACAGGCAAAGACGACAAGCAACAGGAACAGGAAGACATTGAATACCGCACTCGTCGAGAGGGAGTTCAACGTGTCGGAACCAAAGATGGCAGTCACCAACAGCCCCAATCCTACATAGATCACCATAATCGAGATACCGTATGTGATAGCATCACGGATACCTCTCCGCCTCGCTTCCCCTCCTGAGTAGGAGGGGCCAGGGGTGGTCTGAACCTTAGAACGTTTCAGGAAGAAACTGACGGTCATAGGAATGATGGGCCAGATGCATGGCATGCACACAGCTGCCAAGCCTGCCAAGAATCCCATCAACAACAGCCACCACAGCGACTTCTCTGCCAAATCCTCGCCTGCGCCCAACGACCTCAGTTCGTCTATGACAGGCGCCCAAAGATCCGTACTGTCTGAGGAGATAGAAGAATATAAAGGAAGATAGACGGAGTCAGAGGGCGTAACCTCTGCTTTTGCTGTATCAGGCAATTGTCCTTTATCTTCTTCTAACTCCTTCTTATCTTCCTTTATCTCCTTTTTGTCACTACTGGCCACAACGGGGCTCTTGCCACTCTGCTTCAGCGTCACCTCCGACGGTGGCATGCAACTGGCATCGCTACAGGCACCATACTCTAAATAGCAGTCGATATCGTACTCAGGCTTGGTAAATCGGATTTTCTGCACAAAGGTCGCTTCGCTCTCAAAATACTTCAGTTCCATGCCAAACAACTTATCCATCTTCTTGATGACATTTCCCTTTGGCGTCAGCTTGCCTACGAGTTCTGCTCCATCCATCTTCACAACGTTAAACGTCGCCTCGATGGGACCGTCCTCACCAATCTCTGTGGAATATACATGCCATCCCTGGTCAATGGTCGCATGGAAAACGACCTCCGCCTCTGCCCCACCGTCAGTCTTCAGCTCTGCCTTAAAGTGCACAGGATCCACCATCTGGGCCTTCACTGCCAAGACAATCACCAGACATATCCACGTTAAAAACGTTTTCTTCATAACCTTTCTCACTTTCTGGCTACAAAGATACACATTATTCTCCTATCTACCGCACTATTCAGCGATATTTTATTCTTTTTTCTGAAAAACACCCGAAACGACTCATCATATATAATTCAAGGTTCGCATGCGTGTACAAAAAAGTGTCAAGTTTACACTAAAAGCTTTGGACTTATATGGTTAAAAAGTTTTCGAACTTTTTCTTGTCTGTTTCATTTATTTTTCGTATCTTTGCGGCAAAATCAATATATAGAAACTTAAAAATGGGATTACTGACAAAGATTTTTAATGATGCGTCAGACACTGAGTTTAAATTGGCGCAGGACTTGGTTGCAATTGCAATCGCTGACGGGGAGATTTCTGAGGCTGAACAAAAACTAATAACGGAAATTTGCCAAAAGGAAGGTATTTCCAGAGAGGCTGTCGATGACTACATGTTAGGCATTGACAAAGATATAAAGAGCGTATTGCCAGACAAACGGAGAGACAAGGCAGGTTATCTGACCAAACTGATTCGTGTAATGAGTGTTGATGGCGAGAGTTCTCACATGGAGATTTATCTATTGGAAATCATTGCCTCTAAGATGGGGGTCAGTCACATGGAATTAGTGTCATTGGTATTGATGACCGCCTCACGCAGATTTTTCTCCGGTGATACAGGCTATAAGGCATTATCCAGTTTCTTACAAAACGTGATTGACCCTAGAAGCAAAAACCTCCGTGATAATCGTGATAACATCAAGAAAATCTTTGATCTGATGGCAGAAAATGTGCCCCAACTCCAAAATGAAGAAGAGGACAAGGCTGCTTTCGTGAAAGCTATAAATGCTGCTACAGACCTTTTGATGGAGAACTCACTCCTTCGCAATGAATTCCATTCCATGGGCATCGATTTTGAGACCATTCTGATGAGCGAACGGGAACAGGCCATCAGGCGGTGGATACATAGTACGCCATACTAAAAATTACTTGATAGTGATAAATGTATGAATAGGTCTGTGCATACAAAAGACAATTCTTTGTTGAAAATAGTTGTAATTGTAGCTATGACAATGAACTGTTTTTCAATAACAGGACAAGGGCTACAGCATGGACTTATAAAGACATTGGGTAGGCCCAACAAACCTGGAAAAGGAATAGCTGGGGTGCTCGTAAAAGTTGCTGAAGTACCCAATAACATGTTAACTGATGCTAAGGGTGATATCTCATTTCATCTGAATGGCAATCAGTTTATGCTATCAAGAATAAAGAAAAACGATTACCAGTTGATTGACAAATCGGTCATTGGAAGAAGATTTCCATACTCCTCCCATGTTCCTTTTGAGATTGTTCTGGTTTCTAATCAGGATTTGGCTACGGATAAACAAAGGATAGAAGACAAAGCTTTCGAACGGGCGGAGCGGAACTATAAGCAGCAGATAGCCACTCTTGAAGATCTGATCAAAAAAAAGGAAATAGACGAAGAAAAGGCCAATCAGGAACGACAGCGTATCGGTGAGAACTATCAACGATTTGTAGAGCTAATCGACCAAATGGCAGAAAGATATGCCACAACGAATTATGACGGCATCAGCAACATCAACAAAAAAATACTCCAGTGTATTGAGGAAGCAAATCTCGATCGTGCAGATTCTTTAATTAGGAGCAAGGGGGATTTTGACCAACGAGAAGCAGAAATTAAAGAACAAGAACAAATGACCGAAAGCGCAGAGAGATTTGTTCAGGAGTCAAAACAGTCCCTTGAAATCAAGAGAAATGATCTGGCACAAGACTTCTACAACAAACACACAATTTTTCTTACCAACTATCAAAACGACTCAGCAGCATATTATATTGAACGGCGTGCCTTATTAGACACGACAAATCTGGAATGGATTAAGCAGGCAGGTATGTTTATTGATGAATATATGGCTGACTACCGAAAGGCAATAGATTTATTCCAAAAAATGTATAATTACACCATCAAGACAAATGATGATAATAATGAGAACTTGGCTATTTGCAACATTCTCATTGGTAGTGTTTTGACAAAACAGTGTCACTACACCAAAGCCATGGAATACTTTTTACATGCTCAATCCATTCTTGAGCCTTCATCAAGCCATATAAATGATCTTATTGATTGCTATTTGAAACAAGCATCCATATTTGGAGAATGCGAGAATTATATTCAGGCTTTTTCTTTAATTAGCAAAGCCACACAACTAATTCAGACGTATTATGGAGAACAGAGCATTCAGTTTGCTAAAGTTCTTGAAGCTAAGGCTGTACTGCATATTGCTCTCAAACAAAACACAAGTGCATACGAATGTCTGAATTCTGCTCAAACTATTTATGACACTATTCACTGTGGTAACCAAACAGACAAAGCACAGCATCTTTGCAATCTTGGATACGTTTTAGTAAATAGCGAAGATTACAAGAAAGGACAAGATGTAATCCAAGAGGCCATTGACATCTTATCTCGTATTTATGGAGAAAGACATCCCAAAACATCTAATGCATATCATATTATGGCCCTGCTGTATGAGAAACAGAAAGACTACGAAAAAGCACGGAAGTATTATACTAAAGAGTTAGAAAATTCAAAGCATATTTTTGGCGACCTTCATGTTTTTACAGCATACAATTATATCAGCCTTGGAAGAATCTGCCACAAATTGTCTGACGATTTGAATGCAGTTCAATATGGCAATGAAGCCCTCAAGATCTTATTGAAACTTGAAGACATTCAAGACAATAAAATACTGAATCTTTATCAAAATATGGAAGTTTGGGTTAAGAAGTTAAAAACGGAAGAAATGACTCCTTCTGCAGTACAACTATGGACAGAATTTGGGAATTTAAAAGGCGCTTTACTGACAAGAGTTCCGCACACTTAATCAGATAACTATTATGATGAAAAGAAACAGAATCTTGATTATATCTGTTTGTTGTTTAATAGCAACATCGTCCATAGCCGAAAACGTGTCATTTGTTTTTTATGGAGCAAACATAAATGTTCGCATATTCAACAAACAAGAATTCAGAATTGCCGCCACTTCACCCATGAATATTAGTGACGCATGGAGGTTTTTAGCAGAGAATGCCAACGAGACTCTTCAAGATTGTCTATCCATCAAAAAAGAATTACGCTTAAATGATTGGGGGTATCTACGACTATTAGGGAAATTATCTTCTGCCTGTTTTGGTAAGACAAATGAGGCTGAAGTGATAAAAGGTTTTCTGTTTGCCAATTCTGGCTATCAAACATCTTTTGGTAATATAGAAGATAAAATTTATATGCTGTATTGTTCCAAAGATGTTGTATATAACCAGCCTTATTTTATTTCAGAAGGAGACACATACTATTGTGATGATAGTATTTCTGTCAAGACATTAAAAGTTGCTCATCCATATAAAGGAAAGGCATTGTCTTTTGACATCAAAGAACTGCCGAAACTTCCTCTTGCAGAAACTCCTAAGAGGCATCTTCAATCAAAAAAATATCCTGATATCAGAGTATCAGTAAGTGTGAATAAGAACTTGATGGATTTCTTTTCTGACTACCCTCCTACTATGAAGAACTATGATCTAATGACACGTTGGGCAATACTTGGAAATGCACCATTAGACGAGTATGTAAAAGCCCAAATATATCCGATGCTCAAAAATGAATTAAAAGGCTTAAGCAAACTAGAGTCTGTAGAACGATTGCTTAATTTTATGCAAACGGCATTTATTTATAACTATGATGAAAAAGTATGGGGACACGATAGGGCTTTCTTTTCAGAAGAAACGATGTATTATCAATATTCAGACATTGAAGACCGATCGATTCTCCTGTCTCGCTTAGTTCGTGATTTACTAGGATTAGAAGTCGTACTTTTATATTATTCTAATCCTGGTCATTTGCCTATAGGAATCCATTTTGACGAAGAAGTTGATGGTGAATATGTTATCTATAACGGTGATAAGTTTATGATTTGCGACCCCGTATATATTAATGCACAAGTAGGAAAAGTCATGTCTTTATATAAAAACGAAGAACCAGAAAAAATCATATTACTATATAGATGATGGAACAACAATTCAAATATTTCGCCTTTATTAGCTACAACTCCAAAGACACGGAGTGGGGCAAGAAGATACAGCGTAAGTTGGAGCATTACCGCATGCCGGCAACGCTCTGTAGTGAACATGGATGGGACCGGACACCCATCAAACCCGTGTTTTTTGCGCCAACAGACATCCAACCGGGAGGACTGACGGAGGAATTGCAAGAGCGACTGAGAGCATCACGGAACCTGATTGTTATTTGCTCTCCCAACTCTGCCAAGTCAGAATGGGTGGGCAAGGAAATCGAGTTCTTCCACCAGTTAGGACGCACAAAGCATATCCATTTCTTCATTGTGGATGGCGCGCCTCATAGTGGGAATCCTGACACAGAGTGCTTCAATCCCATCGTCGACACTCTTGGCTTGCCGGAGATTCTTGGAGCCAATATCCACGAAAAAATCTACCGCTGGCCATGGATGAACAAGGAACGGGCATACGTCCAGCTAATATCCAAGCTTCTCAATGTAGAGTTCGATGCCATTTGGCAGCGGCATAAGCGCCTGCTCATCCAGAAGATTATCACATGGGCTGTTGGCATCATCGCGGTTTTGTCTGCACTTTTCTATGTATGGCTGAACAATCAGCCAGTAGACGTGGAATTGCGTCTGAATGAGACTTCCTTCCATAACGAGGATCTGCCCCCACTGAAAGATGCCATCGTCACCATGACGCTGGACAACGAGACAAAAGCCGACACCATTCCCTCTTTTGACGGCGCAGCGACATTCACCAACATCCCCCATCGCTATATTAATAATAAGGTACACATAAAAATGACTTGTCAGAACTTCTTGCCAGTTGACACTGTTATCCTACTTACAAAACAAGTGTACATCGACATTCAACGTGATCCGAAAGTTTTCGGCAACGTGCGTTTCAAACTTTGGAACACAGACACTGAGAGGACTGCCGTTGGTCAAAGTCTTACCGTCGACGGCAATCAGGTACAGTCCGATTCGGAAGGCTATGTTGCTCTGCAAATTCCTTTAGCTGAACAAAAGACAGCCTATTCCGTATTATCCTCTTCTCTTTCTTTAATTGACAGCCTCATCGTGATGCCCTGTGGTTCTGATGACGCCATTCTATTCGAGTGATATAACGCAAAACATGGTTATCTACAACTAATACACTTACATATATGAAAAAAATATTTATTATTCTTTGCATAGTATCCCTATATATTACGGCTGACGCCCAGACGCAACAAGGATATGTAAAAACCAGAGGAAGGTTAAGTAATAATGGAGCTGTTATTAAAGGTAACAGATTGCCTGGGACAACAATTCTCGTAAAAGGACGCTCCGCTGTAACAAGTCAAAACAATGGCGTCTTTTCTTTCCCAGTTACATCACAACAGTACTATTTGCAAAATGTTATAAAGCAAGGTTATACACTATCAGATCCAGACATCCTCTCTCGGCAATATTCATTCACTAAAAATCCTTTAGTGATTGTTTTGGATTCTACGGGTCTGCACGACGATGATAGACTTGTGGCTGAAAAGAAAATCCGCCAAACCCTTCGACGGCAGCTTCAGGAAAAAGAGGATGAGATAGAAATGCTAAAGGAGCAGAACAAGCTAACTGAAGCCCAATATCGTGAGCAGATGCAAAAACTCTATTCTGATCAAAAGAGTAATGAGTTACTGATTAGCGAAATGGCAGAACGTTATGCCAAGATCGATTATGACCAAATAGATGAATTCAATCGTCAGATAGCTGAGTTCATTCTGAATGGAGAACTGACGAAAGCCGATTCTCTACTAAACACCAAAGGAGATATCAGCAAAAGATCAAAAGACTTGAAATCTTTGATTGAGCACAATGCACAGGAAGAAGCAGAAATAAAAGAACGCAGTAAGAAATTGGAAGAAAGAAAAGAACTTGTCCGAAATGAAATGACAGATCTTGCCCAAGACTGTTATAATAAATTTGAAATCTTCAAGATGCGACACATCAACGACTCTGCCGCTTATTATATATCCCTTCGCTCCAGTCTTGATCCAACAAACCTTGAATGGCCAGCTGATGAGGCACACTTTGCATCTGACTATTTGGCTGATTATGCTAAAGCATTATCCATCTTTGAATCTCTCCTAAAGAACATCATCCAAAAGGAAGGCGAAAAGAGTATAGAGGCCATAACACAATATAGTAATATAGGTATTGCCTTTTGGCATCTGGGAAAATATGAAGAGGCCGAAAACAATCATCTAAAAGCTATTGAGCTGTCAAGAGGACTATTGGGGGACAACCATCCATTAATGGCAAGTTGCCTGAATAACCTAAGTGTTATCTATATGGATCTTAATAAATTTGATGAATCGCAAAGGTGTCTTGAGCAATCATTGGCGATTACTCCAAATAGTTTGGCCGATAGCGTAAGATGTTACTTAAACCTGGGAGCAAACTATATTTATGCAGGGCAATTGCCGATTGCTATGAGTTACCATGAGAAGGCACTGGAACTGATACAGAGTGAAGAAAAGATAAATCCATCATGGGAAGCAACTTGTTATAATGGGATGGCAACTATTTTAAGTAATGAGGACCATTTCTCAGAAGCCCTTTCCTACTATGAAAAGGCATTAGAATTGAATCTTAATAAGTTTGGCAAAGAGCATCCTGATGTGGCAGTCAACTATGCGAATATTGGACATACCTATATCACACTAGGCAAATATCCCGAAGCTTTAGACTTTTTATTGAAGTCACTTGACATTGACACTTTAGTGTATGGGAAATGGCATCCGACAACAGCGATCACATATTCAAACATCGGTCATTCTTATAATAAGTTGGGGGATTATGAGAAAGCACAAGAATATTATCAAAATGCCTTAGACATTGACATGCAATTCTATGGTGAAAACCATCAAAGAGTTGCACACGACTTGGCACATTGTGCACGTAAATATATAATAACGAAGGAATATCCCAAAGCATTAGATTTACTATTTAAGTCTCTGAATATAACTAAGGAATTGCTTGGAGACAACCATCCCGATGTTTCTGATTTATATAACAACATTGGTGACGTATATACTGAAATGGGCGATTACCCCAAAGCAATAGAATATTTGGAAAAAGCCTTAAAATTGGATATGGCAACCTATGGAGACAAGCATACAAGATTAGCGACCGTCTACAATAATCTCGGTAACGTTTATAATAAGATGGAGGATTACGACAAATCTGCGATGTATATTGAAAAGACATTACCTATTCTCATTGGTGCATACGGAGAAGAACATCCCAATGTTGCTATCACATATTATAATGCCAGTGTCCTTTATAAGAAGCAAGGCAATTACCCGAAATCATTGGAACTCGCAGAGAAAGCATATCAGATATTGTCAAAACTACTGCCAGAAGGCCATCCAACATTAAAGACTGTTCAAAATGGCATTGATGAAGTGAAAAGTAAAATGTAAAAATACGCATAAAGGGTTTTCAAAAGTATGAGACGAACATTATTTATTCACTTCCTGTTTTTGATACCTTTGGCTATTTTGGCACAAGGAACAATTCTACAAAACGGTGTGACATACCGCTATAACGGCAAGAAGCCACGAACGCTACTGGGAAAAGTATATATCAAAGTAGCAACGGCTCCGAATGGTGTAATCAGCGATAGCACCAACGGAACATTCACTTTGACTTTCTCCGGGATGCCCATGGGTTCTCGCATAGGAAATGTTCAGGTTCAAAAACGCGGCATGATGATTTTCAATCAGCAGGCTGTCGACGAATGGAGCATCAGGAAAGAACCCCTTCGTCTGATTCTCTGCGATGCCGATGAATTTGAGAAGCAGAAGCAGAACCTGATAGCCATCGGTCAGCGCGAAGCCAAGAAGCGCTACGACAAGAAGATTGCTGAGATTGAAGCCAAATACCAAGCAGAAAGCGCTGAATGGTATCAGAAACTCAGCGAAGCAGACGAAGAACTTCAAAATACCCGAAAGCACCTCAGCGAGTATGCTGATGCCTTGGCGCGCATAGACCAAAGCGAACTGGATGCCCAAATGCAAGAAGTCATAGATCTTTATGAACAGGGGGAAGTACAGAAGGCCATGCAGAAGCTGGAGAATATGCACCTTGCAGAGAAATTTAATCAAGCCTTAGAACGAAAACATATTCATAAACAAGGATTAGAAGCCGCCACGCAGGATTCGACATTGCTCATTGAGAAAATCCGTTCGTCCATCACTCTATATCAGAATAGTGGTGAATACGGCAAGGCTGCTGAATATCTAAAACTATTAGCAGACAAGCTAAACACACCTGAGGACATCTTTGATTATGCCCATTTCTGCGCCAAACAAAACATCTTTACAGATGCCATTAGCTACTACCAAAAAGCCTTGTCTCTTTATAGAGAAAAATCCATTAATTCCCCAAACTACAGGCCAGATATGGCCGCGACGCTGAACAATCTGGCCAACCTATACTCAAATACCCAGCGTTTTGAAGAGAGCGAGGCAATGTACAGGAAGGCCCTGGAAATACGCCGTCGCCTGGCAGCGGCCAACCCACAGGCATACGAGCCTGATGTGGCCAGCACGTTGAACAATCTGGCCAACCTATACAAGAACACCCTGCGTTTTGAAGAGAGCGAGGCAATGTACAGGGAGGCCCTGGAAATACACCGTCGCCTGGCAGCGGCCAACCCACAGGCATACGAACCTTATGTGGCCGCGACACTGAACAATCTGGCAACCCTGTACTCAGACACACAGCGTCTTGATGAGAGCGAGACGATGTACAAGGAGGCTCTGGAAATACGTCGCCGCCTTGCCGTGTCCAATCCACAGGCCTACGAGCCAGATATGGCTACAACGCTGAACAATTTGGCAATCCTATACATGAAAACTCAGCATCTTGGCGAAAGCGAGGCGATGTACAAGGAGGCCCTGGTAATACGTCGCCGCCTTGCCGCGTCCAATCCACAGGCCTACGAGCCAGATGTGGCTCAGACGCTGAACAATTTGGCACTTTTGTACTACAACACTCAGCGTTTTGAAGAGAGCGAGGCGATGTACAGGGAGGCTCTGGAAATACGTCGCCGCCTGGCAGCGGCCAACCCACAGGCCTACGAGCCTGATGTGGCTATGACGCTGAACAATTTGGCACTTTTGTGCTCCAACATTTGGTACTCCAACACTCAGCGTCTTGAGGAGAGCGAGGCAATGTATAAGGAGGCCCTGGAAATACGTCGCCGCCTTGCCGCGGCCAATCCACAGACCTACGAGCCTGATGTGGCTATGACGCTGAACAACCTAGCAATCCTGTACTCCAACACTCAGCGTCTTGAAGAGAGCGAGGCGATGTACAGGAAGGCCCTAGAAACCTATCTCCACCTTGCAGCGGCCAATCCTCAGGCCTACGAGCGTAATGTGGCTGCGACGCTGAACGGTCTGACAATCCTGTACAATAACACCCGATGTCTTGAAGAGAGAGAGGCGATGTACAAGGAGGCACTAGAAATACGTCGCCGTCTGGCAGCCTCCAATCCACAGGTATACGAACCTGATGTAGCCCGGACGCTGCACAATCTGGCATTACTATATTCAAAAGCCCAACGTTTCACAGAGGGCGAGGCGATGTACAAGGAGGCTCTGGAAATACTCCGTCGCCTTGCAGCAGCCAATCCACAGGCCTACGAGCCTGATTTGGCTCAGACGCTGAACGATTTGGCACTTTTGTACTACAACACTCAGCGTTTTGAAGAGAGCGAGGCAATGTATAAGGAGGCCCTGGAAATACGTCGCCGCCTTGCCGCGTCCAATCCACAGGCATACGAGTTTGATGTGGCTCAGACTCAATATAATATGGGCTCATTAAAAGTTTCTATGGAGCAGTATAGTGAAGCAATCGCTCCATTTGAAGAAGCATTAGATATATACAGGAGATTATCAAAAACGAATCCAGCACAACAACAATGGTATGAAAGTTCTCTTTATTCTTTAAGCCTGCTCTATCACATAGAGGAGAACTACTTGGCTGCATATAATATAAATCATGAATGGTTGCCAATCATGAAGAAACTTTACGAGACTGATATGGATACACAACGTAACAATTATGCAGGAAATTTGGGAAGCCAATCATTTTATGCTATTTTTGCTAAACAATATACAGAAGCCGAGCTATATGCCCGTGATGGACTTGCAATTGATTCCACGAAGCATTTTATATACTCAAACCTTGCTGCTTCCTTGTTATTCCAAGGCAAATATGCTGAAGCAGAGACCATCTATCGTCAATTCAAGGATGAGCTAAAAGACAGTTTCCTCGATGATTTCAAGCAGTTCGCCGAGGCTGGTGTCATCCCCGAGGAGCGGAAGGAGGACGTGGAGCGGATCAAGCAAATGCTCAATGAGCCCTAAAAGGAGAGCCAACCTCTGTCTTGCTAAACAATTCATTCAAGACTCGCTGCATATAGTAAGTCACACCATCGAACTGAGGTTGTGGTAACGACAAGCCCTTTGAAAAGAAAAATACAATCTATCTGCATTTTTTTCTCTTTTTATTTTCTTGGTTGCAAAATTTTTATTAATTTTGCAACCAAGTAACAGCTTAAAACGAATCAGACTGCAAATGGAACTCATTATTTACATATTCTATGGGTTATTGACCATTTTACCTATCATCTTGTATGCATTGCTATCCCATAATGAGCAAGAAGGTAAAAGTTCCTGGGGAGAACTCCTTGGAACCATAATTGGTTTCCTGACAATCATTGCATTATTCTATTATATTTTAGAGAATCCTTCAAATGAGCCATCACAAATTGGGATCTTGAAAGAAGCAAAACAAATTGATCCCTCACATTCAGGTTTTATTAATGATTGGGACTTTATAGGATTATCTAATGGTGTATCATGGCTTATAAGGAGAATATACATTGGACTTACGGCATTCCTACCTGCAATTGCCTATATGCTGTATATTACAGCTTTTGACAGCAAGAAGCCAGAGCCTAAGCGTTTACTACTATTAACGGCCTTCATTGGCTGCATAGCGGCATTTACCGTTACAGCAACAGGGTTACCCATATACCATGGAGGGTTCTACAGTGATATAAATTATGGTATAGTTGATAGTTTGAAGATTGGTTTTTTGAAAATTGCCATTCCTTCCGAGGCTATTAAATGGCTGTTTCTTCTAATATTTTTATCTATTAATAAATACTACGATGAATATATGGACGGCATTGTCTATTCTGTTTGCCTGGCTCTCGGATTTGCCTGCGTCTTAGGTATCGGATATATGTTTGATTTTGTCAAATTCTCATTTCTCAGGTTCGCATTCAAAGGTCTCGTAACTGCTCTGATATTAATACCGACTCACATGATGGCAGGTGCAGTTATGGGGTATTTCTTTGCTTTGGGCAAAAAAGGAAATAGAATACTTTATTATGCTATTGCATTAGGTGCAGCTATTCTTATTGATGGCGGAATTTGTACGATGTTGGCACTAATGGGTGATTATAGATGGTATTATATATTTATCGGTATTGTGCTATTATTGCTATCTATGGGGTTTTATCGCCAAGTCAGACATCTCATGATACTTGACAATATTCGATTCTTAAACTAATAAACATATACGAAATGGAAATTATGAATACTATTATTTTAGCCTGTTCGTGCGACTCGTTAGTCGACAAGGTGTGTGCAAAATTATGTGCATGTTGTCCCAAGATTATTGAACCATGTACAAACAATGCAGATATAGCCATCACAGCGATTATCTGCAAATCGTTTGTGTTAATTGCATTGATTGGTATGATTGGATTCCTTGTATGGAAACTTATAGAGCTTTACATGAATAATAATGCAGACGAGAAGGGAAAGAAGAAGGATTATACTGAAAACGGATGTAAGTTAAAGTCAAATTTGTTAGACAAATATCTTGATTTTCTCTTAGAACAGACAAAAGATGCGAAAAAGGATCAACAAATAAATATCATTCAAGATATAAAAGAAAAGATATGTCCTGATAATAGTCAATCAGCTGAGGTCATTCGATATAAGAATCATTATAGGCAAGTTCTTGAATACTTGATTGAATTATCTCAAAAAGGAAAGTTGGAAGAAATCTCAAAAGAAAAAATGGAAGAATTTTTCAAACAAGAAAAGAGCACAGACAATGAAGGCCAAAATACATAGAGCACTATGGCTGCGATTTGACAGGACGCTATCGCATAACTTGTTACGTCAAGTCTTCATCTTGATGGGGGTCTTGGTGTTTGCTTTTTTTATATCGTATATCTCGCTATTATGTTTCGGCGGCAACTGGCAAGAATATTGTGAGAGTAAAAACATAAGCAAATGGGTTTTCCCTCTTTATCTGCTAATTGACGGGAATACTTTTAGCAACTTTTATGGCGACAACGATGTCAATCGTAGTGCTGTTTTCATAGCATGTCTTATATATTTAGCCGGCGTTATCATTTTTACAGGCATGATCATCTCTGTCATGACCAATATGATAGGACGGCGTGTGGAAGACCATCGGAAAGGCCGCATCCATTATCTCAATTCCGGCCATTACATCATTATGGGCTATGACGACATGATCCCCTCGTTTATTTCACATATTTTTGAGAAAGACAAAGATGCTTACACTCTTATCCTGAGTTCGGCTGATGCAGAGAAAATCAAAGAGAGACTGAACAAGTCGTTCACAAAGAAACAATTGGAAAAAGTCATCATCAATTACGGCCACCGCACATCGCAAGAGTCATATAAAGACATCCATTTAGAATCAGCCGAACAAGTCTATATCATCGGATACCGCTCAAAACCAGAACACGATGCCATCAATGTAGAGTGCGTAGACAGCATTTACCATTATTTAAAAGACAGAAATGACAAACAGCGTCCTAAGCGTATCACATGTGTATTTAAGGACCTGGATACTTACGCAGCATTCAAGACTTCTGATATATTTAATAAGATCAGTGGTCTTGGTATAGAATTTGTTCCATATAACTTCTTTGACGGGTGGGCCAAACAGGTCTTTGTAAAACGAGAATATAGAGATTTTGAGAATCCCGAGCATAAGCATAAATACCCTGCTGTCTATGGCGAAGGAATCAAGCCTGATGATGAGAAGTTCGTTCATCTTGTCTTTGTTGGCACCACCAATTTTGCGGTTGCATTTGCTATGGAGGCGGCCCACGTGTTGCACTTTCCGAACTTCTGCCATAACAAAGACCTAAAAACTAAAATCACATTCATTGATCTAAATGCGGATAAGGAGAAAGATGAATTCATTATTCGCAATAGACATTTCTTTGAAGTGCAATCATATACATATTATAATTTATCAAAGAAAAAAGAGGAAGAACTTCAAGGTCAAAGAAATGAACAACTCCGTTTCCATGGCAACGACTCCAATTTCCTTGATGTTGAGTTTGAATTTATCAAAGGCGATGTTTTCTCGAAGAAAATACAAGACAAAATTAGTGAATGGGCAAAAGAACATAACGAGAAACAATACCTCTCCATTTTCCTTGCTATGGCTGACCAAAGACAAAACTTTGTTCTGGGCATGAATATGCCTGATGAGGTTTATGACAACGAAATACCTGTCTTTATTCATCAGGATAGGTCAGATAACTTTGTTACTAATCTCAGAAATGCCGACAAGAAGAAAGAGGATGAAAAATTGACATACGCTATTGTCAAAAACGGAAAGTTGAAGAAGGAGAAGCGTAATGGCCGTTATGCAAATATCTATCCTTTTGGCATGAACGAGACAGCTTATAGTGCCGATGAACATTCGTTGAAGCGTGCCAAACTCATCAATTATCTCTATGACACTGCCAATTATAATACCTATAAATTCCAAGGTATCCTCGCCTTAGATTCCATGTCAGAAGAGCAGATATGGAGTGAAGCCGATGAAGCATGGAGAAAATTAAGCGTCGCCCTTAAGTGGTCGAACCTGTATAGTGCATACGCCATACGCTCAAAGCTTGCAACACTTCGTGCCATGCGTGGTTTGAAATTGGAAGATACCAGTAAAGACTACAATACACTTTCCGAAAAGGAAGTTGAAGAACTGGCACAAGTCGAGCATAACCGTTGGAATGTAGAAAAGCTCCTGATGGGTTATCGTAAAGCCCAAGAATACGAAGATTTATACAAGCACAAAGAATATTCAGAAAGTCTCAAAGCAAACAAGAAGCTGTTTATTCATCACGATATACGTCCTTTCGAACAACTGGATATAATCAGTGAACTTGACAAGGAATTCTCCCGTTACATCCCATGGATCATGAGAATGACAGAACCAAATACATTATAACAATATATGGAATATCATCATAGCATTTGGGCACCAATCATAATCGCGTTATTATTTGTCATATACATTTATTTTCGCGATGAATTTAAACGAGAGCCGATAATAGCTGTTCTTGTAACATACTTCCTTGGTATATGCGGAGGACTCGTGCTCCTATTTTTCTATCACTGGTTGAATATTCCAACAATCAACGATATCCCCTCCGATTATGGATGGGAATTGATTTGGAAATTCTTTGGAGGAGCTTGCCTCGATCAGTTGTTTATGCTCATCAGCCTTTACCTGCTTCTGCGTCACAACATTTTCGCAGACGAACATACGGACAGAATGGTCTATGCAGTGTGCATCGCTATGGGTATCATCACAACAAGGGATGTGGCCTTCTGTCTGACAAGTAGTTCCCTTCCCATGTTTACATTTGGTGTTCTGAGAGGTATCGCCTTGATACCCATATTCTTTGCATGTGGCATTATGCTCGGCTATTATTGCTCTTCATTGAAAATCAAGAAGATACCATTCTTCTCTATCAAGTTACCCTTGTTAATTTTCATACCGATATTCTTTCAGTTTTTCTTAAGCTACATCTTCATCATTTTTGACTTTTATTTCGGAATTATCGGCTGTTATATTTTACTCTTTTTCTCAATTGCGTTAGGTTTAACAATATATATAATATGTAGCCATGCTATTGAAAGCAGCCAAGTAAGAGATGTTGAAGAGAAAAAAGTCAAATCGATGTATGACACATCCAGATATATTGGGAAGAAGAAATGACTGACGAGGAAATCATACAAGGACTGATTGCGCGGGACAATCGGGTGACGGAGGAGTTTTTCTTCGTCAAATGCCGGCCATTGTTCATCCATATCATGAAGCTGGTCTTTGACTATGAGGTGGAGTATGACGAGATGGTGAACGAACTGTATTTATACCTGATGGCGAACGATGCAGAGAAATTGCGGAACTTCGAATACCGCAGTTCCGTGTACCTCTGGTTGAAGGTCCTTGCCATCCGCTATTTCATCAAGAAACGTGATCGGATGATAGAAGACAGCAGCCAGGAGACTCTTTATGATGGGCACAACCAGACGGCCACCTCAGAATCAGGTTCGTCAGCATTGGGCGATCTGGAGCGGCTCTTCGAGGCCATGCCTACGAAACGATATGTATATGTCATCCGGCGGCTCATTCTCGAGGACTGGGAGCCAGAGCAATTGGCAGCAGAAATGAGTATTACGACAGCAAACCTATACAACATCAAACGGCGTGCTATAGCCCAGTTGACTCGCACGGCCCTCAACGACATTAAAGAATATGGCAAATAAAGACTATATATCCGACGAACTGCTGGCAGCCTATCTCGAAGGCAATACCAGTGAGGAGGAAACCAGACGGATTCTTCAGGCGTTGAAGACTGACGAATCATTGCAAGAGACACTTGACATCGCCCTGCGTGTGGACGAAGGCGAAGGGGCGCATATCACTCTTCACCCTTCTGTCCCAGAAGAACTGCCCATGCTTCAAAAGGCAGCTTTAAGTGATGAAAACATCTGTGCCGTCTTGTGTGAAATCTATATCCTGCATCGGCGGAAACTGCCCTACGACGAGGAGTGGCTTCTGAACACGGCACGACGCAGAGACTGGCTGAAACCTGAGGGCACACCACTCTATTGTCTGGGCAACCTTCTGGCATATTCTGGCTTGTTCGTCACTCGGAAATACGACACGACGATTAATGACATCCAACAGGCCCTTAGGAAAGACAATGATGTCGTCGTGGGTGTCGATCGTGAAAAGCTCTATGCAGAGGCTGTTGATCTGGAGGATCTGACGAACCATTCAGTCGTGGTAACGCATATAGATCACGAACAGATTACGATCTTCGATCCGTACGAAGCGCCATACATTTCAAACATTCCCCTTTCGAATTTCCTCGATGCTTGGAAAGAGTCACATTATTATATGATTCAGGTGCTTCAGTCTATAGACGAATATGTCCCCCACCCCGTCAATGTGGATAACATCCCTCTCGACGGAGACCTTGAAGAACTGCAGGAAGCCATAGCCGAGAATGCCCACGATGTCTGGGCAGAGGCCAGGATCAAGGAAGGATGGACATACGGCAAGGAAAGGGATGATGATCATCTCAAGCATCCTGATCTTATCCCCTATACCGTACTGCCAGACAGCGAGAAAGAATACGACCGCATCATGGCCTTCAACACCATCAAACTGGTGAAGAAGCTTGGGTTTGACATTGTGAAACGAAACGATAAAACCAAAACAACATGAACATATTGATAGTCCTTGCTGCGGCTCTGTTGCCCGCTATCCTGCTCTGGATCTACATCTGGAAGCAAGACCCACAGCCAGAGCCAACGAACTGGTTAGTGAAGGCCGTCTTGTACGGCGTGATCATCTTTATCCCCCTTGCCATATTGGAAACGGCGATCAAGCAAGTTCTTCTCGGAGGTGAGCCAACCACCGTATTTGGGACAACCGTTATGGCCTTCTTCGTGGCCGCCATACCAGAAGAGAGTTTTAAACTGTTAGCCCTCTGGCTGGTGCTGCGAAGGAATCCCTATTTCGACGAGCACTTCGACGGCATTGTCTATGCCGTTTGTGTCGGCCTCGGCTTTGCTGCAGTGGAAAATGTGCTTTATCTCATAGGGAGTCAGGAAAATTGGTTTTCTGTCGCCATCACCCGTTCTCTTATGGCTGTTCCCGGTCATTATGCCTTTGGAGTATTGATGGGCTATTATTATTCTGTCTATCACTTTGTAGACCATTCGCCACGAACTGCGGCCTGTGTTCTGTTGGTACCCGTCCTCGCCCACGGTGTGTACGACACTTTAGCCCTCAGTGGCCTTGTTGATGCTTCCATCGGCAGTATTGCCTTCTTCATTCTCATTTACTTCTGCATCAAGATGCACAAATTCGCCAAGAAAAAGATGCTGGCACAGATTGAGAAAGACAGAAATAATTATAACGCATAAATTCTCTAAATGATAGAAAAGGCGATCATTGCGGCTCTTTAATTGTGTAGTAATTAAAATTGGGAGCTTATGGAGAATAAAAAAGTATGTTTCCCGTGTTATGGCGGGTGTGAGTTTGGGAGCCTGCAAGAGGCTGTTGACTATATTCTGCAGATGCGTGGCGGATTGTATGTGTATATTGAAGAGATTGTTTTCTATAACATCAGATTCCGCGACTGCCTGAGGGGAAAGGGAGTGGATGGCGTGATCGAGATGCTCATCGAAGAAGCTCCAATCATCGCCCTCGACTTCAAAGGCATCAGCCATCTGAAAAAGGTTTGGCATGAAAGGATGAAAGAGCATATAGCTGATTATGACATCCAGTGTATGCCGAAGAATAGCCGGATCTGTATTGAAGGCTGTTGGTTCGATGGTCTTGAAGACATTGAAGCTCAGGCGGAGATGGATGGTAATCCTCGTCACTCCTTCTTAAGATGGATTGCCCGTAAGGAATACAAGCACAACCCGATGGGACTGCATATCGGAAACATTTGGGAGGGTTATCCTGTGTTTGACTCTTACGATTCGTCGGACGATCGAAGTTATAATAACTACATGATCTCCCACCAACCCTTTACGGAGGATCTGATGGAACAGTACTGCAAGCAAATAAAAGTCCATTCAGATGCCTGTATGGTTCATGAGGACATTCCTCCCTCGCTATTACCAATCTTATATTATAATGGTGACAGCGACTGGGTGCTTTTGGCAAGTAAGAAGTAGGAAGAATACTCCTACTTCTTGCATTTTTAATGCAGAAAACAAAAAAAATCGTTGACATCTTGATTTTTTCTACAATAACAGACAGCGGTTTGGATTATTTTTCGTAACTTTGTAGCCAAAGACCTAAAAAATGACTCATGGAGCAATTCATACCACAAGAAGAAACCAGACGAATCATCATCAGTGACATGGTGAAGAAACGGAACTCTATTGTTCCTGTCATTGGTGAGGATACCATCGTGTATAAAGGTAGGGATTCGGGCAAGGAGATCCCCTTTCAGGAGTTTATCCTCCATGAGTTCCAGAAGAAGTATCCTCGTGTAACAGTGGATGATGTTGCGCTCACATCCATGAAAGAGCGGGGCTATTATGGTCTTTCCCTTCTGTCTCAGTATTATAATGAACAGGGGCGCTTTTTGGATGATTTTATGGACTTTGTCAGCAAGAACGCTTCGTATATCAAATTAAAGGACGAGGTGCTCGACTTTCTTGTGACGTTCAATTTTCCCATCATCATCACTACTGTTTGCTTCGATATCATTGAGCAACAGTTGAAGGGTCGGATAGATTATAAGAAGATATGGTACAAGCCCAATGCAAAGAACGATTCACTACCTCCTTACTGTATCTACCACATTTTCGGCCAGGCGAAAGACGGCTCTAAATGGGTGTATGACGAGGACAGCCTTCTGACTTTTTTGCTCTCCCATAATGACAAGGATCATGGAGCCACGGGATTGACAGATTTCCTGAAAGAGAACGAGAAGAAGTTGTTCGTTCTTGGCTGCAATCTTCCCAACTGGCTTTTCCGTTTCCTGTGGCAACCTACACAGACGGGGCGCAACAGCAATCTGAAGACGACCCAAGGCTATTGGATTAACAAGGAGAAGCCAGAGGACAGTTTTGAGAACTTCCTGAAAAAGAAAAACTTTTCTGCCGACGAGCAGGTAAAGGAGATTCTGGTGGATGCCACCAAACTTTTGCAAGAAGAATTGGAGCGCGAAGCAAAAGAGCGTAGCAGCATGATAGACGCAGAGGAGCATTTCGATGTGTTCATTTCATACGCCAGTGAAGACCGGCAGATTGCCACTGCCATATTCGAGGCCTTGAAGAACATGAATGTCAAGGCTTGGTACGACGACAGAGGGAAGGGTGAGATCACTCCTGGGCAAAAGTATTGGGAAAGAATAGATAATGGCATCAGGCACTCTGCCCACTTCATGCCCATTATTACAGGCAATTGGATGCAGAAGTTGACCAATACGTCAAGTCTGAAGGACGAAACCTTAAAGGCTCGCGACTGGTTGGCTGAATGTTGCAAGCCAGACAGTACTGTTCTACTGAAAGACTATTCCGTTCCTGTCATTATCAAGGGTTCCTCATATAATGGAGTCGCTATCACAGAGGGATATGTTGAGCAGGTGGCCAGTTTTGGCGTTCTGCCTTATACCCTTTTTAATGGAATTGATATGATTTCTTTTGACGAGAAAGACTACAGTGTTTTTGAAAAGATAAAGTGGTAAAGCTATGGCAGAGAACACATTTTTAGGACTACAACCCTATACCGAGGCAGATGCTTACCGCTTCAAAGGCCGCACGGAGGAATCGCAGGAGCTTTTCCGTTTGATAGTACGCAACGACTATACGGTATGTTATGCCGAGTCGGGCGAAGGAAAGACATCCCTGCTGAACGCAGGTGTGTTCCCCTTGCTCAGGCAAAACATGTTTTTCCCCATAGCCATTACGTTTACAAGTGATGACTATGAGCACACACCAGACAGTTTTGATACCATCATAGACCGATGCATCAGGGATAGCATCGCTGACTATAACGAAAAGAACAAAGGCATCAACATCGAGTACAAACTTTGTTCCACTGATTTTCAAGATACAGATTGCCAGTCAACATTACAACAAGAACTGAGCAAATACTCATGGTGGAAACTGAGGAACTACAAGCCGCAGGCAATGGGTTTGACATTTACTCCTGTATTTGTGTTCGACCAGTTTGAAGAAGTGTTTACCATGTCAGGCTCCATCGTTTGGACAAAGATCTTTTTCGATTGGTTAGAAGAAATGTCATCTGACAGCTGCCCCAATAAAATTGTTAACAAAGTCAGAGAAATCATTGGCAACGATGCAGCTTTCCCTGCTATCAAGGAGGAAAAAAACTTCAAAGCCGTATTCTCTCTCCGTAAAGAGTTCATTGGCGAACTGGACTATTGGGGCATGCAAACACATTTCATTCCTGCCTTGAAAGACAACCGCTATTGCTTGAAGGCTCTGACGTATGAAGGTGCCAAGAAGGTGATGACCCAACAAAAACGCTTCGATGAAGACAAAGTTGAGCAGGTCTTGATACATTTTGTCGGTCAGTATTCACGTGAGCCAGAAAGGACTATTGCAGAGAACCTTCCGGTTATACCTGCATTGTTGCTTTCGGTGGTTTGTGATTCATGGGAGAAGGATTTTTATTCTTTTGCTGGCATGAATGAAAGTAATATAAGCAATTCCCTCGAAATGATTTTATGCCAGTTCTATAATAAAACGATATCTGCTGCTGTTAGTAAGTGTGCAGAGCAAAATGCTAACATTTCTACAGCAAGTATCCAAAAAGAAATAGAAACAGCCATGTCTGCGTTGGTAGACGCAAACGGCAAACGCATCAGAACAAAAACTACTTCTTCTGCCCTTACCAAAATTGGGTTTGATAAGAAATACAAGAAAGAGTTAAGTGATGCTCATATCATAAGGATTATTAAGATTGATGGAGAAGATTATGTGGAAGTTGTACATGATTCCCTTTGTGCTGTAATTGTAAAAAAAGAAATCGATAAATTAACAGAAGGAAATGTTTTCATTTCCTATACGCGAGGGGATGAAAAGTGGGCGAAGTGGCTTCAAACCAAATTGGAACATTTCAAATTGCCAACTTCCTTACAAAAAGATAATCCTGATTTGCCTCGGACAATACGAGTGCTAAATTTCCCCATAGAAGATCTCGAACCTGGAAATTTGGTAGAACAAATTTCTGAAACGATTAAACGTTCTAAATATCTTATTGTATTATGCTCACCACGGTCTGCCCAATCTGCATGGGTGAATAAAGAAGTTGAGACGTTTATTTCATTGGGGAGAACAGAACAGATTCTACCATTCATAATAGACGGTGAGCCTTATGCAGACAATCCATCATTTGAGTGTTTCCCTGAAACTTTACGACAATTGCCTGAAGGTAAAGAAATACTTAGTGTCAATGTCAACGAGTTAGGGAGAGATGCTGCTGTCATCCGATTGATAGCGATAATGCTTAATGTGAGATTTGACGCTCTGTGGCAACGGCACGAAAGGCAGCGTAAAAAGAAGATTCTTGTCAGAACTATTCTTGTTATGGCATTGATTATTTTTGCCTCATCACTGGGCATGTGGATGATTAACCAGCCTTTCAACATAGATGTACGCTTGGTAGATACTTCCATAAAAAACGAAGCCCTTTCACCATATAGTAGTGGAGTAATATCGTTAAAGATTGGTGATGAAATGGTAAAGGATACTTTGAATGGGATAGATGGGAGAAGTATTATTACTAGTATTCCCAAACGATATTATAATAAGGATGTACATGTAAAATTTGAGTCTGTATATTATTATCCTGTAGATACAGTTCTTTCTTTGACAGAGAATCTCCAGCTTAATATTGTTCGTAACCCAGATATTTTTGGAAAGATACATTTTCGTCTTTGGAATATCAGTAAAGAAATGCCAGCCGCAAATTGTAAGATTACCATTACGAATAGAAGCCAAGACCCAAATACAAATAACACTTCTTTCTCTATTGAAGCGACATCTGATGAGGATGGTTTTGTTAACGTCATGATTCCATTAGAAAAGCAGTCAACAGCGTATTCTATTATTGCGGATCTCCCATTGTCTACAACAACAATTCATATGCCATGTGGTCCTGATGATGTGGTGCTAATTGAGTAATTTATTATCCACTATTGTTTGAAAATATGAATCGAATGAAGATTATATGTGCTATATTATTCACATTGGTGGTCGCTCTTGCTGCATCAGCTCAAACACAGCAAGGTTTTGTGAAAACCATCGGTCGCCCTGAAAGTCCAGGTGTGCCATTGGAGAATGTGACAATTCAGATGGTGGGAATGGTGAATGCGACTACGAGTTCTGTAAAAGGAGAGTTTTTCCTGTCTGCCTACAACAAGAAAGATGGGGATGCTATCAAACTGTTGAGAGTGCAGAAGAATGGATATGAGCTGAAGGATAAAGACATGATTGGAAGGTCATTGGTCTTTTCCTCTCATGTTCCCATCTATATTACGATGGTGGATAGTCAGCAGTTAGAAGCAGACAAGAAACGCATAGAAGACAATGCAAGACGTGTGGCGGAAAAGAACTACCAAAAGAAACGGAAAGAGATTGAAAAGCAAAACAGGAAGCATAAACTGACAGCAGAAAAGTATCGTCAGGAATTGGAAGATTTGCAAGAGAGATACGAGAAGTATCTATCCCTTATTGGAGATATGGCTGACCGTTATGCTCGTACAGACTATGATCAACTGGATTCTATAGATATTGAAATCAACATCTGTATAGAGAATGGTGAGTTGGAGAAAGCAGACTCACTAATACACACCGTGTTTGACCCAGAAACAGTTTTGGAACGGAATCGCGCAGCCAAGAAGGAAATCGGAGACAGAATCAAGTTTGCTCAGGCAGTAATAGACAAGGCAAATGCCGATAAGGAGGCAATTCTTAGGGATATCGAGTATGCCAAGCAGATAGCCATTCTTTCGGAAAGTCTTGCAAGGGAATATTTAGCTCAAGGAGAAAAAGAAAAGGCTCTACAGAATCTTCAGAAATCTTTAGTTATAAAGAAAATTGTTTATGATGAAAATGATAGTGAAGTAATACGACTAATCAAACAAATAGAAGGGATAAAGCGATGAGAAAAAATAAGTACTTGATATTGATGTCGATAGTGATGACCTGTGCGACACTGAATGCACAGACACAGGAGGGCTATGTGAAGACTCTTGGACGTCCTAATCAAAAAGGAGTGCCCCTTGGCGGAGTTTCCGTTAGAATTAAAGGGGAACATAATTCTGTATTAAGCAAGAATGACGGAACATTCTCAATAGTTCTGACTGGCAAAAAGAATGGCGATGCTTATATACTGCAAGAAGTACAGAAGAACGGGTATGAACTAAACGATCAAAATGTCGTTGGGCGCCAGTTTGCTGTCTCAGACAAAGTGAGGAATACTATCGTTATGGTTTCTTCTGCACAGTTGCAGCAAGATAAGCAACGTATAGAAAACAATGCGTATCAGGTTGCGGAGAAAAACTACAAGGTGAAGCTGGAACTATTGGAAAAACATAAGTCGGAAAATTCTATTACAGAAGAGCAATATCGCAAAGAATTGCTTGATTTGCAAGATAAGTTTGAGAAATATCAGTTGCTGATAGATGGCCTCGCAGAGCACTATGCTCATGTTGACTATGATGAGTTGAACGACAAGGAGCGTGAAATAAACATCTGTATTGAGAATGGGGATTTGGAACGGGCAGACTTTCTCATCAAGACAATGTTTGACCCCATTGATGTGTTGAAGCGAAACAAGGAAGCACTTGCTCAACTAAACCAACAGATCTCAGAAGCCAATACTATTATAGATAAGGCCAATGAGGATATGGCAGCTGTGCTGAAGCAGCAAGAGAAGGATGCCAACTATTTGTATCAGTTATATACGATTGCGTTGTCACGTTTTGACAATGAAAAGGCCGGGCAATACATAGAGACAAGGGCAGAATTAGATACAACTAATTGTAATTGGCAAAATGAAGCAGGCAAATTCTATGGTGAATACATGGCAGACATGTCTTTAGCAATGCTGTATTTTCAAAGAGCAATAAACTCTGCATATGTTAACGAAGAAAATCATCTGCCATCATATTATGCTAATATTGCTCATGTGTATTCAAACATAAGTAATTATGGCGACGCAATTTTTTATTATGAAAAAGCTATTGATTTAATCAAACAGAAATATGGTAACGACACTCCGTTAATAGGTGCTTTTCTTGATGACCTTTCTGTACTTTATTCAAAACTAGGAGAGTTCGAGAAATCTATTAATCTGTGTGAGAACGCATTAGAATTAAAGAAATTTTTATTTGGCGATATCAGTGAGCCTGTAGCAAAATGCTATAATGATCTTGGCGGACTTTATGCAGAGAAAGACGATTTCTCAAATGCAATGGAAAATTTAAATCGTTCTTTGAATTTATGGAAACACATAAAAGGGGAAAATTGTATTGATGTGGCTGCCTGTTATAACAACTTAGGAAATCTTTATGAAACTAATGGCAACTTTGAGGAAGCATTAAACTACTACATTCGTTCTTTGGAAATCCATGAATTGGTGTATGGCACAAATCATCCAGATGTTGCAAGGGAATATAACAACATAGGCAATTTGTATAATGAAATTGGTAAAAATCAAGATGCATTAACATATTTAAATCGAGCTTTGTCGATTTGGACTAGCTTCCATGGAGAGAATCATGACGATGTTGCAGCTTGTTTAAATAATATTGGGTCGGTTTATTGTTCTCTTCAGGATTATGAGAAGGCTTTAAATCATTATACAAGAGCATTAAATATTAATAAGATTATATATGGAGAAACAAATATTCATGTTGCAACATGTTATAACAATATTGGTAATACATATATATATTTAGGAGGTTTTGAGAATGCACTTTTATATAGCAAAAAAGCGTTAGAGATTAGATTACATCTATTGGGTGATGTCCATACTCACGTTGCCGCTTCATATAATAACATTGCCAGTGTATATGATTATATGGGAGACTATCCTAAGGCCTTGGATTTTTTTTCTAGGTCATTAGCTGTTTATAAAGAAATGCTTGGCATAGAGCACCCGAGTGTCGCTACTTCTTATAATAATATTGGCAGTATTTACTCCAAAATGGGTGACTACTCTATGGCTTTGAACTATTATACTAAGTCACTTGCTATCCGAGAAAAACTGTTTGGTCCAAAGCATGTTATGGTAGCCGAATTATTTAATAACATAGGTAGTATCTATTATGATCAGAGTGAGTATTCCAAAGCATTAGAGTATTACACTAAGGCTTTGGACATTTATGAGACGGATTTCCCAATGAAACCTCTGAATTTGGCCACTTCTTATAATAACATTGGTACAGTATATTGCCAACAAAGCAACTATGACAAAGCTTTGGGTTATTTGATGAAAGCTTTGAACATCAGAAAGAAAGAACTTGGTAGAAAACATCCAGATGTTGCCACATCATATAACAACATTGGCGTAGCTTATAATGAACAAGGAGACAATGAAATGGCTTTTGAGTATTATTCCAAGGCCCAATCAGTTCTGATAGATGTTTTTGGCTCGAATCATCCCAAAGTCGCTGTTTGCTATAACAACATAGGCTTTGCCTGCAAAAAAATGGGTAACTATGAAAAAGCAATAGAGTATTATACGAAAGCATTAGACATTTTATTAGACAAGACAGGTCCTAGTACATCAGATGCTGCAAAAATCTATAGTAATATTGGTGAAGTCTACTTAGGTCAGAGGAATTACCTCAAAGCCGTAGATTCCTATAATAAAGCGCGAATTATTCAAGAGGAAATACTCGGAACCGAGCATCCTGATGTAGCAGACTCATACAACAGATTAGGCTTATCTTACTATTATCAGAAAGACTATGACAATGCTTTGGTATTTTATACCAAAGGGTTTAGCATACAAGAGAAAGTGTTTGGATTATTTAACTTAGAAGTTGCAGGAACCATAGGTATGATAGGTGTAATTTACGATTGTCTGAGTAATTATCCCAATGCAATTGAGTTTTACACTAAAGCTCTGACTATACAAAAGAACTTGCTTGGTCCTGAGCATCAATATACTAAAAATACAAAAGGAGCTCTTTTGTGTTCAATGTATAATAATGCTCTTTCAGAAAAAACAGTGAAAAGTTTTCTCTCAAATCATGCTTTTATCGCCACTGTCGTTGACGGTGATACTCCTGCGAAAGAACAAGGTTTGTCGGGTGAGTATGTTTTGATTGAATTCGCAGATTGGAGCCAAGAAAGTCTCATATCACTATTTGAAAAAAACATGGAATTACGAGATAAGCCTAAGGATATACTTTTAATGAAGGGAGGAACAATATCAAAGCATCATTTCGAAGGTTCGATAGGTGTTCAATTTAGTGTTGTAGAGGTAACTAATGAAGTAAGAAATCAAATTAACGAAGCATACGAACTATGGAAAAAGCAGAACAAGGAATGAATAATAACATCACACAATTGTCTATTTATATATGTTAGTCGTATTTGTACTCAATTTCAAGCTGCCAATCATCAGGTTTCTCCTCATCTTCAGTCGGGGTGAAAAGCTCCATGATGTCATCCTTGGTGAGCAGGGTGCTAACCTGGATTCGTATGACTTGCTTTATGGGACGGCCAAGCTTGAGGTCGAGCTCAAAGATTCCGATGAGACAGTATGTGGTGATGGCAACATGGATTTGGATACGCACCGCATTATCACTCTCTCCCCTGAAGAACTTGATTTTGAGATGCTGTTTGATCCATTTGAAGAACAATTCGACCTGCCACCTGCCACTACAGCCTTTAAAGCATTAAAGCAAAGTGGTAATAAAAGCTATCGTCGTAACTCTGTATGCCATAACTATATAGATTTACTGGCATCGTCTGATTCTTTAGAGTATAAGGAAGAATACATAAAGGAGTACGGACCTTATATAGATATCACTCTTTTAATTGACGAAGGAGATACACCAGCGTATAAAGTTGAGATGCATGGAAGATACCACCTGCTGAAATTTGAGGATTGGGATTACAAGAGCCTTTATAGCATCTTTGGCTATAATTCAACACTTATTGGGAAGCCTACGCATATTACTGTTGAGAAAGATTGTGTGATTCAGTCCTTCTATTTTGGAAATAGGATAGGTTCAACTATTGTGGTTAAATACATTGATGCAGTAGACAAAGCGGCAATCATCGAGAAATATGAAATGCAAAAGCAGAGAAATTATGAGATATATTAGTTCTTTTATCATTTTATTAGGGGTGTTATTCTGTTTGTCTGCTTTTGGACAAACACAACAAGGCTGTGTCAAAACTCTTGGAAGGCCAGATAAGAAGGGTGAGCCGCTTAGTGGCGTTTCTGTAAGAGTTAAGGGAGAGCATAATCCTGTATTAAGCAAGGAGGATGGAACATTAACCTTGCTATTAACAGGCAAGAAGAATGGTGATGCCTACACTTTGCAAGAAGTTCAAAAGAAGGGATATGAGTTGAATGAGACAGGTGTCATTGGACGACAATATGCTTATTCGGACAGAGTCCCTTTGACAATCGTAATGGTATCCTCTGTACAATTGCATGCAGATAAGCAGCGTATAGAAAACAACGCATATAAAGTTGCAGAGAGAAACTATAAAGTCAAACTTTATCTATTGGAAAAGCAGAAGGAAGAGAATGCTATTTCAGAAGAACAATATCGAAAGGAGCTGCTTGAATTACAGGACAAGTTTGAAAAATACCAGTTGCTGATAGACGGACTTGCAGAGCACTATGCTCATGTGGATTATGATGAGTTGAATGACAAGGAGCGTGAAGTCAACATCTGCATTGAGAATGGTGAACTGGAACAAGCCGACTCTCTTATCAATACTATGTTTGACCCCATTGATGTGTTGAAACGGAACAAAGAAGCACTTGCACAATTGAATCAGCAGATTACAGAAGCTAACACAATTATTGGCAAGGCCAATGAGGATATGGCCGCAGTATTGAAACAACAAGAGAAGGATGCCAACTATTTATATCAGTTACATACCATAGCACTGTCAAGATTTGATAATGACAAGGCGGGGCAATACATAGAGACGCGAGCGGAACTTGATACTACTAATATCCGTTGGCAAGTGGATGCTGCATCGTATCATCGTCTGTTTTCTGCCAAATACCAACAGGCAGAACGCTTCTTGCAACGAGGATTAGCAGAATCGTACAAGCAATACAAAGGATGGAATATGGTTTCTGCCTACGTTTTGAATGACCTTGCTCGTACGTATGAGAGTATGGGAAAGATGAAGAAAGCTAACGACTGCTATAATGATGCGTTCACATTATTTTCTCATTATAAAGATACTATTAGCAACGAGATTGCCATGCTGTATAACAATCATGGCTTATTCCTGATGAAAAATGGTGTGTATGATGTTGCCCTACAATCATTGGAGAAGGCAAGAGAAATAAAGTGTCAATTGTATGGCGATGGCCATATTCAATTGGCTAATGTCTATAACAATATAGGTATGGCGAACCATTATCTCCAAAAATACAATGAAGCACTTAGCTATTATCATAAGGCGCTCTCGCTGTTTCTGAAACAATATGGGGAGAAAAATGCAAATGTTGCGAATTGTTACAATAATATTGGAATGTCTTATTTCGCAGGGAATGATACTGTCAATGCGCGATTTAATCTGGGTAAAGCATTAGATATAAGGATGGCTTTGTACGGTACTCGCAGTCTTCCTGTTGCCGAGAGTTACAACAACATTGGCAGTTTATATCAGAAAAGGGGTGATAATACAAATGCTTTGACCTATCATAATCAGGCTTTGGCTATCCGAGAAGACATGCTAGGGCAATGGCATACAGATGTCGCTCAAAGTTTGGTGCACATAGGCGAGATATATGACGCTACTATGAGTTTTGAGTGTGTAGATTATTATAAGCGAGCATTGCAGATATATTTGAAATCCGCGCTTGCAAAGAATTCTGGCATCATTCAAACAGTTGCGACCCAATACTATAATGCATATTGTGCAGGTGCAAGTAAGGGGGTAACCACATTGTCAAGCAACGAGTTTAAAGAACTGATGAGCGGCTATGTAATCCTGCTAACCGTTCTGGAAGGTGATACTCCATCTTCTCGTTTAGGAATGAAAGGACAATATGTCCTATTGGAATTTGATAAATGGAAAAGTGGGAC
>JAEEGG010004617.1_pt1 | contig 33263 bp, 28 predicted proteins | sample 9134161 | NCBI WGS metagenome assembly JAEEGG01 (sample SAMN16246543, study PRJNA631951) | gut metagenome | biome: gut microbiome; feature: rumen; material: CR-attached | host: Bos | place: Iran: Karaj | collected 2018-10 | reverse complement strand
AAAATACGGACTGGACGTTACCATGGCCAAGGCCCTGCTGTCCCTGTTCGGCACCAAGCCCAAGATGGTGCTGCTGGGTTTCCTGCTGGTGATAGCCATCTTCTCCATGTTCATGTCCAACACGGCCACCGCCGCCATGATGCTGGCCTTCCTGGTTCCGGTGCTTTCCAAGCTTCCGGCCGATGACAAGGGAAAGATAGGCCTGGCGCTGTCCATCCCCGTAGCCGCCAACCTGGGCGGTATCGGCACCCCTATCGGCACGCCTCCCAATGCTACCGCGGTGAAGTTCCTCTCGGAAGCCGGTTTTGACGTCAGCTTCGGCGAGTGGTCCATCCGCATGATCCCTTACGTGCTTATCATGATCTTCATTGCCTGGCTGGTGCTACAGCTCTTCTTCCCCTTCAAGTCGGAGAAGATTGTACTGGAGATCCCGGAGAACACCCGCAAGAAAGACTGGAGGACCACTGTGGTGTGGTGCACCTTCATCGGCACCATCCTCCTGTGGGCTACGGAGCAGTGGACCGGCATCAACTCCAACGTAGTTGCCCTCATTCCGCTGGGCGTGCTCACCGCAACCGGTATTTTCAATAAGGAAGACATCAAGGAAATCAACTGGAGCGTCCTTTGGCTCGTTGCCGGCGGCTTCGCCCTGGGTACCTGCCTGCAGGGAACCGGGCTTGCCAAGGTAATCATCAACGCCATCCCGTTCAATACCATGTCTATCGTGTTGGTTATGATCGTGGCCGGCCTGGTGTGCTACCTGCTGTCCAACTTCATCTCCAACAGTGCCACCGCCGCCCTCCTTATCCCTATCCTCATCGTGGTGGCCGAAGGTATGGAACTGGGTTCCACCGGCACCCGCGCCATGATTTCCTACATTGCCGTGTGCGCCTCCATCGCTATGCTGTTCCCCATCTCCACCCCTCCGAACGCCATCGCATCCTCTACCGGTATGGTGGAGACCAAGGATATGACCAAGGTGGGTCTGGTAATGGGTGCCGTGGGCTTCGTGCTGGGTTATATCTGGCTCACCAAACTTTTCCCGTTTGCATAATTATTCCCTGATATGAAAAAAACGATACTTATCGCCCTGGCCATGCTGCTTGCCGGCAGCACCGCCTTCGCACAGGAAGAGACCCCTTCCAAATTCAAGTTATACGGATTTATCCGCAACTACATCACCGCCGATACCCGTGCCGTCAACGCCGGTACAGAGGATCTGTATTTCTATATGCCCAAGGGTCATGACATGCAGAACGGTGTGGACATGAACAACGGTTTCAACTGGCGTTTCGTTTCCCTCACCACCCGCCTGGGCCTGGACGTGTCTGGTTATAAGATCGGCGGTTTGGGCATTTCCGGTAAAGTGGAGGCCGATTTCTACAACCTCAGCGGCTCGGTTCCCATCCTGCGCCTGCGTCAGGCCTATATGAAGCTGGACCGGGACGGCGTTCCGGTGAGCATCACCATCGGCCAGACCTGGCATCCCATGGCCGCGGACCTGCCCCACATGAACAACCTGGAAAGCGGCGCTCCGTTCAATCCCTTCAACCGCAGCCCGCAGCTCACGGCCGATGTGAAGCTGGGTGACAAGCTCACCCTCAACCTCAGCCTGCTGTACCTGAACCACTACCTTCCCACCGGTCCTGCCGGAAAGAGCAAGGATTATTACAAGTACGGCCTTCCGGAGGCCTATGTAGGCATCACTTTCAAGACCGCCAGCTTCACCGGAAAGGCCGGTCTGGATGTGGTGAACATGCGCCCGTACCGCACGGTGAACAATGAGGGCAAGGTGCCTGCCAACGGCTTCCTTACCACTTTCTCCCCGTTTGTGTTCATGCAGTTCACCAGCGGCAAGTTCCAGCTGCGTGCCAAGAGCATCCTGGCCCAGGCCGGTGAGCACATGAACCTCCTGTCCGGCTATGGAGTGGCTACCTTCGATGCTGCAACCAACACTTACACCTATACTCCCATGCGGGACTGGGCTTCCTTCGTGAGCTTCCAGTACGGCAAGAAGTTTCAGGTAATGGGTATGCTGGGCTACATGAAGCAGCTGGGCACCACCAAGGACCTTCTTAACAGCACCATCTGGATGAATACATCGGCCGATGTCCACATCCAGCAGGCTTTCCGTGCCACCCCCACCGTGGCCTGGAACATCGGCAAGTTCACCGTTTCCCTGGAGTACAACCTCACCGCCGCCCAGTTCGGCAGCGGGGACCGCAATGCACGCGGCATGTACACCGGTACTCCCGAATGGATCCTGAACCACCGCTTCATCTGCATGACCAAGTTCAATTTCTAGCAGGTGCTTCTTGCTAAGAAGCTGACTGATAGATGTTTATAGTTTTTGCCCTGTGATTCGAGTCACAGGGCAAATTGTTTAAATGACTGACCGTCAGCCAGTTGGTTAAAAGCTGGAATAATCCGATATTTTTTATTATCTTTGTAGACTGACATTAAAATTTCAATAACCATGGGAGCATTTCACGCATACGACATCAGGGGCATCTACAATGTAGATTTTGACAAAGAGGTGGCCTATAAGGTGGGTTACTTCCTTCCCGAACTTCTTAAGGCCGATAAGGTCCTTGTGGGCCGCGACTGCCGTCTTTCCGGCCAGGAGATTCACGACTACTTGATCAAGGGAATCACGGACGCCGGCGCCGATGTGGACGATATCGGCTACAGCAGCACCCCGCTGGTGTACTTCGGCACCGCCAATTATGGCTACAAGGCATCCGTACAGATTACCGCCAGCCACAATCCCCGTGAGTACAACGGTATGAAGGTGAGCCGGGAGAATGCGCTTCCCGTGGGTTTGGACACCGGTCTGGGCCAGATCAAGCAGTGGATAGACGAGGGCCGTCCCACGCCGCCTGCCGCCCGGAAAGGCTCGGTGAAAGAAATAGATATCAAGCCGGACTACCTTAAGTTCCTCATGAAGTTCAAAGGGGATTATTCCAATCTCAAGATTGCCTTCGACCTTTCCAACGGCATGGCTACCCTCTTCGCCAAGGAGGTCTACAAGGGTGAAGACGCCACTTTCCTCTTTGACGAGATGGACGGCAGCTTCCCCAACCACGAACCCAACCCGCTGGTGGCCAAGAACGTGGAACCGCTCAAGAAGCTGGTGGAAGAAATCAGGGCCGATGTGGGCGTTATCTACGACGGAGATGCAGACCGCGTCATGTTCGTGGACGACAAGGCCCGCTTTGTGGCGCCGGACCTGGTAGTGGCCCTCATGGCCCGCTATTTCTGCGACGAGAGAGGGGAGAAGAACCCCCGCGTGCTGCAGGAAATCCGCTCCAGCCTGGCCGTGGCGGAATACCTCTCCAAGAATTACAACGCCGAGGTGCACACCTGGCGTGTGGGCCGCGCTTTCGCCGCTCCCAAGCTCCGCGAGATTGACGGTCTGTGGGGCGGAGAACTGGCCGGCCACTATTATTTCAAGGATTTCTTCTACAGTGACAGCGGCATGCTCTCCTCTATCATCGTCCTCCGCATTGTGAGCGCCCTCAAGAAGCAGGGCATCAAGCTGAGCGAGGAAATGGACCGCCTCACCGGCTATGAGAACTCCGGCGAGATCAATTACAAGTTGGAAGACAAGAAGGGCGCCATGGACGCCATCAAGGCCTATTTCGAAAGCAAGGAAACCCCCACCAAGGTAATGGACTTCGACGGCTACCGTCTGGAATTCCCGCAGTGGTGGTTCAACATCCGTCCTTCCAACACGGAACCCTACCTGCGCTTTATCTGCGAGGCCACTTCCCAGGAACTCCTTAAAGAAAAGATTGCCCAGGCCGATGCCATCCTGGTAGGCCAGTTTGGCGGCAAGCGTTAAAACATTTGATGAAAAGCTTTTATTTCCCTGTACTTCTCCTGCTGGCCGCATCGGCCTGCCTCTCCCTGCATGCGCAGGAGGCAGACTCCCTTGCCGTCCGGCAGGCAGACTCCCTGCGCCACGCCTTCGGGCGTCAGCAGATGGCTCCTACCAATACCATCAGTACCAAGTATGCCGATACGCTGGACACCGGTAATCCCGGCGTGAAAGTGGTCCTGTACGACAACGGGACCTACCGTTATGTCCGGGACCTGTCCCAGATGGCTTCCGACAGCGTATTCACAGAGTTCTGGGACACCCGGAACGTGAACCCTTACCGGAGCGATCCGGATCCCCTGCCGGAAAAGTTCTCCATTTGGATCGTGGACAGCCTGGGGGCCTACAGCTGCCCCAACCAGGTGAAGCCCCGTTCCCAGTTCGGGTATCGGCACGGCCGCAGGCATCAGGGAATAGACCTGCCGCTTTCCACCGGCACGCCCGTATCCGCCGCGTTTGACGGAAAGGTGCGTATCTCGGACTATGTGAGCGGCTACGGCAACCTGGTGGTCATCCGCCATGCCAATGGCCTGGAAACCTTCTACGGCCATCTGTCCAAGCGGAACGTGGAGTCCGGAGACTGGGTGAGTGCCGGGGATATCATCGGCCTGGGCGGCTCTACTGGCCGGTCTACCGGGCCTCATCTGCATTTTGAAACGCGTTACCGTGGCGCGGCCTTCGATCCGGCCTGGCTCATAGACTTTGAGACGGGAACCCTCCGTCACCGCCTGCTCACCATCCGCAGCTGGTACTTCAACGCCAACCAGCGCTACGTGCAGAACGTAGATGACGAGGATGAGATTTTCCGCACCGACGAGGAAGACCGTCTCCTGGCCGAGGAACAGGCCAAGAAGGAAGCCGCAGCCCGTGCAGCAGCGGAAGCCGCCGCAGTCAAGTACCACACCATCCGCTCCGGAGACACCCTGGGCGCCCTGGCCAGGAAATACCACACCACGGTGAACCGCCTCTGCCAGCTCAACGGCATCAAGTCCACCACCATCTTACGGGTTGGTAAACGCCTTAGAGTCAATTAATTTGATGCTATAAAGGTGTTCTGATATTCTGAGCGAAGCGAATGGCGGCTTCTGCCGCCAGTCCCTCCCCCGAGGGGAGGGATTAGGGAGGGGGTAACGGAAGGTAGTCTATCATCTCGGCACAAAAAAAAGAGGCTCATGCCTCTTTTTTTTGCGTCGAGATGATCCGACTCGAACGGACGACCCCCACGTCCCGAACGTGGTGCGCTAGCCAACTGCGCTACATCTCGAGGATGTGGCCGCCCTTAGGCGAGCTTGTTGATATAAACGGCCAGACCGCTTTTGAGGTTGGCTGCTTTGTTCTTGTGGATGACACCGATCTTGGCGAGCTTGTCAATCATTGCATATACCTTGGGAGCATTCTCCTGGGCTGCAGCTTTGTCGGTGGTGTTACGAAGGTCCCGGATAGCGTTACGGGTTGTCTTTGCATAATACTTGTTATGCAGGCGGTGACGCTCGCTCTGACGGGCGGCACGCGCGGCGGATTTAGTGTTTGCCATTATTTTACTTTTTTATATTTTGGTAGTGGGTAGGAGAATCGAACTCCTATTGCGGGAATGAAAATCCCGAGTACTAACCGTTATACGAACCCACCAAACTTTGGGACTGCAAAGGTAAGAATTTTTTTTTTGCAAGCAAAATTATTTATCATCTTTTTTCCACTCGAAAGAATAGAGCAAAGATTCTACCTCCCGGAGGAACTGCCGCTTGTCGTAAGTGGGGGCGTAAACATAGGCTTCCATCACTATAACATCCTTGCCATCCTGGCTGTAAAACGAGTGGGAAACGAAGGGTCCGCCCATGAAATATTTGTACACATCCCAGAATCCGCGGGTCTCCACGAACTCCCGGCCATGGAAGCGCAGGTAGCGCATGGTGGGCTCGAAGGCGGTGGCGGTGGTCATGTACGTGCCCTCGTACGGTCCGGGAACGTTTTCCTGCATGAACTGGTTCCGGGTATCGATGATCCTGTCCAGCGTAAACAGGTTGGAATCCTGGGTGGCGGGATACTTGTAGATGAGGACGGCCTGGCTGGTGGCGTGTTTTTCATCGGCAATCCACACGAAGGAGTCCGTGGCCTTGCGGAGCTTGTAGCCGGAAGGGAAGTGGATGATGCCGCCGGTGAGTTTCTGCACCGGCTCCTGCAGGGAATGTTCCTCGTACAGCTTGGCGTTGGCAATGATACGGTCCCTTTCGGCCTGCTCAAAGTATTCGGCCACCATGGCGCCGTTTTCCTGGAACAGCTGCAGGGCTCCGTTCTCGTCGTACGCATTCACCTGGGCCACCACCTGCGGCTGGGCCCACTGGTTGGAGTGGTACACCATCCCGGTACTCTGGTTCTGCGGATTAATGTTGATGATGAGGATGTTCCGGTGCATCTTGAACATGGCGTTGAAGGTGCCGGTGGGAACGTTGGACAAGGTGAAGAGCGGTTCCCGCTGGGCCAGGTAAGGGCAGTCGTCGGCCAGGACGCTACGGATGGCGGCGCCCAGGTTGCCGTCCCATTGGGCCCGGTCGATCACAACCAGCACTTCGCCGGCCTTGCCGCTTACGTTGGGAAGCAGCTTCCCTTTCTTGTCATTCTTGCAGGCGGCCAGTGCCAGGATGAGGGCCGCAAATGCGAACAGTCTTGCAAAGTATTTCATAATCATCGAATTAATCTAGCTATATCGTTACCAAAAGCCAGCACCATGAGGGCCAGCAGGAGTATCATTCCTATTACCTGGGTGACGAGGAGGAAGCGGTCGCTGGGCTTGCGGCGCGTGACCATCTCGTACAGGCAGATGACAATATGTCCGCCGTCCAGCGCGGGGATGGGCAGCAGGTTCATTACGCCCAGCATGATGGACAGCAGCGCCAGGATCTGCAGGAACTGGTACCAGTCCCAGGCCGAAGGAAATACTTGGCCGATGGCGATGAAACTGCCCACCGACTTGTAGGCTTCCGTGCGCGGCGTGGCCACCAGCCGGAGATCCTGCAGATAGCCGCCCACCGTGCTCCAGGTGAGTTCCCACCCGGCCGGGATGGCCTGCAGCAGGGTATAATCGCGCAACTCCACCGAAGGGTTGCGGAAGAAGATGCCCAGCCTCCCCAGGCTGTCCACCTGCAGGGGCAGGGAGAGGGTATCGGCATTCCGGACCACCTGCACGGGAAGCGCTTCGCCGGGATGGACGCGCATCACCTTCTGGGCATCTTGCAGGTAGGGGGTGGAGATATCGGCGATGGAGGCGATGCGGTCTCCGCGTAGAAGGCCCGCACCGGCGTTGGGGGACGTGGTCATGACGCTGTCCACCACAAAGGGAATGGCCAGGTCGAACATGCCGGGGGTATTCACTACGGCGCCCAGCAGGGACTGGTCAATGTAGATATCCAGCGTATCGGTCCCGCGAAGGACCGTGGCTTTCCGGGCCTGACGGCGGGCCATATCGGCCTGCAGGGACAGGAAATCCTCCGGCTCATAGTCGTCGAAACGGAGGATGCGGTCTCCCGTCCGGAAGCCCAGCTCATAGCCCAGTTCGTTCACGTAGATGGGGTTGTCCCGCGAGACATAGGTGGACCCCCAGATGGCCAGGATCACAATGTACAGGCCGATGGCCAGGATGAAGTTGTTAAGCACGCCTCCGGCCATCACAAACAGCCGCTGCCAGGCGGGCTTGGTGCGGAATTCCCAGGGCTGCGGCGGCTGTTTCAGCGATTCCGTATCCATGGATTCGTCCACCATGCCGGCAATCTTGCAGTAGCCGCCCAGGGGCAGCCAGCCGATGCCGTATTCCGTCTCCCACTTCTCTGCGGCGGGGAAAAGCTTCACAAACCAGGAGGCCTTGGTGGAGAACAGTTTCACACCTCCCACATCGAAAAAGAGGAAGAACTTGTCTACCCGGATGCGGAAGAGCTTGGCCCACATGAAATGGCCAGCCTCATGGATGATGATGAGGATGGAAAGGGCCAGGATAACCTGGAGGATTTTAAGGAGTACGGTCATAATATGCTGCCGGCCATTCGGAAGGCCTCCTCGTGGGTGGCGAAAATGTCATCCAGCGAGGGTTCATCAGCAAATTTCACGCCATCCATGACACGGGAGATGATTTCCGGGATGTCGTAAAAGCCGATTCTGTCCTTCAGATAGGCGGCAACGGCCGCTTCGTTGGCGGCGTTCATGGCGCAGGGAATGTTTCCGCCGCGCTCCATGGCATCTGACGCCAGTTGCAGGCAGGGGAATTTCCCACGGTCCGGTTCAAAGAAAGTGAGGCCTTGCAGCTGGCTGAAATCCAGGCGTTTCCCTTCCAGCGGAAGCCGTTCCGGATAGGCCATGGCCAGGGCGATGGGAAGGCGCATGTCCGGGCAGCCCAGCTGGGCTATTACGGCGCCGTCGGCAAATTCCACCATGGAGTGGATAACCGACTCCGGATGTACCACCACATGGATGCGGGAAGGCTCTACGTCAAAGAGCCATTTGGCTTCCACCATCTCGAAACCTTTGTTCATCATGGTGGCCGAGTCTATGGTGATCTTGGCGCCCATGTCCCAGTTGGGATGCTTGAGGGCCTGTTCCTTGCGGGCCTGGGCTATCTGTTCGCGGGGCCAGGTGCGGAAGGGACCGCCGGAAGCGGTGAGATGGATCAGGTGCACGGGATTGCCCTGAGCGCCCGAAAGGCACTGGAAAATGGCCGAATGTTCCGAATCTACCGGCAGGATAGGGGCTTTGCAGACCCGGGCCCTTTCCATGACCAGGGAGCCTGCCGCCACCAGCGTTTCCTTGTTGGCCAGGGCGATGGTCTTACCCGCCTCAATGGCCGATAAGGTGGGCCGGAGCCCGCTGAATCCCACCATGGCGGCCACCACCACATCCACCTCCGGAGCCTGCACCAATGCGCAGGCCTCTTCTATGCCGGCATGCACCTGGATGCTGGCGGGAAGGGCTTCCCGGACCTCCCGGTATTTCTCCGGATTGCAGATGACTACGTGCGGAACCTGGAAGGCGAGGGCCTGCTCCACAAGCAGCCGGGCGCTGTTGTTGGCCGATATCATGAAAACGTCGAAGCGCTCCGGATGCTGCCGGACCACATCCAGGGTTTGCGTGCCGATGGAACCGGTGGATCCCAGGAGGGCGATATGCTTTTTCTCTGTCATTCTGAGCGAAGCGAAGAATCTAAAAACTGATGTATTCCGCCGGGTCCACCGCGGCGCCCTCATACCAGAGCTCAAAATGCAGATGGTCTCCCGTGGTGAGGGAGGAGGACGATGCCACCATGCCCACCGGAGTGCCGCCTTTGACCACGTCTCCGCTCTTTTTCAGCACCTTCTGGTTGTTCTTGTAGATGGAAATGATGTCTCCCTTGTGCTGGATGGCCAGGGTGTAGCCGCTTTCCTCTTCCCAGCCGGTATAGATCACCGTGCCGTCCAGGATGGCCATCACCGGCGTTCCGGCCGGTGCCGTAATGTCCACCCAGGGATGCATCGGCCTTTCAAATCCGCGGGAAAGCACTCCCTTGAGCGGGGTATAGAAGGACAGGGCTTCGATGGGCAGGTTGCGCCGGGTGCCGGAAAGGTTGAACTGCTCCCGCTGGAGGACATCGGCCCTGAGGACGGAGTCCTTATAGGCCAGATAGATGGAGTCTACGGTGGCGCGGGAAGCCTGGTTGGACAGGATGAGGCTGTCCATCCGGATGGGCGCCTGCCCGGCAACCACGCGGCGGAGATTCTCCGTATAAAGCTCCCACTGCAGGATGCGGGTTTCCAGCGAGTCGATACGCAGGGAATTCTGCACGGCCTGCCGGCGGGAATGGGCGTCCGGATAACCGGGGATGAAGGTGCGGATGGGGGTATAGGCAATGAGGCAGAACAGGCCCACCACCACTATCACAACGGCCGACAGGGCCGCAATGATGAAGGTGGTCCGGTTGAACCGCAGACTCCACAGCCGCTCATGAGACAGGGCGTCTATGAGCGAAAGCCGGAAGTTCCGGTTTTTCTTATCTTGCTGGTTGTCCATAAAATTCTTACCTTTGCACCGTATGGACAGACTCGTTGGAATAGATTATGGCCAAAAGCGCACCGGTCTTGCCGCCAGTGACCCCCTGGGCATCTTCGCTTCCGCGCTGGATACGGTCGATTCTACAAAGTTAATAGATTATCTCAAAAAATACGCGGAAAAAGAGAGAATCATTCGTTTTGTAGTGGGTTATCCGGTGAATCTGGACGGCAGGCCCGCAGAGGCGCAGCCCCATGTGGATGCCTTCCTGAAGCAGCTTGGCAAGGCGTTCCCGGAGGTCCCCGTAACGCTGGAAGACGAGCGGTTCACTTCCGTGCTGGCCCATCGCGCCATGATAGACGGCGGCATGAAAGCGCAGCAGCGCCGGGACAAGGCCTCGGTAGACCGCATCAGCGCAGCCATCATCCTGCAAGGGTATCTGGACCGCATGAACGGCGGAAGCGCTGCCATAGACCCCGGTAACGTTCCGGAAAGCCTGTCCGTAAAAAACACCAAGAGGAGAAGAAAATGATAAAACCCATTTATTTATACGGGGCCGAGGTGCTCCGCAAGAAAGCGGCCGATGCAGACCTGTCCGACAAAGCCGGCATCGCCGCCCTGGTTCAGGACCTGAAGGACACCCTGTCCAAGGCCGATGGCTGCGGCCTGGCCGCCCCCCAGATAGGGGAGAGCGTGAGAGTGGTAATTGTGGACGGGGACGTTGTCTCGGACATGTACGAGTATCTCAAGGATTTCCGCCGCACCCTCATCAATCCGGTGATTGTGGAGGAAAGCGATGAGAAGGTCACCTATTCGGAAGGCTGCCTCAGCATCCCGGGCATCTACTGCGACATAGTCCGCCCCAAGAAGATAACGGTAGAGTATTACAACGAAGATTTGGAGAAGGTTACGGAGTCTTTTGACAATTTTGCCGCCCGCATGATCCAGCACGAGATGTCCCACCTGGACGGGGACCTCTTTACGGACCACGCCGCCCCCATCCGCCGCAAAATGCTCTCCAGCAAGCTCCAGGGCATCGTCAAGGGCAAAGTCCATCCGCACTACAACGTGAAGTACAAGTAGAAGAGAATCTGGTCTAAGGTGGGAGGAAGGGAAGGCACTCCCGCGGGACTCCGTTCGCTTCGCTCTCTCCGGCCCCTCCCACTGTACTTGTCCGGGGGTGGACAAGCCCGCGGGAGTGCCTTCCCTTCCTCCTCTTTTTGGAGACTAGATTCAACAATACGTGTTAGCTGGGAGAGGTGGGTGTCAAGGATAGGGGACCTCTCCCATTATAATGGCCTTGGAGAGTCCTGAGATAGGGTTTTCATGGGAGAGGTCCCTTTGTTGAAAAGACCACCTCTCCCAAAATAGTTATCTTCAAGAATAAAATTGTACCTTTGTCTTATAGAATTAACCCATGACCGATTTTGCTGCAATAGACTTTGAAACCGCTAACGAACAGCGTTGCAGTGTCTGCAGCGTTGGGGTTGTCGTTGTCCGGGGCGGGGAAGTGGTGGATTCTTTCTACAGTCTCATCCATCCGGAGCCGGAGTACTACCAGTGGTTCTGCCGGCAGGTCCACGGTCTTGGGCCGGAAGATACGGAGGATGCGCCGGTATTCCCTTCGGTTTGGGAGAAGATAGCGCCGATGATTGAAGGTTTGCCCCTTGTCGCCCACAATGCCCGTTTTGACGAGGGCTGTCTGAGAGAGGTGTTCCGGGTCTATCAGATGGACTATCCGGATTATCGGTTTTTTGATACGCTGGCCGCCTCCCGCCATCACTTTGGTTCCAGCCTGCCCAACCATCAGCTCCAGACCGTTGCCGCAGCCTGCGGATACGACCTTACCAGGCATCATCACGCCCTGGCCGATGCAGAGGCCTGTGCTGCCATTGCACGTGCTATTCTTTAGAGTACTTTTAGTCAGAGGAGGAAGGAAGGCGCTCCTGCGGGAGTGCCTTCCTTCCTCCTTTCACTTCATAATCATAGGGAATGTGGACCTGGTCCAGCCAACATTTGGACCAGGTCCATTTTTGTCCTTTGGACCAGGTCCACTACATCGGCCTTCCAAGCCCTTCTATGGCATTATCGCTGGACTTGGTCCAGCACCTATAATTGGACCAAGTCCAAAAATACCTTGGACCCGGTCCAGCCCCCAAAAAGAATGAGACTGACCTGAGCGGCCAGCCTCATTCTTATATATGCCTGACGGTCTGCTACTTGAACAGCAGCTGGGCGAACTGGTAGAGGGCGCGGCGCCAGCTCTGCCACTCGTGGGCGGTGCCGGGGGACACGTAGAAGTGGGCGTTCACGCCGGATGCGGCCAGGGCCTCGGTTTCCTGGCGGGGATCCGTGCCGTCGCCGAAGCCGGCCACGCGGTTCTCCAGCTCACGGGAGCCGAAGCTTACGAACACCAGCTTGAGCCCCTTGGCGAATTCCGGATTGTTCTTGGTATCGTCCACGGTGATGGTGCCGCCGCTGAAGATACCCAGGTTGGAGAACACTTCCGGATGGGCAACGGTGATGGCTTTGGTCTGCATGCCACCCATGGAGAGGCCGGCCATGGCACGATGCTCCTTGTCGGCAATGGTGCGGAAATGGCTGTCAATGTACGGGATGCAGTCCTTGATGAGGGTGTTGGCAAAGCCGTCGGCCCAGTTGGAGGGCATGCCGAAGCCGCCCTGGGGACGACCACCCTGCGGGCGCTGGCCTCCCTGCGGAGGACGCTGGCCCTGGGGACGCTGCATGGCGGGGGCGCCACCGGCGGGACGGGGCATGGTCCAGGAACCGTTCTCCATCACGATAATGAAGGGAACGGCCTTTCCATCGGCAATGAGGTTGTCCATGATCTGGGCGGTACGGCCCTGCTGCGGCCAGCCATACTCGTTCTCGCCGCCACCGTGCTGCAGGTACAGCACCGGATAACGCTTGTCCTTGTTCACATCATAATCGGCCGGGGTGTACACGAAGCAGTGGCGCATGGCCTGGTTCACTTCCGACCAATAGTAGATTTCCCGCATCTGGCCCTGGGGTACGTTCTTGAGGGCGTAGAAATCCTGGTCTGCCGCAGGTACGTCAATACCGCTGCCCCAGCGGCTGGCTCCATAATAATAGAGGCTGGAGGGATCCGGGACATCGGCCCCGTCGATGTTCAGCTGATAGTAGTGGAAGCCTTCGTCCTGGGGGGCCGATTCGCCGGTCCACACGCCTTCGGCATCCTTCACCAGATCGTACTTGACCCCGCCGATGTCCAGTTTCACGGACTTGGCATCCGGGGCTTTCACCTGTACGCGCACGCAACGCTCGGAATTGACCATGGGATACTGCTTGCCCGGCTGGTTGTTGGGAGAAGGTACGAAGTCCTCCTTCACCTGGGCGGTGGCGGCTACGGCGCAAAGGCACAGAGCTGCGGAAAGAATGATTCTGTTCATAGTTTTATGGATTATAATTAAGGGATTCTCATACGCTTACCACTGCATCGGCCACGCGGGCAACGGCTTCCCTGTGGGAGATGAACAGGATGGTCTTCTTCCCGTGATAGCGGGTGTGGAGGTTCTGGAGGAGCTGTGCCTCCGTGGCGGCGTCCAGGGCCGATGTGGATTCGTCCAGGATCAGGATGCCTCCGCTGCGAAGCAGAGCCCGGGCCACGGCGATGCGTTGGCTCTGGCCTTCGCTGAGGCCGTCGCCTACCTCCCCGCAGGGGCTGTCCAGGCCTTCCGGCAGCTCATAGACGAACTGGGCCACGGCCGTTTCCAGGGCTTCCTTCAGCTCCTGGTCCGTGGCCGAGGGATTGGCCATAAGGAGATTGCTGCGGATGGTGCCGCTGAGGAGGGAGTTTCCCTGGGGGATGTACATGAAGTTCTCCCGGAGTGCAGCTCCGGCCGGATGTCCGCTGATGGTAATACTGCCTTCCGAGGGTTTCAGCAGGCCCAGGATGAGCCGGATAAGGGTGCTCTTGCCGATGCCCGTGGGACCGGCGATAACGGTGAGCTCGCCGGGGGCGAAGCGGCACGAAAAGTCCTGGAGTACAGGCTCTTGCTGGCCGGGATAGGCAAAGGAGATATGGCTGGCCACAATCTCCGGAACGCAGCGCAGCAGGATGGGTTCCGCCTCCGGCTCCTGCTCCAGTTCTTCCAGTTCCATCAGGCGTTCCACGGAGGCCAGGGCGTTGATGAAGGCGGGCACCTGCCGGCCGAATTCGGCGATGGGCCGCTGTACCTGGCCCACCAGCTGCAGGAAGGCCGTCATCATACCGTAGGTTACGGTGCCGTGGAGGATGCCGAAGACGCCCCAGAGGAAGGCGGCGGCATGGCCGGCCTGGAAGCCGAAGAACATGAGGCCCCGGGCGACGGCGTTATAATTCAGGCGTTTCCGGGTATTGTCCTCTACATCGGCCTGGAGCCAGCCGAACTTGTCCAGCACACGTTCCACGCTGGTGAGGGTGAGTACCAGCACCCGGTGCTGCAGGCTTTCCTGCATGAGCTGCTGCAGTTCGCTTTCCCGGGCACGGATGGCGGCCATCAGGCGCCGGAGCTGCCGGAAGAAGAGCTTGGATCCAAAGACGGCCGATACCATGAGGATGAGGAGCACCCAAAGCAGTTTGGGCGCCAGCATCAACAGATAGGCCGATGCCGCCAGCAGCTGCAAGACGGTGATTACCAGCCCCGGAACCCGCTGGGTAAGGAGTTCCGACACCACGCGGATGTCTTCCTCCAGGCGGTTCACGGTATCTCCGGAAAGGAATCTCTCCCGGCCGTCCCATCGGCTTCGCAGCACGTGGCCGAAGAGGTTTTTCCGCAGGATGTTCTGGGATTTCACCTGGCAGTAACTGTCCCACCAGGAAGAGAAGATGGTGGTTCCCAGCTGGCAGGCCAGGATGCCCAGGAAAAGGCCGATGGCCGGACCGATGGCCATGGAACTGTTCCCCGTGGCGATATCCACAAGGAGTTTGCTGGCGGCCACAAAGCCCAGTGAGGCGGCGATGCGGAGAATGCCGATCCCCACATTGACCGCCATCCGCCACCGGACGGGGCGGGACATCCCCCAGAGGGACTTTATGCAGGCCCGGGCATCCCTCATGCTTCCGCTACGCCTTCCCGGATCCAGATCCCGGCCACCTTGGCGGCGTCTTCCGCCGCCCTTTCGGCCGATACATCATACTTTTCCGTGAGGAGGCTGGTGAGGTCTTCCACGGTGAATTCCTTTCCCGTCACCGCTTCCCAGAGATAGGCGGCCGATGAGTTGAGCGACAGCATCTTGTTGAAGTTTACCTGAGCGAGCCCTTCGCCCACCACCACGTGTTCCCCGCAAATGGTGCGGAGGATGAATCCTTCCTTTATTCTCATATCAGTCTTCTGTAAATTGCCAAAATATATCTTCTGAATGGCTTCAGGGCGCGCCAGAAGCGGCCGTTTCCCGGTTTCACCGTCCGGTTTTTTCCTTTTTGGATGGCGGTGACGGTACCCATAATGTCCCCCCGCGTGCAATTTTCGGTCCCAACCAGGTTGCCGTCGCCCATCAGTGTTACTTTTTCTCCTTCCAGGGCGATGATCCGGTGCAGTATGTATCGGCCCGGAAGGCGGACCAGCACGATGTCTCCCACCTGGGCCGACGGCATCTTCCGGAGGGTGACGCTGTCTTTCCCGCCGCGGATGAAGGGCAGCATACTGCTTCCCAGCGGGGTGAAGGTCACATCGCGGCCCTCATCCAGCAGCTTGCCGGCTTCTTCCAGCAGCACCTCGTTGGGCAGTACGCGTTTATCCATGGACCGTCTTGTAACAAAGTTCCGCAGCGCCCTGGTCCGGCAGGCAGTCCAGCACATAGCAGGGGACCTTTCCCGCCAGGGCTTCCAGTGTCCGGTGCCAGCCGTCGGAGAGGTCCTTGAAAGGGCGGAAGCCGGAGGCCGATGCCATCAGGGAGGCGTATGCCTGCAGGGTTTCCAGCCGTTGAATCCGGTTTTCCGGAGCCTGGCGGATGCGTACGACGGCGCCCACGGGCACGTCCTGGGCCTTGTAGCAAGGGGTTTTCCCACTCCAGGGAGAGCCGTAGACGCGGACACTTCCGTCGGCCTCCAGCTTGAGGATGGGATTGTCGTCGTTGAGCAGCTCCGTGCCGGGGATGTGCTTGAGCCAGAGGCTGCTGTGGGTGCTTTTCCCGGTGCCGCTCTTGCCCAGGAACAGATAGCCTTTTCCGCCGTTCGTCACCACCGAGGCATGCATTTCCAACGCTCCTTCCCGGGCCGATGCAAAGGCAAACAGCAGCATGAGGGCATTGTTGAGGGCAAAGTTGCTGTCCACGCCTGTGATCTGCAGCTGCGCTTTTTTGAAGCCTTTATCGGCCACCAGGATGCCGGCGAGGGGTTTTCCGGGCAGGGGACTGAAACTGAAACGATACCCGCCCTCGTTGATGCCGATGGAAATCTCCGGGAAGCCCGGCCCGTCGTCCGTCTTGAAATACGGCTCCCAGGCCTCCTCCGGCAGCTTTTCCACTATCTTCAGGGAGAATAGCATGGGTCCGAATTCTCTCACCCGGAACGGTGCCAGATTCCCCAGCTCCTCCGGAAGGGAGGAGCCTTCCAGGCTTTCTATGCGGAATACGAATCCCGCCACCTTGTAGCAAAAGATTTTCATTAACTACAAAGGTATATAAAAATGGGGCAAAAAAAAAGAGAAGGGACGTTGATGTCTCTTCTCTTTTGGCTCCCCCTGTTGGACTTGAACCAACGACCCTCTGATTAACAGTCAGATGCTCTAACCAACTGAGCTAAGGAGGAATTTTTTCCGCTCTCGTGGAACGGGATTGCAAAGGTACAATCTTTTTTGGATTCTCCAAAGGTTTTCCGATTATTTTTCATAAATTTGTACGATTAACCCTAACAGCCAACAGCTATGGATATAGACCTGCTTGCCAAAATGGTAAAAGAAGTGATCATGGATCACGACAGCGTCACGCTCCCCGGCGTGGGCTGCTTTGTAACGGAGGTGGTCCCGGCTTCCTTTACCGACAAGGGCTATACCATCCATCCGCCGTACCGGAGGCTGTTCTTTTCTCCCAAACAGGGGGAAGATACCCTGCTGGTGAGCCTGTATGCCCGTTCCAATAACATTTCAGAGGAAGATGCAACCCGTATCCTGGTAGAATTCCTTTCGGAAATGAAGGAAGTGCTCAAGGTCCGGAAAACCATCGTTTTCCCGGGGCTGGGCCGCCTGAGGGCAACGAGGGAGAATCATTTCTTCTTTGTGGCCGATGAGGACCTGGACATCTATCCGGCAGGTTTCGGCCTGGAGTCCCTCTCCCTCAAGACGCACGAAGAAACCAAGGAGGAGGTGGCGGAGGCCGTTTCCAACCTGGCCGATATGCTGGAAGCCCCCGCTCCGGAACCGGTTGTGGAAGAAACAGGGGCCGATGCCTCTCTGGCTGCTGAAGAAAATGCCGATGCTCCCTCCGAGGAACCGGTCCCTGTCGTTGAACCGGACCCCGTCATTCCCGACCCCGACCGGGAATCTCCCGACCAGGAGGAGAGTGATATTCCGGAGCTGGTTACGGTAATAGATACGCCGGACTCGGAGACTGAAAGTGACGAAGATGTCCCGGAAAATGGGACATCTCCTGCAAAAATGGCCGAAAATGACGAAGATGTCCCGGAAAGCAGGACATCTTCTGCACCGGAACCCGAACCTGCACCTGTGGCGGCAGAGGCTGATGCCTCTCCGGTCGCTGAAGAAAATGCCGATGCTCCCTCCGAGGCACCAGTCTCCACCGTCAAGAGCGAGCCTGTGCTGGAACCGGAACCGAAACCGGCAAAGAAACGCCATTTCTGGCGCATTATAATTATAATTGCCATAGTTATCCTTGTGGCAGTCATCGTCCTTGCCGTTCTGGGCCGCATGGCACCGGAGTGGCTGGATAAATTCCTTTATTCAGAAGAAGAACTTAAAATCCTTCACGGTTAGCCGCTGATGAATCCTGTTAAGAGAGAAGGCTACAAGTTTTGCCAAGACATTTGCGTCCCCTGTTACCAGACCGACGCCAGGATGGCCATGAAGCCGGCCGCGTTCATGGACGTGGCCCAGGAAATTGCCTATTGGGCCGCCCAGGAACTGGGTTTCGGCTACGATTCCCTGCATATCCACCATACCGCCTGGGTGCTGTCCCGGATGCATATCCATTTTGAAAGACTGCCTGCCTGGCGGGACCAGGTGAAGCTTTATACCTGGCACAAAGGGGCTAACGGCCTGTTCTATCTCCGTGATTTCAGAATGATGGGGCAGGATGGTACCCCGGCCGTTACGGCCACCAGTTCCTGGGTAGTCATTGACGAGCAAACCAGGCGGCTGGTGCGCCCGGAAGACCTGGCCCAGCTCCTGGATGTGGATTTCAACGTGGACGATGCCATCGCAGAACCCGCTCCCAAACTCTCACTTCCCAAGGACAGGGAGGCGGAACCCGTTGGGGAGCATGTGGTTTCCTATTCGGACGTGGACCTTATCGGCCATGCCAACAATGCCTGCTACATGGTCTGGGCCATGGATTGCCTTCCGCGGGAAGTGACGCTTGGGGGGCAGGTGAAAGATGCCTATATCAATTTCAACAAGGAGACGACGCCCGGAACCCCGGTACAGCTTTTCCGCCTGCAGGAATCCCAAGACGTCTGGTATGTGGAGGGCCGGGTGGAAGGAAAGTCCCATTTCATCGTGAGGCTGGAACTATGATGGATCTTGTATACCCCGCCGAACCCGCGCCCCTTTATCCCCGTCCTTCCGTGGACCATCCCGGCCATCCGGCGGTGGGCTGTGAGGAAATGCTGCCGCTCGTAGAGCCCAGCGGCCTGGTTTACGGCCAGGCCACCCGTTCCTATTGCCACAGCGGCGCCAGGGTGCTGCATCCGGTGGTCCACCTGCATATCATCGACCGGGAAGGGAAACTGTACCTGCAAAAGCGGGCCATGGACAAAGACCTCCTGCCCGGTTACTGGGATACGGCCGTGGGCGGCCACGTCACTTACGGCGAGCAGGTGCAGGAAGCCCTTTTCCGCGAAGCGGGGGAGGAACTGGGCCTGCAGGCCTTCAATCCCACCTTCCTGGGCGTAAACGTCTGGGAGACCGAACGGGACCGGGAAATGGTGTTCGTGTTTGCCATGATAGGCCATCCCAATCTGGATCCGGACAATGCCGAGGTCTCAGAAGGCCGATGGTGGACTCCGGAGGAACTGGAAACCGCCCTGGGCAAGCACATCCTCACCCCCAATTTCGAGTGGGAGTATTCGAATATCCGTGAGCGGCTGATGGCACTTCTGTAGTTATGGCAGGCGATATAGACAAATTCGTACACGATCAGCTGTCGGTTTGGCCGGCGGTGGCTGCCAAGTACCGTGCCCTCAAGCGCGCCAATACCCGTACTATGCCTTTTGGCGGCATCCTGGTAACGCTCCAGTCCAATCCGGGCCGCATGCCCATCTTCGACCACGGCTGCCCGCTGTGCGAGGAAAACTACATGGAGCACCAGCACACCCTGCCCTTCGAGGGCCGGAAGGGCCGCAAATACAATATCCTGGTGAACAGGGCCCCCATCTTCCCCAACCATCTGGTCATTACGCGGGACATCCATGTTCCCCAGACCATCTGGCGCCGTTTCCCGGACATGCTGGACCTATCGGCCTCGCTGGGGGAATACATCGTCTTTTACAACAGTCCCAACTGCGGAACCACGGTACCCGGACATGCCCATTTCCAGGCCTGTCCCAAGGGGTATATTCCCCTGGAGCGGGCGGCGGAAAGGCTGCTGCACGCCCTTAAGGACTGTAACGGAGAGGTGCCGGAAGCCCTGCAGGGAGACCTGGAATTCATGGACTCCGTACGGGATGCCCAGCTGTTCCATTACAAGCATTTCACCCGCGGCATCTTCATGCTCCGGGCCCTTACGGCCAAGTCCATGGCCAAGATGTTCTATCGGCTGCTGGACTGCGTGAGCCTTACGGGCGAGGCCGCGGAACCCCTCTTCAACGCCTTCACCTGGTGCAGTGAGGGAGAGTACCGCGCCCTGGTGGCCATGCGGAGCGGTGAACTGCCCCGCTGCTACAATGCCGAAGGGGAGGAGAACTTCTCCATCCGCCCCGGCGCGGCCGATATGGCCGGTTTCGTGGTGGTTCCCCAGGAAAAGGATTTTGACCGGATAGATGCCCGCGTCTTGGGAGAGATCCTGGACGACGTATCCATCTCAGAGGCCGAGGAAAAACGCCTCCTGTGGCGCCTGGTTCGCACGCAGCCCAAGATTGAAGTGGGCATCCTGGCCGCCCCGGAGATCACTTTCGAGATCATTTCCGACGGCGCCGGCCCCCAGAAAGTCTCCTACAGGGAGGGAAAGATAGACTACAACGGCATGCTCTACGACGAGCTGGTGTTTGAAGCCCCCACCATCTCCACGCTCTTTGCGGAACCGTCTTTCATCCTGCACGATGTAACCATCGGCATCGGCTTCCATTGGGAGCGGAAGCAGGAGGAGCGCTTTGCCGGCACCCTCAAGTTCATCGTGGACGGGGGCAAGGTGCAGGCGGTGAACGTGATAGGCGTGGAGGACTATCTCCTGAGCGTGATTGCGTCGGAGATGAAGGCCACCGCCTCGCCGGAGTTCCTGAAGGCCCATGCCGTGATTTCCCGCTCCTGGGTGATGGCGCAGGTGCAGCAGCGCAAAGCCGGCAAGGCCGCCCGGACCGGCCCGGACTTCAAGGGAACGCCTTCCCTGGTAACCTGGCTCTCCAGAGAGGCCGATGCCGCACCGGAAGGCCCCTCCCGGGAAATCCGCCGCTGGTTCAACCACGAGGACCATCACCGCTTTGACGTGTGTGCCGATGACCACTGCCAACGCTATCAGGGACTTACCTATGCCGTTGGAGAGGCCGTCCGTGCCGCCATCGACGAAACCTGGGGACAGGTCCTGCGTTATGACGGAGAGCTGGTGGACGCCCGCTTCCACAAATGCTGCGGCGGGCGCACGGAGCGCTTCAGCGCCGCCTGGGAAGACGTGGATTATCCCTATCTTACCGTGCACGAGGATCCTTGGTGCAACACCCGCGACGAGGCTGTCCTGAAGCAGGTGCTCAACGATTATGACCTGGAAACCAAGGATTTCCACGATTGGGAAGTCCGTTATGGCGTGGAGGAACTTTCGGCCCTCTTTGCCGGACGTTCCGGAGAGGATGTGGGCCTGATCAGCGCCATCGAGCCTTTGGAACGGGGCGGCTCCGGGCGCATAACCCGCCTTCGCGTGACGGGAAGCAAAGGCTCTATCATCATCGGCAAAGAGCTCATTATCAGAAAGTTCTTCTCCAAGAGCCACCTTTACAGCTCCTGGTTCGACGTAGCTTTCGAAGGCCAGGAGGTGGTTTTCCGGGGGCATGGCTGGGGACATGGCGTGGGCCTGTGCCAGATCGGCGCCGCCGTGATGGCCGCTTCCGGCAAATCCTATAGAGAAATCCTGCAGTTCTATTATCCCGGCACCACCCTATGAAATCCCGTTCTCCCTGGCTCTGGGTCCCCACCCTCTACTTTGCGGAAGGCATTCCGTACTTTGTAGTGAACAACATCTCCGTGATCCTGTTCAAGAAGATGGGGATGGGGAATGCCGATATGGCCCTCTACACCAGCCTGTTGTACCTTCCCTGGCTCATCAAGCCGTTCTGGAGCCCCTTCGTGGATATTCTCAGGACCAAGCGCTGGTGGGTGCTTGCCATGCAGATAATCATGTGCGCCTTGTTCGCCGGCCTGGCCTTTTCGCTGCCCCGGACCACCGGCAGTGAAGTCTCGCTGTTCTCGGCTTCGCTGGTGCTGTTCTGGATTACGGCATTCGCATCGGCCACACACGACATTGCGGCCGACGGCTTCTATATGCTGGGCCTTTCGGAAGGGGAGCAGTCCTTCTTCGTGGGCATCCGGAGCACCTTCTACCGCATAGCCAACCTCTTTGTGCAGGGAGCGCTGGTGGTGCTGGCCGGCGTGCTGGAGAACCGCGGAGACATCCCCCGGGCCTGGCGCCTGACGCTGCTGGCGGTGGCCGCGGTGTGGACGCTGATTACGCTGTACAACCTCTGGGCCCTGCCCAAACCATCGGCCGATGCCCCCCGCCGCAGCCATTCCTTCGGCGCCGTCTTCAGGGAGTTCGGCCGCACCTTCGCCACCTTCTTCCGGAAGCCCCTGGCCTGGGCGGGCATTGCCTTCATGCTGCTGTACCGCCTGCCGGAAGCCTTTGCCCTCAAGCTTCTTCCGGCCTTCCTGGTGGATCCGGTCTCAGAGGGTGGAATGGGCCTTTCCACGGTGGATTTCGGCCTCATCAACAACACGGTGGGCGTTGTGGGAATCGTGCTGGGCGGTATCCTGGGCGGGGTCTTCATCTCCCGGCACGGGCTCAGGCGCTCCCTCTGGATCATGGCCGCCTCGCTGGCCCTGCCCTGCGTGGTATACCTGTATATGGCACTGGTCCAGACGGTTCCGCTGTGGGTGGTGGGCGTCTGCGTCTTCATTGAGCAGTTTGGTTACGGCTTTGGTTTCACGGCCTATTCCCTCTACATGATCTATGTATCCGAAGGGGAATTCAAGACTTCCCATTATTCCCTCTGTACCGCCTTCATGGCCGCTTCCATGATGCTGCCCGGCCTGGTGGCCGGCCTGCTCCAGGAAGCTATGGGCTATCCCTGGTACTTCGGCCTGGTCCTGCTTTGCGGCCTGGGTACCGCCGCCGCGGTCCTCATCGCCCGCCGCGGCCTGCCGGAATCCTTCGGCCGCAAATAAAAACAGGGTGCAATCTCTTGCACCCTGCGTTAAGAAAAACTTGTTGAATTAACGGTAGATGTTGTACTGATTGTACAGACTGCCGTACATCTGTCCCAGCACCTCCAGGAAGGGCTCGCCCTCGAAAACGGTGGTGCGGTATACGGTGTTGTCCACCAGGTAGTACTCAATGCCGTTCATTACGATTACCACGTAGTCGTCCGGGAGGGAGGTGACCAGGGCACCGGCCGGAGGGACGATGGTGGTATAGGAACCGGAAGCATTGATGGCGTAGAAAACGCCGTCCTGATAGAAGTACTCGGAGTTTGCGTAGGCGAAGCTCTGGACAAGACCCAGCATGTTGGCCAGCTCGTAGGCGGAGAGCGCCCTGTTGGCGTTAATCGCGTAATTGGCGTTCTGGGCTGCGATGCGGGCGTTGTTCTGGGCGATGATCAGGTTCTGCCGGGCAATCACGTTGTAGTTGTCAAAGACCGTATTGTAGGTGCGATAGGTATCGCAGTAGTAGGCGAAGCGGACTGCTCTGAGGATGGCCCTCTCGATGGCGTGCTCCAGCGGAGTTCCGAAAGGAGGACGGCAGATTACATAAGAACCGCCATAAGGACGATAGTAAATGCCGTTGTAGTAATAGTAGTCGATACCCCAGTGGGTGATGCGGCGCCAGTGCGGAGGCAGGGTGTGGATCCGGTATCCGTAGTAGTGAGGATGGTCTCCCCAGAAGGAACCCGGACGGTCCCAGGCCAGCGCGTCGCGCATATGGGGAGCCACACGGTACATCTCGTGATGGTCGTCCACGCGGAACTCATCGTTGTAACGGTAGTTGAAGCCGTTGTCGCGATAAGGCTCCTTCTGCTGCTGGGCAGCCTGGTTGTTGCCACTGGTGGCGGAAAGGCCGCCACGGTCTACATTGCTGGCGCGTACGTTGCCGCCGGTTGCTGCGGTGGAACCGCTGCGGGTGCCGGAGCTGCGGTTGTCCTGCTGGGCTGCGGAGCCGGAGGAACGGGTGCCGCTGCCGGTGGAGCGGGTTGCGCTGCCGGAGCCGGTACTGCGGCTGCGGTTATCCTGCTGGGCGGCGCTGGAAGAGCGGGAGCTGCCGGAAGAAGAACCGGAAGAGCGGGTTGCGCTGCTGCCGGAGGACCGGGTGGCGCTGCTGCCAGTGCTGCGACTACGGTTATCCTGCTGGGCGGCACCGGTAGAACGGGATGCGCCGGAAGAAGAACCGGAAGCGCGGGTTGCGCTGCTGCCGGAGGACCGGGTTGCACTGCCGCCGTTGCTGCGGTTGCGGTTGTCCTGCTGGGCGGCGGTGGCGGAAGACCGGGATGCGCCGGAGGAGGACCCGGAAGCGCGGGAAGCGCTGCTGCCGGAAGAACCGGAGGAACGGGTGGCGGAGCTGCCGGAAGAGCTCCGGGAAGAAGAAGTCGTGCTCTGGGAAGAGCGGGTGCTGCTGCCGTTGCTCCCACGGGAGCGGCTCTGGGCCAGCATATCGGGTGCTGTGAGCATGGCGATGGCCATTACCAGAGATGCGGCAAATGTCATAAACCTTTTCATAGCATCTGAATTTTAAAAGTTATTGGTATAAGTAATACTGCCTGGAAACCGTCTTGAAATCTTCTGTGTCCTTGTTCCAGAAATCAACGATGTCGGAGACCTTGAGACGCTTTCCGAAAGTAGTCCTTACATAATCCGTACCACAAACGATATCCAGCATCCGGGTGCTCTTGAGCGGGAAGGGATTATGCCCCGGAAACAGCTCCTGGACGGCCTGCATTACGTAAAATTGCGTGAGCGTAATGGTTGCCGATTCATAGTCCGGGAAGAAGAACTGCACCCCGTGCACCAGCTTGCCGGAGAGGCTTCCGGAGATGGGTTTATAGTGGATGGTGCGGAAGGCCGTTCCGGGGATGTTGTAGCTGTCCAGGCGCTCCTTCAGTTTATCGGCATCTATCCAGGTGGCGGCGAAGGTTTGGAAGGGGATGGTATAGCCCACGCCGATGTTAAGATGGCCGATTTCCCCGCAGATGCCGGCGCAGGGATAACCCAGGGCCGATGCCTCCGAGGGGATGTTGGGGGAGGGCAGGATCCACGGCAGGCCGGTGTCCCGGTACTGCATCCAGCGGCGCCAGCCCCGCATGGGGATGACGTTCAGCTTGCACTTGAGATGCTCTTCCTTGCCGTTCTGCCCGCGGTTGAGGCCTTCCTCGTTGATGAGGCCGGCCAGTTCGCCCACCGTGAGGCCATAGACATAGGGGATGCGGAATTCGCTCACGAAGGAGTGGAAACCTTCTTCCACATAAGGGCCTTCCACCTTGAGGCCGCCCAGGGGATTGGGACGGTCCAGCACCAGCACTTCGATATCTTCCTTGGCGCAGGCGCGCATCACCAGGCCCAGGGTGGAGATGAAGGTGTAGCTGCGGGTGCCCACATCCTGGATGTCGTATACCATCACGTCCACGCCCTCCAGCATCTTCTGGGTGGGTTCCCGCGTGGGACCGTAGAGGGAATACACCGGCAGGCCGGTCTTAGGGTCCCTGGTGCTTTCCACGTGGTCTCCGGCGTAGGCATCTCCCCGCACGCCGTGTTCCGGGCCGTACAGGGCCACCAGGTTCACCTGGGGGGCTTCAAAGAGGATGTCGATGGTGGAGCGCAGCTGCCTGTCCACGCCGCTGGGGTTGGTGACCAGGCCCACGCGTTTGCCCAGGAGCTCCTCAAAGCCGTTCTGCTCCAGCACCTCGATGCCGGGAATCACCTGCGCCTGCAGGAAAAGGCCCTCCAGGAGAGCCAGCATTATGATGGTGAATCTTTTCATACTACTTGACCAGTTTGAAAATGCGCTCCAGCGAATCCGGTTCTCCGGAGAAATACAAATCTACGGAGAAGGGTCCCTCGCCGGTGGGGATACCCCTTTCTTGCAAGATGCGGACCGTTTGCCGGGCAACAGCGGGAGCCGGGTCTATGACCTTGACTTCCGGACCGGCCAGACGCTCGATGAGCGGCTGCAGGAAAGGGTAATGGGTGCAGCCCAGGACAATGGTGTCGGCCCCTGCGTCCAGCAGCGGCTGCAGGGAGGCGCGTACGGTTGCTTCGGCCTCCGGTCCGTCCAGGATGCCGCTTTCCACCAGTTCCACGAAGCCCTGGCCCACGTGCTCCACTATTTTTACATTGTCCTGGTACAGGCCCCTGGTATTGAGGTATTTGGAGCCTTTGAGGGTGCCGGCGGTGGCCAGGACGCCTATGACTCCGCTTCTGGTTCCCAGCGCCGCGGGCTTTACCGCAGGCTCCATGCCGATGAAGGGCACCGCCGGGTATTCGGCCCGAAGCGTTGCGATGGCGGCGGCGGTGGCGGTGTTGCAGGCCACCACGATGATATCGGCCCCCAGGCCCAGCAGCACTTCCGTGATGGTCCGGCCCCGTTCCTGGATGTAGGCGGCGGTCTTTTCGCCGTACGGGCAGTGCGCATTGTCCGAGAAATAGAGATAGCGTTCCAGGGGAAGCGCCTTCACCAGTTCCCTGTATACGGACAGGCCGCCCGCGCCGGAATCGAATATGCCGATACTTGCCATAACTACGCAAATATAGTCATTTTTGGGCAATTATGCCTATATTTGTACTATGGTGTTGAGTCTGGATATGTATGCAAGCGCGGGAGTGGGCGTACTGGCCCTTCTCTTGGGTATGTTCTTTACCCGGAAGATCCCTTTCCTCAAGCGTTTCTGCATTCCTGCACCTGTTTCCGGCGGCCTTGTCGTCTCCCTCCTGACGCTTCTGCTTTACAGCGTTTCCGGGGTGGAATGCCGCTTTGACGGAACGGTGAAGGAGCTCTGCATGATGCTGTTCTTCACTTCCGTGGGCTTCCAGTCCAACCTAAAGGTGCTTCGCAGGGGAGGACGGCCCCTGCTGGTGATGGTGGGCCTGGTGGCGGTGCTCATCGTGGCGCAGAACCTCATCTCCGTGGGAATCGCCAGGGGACTCGGCCTGGATGCGCTCTTCGGCATGGCGGCCGGCTCCATTCCCATGAGCGGGGGGCACGGCACCTCCGGCGGTTTTTCTCCTTTATTGGAGCAGCTGGGGCTCCCGGGGGCATCGTCCATCACCATGGCTGCGGCCACTTTCGGCCTGGTGGCGGGGTCCCTGCTGGGCGGTCCGCTGGGGGAGATGCTCATCCGGCGGCATCGGCTTTCCGAGCAGTCGGCCCCGGCCGATGTAGTGACAAGTGTGGAAACTACGGAGTCCCAAGAAAAAGGCTCCGGAACCTTCCGGGACCATCTTCGGGGCGCGTGCGTGCTGGTCATCGCCATGGCCCTGGGAACGGGCCTGAGCAAACTGCTGGCGCTGACGGGCATCACCTTCCCCACGTACTTCGGCGCACTCCTTACCGCCTGTGCCATGCGGAACCTTTTCGGCCTTTCGCCCAGGTGGGAGAAGGAACTCAGCATCGGGGAAGTGGTTTCCATCGGCGACATCTGCCTGCAGCTTTTCCTGGGGATGGCCATGGCCAGCCTGCGGCTTTGGGAACTGGCCTCGCTGGCGCTTCCCCTTACGCTCATCCTCCTGGCGCAGGTGGCTTTCATGGCTTTTTACGGGGCGCTGGTGGCATTCCCGCTGCTGGGGAGGAGCTACGACGGAGCCGTGCTGGTGAGCGGTCTCTGCGGCTTCGGCCTGGGGGCCACACCCAACGCCATGGCCAATATGTCGGCCGTGTGCTACAAGTACCGTTATGCGGTGAATCCCTTCATTATAGTGCCCATCATCGGGGCCATGTTCGTGGACCTTATCAATACGGGGGTGGTAACGCTGTTCCTGAACCTGATCCACTGATAAAGGACCGGAAAAAAGTGCTATCTTTGTACCCATGATTACGCTGGAACAGATAAAGGACCTGCAGGAGCGGGTGAAGAACCTGGATGGCTGCCTGGACATTGCCGGGAAGCGGAAGGATGTGGCTGCCAAAACGCAGGAGACACTGGCTCCGGACTTCTGGGGAGACCCCAAGGCGGCGGAAGCGTTTCTCAAAAAGCTCTCCGGCATCAAGTCCTGGGTGACGGATTTTGACAAGGCGCGCAGCCAGGCCGATGACCTGGAGGTGCTCTACGACTTTGCCAGGGAGAGCCTCTCCGGCAGCGAAGACGAGGCTGTGGAAACGCCTGAGACCAAGGAACTTGATGAGGCCTATGCGGCGGCTGTGGAGGCCGTGGAGGCCTTGGAGCTCCGCAATATGCTGGGCAACGAAGGAGACAACCTGGGGGCCGTCCTAACCATCAATTCCGGCGCCGGCGGCACGGAGGCCAACGACTGGAGCGCCATGCTCATGCGCATGTACACCCGCTGGTGCGAACGGAACGGCTACAAATACACGGTGACCTCCCTCCTGGAAGGGGAAGAGGCCGGCATCAAGAGCACCACCATAGAGGTGGAAGGAGACTATGCGTATGGCTACCTGAAGGCCGAAAACGGCGTTCACCGGCTGGTGCGCATCTCTCCCTTCAACGCCCAGGGAAAGCGCCAGACCACCTTCTCCAGCGTGTTCGTGTATCCGCTGGTAGACGATTCCATCAATATCGAAATCAACCCTTCGGACCTGGAATGGGACACCTTCCGCAGCGGCGGCCACGGCGGCCAGAACGTGAACAAGGTGGAAACGGGCGTCCGCGTGCGGCACCTTCCCTCCGGCATCATGGTGGAGAATACGGAAACCCGCAGTCAGCAGGATAACCGCCAGCGGGCTCTGCTCATCCTGAAATCCCGTCTGTACGACATCGAGCTAAGGAAACGGCAGGAAAAGCAGGCCGAACTGGAGGGTCAGAAAAAGCGCATCGAGTGGGGTTCCCAAATCCGCAATTATGTGCTTCATCCCTATAAACTGGTGAAGGACCTCCGCACCGGTTACAGCACGGCCGATACCCAGGCGGTCCTGGACGGAGACCTGAACGAATTCATGAAAACCTATCTGATGGGAACCGGCACGGCCGTTACGGATGCCGATGACCTGGATTAACTTTTCCGGAGGATAGGATCTATCGCGGCAAGTACGCCGGGCAGCAGGAACAGGATAATGACAAGGATGGCGGCGGCCCCTATGGCCAGGCTGCTAAGGATGGCTGCTATCATTGCGTCCGAAATGCTCACGGACATAACGTAGGGGACGATGGCCAGGATGAGTCCGGAGGTAAGGATGGAGTGCGAAGACCCCTTGTACGCGGCCTCCAGGGCCGATTTCCGCCCGGCCGTTTTCCGGGCATTGAGGTAATAGGACGTAAAGAGGATGGAATAGTCGATGGTGGCGCCCATCAGGATGCCCTGGACGATGAGATAGGCCAGGTAGTAAAGGGTGTTGCCGCCCAGGCCGCTGGCCCAGATGTTGGCCCATACGCCGGCCAGCACGGCCAGCACCAGCGGGAAGGGAACCAGGATGGAGCGGAAGGTGAGGGCCACGATGAGGAAGATGGAAAGAGCCGTAAGGAGCGTTAACAGAAGCACTTCCCGGGGAAATCCGTCCTTGAGTTCCTTGTACATCTGGGATTCTCCAATCCAGTAATGCGGTTTTTCCAAAGTTTCATCGGCCGCAGCCCGGACCCGCAGCACATAGTCGAAGGTGGGTTCCGATTCCGGCTCGTAATCGCTGAGGATGGCGGCGGCGGAGTAGTTCTTGCCACGGAGCATTCCCACCTGGGAAAGCAGCTGTTCCCGTGCCTGCAGGACCAGGGTCCGGGTGCTGTCGGGGACCATGCCGGCCACGGCGGGGTCCACCAGGAGGGTATCGGCAAGATAGTCCAGCAGGGTGCCGGGGGCGATGGCGGTCTGGGGGTCGAAGTCCTTCCGGGCTCCAAAGTAGAGATAAAGCAGGTCCATCTCTTCCCGGGAGACTGGAATGCCGGCGGCGGAAAGGGCTTCGTACATCCGGGCGGAGGAATACCGTTGCCCGGAGAGAGCCATCTCCAGCAACCTTTCCTGGGGCGTGGGCTCCGGTTCGGGTTCAATGACAGAGGCTGGCGCCTCGGAGAGAGCATCGGCATTTTCTTCAGCGATCGGAGAGGCATCAGCCTCTGTCACCTTCTCCGGCCTTGTTTCATTGACGGGTGCATCGGCATTTCCTTCAGCGACCGGAGAGGCATCAGTCCCTGTCTCTCCCGGAAGGGGTTCCGGACCGGCGGCAATTACGGCGTCCAGGTCCTTCTCGAAGGCGGCCAGCCGTTCGGCCGTTCCCTTGGGGATGAACGCGGCGTAGAGCCGCTTGGGCAGGATGTCCTTCTGGACGAAGCTCACGAATTCCTTGGGGGTCATGGTTCCCCGCCTCCTTCCCGCCAGGCGGTACAGTGTGTTCACCTGGCCGGTTTCCTGCCCGGTGAAGGCCGCCATCCCTTCGGCGGTGTAGGACCGGGTGGCCTGCTCATAGGTGAAGGGTTTCTCCTCCTGTTCGGGGGATACCTCTTCGGAGACGGAAATGACGGTGACGGGTTCCGGAACGACGGCGGTAGTGTCGGGAATAACGGTCTCTTCCTGTGCAACCGGTTCTTCCTTTACTACCGGAACGGGCTTTTTCTTCGGCGCCTGGGGCATCAGCGATTTCATCAGCTGCTCCGGATTGAACCGGCCCTCCGGAATCAGTCCCCGGGCCGACAGTTCTTCGGCAGTTTCCTGCAATTCCTGCATACTCATCCGCTCCGTGCGCCGGGGGTGGGTCTGGGCATAATAGACCAGCTGCAGCAGGTCCTCCGGAATCTCCGGCAGGGGTTCTTCCGTGAGCCCGTCGGCCAGGGAAAGGAGTTCCTCTATGGTACGTGGGCGCCTCACCAGGGAAGGGTAGCTCACGCTCTGCCGCACCATGGGATCCGTCCCAATTTGGTCCAGCAGGGCAGGAATGGCGTCTTCTTCCTCATTGGCGTAAAGCAGCATGAGGGCATTGCCCTGGATGTGGGCATCGGTGGCCGTGCTGTTCCACTGGGGGGAGAAGGTGAGGGGCGTACGGCGCTGCAGCAGGAAAAAGCCCACGGACACGGCCAGGAAGAGGATGGCCACCGGGATGCGGAACCGCTCCTGGAAACGTGCCAGGGGGGCGGCCGGAAGCACCGGGACCTTCTTCCGCGTAGCTTCCACGCCGCGGTCTCCCCAAAGGATGAGGGAAGGCAGCACGGTGAAGTTGCAGATGAGCGAGATGGCAACGCCCTTGGCCAGCACTATGCCCAGGTCGGCCCCTATCTTCATCTTGATGAAGCACAGCATCAGCAGGCTCACGATGGTGGTGAAGGCGCTGCTGAGAATGGAGGCCGATGCGTGGTCCACGGCCGTTTCCATAGCGGCGGCGGGCAGTTTTCCCTTCTGCTTTTCCTGCCGGAATCGGTTCATCAGGATGATGGAATAGTCCATCGAGAGCACCATCTGCAGCACGGACGTGAGGGTGTTGGTGAGCATGGAGACGCTGGGAAGCAGCGCATTGGTGCCCATATTGATGACCACGGCATAGCCTACGGTTACCATAAAGAGCAGCACCTCCATCACCGACGAGCTCATGATGAGCAGTACCACAAAGAGCAGGGTTACCCCCAAGGCCAGGGTCTTGGGCAAGTCACTGGGCATCAGGGCGTTCCCATCGGCAAAGATGGTTCCGAACTCCTCCATCTGGGCGCCCATTCCGGGAAGTTCCGCCTCCAGCAGGTCCATTCCCTGCTTCATGGGGGAGCTGTCCGGAAGATACACCACCATATTGGTGTTGATGTTGACGTGCGGGACCAGGAGGGCGCACACCACCGCCGCCACCGTCATAAAGATGAACAGCGGCAGCCGGTATTTTACCAGCAGGCGGGGGATATGCTTGATCCGGCTCTCCAAGGGGCTTGTTTTTTTAGCCTGCAAAGATACGCCATTTTCCCGGAAAAACGTTATCTTTGTATAATTCAATACTCTATTATGGATACCATCAATACCGCCTATGTCTCCGACAAGTACCAGTACACTATGGGAAAGTCGTATCTGGAATGCGGAAAGCAGGACCAGATTGCCGTGTTCAACCTGTTTTACCGGAAAGCCCCGGAGAACAACAACTGGGCTGTGGTAAGCGGCACGGAGGAGGTGATTGAAATGGTGCAGCGGCTGGGTACGGAGCCGGAAGAGTTTTACGAGAAATTCCTTCCGGGAGAGGAGTATAAAGAATTCCGGAAGTACCTGAGCACCATGAAGTTCACGGGCGATTTATACACTATGCGGGAAGGGGAGATCGCTTTCCCCAACCAGCCGGTGGTCATTGTGGTGGGGCCGATGATCCAGGCCCAGGTGCTGGAAACCCCCATGCTCTGTATCCTGAACCACCAGATGGCGGTGGCCACCAAGGCCTCCCGTGTGTGCCGTTCTACGGACAAGCCGGTTTCGGAGTTCGGTTCCCGCCGGGCGCACGGTCCCTGGGCGGCGGTGTATGGCGGCAAGGCGGCCCAGATTGCCGGCTGCGCCAGCTCCTCCAACATCCTCACCGGCGCCTTCAACAACGTGCCTTCCACCGGAACCATGGCACATAGCTTCGTCACCTCCTACGGCAGCACCGTGGAAGGGGAGCACCAGGCCTTCTGCGACTATATCAAGACCCACCGGGGAGAGAACATCATCCTGCTCATCGACACCTACGATACGCTCAAGTGCGGAGTGAAGAACGCCATCCGGAGCTTCCGGGAAAACGGCATCGACGACAATTACGCGTCCGGTTACGGCATCCGGCTGGACAGCGGAGACCTGGCGTACCTGTCGCAGGAAGTGCGCCGTATCCTGGACGAACACGGCTGCTTCAAGTGCAAGATCTTCGCCACCAACGGCCTGGACGAATACCTGATCACGGACCTGGAGCGCCAGGGCGCCCGGATCGACAGTTACGGCGTGGGTGATGCCATCGCCACCTCCAAGGCCGCTCCCTGCTTCGGCAATGTGTACAAGCTGGTGCAGGTGGATGACGAGCCCGTTCTCAAACGTTCGGAAGACAAGATCAAGCTCATCAATCCGGGCTTCCAGATCACCTGGCGCATATCGGCCCAGGACAAGGAAAAGGGCAATTCCCTGGACGGCTACGTATTCAAGGCCGATGTAACCTGCCTGCGGGGCGATGCCATGGACCTGGCCATCCAGCAGGGGAAGACCTTCACCGTCCGCGACGAATACGATTCCTTCAAGACCAAGACCTTCGAGGAGGGCCAGTACGAGGCCCGTCCGCTCCAGCTGCAGTCCGTGAAGGCGGGAAAGCGTATAGCCCCTTATTACTCCCTGGAGATGAAGAAGGCCTTCTACAAGGACAACCTCCATCACTTCTCCCCGGCCGAGCGCCGTCTCATCAACCCCCACTATTACAAAGTGGACATCTCCGACGCCTTGTACGACGTGAAGATGTCCATCATCGGGAAACTCGTCAAGGAAATTGAGGAGTTTAAGATCGATTAAAGGGTACTCATCCGGTCCACGCACAGTTCTACAAGCTTGCGGATGGCAGGCTTGTAGTCCGGGTTGGAGCTCTTGAGATAGCGGTTGGCTATGATGCAGCAGACCGTGGAGGCGTTGTGGCCCAGGTGGGCGGCCAGGCCGGCCAGGGGAGAGCTCTCCATCTCGAAGTTGGTGATGCGGTACTTCTC
>JAEEGG010004616.1_pt1 | contig 33264 bp, 9 predicted proteins | sample 9134161 | NCBI WGS metagenome assembly JAEEGG01 (sample SAMN16246543, study PRJNA631951) | gut metagenome | biome: gut microbiome; feature: rumen; material: CR-attached | host: Bos | place: Iran: Karaj | collected 2018-10 | reverse complement strand
AACACACTCGATGCGGCTGGCGTCCTCGGCAGCTCCCTGGCGACCGGCTCCAGCGGCTACAACGGCCTCAGCATCGCAGTGGATAACAGCTGGGCCTGGGGAGCGGGCGGAACGGTCACCTTCTCCGCCTGGGGCAAGCGCACGTCCGACACCTCCAACCGTTATCTCTTCGGAACAACAGGAGCTTTCGGCTATGCGAACGCATCGACCTTCACGGTGAATGTGAACGGGACGACAGCCTCGGGCACGATTTCCTCGGTCGGGGACTGGACCCTCTACACGCTCGTCGTCGACGGCTCCACGCTCTCCCTTTACATCAACGGCACCCTCGCCGAGTCCAAGTCCGGCTCGCTGCCGGCCGCGTCCGCGGCCCTCTACTGGGGCTCCAACGGCTCGAGCCGCTGGAAGGGCTCCATCGACGAGGCGCGCCTCCGGAACGTCGCCGATACGCCCGACTGGATCCAGGCGTGCTGCGACACGATGACCAATGCCAACTTCGTTGTTGCCGCGGCGGTCGAGGCGAACGCCACCACAGCTCCGACCTTTACCAATGGCACGACGGGCACGCCGCTCGACGCGACCAAGTTCGCCTCCCGAATCCCGCTCACCATTTCCGGCTACGACGGCTCCGACGCGATCGAGAACCTGCCGGTGCTGGTCCGCCTCGGCTCCATCTCGGCCCAGGGCTTCGACGTTTCTGCGCTCGCCTCCGACGGGAGCAACTTCCGCTTCGCCGACGCTTTAGGTAACAACCTCCCGTTCGAGATCGACACCTGGGACGCGACGAGCGGCAAGAATGCGTGGGTGACCGTGCCGTATGTCGAAGGAACGGGCACGACGATCTACCTCTATTTCGACACCTCCGCGACGCTCGCGGCCAACGACTCGGCAGCAGTTTGGACGAATGCCTGCTACAAGAACGTGATGCACTATCAGAGCACCATGGACGCGGCCGGCTGCCATGATTCCACGGGCATCAACACCGGGATTACCACGGCCTCCACGACCCTTGGAACAGACAAGGGAAAAGTTGGCGACGGGGCCGATTCCTCCAACAGCAGCAGCACGGGCTTTCGCTTCACCCTTGGCGACGCGGCGTGGGGCAAGGGCGATCCCATCACGTTCTCGACCTGGGCCTACACCACGGATGGCTCGCGCTCGCTCTTCGGCGACTATGGCGCCACGGGCCTCTACTCCATCTATGTGAACAACAGCGGGCAGCTTCTTGTGTGCAACAGGCCGAGCGCGTTCACCGTCGGTTCCGCCGGGACGAAGTCTCTCGCGCTAGCGAACGATTCCGTCGCCAAGTGGTGCTACTTCACGTTCGTGTGCGACGGCGCCGTCACCAAGGTCTATGCCAACGGCGCCTACGAGGGCATGGTCGCGACGCCGCTGCCGGTGATGAGCGCCTTTGCCTGGGGCTACGCCAACGCCGGCCGGTACAAGGGCTATTGCGACGAATCGCGCATCCACGCGGTCGCCGAGACCGCCGACTTCGTCGCGGCGAGCTACAAGGCGATGACGGATGCCTCGTTCGTCGTCGCGGGAGCCGTCGAGCCCGCCGTCACGAGCTACACGCCGCAGATTCTCTCGGCCGAGCCCACGCTCAATTCGATTGAAGTCAAAACGCGCCTCACAGCGTTTGAGGCAGGCGCCTCCTCGGTGTCGTTGACCCTGCTCTACGGAACGTCCGCCGACGCGCTGACATCGGAGTTCTCCCTTGGGTCGATAACGGCGCCGGGATCCCTGACCCGGACATTGTCGGGGCTTGGCTTCTCCACCACGTACTATCTCCAGGTCAAGGCGGTCGACAATTTCGACAACGAGGCGCGGTCCGAGGTCGTCGAGGTGGCGACGGGCGCGGACACCCGCATGGACACCAGCCCCTTCGCCTACAAGAGCGCGGCGACCGTCGGCGGGTACGCCGGCTCGACGACCCTCGCGAACTTCCCCGTCCTCGTGCGTCTCGCGGCAAACTCGCCCGTCGGCTTCAACTACGAGGACTGCGCGGCGGACGGATCGGACATCCGGTTCACCGACGTGAACGGCATTCCGATTCCGCACGAAATCGACACCTGGGATCCGACCGGGACGTCGCTCATTTGGGTGCAGATTCCGAAACTTTCCGGCTCGGCGACGGAGCTTACGATGTACTACGGCGCCGCCGACCCCGCGTCGCTTTCCTCCGTCACGTCCGCCGACGTGTGGACGAACGCGAACTACAACGCCGTGTGGCACTTCTCCGGCAGCGCCAAGGAGTCGGCGAACGGCCTGACGGATTCGGGTTCAAGCGGAAACCCGACCTATACCGCCACGACCTTCGGCGTCGGCACGTGCTTCAAGACGACCGGCAATACGACGCTCGGATACAATGTGGATGCCAAGTGGACGACGCTCGGTACGGGCGGCACGCTCACCCTCTCCACATGGGCGAAATTCGACGGATCCAGCGCCAACTACAACCGCATGCTTTCCTGCATGTCGGACTGGGCGAAACCGGCCGGATGGGAACTGACGATTCAGAACGCCAGCGTCGATCAAATCACCGTCGGTTCGTCCAACAAGAGCCAGTTCCAGTATACGGCGAGCGGCGTCGGCCCCGGTTCGGGCAACGTTTATCTGTCTGTCGTCTACAATGCGGATGGGAATGCGCAGCTCTACGTCAACGGCGCCCTGGCGTATAGCAAAACGCTCAACAATGTCGTTACGCCAACGGAAAAGCTTTGGATCGGCTCTCTCAACGGGACCGGCAACTTCTGGAACGGCTCGCTCGACGAAATCCGCATCCACCGCGACGCCGAGTCCGCCGACTGGGTCAAGGCCTGCTACGACACGATGGCGTCCGCCTCGTTCGTCACGATGGACGACGTCACGGCCGTGGGTGGCGTGCAGCCGCTCGCGATCCGCTCGAACGGCGCGACGCTCTCCGGCACGACGGCGACGATCACGGGGCGCCTTGCCAACCTCGGCACCGGCGCCACGTCCGCCGACGTCACGCTCTACTATGGCACGTCGGCGAACGTCGAGGGCGGTACAGCCGTCGGCCCGGCGTCCTACAACGACAAGGCGGACCTCTCCAACACGCTCCCCGGCCTCACGCCCGCCGCGACGTACTACTACGCCTACAAGGCCGTGAACAACGCCTCGACGCCGGAAACGGCGTGGACGGCGACGAACTCCTTCGTCGTCGAGGCCTCGACGAAGCTCTCCGGTGCATCGGCGTCGGCCGTCAACTGCAGCGTGACGGTTTCCGGCGCCGTCTCCGAATGGGGCGTCGGCACGACCACGGCCGAACTGCTCTTCGGCTCGTCCGCGTTGGACCTCGCCGTCGTCCAGACGACCGCCGCCATGTCCGCCGCGCCGGCGGGCGGCACGATCGCCTTCGATCCGCTGACGCGCCCCGTAGGCACCTACTCCTACGCGATCCGCACGATTACGTCCTACAACGGCGTCGTCTGGACGAACGAGACCACCGTCGGCAGCGTGACGCTGACCGACGCCGCGTCCTACGAATGGAAGGGCGGCACAGGCGCCTGGACCGACGCCGCGATGTGGACCACGTCCGATTCGGGCGCGGCTGGCGTCCCGAGCGCGGCCTCCACGGTCGTCTTCGGCGACGCGGAGAGCGACGTCACGCTTGCGGCCGACGTCACGGTCGCGGGCCTCACGGTCTCCTCCGTCGGCACGCACGCGTTCCGCTCCGACAAGACGATGACCACCCGCAAGCTCACGGGGTCCGTCGCGATGTCCGGGACCGGCGGCGGCACCCTCGTCCTCGATTCGGTCAAGTTCGAGAGTCAGATCTCCGACCTCGCCGGACTCAAGCAGCTCGTGATCGAAAACATGGGCTGGGCGGAGGCGGCGTCGAGCGCGGCCACGGACATCGTCCTCGTGAACGGCGGCACGCTTTACGGCGGCACGATCTACGGAGACGGCCCGGCGCGGACCTTCGGCAAGCTGAAGCTCGTCGGCGGGCCGAACCGCATCAGCTTCAACCAGTACACGTCGTATGGAATCCGGTTCGCCTCGTTCGAGGCGGTCCCCGGCTCCGGTGTTCCGGTCGTCAGCATCCGCGAATCGGCCAACACCGGGGACCGTCCGCTCGTCGCCTTCGACGACGCCACGTGCATCGAGCTCGTCGGCGGCACCGCCTCGCTCGCGGACGCCACGTCGAAGATCCCCGTCTGCCCGAACTTCATGCTCAACGACACCGACACCCTGTATGGCAAGGGCGCCTGCACGATCGTGAACGGCGAAGTGCGGAAGATTCCGCAGACGACGATGCTGACGACGCTCGCCGGCGCGACGGAGACCGACAACGTCTGCATCACCAACGACTTCACGCTCACGGAAGACGTCACAGTCAACGCATTCCTCTTCCAGGGCGGGAACATCGACCTCGGCGGGCACACGGTCACCGTCCGCTCCGGCGTCTTCCGCGAAGGAGACAAGGGCATGTTCGGCCATCTCATCCAGAACGGCGTCGTCAAGCTCGGCCGTCCCGACGCCCTCGGAGACGGCACGAACAACAGCGATGCCCGCAACAAGGTCGATTTCGCAGTGGACGGAAACGGCGACCCGGAGACGGTCATGCTTGCGCACAACGCCCAGCAGATGGGGTGGAACAGGTACGCCACCTACGCCACCTTCGGCGGGACCTTCGCGGCTCCGCCGAACCAGAACTATTCGGTTTCGTCGAGCATGTGCGGAACCAACGCGGTCGTCGAAATGCGCGGAGGCGCAATCCGTGCAGGCGACCACTACGCGAAAGTCCTCTTCCGCGGACTGTCCGGCGTTGGCTCGGTCAACTTCGAGGGCAAGTGGAAGTGCGGCCTCTGGCTCGGCGACCTGGCATCGGCTGAAGACCAGGCGGACTTCATCGTGCAGGAGGGCCGTGTCGTCGTCGGTCACGGCGGCCTCGTCAAGCCGGGCTGCATCGACTACGACGGCGGGCGTCGCGGGTGCTTCTCGATCCCCTACGTGACCCCGCAGGGCACCCTTCCGAAACTCAGCGCGCTTGAATTCCGCGACGGGGCCAGGCTCAAGGTCACGCTCCGGCCCGACGGCACGTGCTCGTGGCTCGACGCGTCGCAGACGCAGTCGGCGGGCACATTCCTCGACGTCACGCTCGCGGGCGACCTTGTGCTGGAGGAGACCGGCCGGTGCAAGAGCGAAAACGGCCCATGGACGGTTCTCAAGACCGGCAAGCCGACGACGGGCTTCTTCTCGAACGCAGGTCAAAGAGGCCACGGCATCCTCGGCTACCAGGTCGACTACAACGTGTCGCTACCGGACGGCACCTACGGCGTCGTGGTCTCGAAGAAGGGCCTCGGCACCGTCATCCTCCTCCGGTAGCGAGATTGCGCAAGTGCGGGCGCTAAGCGCCGCACGTGCGGATTACTGCCCCCGGCGCCACTCGCCCATGGACACGCCGTAGGTGCGGCGGAAGAGTTCGCACAGCGTCGACACGCTGGAGAAGCCGGTCTCGACCGCTATCTCGGTGATGGACAGATTGGGCTTCCGCAGCAGGTCCTGCACGACTGCGAGCCGCTTTGCGTGTATGGCCTCGAGAATGGTGCGGCCCGTAAGCGCCTTGAAGCGCCGCTCCAGATAGCGACGTGACGTGCCGCACGCCTTGGCCACCTTCGCCACCGATATCGAGCCATCGGAATGGGCCGAAATGTAGTCGACGGCCTTCCCCACGAAGAGATCCTCCAAAGGCTCCGCCGATGTCGAATGGCGCTCCACGATGTGGCTTGGCGGACAGTCAACCTCCCATGTCTCAGGCTCCTCCCCGCGAAGCATCCTCGCGACAAGGTTCATCGCGTTGCGGCCAAGACGGACGGTCTCCGGCGCGATTGACGAAAGCTCGACCGGCGCCGTTTCGCAGAACGCGGGGGCGTTGTCCACGCCCAGTATCGCGATGTCGTCCGGCACGCGGATGCCAAGTATGTCGCAGCACATGGCGGTGTCGCGCGCCGTCGAGTCGTTGCATGCGAAAAGGGCCAGGGGACGCGGAAACTGCGCCGCGGCCTCCTTGAAGCTGGCGATCATCTTTTCCGGGTTGGAGCTTCCTTCTCGCAAGCACACCTCGCCCGCGTAATGCGCGCCGTGGGCCTCAAGTTCCGATTTGAAGGCATCCCGTCTGTCACTCGACCACTTCTCGCCGCGCGTTCCCCCGTTCTGGTTCACATACGCATACGACGCATATCTCCCCTGCCCCACGAAGTATGCCGCGGCCATCTGCCCGATTGCCGCGTTGTCGGTGCCGCACACGATTCCCCTGCCCCTGGCAAGGCGACGCATTACCAAGCCCTCGTCGCGGCCGAAAAAGACGCACGGAACGCCTCGCCGGGCAAGTGACTGGACGAGGGGCTTGTCGCGCAAATGACCGAGAACCGCGAGCGGAACGCCCTTGAACTTGTCAGTATCCCTATAGACTTCGGCGAACTGTCCGTCGAACTCGATTGGCAGGATTCGGCGGAAGCCAAGCTGCCGCGCCTCAAGCAGGACGCCTTGCGTAAAGCGCCTGTCCCGCTCGTATTGCCCCGCTATCACGATAATCCATGCGGACTCTTCTATTGGCCGTTCATGCATTCCGTCTTTTCCATTCTTTCCAATCATTTGCAAGTTAGCAACATCTGTGCCAACGCATTTCTGGGAAAGTCCTTGACCAACTTGGGCATCTTGGGTATAATACTATGCCAAATGCGGGACAAGGCAGCGGACAAATTGAACAAAGAGACCGCGAGACTGCCGTTCGCGGTGGCGAGATCGAGCCGCACAACGCTTGTCGACCAGGTCGTGGAGGGGCTGCGCCGTTGCATTGCATCGGGCTTCTACCACGCGGGCGACGTGCTGCCGACGACGCGTGATCTGGCGGAAATGCTCGACGTGAGTCGGATCGTCACGCGCGCCGCCGTCCGCGACCTGACCGATGCGGGTCTGATCAATCCGAGGCCAGGCATAGGCTGCGTCGTTCTCGGACGCGGCGACAGGCTCTGGCGCGGGAACGTTCTTTTTGTCTCGCGCACGGACGGAAGGGGGTACTACGTCAACGTCTTCACTGCGACGCTGCGGACCCAGCTTCTCAAGGCCGGTTGGCTCTTCACCCAGGTCGTGGCGACACCCATTCCCGGGGGCTTCATTACGACACCATGAAAAAGACTATCGTATTTTTGGGCGCGCATCCCGATGACCTCGCCAGCGAAATGGGCACGGCGCTCCTCTTCGCGCGGGCGTCGTTCGACGTGCACGTCGTCGACTACACCCACGGCGAACGCGGCTGCGGCGAGGAGAAGTACCTCAGCGGCTGGACGCGACGCACGCGGACGGCCGAGGAGGAGGCCGTCTGCGCCGCCCTCGGCGCGACGCTCCACTGGTTCGACGAGATCGACGGCGAAGCCTACGCCGGGCGCGAGGCCGTGGCGAAGCTCGCCGCGCTCTTCGACGAGCTGAAGCCCCGCGCAGTCGTGATGCACTGGCCCCTCGACGAGCACCTCGACCACGTCATGGCCTACGCCGCCGGCCTCAAGGCCATCCAGCTCGCCGGCCTTTCGCCCGAGGTCTACTTCCACCTCCAGGAGGCACAGGCGCGGAACTTCCAGCCCTTCGTCTATGTCGACGTCACGTCCGTCATGGAGGAGAAGACGCGCATCATCGGCCTCTACGCCTGCCAGAGCGGCCCCGCAATCGCCGAGCGCAAGAAGCAGGCGCAAGCGCACTTCGGGATGACCGACGGCCGCATCCGCTCCTATCTCGAACCCTACGCCCTCATGGCCGGCACGGCCACGCCGTCGCGCTGCGTCTTCGCCGCGCTCCCCGAAGCGACCTTCTAATCTGTTCACCCTCCATCAGTTTACTTGCCTTATCACCATATTTCGGGGATGGGGCATGCCGCGGGAGGGGGTTGAAAAGCCCAAGCCCAACCTAAAGGCCGATTTCAACTGTCTTGCCCGAATAGCGGACGGGGACTTCCCGCGCCTGTCCGGCATTGCGGACGCGGAAGACGCGCTCGCCGATCATGCCCGGATAGGCCCCGTTGCGCGATGAGATGGAGAGCGTCCGCGAGGCGTCGTCCCATGAGAAGGTTATCTCGGTGTGCTCGCCCCTGGCGTAGCCAAGTCCCTCAAACGCATCCTCGTACAGCGTGAACGAGCCGTCGGCGCCGGGATAGACGCGCACTTCCAGATTGTCCCATGGCTTCTCCGTTGAAAACTGGGCATCAGGCCCGATCGGAATGATGGATCCGGCCTTGGCGAAGACGGGGATTTCGTCGATTGGCGCCTTGGCGACGACCTTGCCGGAGACGCGCTTTTCCGAGCGCGCGCACCACCAGTCCCCCTGTGGCAGCATGACATTGCGGCCGCGCACCTTCGAGAAGTCGGCCTTGCCATCCTTGACGTACATCGGTTCGACGACCGGCGCCACGAGGAGCGACGGGCCGAAGCGGAATTCGTCGGAAACATCGCGCAGCGCGGGATTGCCGGGATCGTCGAGGGCGACGGGGGTCATGAAGGCGCCTCCATCCTTCGCGATGCCCCATGCCGCGGAGTAGATGTACGGGAGGAGCGCGTAGCGGAGGCGGATGCCCTTCTCGATGGCGTCGAAGGCCCAATCGCCGCGCTTGCCGAAGTTCCATATTTCGCGCGGCGTGCACGTGCCGTGCGAGCGCATCATCGGGCAGAAGATCCCGAACTGCAGCCAGCGGACGTATAGCTCGCGGAAGCCCTCGGACTTGCAGCCTTCAGGGAACTCCCGGTCGCCGATGAAGCCGCCGATGTCGGAGTTCCAGAGCGGAATGCCGGACATGGAGAAGTTCAGCCCCGCGGCGAACTGCCGGCGGAAGGCGGCCCAGGACGAATCGACGTCGCCCGACCAGACGAAAGAGCCTGTGCGCTGCTGCCCCGCGTAGGCGGAGCGCGTGAGCACGACGGGGCGGCGGTCCGGGAAGTCGCGGAGCTGGCGCCTGACGACGCCCTCGACGTGGACGATCGGGTAGGAGTTATGGACGGCGCGGAAGTCCCCGGCCGCCGTTGGCACGTCTAGCGGGTCGTCGAGCGGCCACATGCAGACAAGCGGCTTGTAGTTGTGCTCCGGCTCCGACGCGTCCATCCACCAGCCGTCAACGCCGGACGGGGCGAGTTCCTTGTTGAGAAGCTCCCAGTAGTGGTCGCGCGCGTCGTTGTTCCAGGCGTCGTAGATGGCCGTCGTGTCATCGCACTCGGCAACTCCGCCGTCGCACATGAGATGGCCTTGCGACTTCATGGAGGCGTATGCGGCGGTGTCGCGGCCGAAGTTCGGCCAAATGGATATGAGCGCGTGGGCGTTCATGGCGTGGATTCGGTCAAAGGCGCGTTTGGCGTTCGGGAATGTCGCCTTGCGGAAAACCATGCTGTTCCATGCGCGCTTGACGCCCTTCCATGTCCGTCCAATGCGCGTGCCGCCCCAGTAGCGCCAGTCCTGGATGATCACGTCGAGCGGGACGCCGAGTTCGCGGTAGTGGCGCACGGCGTCCACGAGTTCGCGCTGGCAGATGTATCGTTCCTTGCTCTGGCAATAGCCGAACGCCCAGAGCGGTGGAAGCGGGACGCCGCCCGTGAGGCGCTGGAGGCGCGACAGCACGGCGCCGGGCGAGCCGCCTCCGATGAAGTAGTAGTCGATGCGCCCACCGCAGTCGGAAGTGAAGGAGGTCTCGGTTGGCGAATCCTCGAATACCGTTGGCGACGGGTTGTCCCAGAAAAGGCCGTAGCCCTTGGTCGATTGCACGAAAGGCACCGCCGACTCCATGTTGACCTGGCAGAGGCGGAGCCGCTGGTTCCGCTGGTCCATCCGGCCTGTCTGGTGCTGGCCGAGGCCGTAGAGCGATTCGTCCTCGTCGAGGCGGAACGCCTGGCGCGGGCGGACGTCCGCGACCTCGCCGTCGCGCCCGTAGGTCGCAGGCGTGAAGGAGGCGCCGTCGGGCTTCTCGGCGAGAAGCGAGGTGCCGCCAGGCGAGAGGAAACGCAGTCGCCCGGACACCTTGTCAAGCTCGACGGACAGCGCGTCGCTGCGCATGGTCACGGTGCCGCCTTTGTCCTGAAGCGCGACATGGACCGGGCTTGGCTTCGCGGTAACGGCGAAGGATGGCGTAGCCCTGCCCTTTGCGCCTGATGGCGTCTTAACGACATGGACGACGTCCGGCGCAAAGAAGAGGATTGAAATGTCTGTCCCCAGTACGTTATGACGGACGACGGCCGCCTCAAGCCCGTCAATCTTCCCTTCGAGGTGGAAGGGGGCGATGTCAAGCCCCCGCGCCTTTGATCTCCGCATCACGATTCCTCCGTGGTTGTCGAGGTTGTTGCCCCCTGCTCTTTGGTCGAAAACACGGCTATGACACCAGACGTCGCGCGCCATTTTGCCCGGCGAGGGGGTTTGGGTAATTTTGCATAGCCGCACTGCGTCGCGGCGAACCGGCAAAGCCAGACTCAACTTGAATTAGTTTACGCCCCCGCACAGGAAGAGTCAAGAATAATTGTGCACCAACCCCGAATACAAGTCTTGACCAGATTGGGCATCTTGGGTATAATAATATGACGAATGAAGGAAAAGAACACTGGAAAGTCGGACAAGAAGGCCGCTCGGCTGCCGTTCGCGGTGGCGAGATCGAGCCGCACGACGCTTGTCAATCAGGTCGCGGAAGGGCTGCGCCGTTGCATTGCGTCGGGCTTCTACCGCGCCGGCGACGTGCTGCCGACGACGCGCGACCTGGCGGAAATGCTCGGCGTGAGCCGCATCGTCACGCGCGCCGCCGTCCGCGACCTGACCGATGCGGGACTGATCAATCCGAGGCCCGGCATCGGCTGCGTCGTTCTCGGGCGCGGCGACAAACTGTGGCGCGGGAACGTGCTTTTCGTTTCGCGCACGGATGGGCGCGCGTACTACGTCAACGTCTTCACCGCGACGCTGCGGGCCCAGCTTCTTAAGGCCGGATGGCTCTTCACCCAGGTTGTGGCGACGCCCGTTCCCGGCGGCAAAACGGACACGTCCGAACTTGAACTCCAGCTGAGCCATCCCGTCACCCTCGCCGTGGCCATGTTCGACAACCCGGACGCCGAAACAACGCTTTCGCGCTCCGGCGTCCCGTTCGTGACGCTCGGCAACATGGTCGAATGCCGACTCCGGGGATGCGTCGGGCACGTGCGGTTCGACCGCACCCTCGCCTCCGCCGACCTTGCCGCCGCGGCCAGGGCCGCCAGCGTCGGCAGCGCCATGCAGGTGGAAGTCGAGGATGTCGATTTCGACGATGCGGGCGAGGCGCTGAAGAGCGCCGGCATGCGGGTGTCGAAGTGGCGCATCCCGATTCCGGCGGAGAGGAAGATGCCGGCGTCGGTGTCCTTCGCCGTGCGCGACGCCTTCGCGGCGAAGCTTGCGAAGACGCGCACATGGCTTCCCGACCTCATCTACTTTTCCGACGACTACGCCTGCACGGGCGCGATGGCCGCCCTGGCCGAGGCCAATGTGCGCGTGCCGGAGGACGTGCGCGTCGCGACATGGTCCAACACCGGCAACGACCCGGTCTTCGCGAAGGAACTCTGCCGCCTGGAGATGGATCCGGAGGGGGACGCCCGAAAGTTTTCGGAGGCCATCCTTTCCCATCTCGAAGGCCGGTCTGGCGGGTTCCCGCCCGCCTTCGGCCCGACATTCAGGAAAGGGGCGACGCTATGAACGGCTTTCCACCGATTGCAAACAACTCACTAACAAGGAGAATGCATACCATGAAACCGAAGTTCGCGCTCTTCGCGCATTTGATGGCCGCCGCAACGGCGTTTTCCGCAGCCACTGCACTGGCGGCGCCAAGCTACCAGGCTGAAATCACCGTTGACGGCTACTCTGCGCTGACGGCGCTCGAGAACTTCCCCGTCCTCGTGCGCGTCTCCGAGTCGCGGATTTCGGGATTCCGCTACGCGGATTGCGCGGCGGACGGCGCTGACGTCGCGTTCGAGGACGGGGCCGGCAACGCGCTCGACCGCGAGATCGAGAGCTGGAATCCCGACGGCGAATCGCTCGTGTGGGTGCGCCTCCCGGCCCTCGCCGGCGGTCTGAAGTTCAAGATGGCATGGGGCGACCCGTCCGTCACCGCGCAGCCCGCCTCCCAGATCGACGGAAGCGTGTGGAGGCCGGCCGGCTACGTCGGCGTCTGGCACTTTGGCGGCAACGGAACCGACTCGGCATACGGCACGACTGTCTCCGGCACGACCGGCTCGCCGTCATTCACGACGAACGCCACCTACCCCGGCCCGCTGGGTAATGGCCTCTGGCTGAACGGCTCGTCGTCCGTCAGCTACGGCGCCGGTGGGCCGTGGGCAGCCCTTGGCGCCGGCTCCACGCTCACCGTCTCCTGCTGGGCGCGCTTCACCGGAAGCTCGCCGAACTACGGGCGCATAGTCACGACAAAGTTCAATTGGCAGGACGCGGCCGGCTACGAGCTGACAACACAGAACAGCTTCACCATCATCACCGTCGGTGCGGCCAACGACAAGCAAATGCAGACGACCATCTCGCCGGGGGTGAACGCGGCCTGGAGGCATATCGCGGCGACCTATTCGGGCGCGACGGCCTCGCTCTTCATGGACGGTGCTTCAGCCGGAAGCCAAACCCTCGCCGCGCTCGCCGCGCCCGTGGATGACCTCCGCATTGGCTCGGCAAGCAGCAGCGACTACTGGACGGGCGGCATCGACGAGGTCCGCATCCGCACCTCCGTCTCCTCCGCCGACTGGCTGAGGGCCGAACACGCAACAGCCTCCTCCGCATCCTTCCTCTCCTACGGTGCCGCATCGGCGTACTCGGACGCCGGGGCGAACATCCAAACGAGGTTCTCGTCGGAGCTGACCGTTTCGGGATACTCCGGAGCCTCGGCGCTCGCCAACTTCCCGGTGCCCGTGCGCGTGTCTGAGGCCGGCATCGACGGCTTCCATTACGCCGACTGCGCCGAAGGCGGCTCCGACGTCGTCTTCCTGGATGGGGACGGCAACGTCCTCCCGCGCGAGATCGACACCTGGAACACCAACGGGGAGTCGCTCGTCTGGGTGCGCCTTACGGCCATGGCCACAAACACCACCTTCACGATGGCCTGGGGCGACGCCTACGCCACCTCGCAGCCGACGGCGCAGACCGACGGGAGCGTCTGGACGCCCGCCGGATATGTCGGCGTCTGGCACATGAACGAGGCAAACGGCGCCGTCGCGGACGCGACGGCGCACGGCCTGACCGCCACCCCTACCGGCAACACGGCCAACTCCATCGCCGTGTCCGGCGCCCCGACGGGCGCTGGCCGCCAGACGGCTACCTCCGCCGAAAAGGGCTACCTCTCCATTCCGGATTACGACTCATTTGGCGTCGGCTCGACATTCACGATGTCGGGCTGGATGAAAATGACCGGGCTCGCGAACTACCCGCGCCCCTTCTCGCGCAAAAGCTACTACACGGACAATAACGGCTGGGAAATCGAAATGGCGAACAGCTACACGGCATTTTCCGCCCGAGGCCGCAACAACGACAAGGTATGCTCAGGCTCCTTCCCGCAGTCCCACCAGGACAACTGGGCGCACATCTCGGTCGTTTACAACGGCTCCACATTGTCCGTCTATCAGAATGGAGCGTTCGTCAAATCCGCCACCATCGACAACGCGACGGACAACGCCCTGCCACTTTCCATCGGTTGCAACTCGAACGGGAGCGAGGCGTACATTCAGGGCGCCTTCGACGAGTGCCGCCTCATCGACGCCGTCGCCCCAGCGGACTGGATCAAGGCGGAGTACGAAACCGTCCACGTCCCCGGCTTCCTCACCTACGGCGAGGCTGTCAAGGCGTCATCCGAGTCGGTTCTGCGCATCCTGGGCGCCCCCGTCGAAATCGGGTCGCCATCTCCGGCGTATGGAGTGGTCGATGGGCTGGAGGCCGGTGATCCGGTCTCGCTTTCGATGGCCGTCACGACCGTGGCCGGCGCGGGGACTGTCACCAATTACCTCGCCGGATGGACGCTTGATGCGGTTGACCTGGACACCGGCACGCATACGCCAATCGCCTCCTCGGCCGACCCCGGCGCCACATTCAACGCCTACTCCTACACGCATGCGTCCTACGCCGAGTTCACCTGGATCTGGGAGGCCCGCAACGCCCTAGGTGTCGGCGCCCCAGCGGTTGTTTCAAACAACGGCAACAGTCTCTTGCTCTCAATCCCCGTCACGGGCATAGGCTACACCGAGCCATCCGCGACGCTGAAGGTCGTGTACGGCGTATCGCCGGACGCGATGGTCCAGACAAACGTGGTCTCGTCGTCCGTGACATCCATTGGCGAGGTCGCGGGTACGCTCACGCGCCTAACGCCCGGAACGGCCTACTACGTCAAGGCCGTCATCGACAACGGCAACGCGTCGGCCGAATCGCCGGTTGCATGCCTAGTCACGGAAGCGGCCGCAGAGACCACGGACAGGATCATCCCCGGACTCTACCATGTCTCCTTCACATCAGGCAGCGCGATTGACACCGGCTCCTACGCTGGCGCGACTACGAACGTCGTCCTCTCGCCCGACATCGCCCTCACGACCGATGCCGCCACATGGGGCGACAACACGACACACGTTTACTGGGGGCGGATGTACCTCGACGGCTCGACCTACAACTTCGCCGAATCGATTGACGACGCCGTATGGCTGAAGATCGACGGCACGGTAGTTCTGAACGACTCGACATGGAACGTCACCACCGTCGAATCCATAACGCGCCCGGCAGGGTGGTATGACTTCGAACTCCGCATGTACAACGGCTCTGGCGGCGCCGGGCCCGCTAACAAGGACGGCTGGGGCACGGAAACCTTCGGCTTCGGCTGCAACACGTCCGGCTACACCGGCAAGGCAGCCTCTTACTACACCTTCCCCGCCGACGACGGCTCCGGCTCGCTCTTCCGCGCCCCCGGATCTCTTGCGGGGATCACCGCCACGGAAAACGTGTCCGGCGGTGCGCTTGCATCAATCGACCTCTCCTTCGACGCCCTTGTGTCGGCGAAGTCCCTCCGAGTGGCCTACGGCCCGGCCCACGCCGGAGACGATCCTGCCGACTGGACGACTGCCCTGGTCGCCGAACTCGCGGCCGGCGCGACATCCTATTCGTGGACCCCGCCAGCGAACTGGGGCGTCGACGACTTCATCGTCGTACGCTTCTACTACATGGACGGCGACGACCCCGTCTGGTCGAACTCCATCTTCTGGCGCGACTACTCGCTGCCATCACTTGCGAATGTCGCAATTGACGGCACCGGCGGCGACGCCATTGCCATAAGCGGGTCGCTGTCGTCCTTCGGCGGCGACGACTGCGCCATCACCGCATACGTCGGCGCGTCGCCCGACGCCATGACGAACGCATGGCCCTGCGGCGTCCGCGACGCGACGGGCGACTTCTCCTTCACGCTTTTCGAGGCCGATGCATCCTCCGCCCGCCGCATCGTTCCGGGCTCGACCTACTACGTCTCACTTGAGGCGTCCTCCGGTGGCCAGGTCTCGCGTTCGCCGGTGCAGGCCGTCACAACCAAGGCCGCGCCGGTCTTCAAGGAAAGCTCCGTCTCCAAGGTTGGTCGGACTATCACCGTCACGGCCGCTCTTTCTGACTGCGGTGCGTGTGGCTCGGCGCAGGTCCTGCTCTATTACGGCACCTCAGAAGACGAGTCCGCCTTCATCCCCGCCGGGAACGCCGTCACAGTCACGGACGGGGAGGCCTTCACCATCCAGCGTTCACTTCCCGAATTCAACGTCACCTACTGGTGGCAGCTCCGCGCAGTTGCCACGACCACCGGCGGCGAGGCGCTCGAGGCGCGCACGGCCGCCGCGTCCATCGAAATGACGGACGACGCCGAATACACCTGGAAGTCCTCCGTCGCCTCCGGCAACTGGGACGACCCGGCCAACTGGACTGCGAACAAGTCCGGCGACATCATAGGCTACCCGTCGTCGAGCACCGCGAACGCCATTTTCAACGCCGGAACCGAGGCGACGGTCACCATACGGGCCTCGCACCGCATGAGCCGCTTCTACGTCAAGGCGAACGCGAGCGTCTCGCTTGTGAACGGCGCGGCGAATGGCGAAAGGCCCACGCTGAGACCTTGGCTCTGCGAGTTCGAGTACGACGGAGGCATGGTCTCCCTCGACAACGTCGCGATCATCATCAACGAAAACGTGGCGATGGGGTCTGGACGCACCCTCCGCATGAGGAACAACGCGTACTTCGAGTTCCGGTCATTCCCGAACTATAATCTCAAAACGACCATCTTCGACATCAAGGACTCGACGATGCGCCGGACGGGCGTGGACAGCTTCCGGGTCCGGACCGGACCGGCCGGCGCCGTCACCGGCGTCTTCGACGGCGGCAGGATCGAGTCGCAGAACGGCGACGCCTTCAGCGTCGGCGTAGGCGACGGCACCTATGCCCACGTCATCATGACGAATGGCCAGTTCGTGGGCTACGGACATGTCTTTGCGGGCGAATCGGGCGCCACCACCGGCATTCTGGAATTCCTGGACGGCTGCGAGCTTGTGACGACCAAGGAACTTGTCGTCATACAGGCCGGCGGCGGCTCCTCCTCGACCGGTTCGCTCCGCGTCTGCGACTCGGCCGTGTACAACACCCACGGCCGGCAGGACGTCGAGTGGATGGTCGCCGGGAATTCGGGCGGCGGCACTCTGGAATTCTCGGGAGCCTATGTGAGCAACACCTGGGGCTACGCCACCATTGCGAAGAATGCAGGCTCGACGGGCTCGCTCGTCCTTTCCAACGGCACAACCGTCGTCCTCAACAAGATCGTCGGCGGCGCGGGGACCTCGACACTCGTCGCGGACGGCGCCGTTGCCATCCCGAAGCTGATGAAGAACAAGACAGTCGTCGAGGATTTCATCTCCGGCGTCGGGACGGCCTCGCTTGGCGCAGACGGCCTCACAATCCGGACCGACTACGCCACGACGGTTTCGCAGGGCTTCACCAACCTCGGCGGCGCGCGAGGCCTCCTCGTCATGGACGGTCCCGGCGCGAAGACGCTGACCGGCGCGAGCAGTCACGCCGTCACGCGACTTGCGGAAGGCAGCACGAGAATCGCCATTGACCACGGCGCGACCGTCGAGATCGCTGGCGGCGTCCTCGACCTCGCGGACGGCGCGGCGAACGCCGTCGCATACGGGGGACTCGTCGTCGGAACGGCGGGCGGCTCCGCAGGCATCCTCGCGATGGACGCGGAGGACACCATCGCAACGACCGCCGCGCCGGTCTTCAACGGCGTCCATCTCGCGCTCAACGGCACACCCGCGAACGGCACCTACTCGCTCGTGCGGACGACCGCCGCGCCCACCGCCGCCTCCGAATCGGCCTGGCGCGACGGCTACATCTACTCCGGCCGGCAGGAGGGCAAGATGTACGTCTTCACCGTCACGGAAAGCGACGGCACGACCTCCTTCAACCTCGTCGTGGCGGACGGAGCGCTCGGCTCCGGCGTCGTCTGGACCGCCGGCGGCGCGAGCGGCGCATACGAGACCGGCTCGAACTGGGAGGGCGGCTCCGTCCCCGGCGTCACGGACATCGCCACCTTCTCGCGCGAGGACGCCGCGCCGGCGGTCGTCGTCTCCGGCGACCAGACGGTCGGCGCGATCGCCTTCTCCGCCGAACAGGGCTACACCGTGTCCGGCGGCGGCTCCCTCGCAATCTCCGACACCGGCAACGGCTACATCTCCGCGTCAGGCGGTTCGCATGAAATCGCGACGGACGTCGTCCTGGCCTCGGAGACCGGCTTCGCCGTCGATGCCGGCGCGACGCTCGAAGTCTCCGGCGACATCCAAAACGGCGCCGTGCGCAAGACCGGCGGCGGCGCGCTCGCACTCTCCGGCGAAGGGAACTCCTTCATGAACACGATGACGGTCGAGGAAGGCACCCTCTCCCTCGCCTCGGCCGAAGCCGGTGGCTTCCGCGCCGACTCCGCCTCCAACGACCTCGTCCTCGAGGGCGGCACATTCCGCTTCGACGGCTCAGCGCAGGGGGAGGCGCTTGGCCGCCGCCTCGTCGTCGATGCGGGATCCTCCAAGGCCGCAGTCGCGGACATCGAAAGCCCGCTCGTGGTGACTTCGCTATACATGAAGACAGGCTCATTCATCAAGCGCGGTCCCGAAAAGCTGACCTTCGACTTTTCGAAGAACACCACCGTCAGCCGCGAGAAGGGGAACCTCCAGCACATGCAGAGCGGCAGCGTCTTCGCCTTCCCCGCGACGGGCGGCATGGCGGAAACGGGCTACTTCGCCGGCTTCAGCGTCGCGGAGGGCGTTGTTGAGTGGCGTGGCCCCAGCTCGGTCATGCTGAACGGCGGAAGCGGGACATACCTCGACATCGGCCTCAACACCTCCAGCGGAACCGTCGATCCCGAATTGATCCTCAACGGCCTCAGGTACGGCGACAACGCGAGCTTCCAGATCGGGGCGTCGTCGCGGAACGGATTCGCGCGCAATTTCACCTACCGCCTGATCAACGGCGCGCGCCACGGCGGCAACAGCATCTACGTATGCGGATTCGACAACGGCCCTGACGACTCGTCCAACTTCCTCATAGACATCGAGGATGGCTCCTACCTCGCCGTAAGCTACTCGTTCTGGGCGCCGGAACTACAGTACGGCCATCTCCAGATCAATGTCCGTAACGGCAGCGCCCTTGCAGTCCCCGGCTTGCTGCTCGGAAGCCCCTTCGACATCCTCGTCGAGAACGGCTCCTTCGGGAAGAACCAGGGGAGCTTCAGCGACGCGGAACCAGGAACGGGATCGGTCGGAATAACTCTCAAGTACAACTCGAAGGGCGAGTTCACGTCAAGCAACGCGGTGTTCCGCGTCCATTACATCAATCGCCAGACCCTCCCCAACTACAACACCGTCTATTCGACGAACGGCGTCGCCTTCAACTTCGACAACGCCGTCTGGCACAGCGGTTCGAGCGACGTCGCCCTCCGCATCCGCGAGGCCGAGACCGTCTCGTTCAACGTCATGGAGGGCGGGCTCGTCATCTCAAACGACCTTGGCCACACCTTCCTCACGACAAAGGCCTTCACCGGCCCCGGCGCGCTGACCAAGGCCGGCGCCGGAGACCTCGTCTTCGAGCCGGCTGTCTCGGTCAAGGGCAACCAGGTTCCGAGCCAGTCATGGGACGAGACCACCGTCGCCCTCGAGCGCACCTACACGCTCGACGTCACGGGCGGGCTGAACGTCCTCGGCGGCGCGGTTTACGTGACGGCCGCGACGATGCGCCCCGGGCTTGACGTCCATGTCGCCTCCGGCGCCGTCCTCGACCTCGGCGGCGGCACAATCGAAGTCGCGTCGCTTTCCGGCGCGGGGACGATCCGCAACGGGACCATCAGGACGCGGCTGCTCAAGGTCGATGTAGATGCGGGCGCGATCACGCTCGACGACGCGACAATCGACCCGCAGCGCGTCGTCATCGACTTCGGCCGCGCGGCCGCGAACCCGCTCGTCGCGAAGACGGCCGAATACGACGTCTGCCGCTTCACCGCCTCCGCCCCGGACTACTCGAAGTGGAAGGCCGCGAACACCGGACTCGAAGGCGTCGCCGGCCGTTTCTACATCGACGACGACACCATCAAGGTCGTCTTCCAGTACATCGGCGGCACGGTGATAATCCTGCAGTAGCGCCATGAAAAAGACACTCCTTGCCATTCTTTCCCTCGCAGTTGCATCTGGGGCCTCCGCAGAAGCGACGGGGAAGGCGCCGCCCGAATGGGGCGGCCGCGTCAACTGGCAGGCCTGGGCGCGGACGACGACAATCCCCGCCATGCACTCCGCCGCGTTCCTTACGGACGGCGACACCGCCACGACCGCGCAGTTCACCATCGGCGGCGAGGCCGGCGCCGACTTGAAGATCGCCTTTCCGAAGCCCTTCGAAGTGAAGGGTCTCCGCCTCGTCCAGAAGCGCCCCGCGTCATCGCACTTCCAGGTCTGGGCCGATCCGGACGGCTCCGGGGCCTACACGAACCTCGTCACGGACAGGAAGGACGAGAAGGCCGTCGTCGACGAGTGGATCGAGCTGCCCGTCGGCCAGACCGTCCGCGGCCTCCGCTTCTCCTTCCTCGCGGGCGAGGTCGGATACCGCAGCGTCTTCCCCCGCCTGGCCGAGCTTGAAATCTACGGGAGCGAACGCGGCGCGACGTTGCCGGCGCCACGCGGCGGCCAAGCCGTTGCGACTCTCGGCACAAAGCCCCTCCCGCGCCTCGACGGGAAGCCGCTCACGGACATCCGCGTCTGCACGGACTGGTGGAACTGGGGCATGGAGCAGTGGGAGAAGGCAAATGCGGAACGCAAAGCGCAGAATGCGGAATGCATTCCCTTGAAGGACTGGGGCACATACAAGGGTACGGTCGGACAGCTGAAGGAGCTTGGCGTCACGTCCGTGCGGATGTTTGCCGAATCAGAAGCCTGCGGCGCGAACGGCGGCTTCTCGTCCTTCCCGCTCAAGGGTCTCCCCGCGGACCAGCAGCATGACTGGCTCGCACCCCTCGCCAAGCAGCTCCACGCCGACGGCTACCCGGTCTACTACTTCTCCCATGCGTGGCGCGCACCCATCCAGAAGATTGGCGCGCAGCCGCCGAGTCCCTGGCTCCGCTGGGACTACCCGTACATGGCCTCCGACGCCCTCGTCGGCATCAACGAACACTACACCAACTGGTATCCGTGTGCGCTCTCCGACCGCGACTTCCGCGACAAGTGGACGGCCCTCCTGCGCGGCGCGCTGAAGGCCGGCGCGGACGGCGTCTATCTCTGCCCTGACGAATACTTCTACAAGGGCCACAACCTCTCGCGCTGCAAGTGCGCGTCCTGCCGCAAGGCCTTCAAGGCGCGCTTCGGCTTCGATTCGCTCCCCGCCCTTAAGCCGCCCAAGGTGGCCCAGAACGCGCAGGGGCAGGTCGCCATGCTCCAGCCGGCCGACACGGAGCAGTTCCGCAAGTACAAGGTCTTCGAGTACGAGCAGCTCGCGAACCTCTTCCACGGCGTCGGCGCAGACCTCCGCAGGGAGTTCCCCAAGGCGAAGCTCGTCATGAACGAGAACCAGGGTTCCATCGGCAACTCCAACGGCCGCCTCGAGCACACCGTCGCGAACGACCTCTTCGGCAACGGCCCCGAGTATGACGAGAAACAGGTCTACGGTGGCTCCACGATGTGCGTGGACGCGAATTTGAAGCACCTTGTTTTCGCGAAGCACTTCGAGGCCGCCTGCGGCGGCACCGACCGCCTTCTCTCCTCGGCCGGCTGGGGACCCGCCAATCTCCGGACCCCGACCGAGCAGTACAATTCCGTCCTTCCCGAAGTCTTCGTCGGCGCGAAGGCCCTGGAGATCTACCGTCTCAACTACATCTTCATGGGCGGGGCGTCGTCCGTCTGGAAGAAGACGCTGAAGATGGTGCGTCTTCTCGACGCCTGGGGGCTGCGCGACTCCACCATGCCGGCCGACATCGGCTTCGTCTATTCGCGCGCCTCCGAGGACTGGTGGCAGGTCAAGATCGGCTCGCAGATCGACCCCTCGATCCGCAGCGCCGCGACCGACTTCCACCTCCACCTCGCCGACGAGTCCGTCAACAAGATCGCCGAGGGCGCCGACACGCCCGAACGCACGCGCATCCTCTCGAACGAGCGTTTCCGCGGATGGGGCGCGCATAACGCCGTCGAGTCGCTCATCGCCGCGAACGGCTTCCCCTACCGCGTCCTCTACGCGGAGCGCCCCGACAACATGAAGGACCTCGCGCGTTTCAAGGTCCTCGTCCTCCCATTTCCCTACTCGCTCTCGCGCGAGGCGGCCGAGGCGATCCGCGCCGCGCACGCGGCCGGAACGAAGCTCGTCATCTTCGAGCATCTCGCGCCGACCGACGAATTCGGGACACCCTACGACGAGCCGCTCCTGAAGGACCTCGTTGGACAGGATGGCGTCACCTTCGTGGAGAGCTCGGCGAGCGACACCTCCGCCGACCTGCGCAAGCTCCGGGAATACGCCGACATCCTCGCCAAGGCGAACGCCGGCTCGGGCTATTCCTTCCACGCGTCGGAGAACCGCCCGGTCACGTACCTTGTCCGCGAGCTGAAAGGCGGCCAAGGCTGGCTGCTCTACCTCTGCAACACCGCCGCATACGCGGGGAACGCCTGGGGGCACGTCAACGTCGCCAACGTCACCATCGGGCTTCCCGCCGCGAAGGGAACGTACCGCATGGAGACCTTCTCATCCGACACCTGCGACGTGACCGAAAACGCCATCGGCGGCAAGACCGCGATACCGGCCGAGTCGCTCAGGCGCTTCAGTCTTTCCATTGACCCGCAGGAGGTCAAGATCGTCAGGATTTACAAGTAGGAAAAAGGAGCAAGCAATGAAGAACATCGGGACAAGTGCGTTTCTGGCCGCCGCGTGCATGGCCGCATCGGCTTTCGCCACGCCTCAAAAGCAAGCTGAACTGACTGTGGCCGGATACAATGGCCTTGAGGCGCTGGAGAACTTCCCAGTCCTCGTACGCGTCTCTGAGTCGAATATTTCCGGCTTCTTATACTCCGACTGCGCGGCGAACGGCGCCGACATCGCCTTCGAGGATTCGAACGGCAACGCCCTCTCCCGCGAAATCGACACTTGGGACACGACCGGCGAATCGCTTGTGTGGGTGCGCCTCCCCGCAATGGCGACGAACACCATCTTCAAGATGACGTGGGGCGACTCGTCCGTGACGGCGCAGCCGGCGTCGCAGACTGACGGAAGCGTCTGGCAAAGCGGGGGCTATGTGGGAGTCTGGCACATGAACGAGGCGGACGGAACCGTCGCGGACGCGGCTGGACACGGCCTCGCGGCAACGCCGATTGGCGATACTGCCACCTCAATAGCCGTCTCTGGCCCCATTGGCAATGGCCGCCAGACAGCCGGTTCGTCCACCAAGGGCTATCTTTCAATTCCATCCTACGACTCGTTCTCGGTTGGCGCCACATTCACGATGTCCGGCTGGGTAAAGATGCGCAGCGTGGAAAATTGGCCACGCCTGTTTTCCAGAAAGTCGCAGTATAACTCCGACAACGGATGGGAAATCGAAATGGAGCAAAACTACACGAGCTTTGCCGTGCGCGGCGGCAGCTCGACCGCCCAGCAGGGCACTTTCTCTACATCGCTCCAGAACACCTGGGCTCTTGTCACCATAGTTTACAACGGCACTACGGTTTCCGTTTACCAGAACGGAAGACGGATGAAGTCGGGGACGATCGACAGCGCCACGGACAACGGCCTTCCGCTTTCCATTGGCTGTAACTCCAACGGCAGCGAAACCCACCTCCAGGGCGCCTTCGACGAATGCCGCCTCCTTGATGCCGTAGCCTCGTCGGAGTGGATCGCGGCCGATTACGCGACGCAGACTTCAGCCTCGTTCCTCTCCTACGGGGCAGCCGAAGACTACAGCGCGTCCTTCACCATCCTGTCCAAGTTCTATGCGGAACTGACGGTATCCGGCTACACCGGCGGATCGGCGCTGGCGAATTTCCCCGTGCTTGTGCGTGTGTCGCCTTCTAACATCGATGGCTTTTCCTACGCGGACTGCGCCGAAGATGGCTCCGACCTCACTTTCATCGACGCCACGGGCCATGCGTTCGCCCGCGAAATCGAGAGCTGGAACACCAACGGCGAGTCGCTCGTCTGGGTGCGTCTCCCCACGATGACTACGAACACCACCTTCACGATGACGTGGGGCGACGAGCGCTTGACGGCCCAGCCGGCGTCGCAGACGGACGGCTCGGTGTGGCGACCGGCGGGCTACGTCGGCGTCTGGCACTTCGCCGGAACGGGAACGGACTCCGCATATTCGATGGGCGTGACCAAGACCTATGGTTCCCCGTCGTTCGCCGGCAACCCCTCCTATCCAAGTCCCGTCGGGTCATCCCTGTGGGTTGACGGGGCGTCGTCCGCAGGCTACGCGGCAGGCGGCCCGTGGGCCGTGCTAGGCTCCGGCTCCTCGCTATCCCTTTCGTGCTGGGCGCGCGCCAACACGTCCACGCCCAATTGCGGCCGCATGATTTCGTCCAAGGCCAGCTGGAGTCAAAGCGCCGGATATGAACTGACGACGCAGAACAGCGTGACGATCATCACCGTGGGCGCGGCGGACTCCACGCAGATGAAGACCACGATATCCACTGGGATCAACACCGATTGGCTTCATCTTGCTGGCACTTACTCCGGGACCACGGCAAGGTTCTACCTCAACGGCGAGCAGAAAGGTTCAAATGGCGACATGCATGCGCTCGTCACGCCTACCGACCAGCTCTGCCTCGGATCGGCCGCTACTGCCGTTCCCGCAGCCAGCGAATGCTGGAACGGCGGGATAGACGAAGTCCGCATCCGCACCACGACCTCATCCGACAAATGGCTCGCCGCGGAGTATGCCACGCAGGCTTCGCCGTCCTTCCTCACCTACGGCGATGCCGAGAAGACGGCGTCCAGCTCCCTGATTCGCATTCTTGGCAATCCGTCCGAAATCGGCACGCCGACGCCTGCCTACGGCGTGGTGGATGGCCTCTCCGTTGGCGATCACGTCACTCTTGCCATGGCCGTGACCGCCGTGGCGGGGGATGGGACGGTCACCAACTTCCTATCCGGGTGGACCATTGATGCGGTTGACCTCGACACGGAAGCCCGCACCCATCTGGCCGATTCGGCCGATCCGGGCATGGCGGCGAATTCCTACACCTACGTCCACGCCGGCTATGCCGAGTTCACATGGCTTTGGGACGTCCGCGACGTCCTTGGCGCAGACGCGCCGACGATCGCCACCAACGGCTGCACAAGCCTCGCGATATCCATCCCCGTCACGGGCATTGGATACTATGCCCCGTCCGCGACGATGAAGGTCGTTTACGGATTGTCGCCGGAGGCGCTGATCTACACCAACGACGTGCCCAGGACCGTCACGGGGATCGGCGCGGTCGGCGCGACGCTGACACGCCTGGCGCCCGGCATGTCCTACTACGTCAAGGCCATTCTCGACAACGGCTCGGAAAGGGCCGAGTCGCCGATGGCCTGCCTCGTGACGGACGCGGTGTCGGAGAAGACCGAATTCACCACGCCCGGCCTGTACGCCATCTCCATGACTTCCGGCAGCAGCATCGACACCACCACCTACGCCGCCGCGACTACGAACGTCTTCCTCTCGCCGGAGAAGGCGCTCACGACATCCGGCTGGGGCGACAACACGTCCTACGCCTACTGGGGCAAGATGTATCTCAACGGCTCGGCCTACAACTTCGCCGAGTCGATCGACGACGCCGTCTGGCTCAAGATCGACGGGACGGTCGTCCTTGACAACACCGTGTGGGACGCCACGACCGTCGGGTCCATCACGCGCCCCGCCGGATGGTATGACTTCGAGTTGCGCATGTACAACGGCACCGGCGGGGCGGGTCCGGCAAACAAGGACAGCTGGGGCACCGAAACCTTCGGCTTCGGCTTCAACACGAACGGCTACACCGGAAAGGCGTCAAGCGGCTACACGTTCCCGGCTGACGACGGCTCGGCATCCCTCTTCCGCCTCCCTGACTCCGCTGCTGGCATGACCGCCACCGAAGTCGTTTCCGGAGGCGCCCTCGCGTCAGTGGCTTTGGAGTTCCAGGAGCCTGTCGGCGCCATTGACCTCCGCGTCGCCTACGGTCCCGCCCATGGCGGTGAGAACCCCGCAGGCTGGGCGGCCACCGCCGCTGTCGCCACGCTTGCCTCCGGCACAACCTCGTATTCATGGACTCCTCCGGCGAACTGGGGCAATGACGACTGCCTCGTTGTCCGCTTCTACTACCTCGACGACGGGCGCGCAATCTGGTCGAATTCCATCTTCTGGCGCGACTACTCGCTTCCGTCCTTCGCGAACGTCGCCGCGGATGGCCTTGGCGGTGACACGATAACCGTGACTGGCACCGTCTCCTCCTTCGGCGGCGCGGACTGCGCGCTCACTGTCTATTCCGGCACCTCGGCGGACTCCTTGACAACGACGTGGGCAAGTCTCCCGGGCAGTGTCCTCGACGAGGCCGGCGACTTCGCCTTCACGCTTTACGAGGCCGACACGAGCTCCGCGCGCCGCATCGTTCCCGGCACAACCTACTACGTCGCCGTCGAGGCCGTCTCCGGCGGGCAGCTCTCTCGCTCGCCCATCGTCGAGGTCCAGACGAAGGCCGCGCCGGCCATAGCCTCTTGTTCCAGCACCCTCTCCGGCCGCATCCTCACCGCGTCCGGGACACTGTCCGACGCCGGCGCCCGCGGTGTCGCCGAGGTGCGGCTCTACTTTGGCGACTCCGACGACGAATCCTCGTTCACCGCCGTCGGCAATCCGGTCACGGTCAACGGCTTTGGGGACTTTTCAATCGCATACACGTTCCCGGAGTTCGACACACACTACTGGTGGCAGGTCCGCGCCACAGCCACCTCCACCGGCGGCGAGACGCTGGAGTCGCGTTCGGATGTCGCCTCCGTCGAGACGACGGACAACGCCGAGTACACATGGAAGTCCTCCGTCGCCTCCGGCAACTGGGAGGACCCCGCGAATTGGACGGCGAACAAGTCAGGGGACATCGCCGGCTACCCGGCGTCGCGCTCGTCCAAGGCAAAGTTCCCCGAAAACACGACGGCGACAGTCTATATGACCGCCGAACATACAATCAACACCTGCAACATCTACAAAAACGCCGACGTGTCCATTGTCAAGGCCTCTCAATCAGACGGCCGACTCAAACTTGCGTTTGCGAATACCATTGACATCAACCACGCCGGAGGCTCGGTAGCGCTTGACGGCATCGCAATTGACGCAGATCAGGGCATCGATCTCATCGACGGCCGCATATTGGCCCTGACCAACTCTTCGATATACTGCCGCCAGTTCTATTCAAAGGGTGGGCAAATCAAAGCTGTCAACTCAAAAATCACGGACTTCAGCTCGGGTGGATTCAGCATCTTCTACGGCCCGGAGGGTGAACTGGCCGCGATCTTCAACGGCGGTGTGGTCGTGCCTTACGATTGGGGACAGTTGTTCATCGGCCGTGACGCCGGCAGCTACGCGCATGTGATCATGACGAACGGGGCCGTCCGCATGGGGAACCACGTTTCTGTAGGCCACAACGCTTCCGCCACTGGCCTTCTTGAGGTGCTGGACGGTTCCATACTCTCGACTACGATGCAATACGGCACCATCGTGGCCGGTAATGCTTCTGCCACTGCATCCGGCGTCATACGCGTACGCGACTCGATTGTCCGCGACACTAGCGGCTGGGATGTCGATTGGCTGATAGCCGGAAAGTCCGGCACCGGTGAAATCGATGTCTGCAGCTCCCTCGTGAGCAACCAGTACGGCAAAGTCGCCATTGCGCTGAACGCCGGCTCCACCGGAACGCTAGCCATATCCAACGGCACCGAAGTCGCCGTTAGGGCGATTCACGGCGGCTCAGGGACATCCACCCTGGTCGTGGACGGAGCTGTCGCAATTCCGAAGGTGTCTGGCGACTTCATGTACGGGATTGGCGCGGCTAAGATCGGCGTGGGCGGCCTCACCATCCTCACGGGCTACGCGACGACGATCTCGCAGTCCTTTGAGAACCTCGGCGCGGCCGACGGCCTCCTCGTCCTCGCCGGCCCTGGCGCGAAGACCCTCACCGGCGCCGCCAGCACACATTCGGTGACGCGCCTCGCCGAGGGCGCCACGGTCCTTCCGGCGACGCACGCACCGACCGTCGAGGTCAAGGGCGGCACGCTCAACCTCGCGGACGGCTCGGCGAATGCCGTCACATACGGCGGCCTCGTCGTTGGCACGGCCGGCGGTTCCTCCGGCATCCTCTCGATGGACGCCAACGACACAATCACGACGACGCTGGCGCCGGTCTTCAACGGCGTCTATCTCGCGCTGAACGGCACCCCCGCGAACGGCACCTACCCGCTCGTCCAGACCGCAGCGGCCGTCTCCTCCGCCGTAGAAGCCGGATGGCAGTCGGCCTACATTTACTCAGGCCGCCAGGAAGGGAAGATGTATCTCTTCACGGTGACGGAGAGCGGCGGCGTGACATCGTTCAACCTGGTCGTCGCGGACGCCGGGTCGCTCGGCGCATCGACGGTGTGGGCGGCCCCGGGCCAGAGCGGCGCCTTCTCGACAGGCGCGAACTGGGAGGGCGGCGCGGCGCCAGGAGTTCTGGACATCGCCACCTTCTCGCGCGAGGACGCAGCGCCCGAGGTTGTAGTTTCGGGAGCGAACACGGTCGGTGCGATCGCATTCTCCGCCGAGCGGGACTACACGCTCACTGGGAGCGGCTCCATCGCGATAGCCGATTCCGGCGTCGGCTACGTCTCGGCGGCGGGCGGGGACCACAAAATCGCCACGGACATGACCCTCTCGTCCGTGATGGGCTTCAGCGTCGGCGCGGGCTCATCGCTTGAAGTTTCCGGCGACATCTCGAACGGCGCCGTCACCAAGACCGGCGACGGCACGCTCGTCCTCTCCGGCGACGGCAACTCCTTCATGGACAGGATGATGGTCAACGGCGGCACGCTGAGCCTGGCGTCGGGGAGCGCCGACGGGTTCTTCGCCGACTCCGCCAACAACGACCTCGTAATCTCCAACGGCACGTTCCAGTTCGACTCCGCCTCGAACGACGAGACGCTCGGGCGCAGGCTTGTCGCCAGCGCCGGACCTCGCAGGGCGGCCGTCGTTGACATCGAGAGCCCGCTCACCGTGACCTCGCTCGTCCTCCGGTCGGGTTCCTTCATCAAGCGCGGCCCCGCCAAGCTGACCTTTGACCTTTCGCAAAACACCACTGTCTCGCGTGAGGCGGGAGTCATCAGGCATGCCCAGTCCGGGAACGCGTTTGCATTCCCCGATTCGGGAGGGATGAACTACGGCAGCGCGAACAACTACTTCGCCGGACTGAGCATCGCAGAAGGCGTCGTGGAGTTCACGGGCGACCCGTCCGTCACCTTGAACGGCGGCAGCGGCACATACATCGACATCGGCCTGAACACGACGACCGGGACGTCTGACCCCGAACTGATCCTCAACGGCGTCAAGTGGGGCGATAACGCCAATTTCCAAATGGGTTCGGTGTCGCGCGACGCGTTCGCGCGCAACTTCACGTATCGGGTAATCAATGGCGGGCGCCACTCCGGCAACTCCGTTTACATGTGGGGTTCGGACAACGGCCCTGACAACTGCTCGAACTTCCACATCGACATCGAGGACAACTCGTTCCTCGCCGTCAGCTACAGCTTCAGCCTCCCGCAGCTACAGAACGGCATCGTCACGCTTGACGTCCTCAACAACAGCGCGCTCTGCGGTCCGAACTTTGGATTCGCGTCGCCGTTCAGCGTTAGAGTCGTTGACAGCCAGATCAGCAAGGCGTCCGGCAACTTCAGCGACGCCGTCCCCGGGACCGAGGCCGCGGGCATGTCCTTCGGCTACTACGCCAAGGGCGTCATCGACCTTGAAAACGCCGAATTTCGCGTCAAAGGCATGAATCGCAATACGCTTCCGAACTACAACACCGTCTATTCGACAAACGCCATCGTCTTCAACTTCGATGACGTGAGGTGGTTCACCGGCTCAAGCGACGTCACCCTGCGCCTAAGGGAGGCTGAGACCTTCACCTTCAACGTCGAGGACGGCGGGCTCGTCATCTCCAACAACGCCGGCCGCACCTTTACGACGGCCAAGGCCTTTACAGGCACGGGCGCGATCACCAAGGCCGGAGCCGGCGACCTTGTCTTCGAGCCGGCCATCTCGGTAAAGGGCAACCAGGTCCCGAGCCAGTCATGGGCTCTAACGACCAACGCGCTTGAACGCACCTACACCCTCGACGTGACGGGCGGGCTGAACGTCCTCGGCGGCACGGTTTACGTGACGGCCGATTCGATGCGCCCCGGCCTTGACGTCCATGTCGCGGCGGGCGCGACACTCGACCTCGGCGGCGACACGATAGAGGTCGCCTCTCTCTCGGGGGCGGGCACGATCCGCAACGGCACGCTCGTCGTCGGCCTCGTCCGCGTCGATGTCGATGAGGGGGCGATCACGCTCGACAACGCGACGATAGCCCCGTCGCGCAAGGTCGTCATCGACTTCGGCCGCACGTCGGCGAACCCGCTCGCGCTGAAGACCGTCTCCTATCCGGTTTGCCGCTTCACCGCAACGGCGCCCGACTACACGCGCTGGCGTGTCGCGAACACCGGCATCGCCGAGAGCATTCACGGCGTCTTCGCCGAAGACGGCGATACTGTTGTCGTCACTCTTAAGCGCATCGGGCAGACGATCATAATTCTGCATTAGGACCGCTATGTTATTTTCATTTGAGAATAATCGCCTTTGCGTCCGCAATGGCGCGGAGTTGCTTTGGATCGAGCCGCACGGGGCCGGCATTCGCGTCCGCGCCACGCATGAAGCCACCATGCCGGGCGGCGACTGGGCGCTGGACGAGCCGGTGGAGACGCCACAGGCTACGTGTGTCGAAACGCCTGATGGCGGGCGTGTCCTGCGCGGGGCGACCGTCGAGGCGGAGGTTTCGCCCTCTGCCCGCCTGACGCTTCGCGATCTCTCCGGGAAGACGCTGCTGGAGGAATTCACGCGCACTTACAACCCGCCGCGAAGGAGCGTCCTGCGCATTCCCGCGCGCGAGTTCAGGACATTCGTTTCGGGCGGATACTCCGCCGCCCAGCGCTTCGAGTCCGACCCCGGCGAGCTCCTTTGGGGCATGGGGCAGTATCAGCAGCCGAATTTCAATCTGAAGGGCTGCGAGCTGGAGCTTGTGCAGCGCAATTCCCAGACGACCATCCCGTTCGTAGTCTCATCGCTTGGCTATGGCTTCCTCTGGAACAATCCGGCTCAGGGGTCGGTCGTGTTCGGGCGCAATGCCACGACCTGGCGGGCCGCGTCAACGGACAGGCTCGACTGGTGGATAGTGGCCGGCGACAGTCCGGCGGCGATCCTCCGCTCATACGCCGACGCCACCGGCCATGCCCCCGCCATGCCGGAGTGGGCGCTTGGCTTCTGGCAGAGCAAGTGCCGCTACCGCACACAGGACGAGCGTATGGGCGTCGCCCGCCGCTATCGCAAACTTGGAATCCCCCTTTCGGCCATCATAGCCGACTACTTCCACTGGGTCCACGAGGGTGACTTCGACTTCGACCGCGCCTTCTGGCCGGATCCGGCTGGGATGGTTCGCGAACTCCGGGAGATGGGCGTGGAGCCGATTGTTTCGATATGGCCGACCGTTGACGTCGCTTCGCGCAACCGCGCCGCGCTTGAGGAGCGGGGGCTTCTTGTGCGCGCCCTGCGCGGTCCAAACGAGGGACTTTGCCTATGCACCCCCACCCAGCACATCGACCCCACTAACCCCGAAACGCGTTCGTGGGTTTGGGGGCGTATCCGCGAAACCTACCGCTCCTACGGATTCCGCTCCTTCTGGCTTGACCTGGCCGAGCCAGAGACCTGCACGCCCGACACCGACAACTTCTCATACGCGGCCGGAACCGCCTCGCAAGCCGGCAATATATATCCACGTGAATACGAGCGGCTCTTCTGGGAAGGTCTCCGCGCGGACGGCGAGACGGAGATCGTCTCCCTCGCGCGCAGCGCCTGGGCCGGATCGCAGAAGTTCGGGGCGCTCCTCTGGTCCGGCGACATCCCTTCGGACTGGTGGGCGCTGCGCAACCAGGTCGCCATCGGCCTCTCGGCCGGCATGGCGGGCATCCCGTGGTGGAACTGCGACATTGGCGGCTTCTTCGGCGGCGACGCCCGGACGCCGGAATTCCGCGAATTGCTGGCCCGCTGGTTCGCATTCGGCGTCTTCACGCCGGTGATGCGCCTGCACGGCAACCGCGACCCGCAGGAGCCCGGTCCCGGAACGACCGGCAGCGGCGCCTGGGGCTCCGGCGCGCCGAACGAGGTGTGGTCTTACGGACCGGAAATGCAGGAAATACTCGTCGCGCACATTCGCCTCCGGGAACGGCTGAGGCCATATCTGCGCGAACTCTTCCGCGAGGCCTCGGAAACTGGCGCACCGCTAATGAGGCCGCTTTTCTGGCACTATCCCGATGACCAGGCGGTCCGCGATGTTTCCGACCAGTATCTTTTCGGGCGAGACCTGCTTGTCGCGCCGGTTCTCGAGCAAGGCGCCACTTCGCGCAAGGTCGTTCTGCCCGCCGGCGACAACTGGGCCGACATCCGCACTGGCGAGCGCCTTGAAGGCGGCCGCGTCATCGAAGCCCCCGCGCCGCTGTCCTCAATCCCCGTGTTTGTCCGCGACGGCGCCTCCGCCGCCCTCGGCGCGACGCTTCACTGGTTCGACGAAATCGACGGCGAAGCCTACGCCGGGCGCGAGTCCGTGGCGAAGCTCGCCGCGCTCCCCGAGGCAACCTTCTAAACTGTTCACTCTCCCGCCAAGGCGCCCAACTAGCCCCGCAACGACATGGACACGCAATCATCCCCAAAAGGCGTCGGCAACGGTGCCCGGATCGATCCCGCCCGCATCATCGTCGGCACGATGTACGCCCCCTTCTGCCGGACGGAAGGGCCTCCCGCCGCCGAATGGCCGGCCGACATCGCCAAAATGCGCGAACTCGGATACCGGTGCCTCCACGGATGGTGCGAATGGAGCCGAGTCGAAAAGGCCGAAGGCGTCTACGATTTCTCCGAAGTCGACCGCCTCCTCGACATCACCTCCGAAAACGGCCTCGCCTGCATGCTCAACCTGGCGACGCAGAACTCGGTGGGCTACCACATGCCCGCCTGGATGGAGAACCTCTACGCCGGCGCCGGCCTCGTCGATTCCGAGGGATTCGGAATCCCCGTGCGGAGCATCCACGCCGTGCCGTGCCTTGACGATCCGTGGTATCGCGAACGCGCCGGACGATACATCGAGGCGGTGGCCCGCCACTTCTCCGGCGACGCGCGCGTCGCCGGCTGGGTCGTCTGGGGCGAGCCCATGCTGGAGAGCCCGCACAACCGCCCCCTCTGCTACTGCGCGCACACCGTCGCCCGCTTCCGGGAGTGGTGCCGCGACAAGTACGGGACGATCGACAAGCTCAACCGCGCCTGGTCAACCGAGGGGCCAGTCGAATTCGCCTCCTTCGACGACGTGCGCCCGCCCGTCGGCCCCATCGGCCACAAGGGCGGGTACGCGGCCTGGAGCGACTGGTGCCGCTTCATGCCCGCCAACTTCGCCCGAAACATCG
>JAEEGG010004615.1_pt1 | contig 33264 bp, 34 predicted proteins | sample 9134161 | NCBI WGS metagenome assembly JAEEGG01 (sample SAMN16246543, study PRJNA631951) | gut metagenome | biome: gut microbiome; feature: rumen; material: CR-attached | host: Bos | place: Iran: Karaj | collected 2018-10 | reverse complement strand
GGCCTGCTCGTCAACATAGACAGTCAGGCCCCGAATGCCGTGGCGCGGGAATGGCTGGACGCGCAGGGCTTTGACCGGATCCGGCCGGAATTCCGACACGGTCAGTCCCGCCTGGACTTCATGATGGAGAGGGGAGACGAACGCTTCCTGATGGAAGTCAAGGGATGCACCCTTGAGCGGGACGGGATCGGTTACTTCCCGGACGCGCCGACCCAGCGGGGCGCAAAGCACCTGCGGGAGCTGGCAAAAGCGGAGGGATATCATGCGGTTCTGCTGTTTGTGATCCAGATGGACGGCGTCACGGAGGTGCGGGGGAACCGGGACACAGACCCTGCCTTTTGTCAGGCGCTGGAAGAGGCAAAGGAAGCCGGTGTGAAGGTGATCTTTCTGCCCTGCCATGTGGAGCCGAATGGGCTGTCTTTCGCGGCGAATGAGAAAACGCCGCGGCTTTGAGGGAGAACGGAGCTGAGAACTGCCGCCGGAAGGGAGACGAACAGAAAATGAGAGTGCCGGACGACGATATCCTGCTGTTTTTTGACGCGCACCGCGACGCGCTCCCGCTGTTTATGGCGCTTGAAGAAACGATTTTTGAGCGCTTTCCCGAAGCGAAAAAACGAGTGCAGAAAACGCAGATCACCTACTACCACAGGCATGTCTTCGCCTGCGTCTCCTTCGCACGGGTAAAACGCAGGGCCGAACTGCCGGAGGGTTGGCTCACGCTGACGCTGGGGCTGCCTTACCCCCTCGAATCGGGGCGGGTCGCCGTGAAGACGGAGGTCTATCCGGGCCGATGGACGACGCATATCGTGATCGGCTCAAAGGAGAAACTGGACGAAGAACTGCTGGAGTGGCTGGAACAGGCCTACGCTTTTTCCGAGAGCAAGGGAGCACGCACATGAAACCGCCCCATTGGACGGCGGCGAACACATCTTTTCCGGCCGGAGCGCTGTCCTGTCGCTGACGATACGGACAGAATATAGCTTCACGTGTGGACAGTTCCGGGGAAGACAACGAGAAAGATCTCGACAGATCAAGATTTATAGGGGCGAGCATCATGATAGAATTACTGAAAGCGAGATTTTCAGAACACAAGGGGCTTCATCCGGATTTGGAATGGGCCGAGGTTGAGCATAGGCTGCGCGCGTTTCCCGCCGCCATCGCGATTTTGCAAAAGATGGAGGAAAGCGGCGGCGAGCCGGACACCATCGGCTATGACGAAAAAACGGGAAAGCTTATTTTCTGCGACTGCGCAAAGGAGTCTCCTTCCGGGCGCAGAAGCCTGTGCTATGACGAAAAGGCTTTGCAAGGGCGCGCCAAAAACCCGCCGGCAGGCAGCGCGGAACGGAAAGCGAGAGAGATCGGCGTTTCGTTGATGACGGAGGAACTCTATCGCAGACTGCAAAGTCTCGGCTCATTTGATCTGAAAACATCAAGCTGGATCGCTACGCCGGATGATATCCGCAGTAAGGGCGGCGCGCTGTTCTGTGAACGGCGCTATGATACCGTGTTCACTTTTCACAACGGCGCGGATTCCTACTATTCTGTGCGCGGGTTCAGAGGATATACGCTTATATAAATTCCAGCTTGCAGAGCAGAAAAAAAGATCCCGACAATGCGGGACCGTGGGGGAATGAGTATGTGGACCTGCCCGAAATGCGGGAGAAAACTGACGCGAAAAGACCAGCAGCATTACTGCCTCAAGCCGCAGTCGATCGACGAGTATATCAGCCTGCAGGACGCCTCTGTCCGACCGCGGCTGGAGACGATCCGTGAGACCATCCGCGCGGCCATCCCGGAGGCGCAGGAGAAGATCAGCTGGTCCATGCCCACCTACCGGAAGGGGCGGAACATCATCCATTTTGCCGCGTCGAAGAAACACATCGGCCTCTATCCCGGCGACGAAGCCGTCGAGGTCTTTGCGGACAGGCTCTCCGATTTTGACACCAGCAAGGGCACGATCCGCCTGCCGCACGACAGGGAGCTGCCGCTGGAGCTGATCCGGGACATCGCCCGATGGTGCTATGAGAAATACGCGAAGGAGTAAAAGGAGAGCAAACATTTGAGACCGATCATCGTAAAACTGGCGAGGATGCTGACCGACTGCATGGACGCCAAGATTGGCCTTGTCCGCATGGACGAGAGCCGTTGGGAATACAAAATGCTCGACGCGCTGCTTACCGACGAGCAGGCGGAGCTGATGCTGAAAATGGGGCGGCGCAAGCCGACTACCGCGGCGGAGCTTGCCAAAAAGACCGGCGGGGAGGAAGCGAAGATCCAGGCCCTGCTGGACGAGCTCGCGGACATCGGCCTCGTGGAGTACAACCGCCACAACGCGGACCGGCACAGGCAGTATGTGGTGCCGATCTTCGTCGTGGGCAGCGCGGAGAACCTGATGCTCAACAAGCCTCTTTTGGAAAAGCACCCGGAGATCGCGGAGTTCTTCTATCAGATGGCCGAGGAGCCGCTGAAGCTGATCTCCCACATGGTGCCGCCGGGCGGAGCGGGGCTGGGCTTCCACGCAGTTCCGATCGAGCGGGCGATCCCCAAAGAGAGTCGGTCGCTCAGTATCGAGCAGCTTTCCTACTGGCTCGAAAAGTACCGCGATCAGCTGTCGATCAGCGATTGCGTCTGCCGGACGAGCATGATCCTGCGCGGCGAGGGCTGCGGCGAGCTGCCGGACAAGGGCTGCATCCAGGTGGGCGATTATGCCGACTACCTGGTGGAGACCGGCAAGGCCGAGCGGGCAACGTATGACGAGGTGATCGCGCTGCTGAAGCGCTCCGAGGAAAACGGCTTCATGCACCAGCTCACGAACGGCGACGGGGGAGAGGACATTTTCGCCATCTGCAACTGCTCGGTGGGCAACTGCTTCGCCCTGCGCTGCTCGCAGCTGTTCAACAACCAGAACGGCTCGGCCTCCGCCTACCGTGCGGTCGTGGACCGGGACAAGTGCGTCGCCTGCGGCAAGTGCGAGGAGGTCTGCCCCGCGGGCGCGGTGCGGCTCGGCCGGAAGCTGGACACCAAGGACGGCCCCGTCGTCTATGAGAACGAGAAGCTCGCCTCCGAGACAAGGGGCTGGAGCCGAAAGGATTGGCGGGAGGACTACCGCGACCGCAACCAGATCAACTGCTACCCATCCGGGACCGCGCCCTGCAAGTGCGCCTGCCCGACGCACAGCTCCATCCAGGGCGTGCTGCGGCTTGTCAAGGAGGGCCGCGAGCTCGACGCGCTGAAGCTGCTGCGGCAGGACAATCCCTTCCCCTCCGTCTGCGACAGCGCCTGCGACCGCCGCTGCGAAAAGGTCTGCATGCGGGGCACGGTGGACCGCCCCATGGAGATCGGCGAGACGATGAAGCGCCTGGCCGAGCTGGAAGAGGGGTACATAGACGAGCTGATCCCGCGCAAGGTGCGTCTCAAGGGCGAGGACAAAGATTATGCGCTGCCCGTGGCGATCGTCGGCTCCGGCTGGGCGCAGTTGAGCTGCGCGTATTTCCTCGCGCAGATGAGCTATCCCGTGACCGTGTTCGGCACGGCGGAGCCATGCAGCGAGGCGGAACGGAAGATCCTCGAAAAGCTGGGCGTGCGCTTTGCCGAGGGCGAGCCGGACCGGGATGCTTTCGCGACGGTCTATCCGGAGTGTTTCCCCATCAAAAAGAAAGACCCCGCCTCGCAGATCGAGGAAGGGCACGAGGCAGCCAAAAGCATCCATCGCAGTCTGCACTCCGGCCACAGCCTGACCCTGGCCCGCGACCCGCGTTCCTTCCGCGCCTTTCGCCGGGACGACGTGGTGCTGCCGATCGAGAAGCTGAAAACGCACGATTGCCTCTCCTGCGGCGTGAGCTATGTGGATCCCAACCGCTGCATCGGCTGCGGCATCTGCACGACCCGCTGCTTCTTCGACGCGATCCGCCTCGAGCGCAGTCATCCGGAATTCGCAAATTACTGCAGCGCGGACGACACGGTGAAGAAGGTCGTCCTCAACGGCGCGCGCCGCGCGGGCCGGATCGCGATCAAATCCCTGACGAAACGAACGGAATAGATCTTCACGGGTGGGCAGTTCCCGGGAAAACAACGATACAGATTTCGACAAATCGGTATTTGGTAAACTCAGATGTATAGAAAAGGGAAACGAAATGAAGATTGGAAGTTCTAATGATTCTGAGTCAGTAAAAGCACAATACTCTACATCAAAGGGATTAGATATCAGGATCACTTTTCATGATAAGTATTCCACGAACAGACGGGGATATGGCCCTTGGCTTGTTTCCAACTATGACATACGAGAAGGAATGAGTGTTCTCGAAGTCGGATGCGGCACTGGTGCTTTGTGGCTTGGGAATGATGATCTTGTAGAAAGGTGCAATAAGTTAGTTCTTTCTGATCTGTCGGAAGGAATGCTGAAAAAGGCAAAAGAGAATCTTGGTGAGAAGTCTAATGTAGAATATCGGATTGAAGATATTCAGAATCTCTCTTACGATGACGACACCTTTGATGTTGTGATAGCCAATGCAATGCTCTATCATGTACCTGACCTTCCTAGAGGTCTAAGGGAAGTTCGAAGAGTATTGAAGAATAGCGGTGTGTTTTACTGTGCCACCCTTGGTGAGAACAATTTTGTCGAAAAGTTTGCAGAGTGGTTCCGGCTGTCCGGAGAAGATTTTGATCCCAATCATAATTTTACGATGCAGAACGGAGCAGAAAAACTACATACGGTTTTCGATGATGTGACACCAATGTTTTATAGTGATTCTCTTCATATCACGGAAATAGAAGATCTGGTAGCCTACCTACGCAGTCTGGCTTCCTTCAAAGCTGTTTTGAATCTTCCGGAACAGAAGATAAGAGACATTCTCGCGGAGCGTGCAACCGATGGGGCAATAGATCTTCCCAAAGATTATGGCATGTTCATATGCAGATAAATTCCTGTTTGTCGAGCAGAACGGATCATATAATCCTTTTTGTGAAATACGCGAATAGAAAAAGAGGGAGCAAGCGATGATTTTTTATTTCACCGGTACGGGCAATTCTCTGTATGCCGCGCAAAAGCTGGCGGACGGGGGCGAGGAGATCGTCTCCATCGTCGAGGCCCTGCGCAGCAAGACGTTTCACTACACACTGAAAGAGGGCGAAAAGCTCGGTTTCGTGTTCCCCGTCTATTTCTACACGGTGAGCGATCCGGTGCTGGAGCTTGTCCACCATCTGACGGTGGAGAACGCGGGCTTTGTCTATGCCGTCATCCCCTGCGGGGCGAGCATCGGAGCGGCGGGCGGCCTTCTGAAAAGCGAACTGAAAAAGCGCGGCCTGGAGCTGCAGCGGGTCGACGCCTTGGTCGTGCCGGATGGCGCGCTGATCTTCTACGACATCGACGCCCCGGAGAAAATGGAGCAGCAGCTGGCCGCGGCGACAAAAGAGCTGGCGTCCATCAAGCAGGCCGTCGACCGGCGCGAGGGCAACCGCATCACGGGCAACCCCATCGCCGGGAAAATCGGCTTGGCCGCCTACCACGCCTGCATGAGCACAAAAGCCTTTTACGCCGACGAGAAGTGCATCGGCTGCGGGAAATGCGCCTCGATCTGCCCGTCCGGGGCGATCGAAAAGGTCGGCGGCCGTCCAACCTGGACGAAAAGCAAATGCCTCAAGTGCTGCGGCTGCATCAATCGCTGCCCGGTCTCCGCGATCCAGTACGGCAAAAGAACAGCCTCCCGCGGGCGCTACGTCAATCCGGTTTTGAAGTGAGGCCGGGGAATACCCGGAAGAGAAAAAGACAAACAGGGAGATAAGGATCATGATTCGTAAGATCATCCATATTGATGAGGAAAAGTGCAATGGCTGCGGCCTGTGTGCCAGCGCGTGCCATGAGGGCGCGATCGAACTCGTGGACGGAAAGGCAAAGCTGGTGAGGGAGAATTTCTGCGACGGCTTCGGCGACTGCCTGCCGAACTGCCCCGCCGGCGCGATCAGCTTTGAGGAGAGAGAAGCCCCGGCTTATGACGAGGCGGCCGTGAAGGCGGCTCAGAAGAAGAAAGCCATGGAGAAGCTCGTGCGCGAGGTACAGGCCGGAGGCGGCTGCCCCGGCTCGCGGACGATGGAGCTGCACAAGGAAGCCGCGTCGGAACGGGAGACCGCGCCGGTGAGCGTCCGCCCCGTCTCCCGCCTGAATCAGTGGCCCTGCCAGATTAAGCTCCTGCCGACGCAGGCGCCTTTCTTTGACGGCGCGAAGCTGCTGATCGCGGCGGACTGCACGGCCTACGCCTATGCCAACATGCACGAGGAGTTCATGAAGGGCAAGATCACCGTGATCGGCTGCCCGAAGCTGGACGCGGTGGACTATTCCGAGAAGCTGACGGCGATCATCCGCGACAACGATATCAAGAGCGTGACCACCGTGCGCATGGACGTGCCCTGCTGCGGCGGACTGCAGCGCGCCGCGGAGACAGCCCTCAAGGGCAGCGGCAAATTCATCCCCTGGCAGGTCGTGACGATCTCCCGGGACGGAAGGATATTAGAGTAAAAGACGGCATTCACGGCCGTTCCGGCTCGTTATTCTGTTTCCGAAAGACAAGCAATAACCTCGTGATAACCGACAGACCGGTGCGGTGCTGGTTATCGCGAGGTTTTCAAAGTCGGCCGCGTAATCCGCGGCCTTGACAAGACCGACCTCGACCGATTATAGTATCCTCGATCATACGACAGAAGGAGGTATCCACAATGGAGAAGTTTATCCCGTATGAGAAGCTCTCGAAAAAGAAAAAGCGGGAGCTGGACGCAGGCAGGCGGACGGTCTGGGCCATCAGCCCGGTGACCCGCAAGAGCGAAAACCCGAAAGCCTATAACAGAAGGAAAGCACAGAAACGGATGGACGATCCCGATTCTGTGCTTTCTTTTTCTTGGGATCGGACTTCCGAAAGACAGGGTACTGTGATATAATCGAATAAAATTATGCTTCTTACGGGGGGCGGCGCAGATGAACGGCGTGAAAAAAGTTCAGATACTGGACGGGACCACACTGAAAATCATCGCCATGATCAGCATGGCCTTCGATCACGTGGGCGACATGTTTTTCCCAGGCGTCATGTGGCCCAGGATGATCGGCAGGCTCGCCATGCCCATCTTTTCCTTTTTCATTGCGGAGGGCTTTGCGCATACGAGGGACAAAAAGAAATACCTTGGCCGCCTCGGCCTTTTCGCGCTGATCAGCGAGATCCCCTTTGATCTGGCTTTTGACGGCAGGATCGGGCTGGGACACCAGAACATCATGCTGACCTTTTTCCTGGCCGGCCTGGCGCTGATGCTGTTCGACCGGATCCGGGGCGGGAACGGCCCGGAAGGAGAACGGATACCCGTGGGCAAAACTGCCCTTGGCGTGCTCGCCGTCGCGGGGATCGCCGCCCTGGCGCTGCTGCTGCGTGCGGATTACACCGTCTTTGCGGTCGTCGCCGTGTTTCTGTTTTACGTACTCCGGCAGAAGCATCCGCTGCTCCGGAGCGGCGTGGGCGTGGCATTTCTGGCGCTCACGAGGACGATGGGCTATTATGTCGCGACAGGCTTCAGTTTTATCCCCCTTGCCCTGTATAACGGGCAGAAGGGGAAGGGGCTGAAATGGCTGTTTTACGCCTTTTATCCCGGACACCTGCTCGGGCTCGCCGCGATCAGGCACTTCCTGCTGGGCTGAGATAAGGGCTTACGCTGCGCGAAATCTGTTGAGGTTTGAGGCAAAAACATGATCATTCTGATAACCGGCGCATCCCACACCGGGAAAACCCTTTTGGCACAGCGGATGCTTGAAAAATACAGCTATCCGTATCTGTCCGTAGACCATCTGAAAATGGGCTTGATCCGCAGCGGCAGCACGCCGCTCACCCCGGAGGATGACGACGAGCTTGTCGGCTATCTGTGGCCGATCGTCCGGGAGATGATCAAGACGGCGATCGAGAATCGGCAAAACCTCATTGTCGAGGGCTGTTACGTACCGTTTGACTGGAGACAGGACTTTGACGAGAGGTATTTGCCGTCGATCCGCTTCATCTGCCTGGCCATGTCGGAGGAATACATCGATTCACACTTTGCCCGGATAAAAGAGCACGCCTCTGGTATCGAGGCAAGGCTGGATGATTCCTACTGCACGGCGGAGCATATGAAAAGAGAGAATCGTCGGGTGATAGAGGGATACCGAGCCGTCGGAGAACAGGTCGCGATCATTACGGAGGGATATGAAGAGACGATAAGACGACTCGTGAAATGAAGAAGCCTTCCGCAGCACGGCGGAGAATGCCTGCGCGCTCGGAAGCGAATCGGGATTTGGAGGCTGACCTATGATCAAATTCTTTGGGCAAAACAACGATCTGCGAACGGAAGATGGCAAAATAACCAGAAGTACTGTTTTCATTCACGATTATTCTTGACATATGTCTAAAACATCGCTATAATCATTCTCGACATAAGTCAGAAAAGAGGTGCGGCTATGCCCAGAAAACAGCGCTGTCGATGGATCGACGGCTACCCGGATCATTGGGAATTTTCCCCGGAGGAAGTCTCGGAAAAAGAACCCGTCGTGCTGAACTTGGACGAGTTTGAGACGATCCGGCTTCTCGACCGGGAGGGGATGACCCAGGAACAGTGCGCCGAACGGATGGGCATTGCCCGCACCACCGTGACGGCGATCTACGAGAGCGCACGGCGGAAGGTAGCCGACGCGCTGGTAGAGGGAAAGCGCCTCCTGATCCGGGGCGGGAACTATCAGCTCAACGATCAGGGAACGGAAAACATCATGCAGAAAGGATCGGATATGATGAGAATTGCGGTAACTTACGAAAACGGAGAGGTCTTCCAGCATTTCGGTCATACGGAGCAGTTCAAGCTGTATGACGTGGAGGACGGGAAGATCGTCGCAGAGCAGATCGTGCCCACCAACGGCAGCGGGCACGGCGCGCTGGCCGGCTTTTTGAAAGCCGCGCAGGTGGACGCGCTGATCTGCGGCGGAATTGGCATGGGCGCGCAGACAGCGCTGGCGGAGGCGGGGATCCGGCTCTACGGCGGCGTCTCCGGTTCTGCCGATGCGGCGGCACAGTCACTGGCGGCAGGAACACTCTCCTATGATCCGAACGCCAAATGCGACCACCACGGCCATCATCACGGAGAAGGCCACGAGTGTGGGCACCATCACGGTGAGGGGCTTGACTGCGGCCATCAAGAGGGCGACGAGGGCTGCCGTCGTCATCACGGGAACTGAAAAACCGGGAGCCATACGTTTTCGGGCAGGGGATTCGCTTCCGCCTGTACAGATAGAAAGAACTGCCCGCGCGCATAGCAAATAACAGAGGCTGTGAAACCGATCAAAAAATCGGTATTCACAGCCTCTGTCCGCTTGAGCGCGTTGCCTTAATACGCTCGAATTGTCCTCGCCGCGCATAAGGGAATTCGGTTTACTCTTCTGCAAAGTCCGTGTCCATGGCGACCTGCAGCTCATAGTCCGGGAAGGCTTTCTGCACGTCAGCGACGACTTCCTTGCAGACCGTCCGGCGATCCTTCGCGTCAAAGCTGATCACGATATCGAAGCGCAGCTTTTTCTGCTCCTTCGTCAGATAGAAGCCGTGCATCTGCCGGACGTGTTCATGGGAAAAGACGATCTCCTCCACCTGCCGTCTGGCCTGCACGATCTCCTCGTCCTTTGTGTTCACCGAGTATACGCCGATCGCCGTCAGGATGACGTGATGCTCCCGGAGGACCTTCATCGTGATCTCGCGAATGAGTTGATCCAGCTCGTCCGCCGAGTACGTATCCGGGACCTCGATGTGGATGGAGCCGTTCCAGGTATCCGGGCCGTAATTGTTCATCACCAGGTCGTAGGCGCCCTGCACCTCCGGAAAGCTCAGCACCGTGTCGCGGATCGCCCTGGCCAGCTCCTTGTCGTTGCGCTCGCCGAGGATCTGCGAGATCGTGTCCTTGAGCATCTCAACGCCGGATTTGATGATGACAAGAGAGATGACCGCGCCGAGCCACGCCTCCAGGGAAACATGGAAGATGAGGAATATGCCTGCCGCCACAAGCGTCGAGGCCGATATGACGGAGTCCAGCGTGGCGTCCTCGCCGGAATTGATGAGGGCGTCCGAGTTCACCTTCACGCCGACACTCTTGACGTAGCGCCCGAGCAGGATCTTGACCACGACCGCGACGGCCACGATGATGAGGGAAACGGCGTTATAGTCCGGCGTCTCCGGGTGGATGATCTGCTTGACGGATTCCACAAAGGAGCTAATACCCGCGTACAGCACGATCACGGAGATGATCATGGCGCTGAGGTATTCGATGCGCCCGTAGCCGAAGGGGTGCTTTTTGTCCGGCTCTCTGCCCGCGAGCTTCGTTCCGACGATCGTGATCAGGGAGCTGCCCGCGTCGGAGATGTTGTTGACCGCGTCGAGCACGATGGCGATGGAGTTGGTCATCAGACCGATCACCGCCTTGAAGCCGGCAAGAAAGACATTGGCGACGATCCCGATAACGCTGGTTTTGACGATCGTTTTTTCGCGTGACGTCTCTATCCCGTTCATTATTTCAGTTCCTCGATCACAGCGTTTCTGACTTCCTTCATGTCCTCGGTGGGCTCGAAGCGGGCGATGACCTTCCCCTCACGGTCGATCAGGAACTTGGTGAAGTTCCACTTGATATAGGCCTTGTCGCCGAACTGCTTGTTGTTCATGTCAGCAAACTTGCTCAGCACCGCGTTCTTCAGACCCTTGCCGAAGCCGGCGAAGGGCTTTTCTGTCGCAAGGTACGCGAACAGCGGCTCGGCATTCTCGCCGTTCACGTCGATCTTTTTGAACTGCGGGAACTCCGTTCCGAACTTCAGCGTGCAGAACTGGTGGATCTCGTCCGCGTCGCCGGGCGCCTGGTTGGCAAACTGATTGCAGGGGAAGTCCAGGATCTCAAAGCCCTGCTCCTTCAGCTCTTTGTACATGGCCTCCAGCGGCTCGTAGTGCGGCGTGAAGCCGCAGCCGGTCGCGGTGTTCACGATCAGCAGCACCTTGCCCCGATAGTCCGACAGGCTGACGTCCTGGCCGAGCCGATCCTTCACCGTAAAATCGTACACTGTTTTCATCCTTCTGCTCCTTCCGTTTTCTTTTGGTTTTCCAGTAATTCATACAGCAGACCGTACAGCGCCTGCGCCTTTTCCGGCGGCAGGTCGATACAGCCCGCGACCTTCGCGGGGACGTCCTTCGCCTTTTCCTGCAGGGCGCGGCCCGCTTCCGTCAGCGTGATGACGACGACGCGCTCGTCCTCGCGGCTCCGCTCCCTGCGGACATAGCCGGCCTGCTCCATCTTCTTCAGCAGCGGAGAGAGCGTCCCGTTATCCAGCAGCAGCTTTTCTCCGATCTCGCCGACGGGCTGGCCGTCCTTTTCCCACAGCACCAGAAAGACGATGTACTGCGTATAGGTAAGCCCCAGCGGTCGGAGCACGGGCGTATAGAGCCCCGTCACGTGCCGCGCCGCGGCATAGAGCGGAAAGCAGAGCTGGTTCGCCAGCTTCATCGCTTCCTGACAATCGTAGTCCATCTTGTTTCCTCCGCTTTGTTTTGAGCAAATATATTTTATCAAATATATTTAACGCTGTCAAGCCAAAAATCAGCGCCAAAGCGGGCCGCCGGGGAGCCCGGGGGCCTCGGCCCCTGCGCGGGAATCGATCGCCCCCGACAAAACGCGCGCGAGGGGGCAAGAGCGCTTTTCACGTTGTAAAGCCGGGCCGGATAGTGTATAATCGTCTCAGCAAATCGTTGTTTGTGAGGGTAAAATGAAAACGGGGAAAGAACGCACAAAAGAACTGTTCATACAATATAGCGGCAATCACTATTTCATGGACCTCAACGGAGACGGGCATGAATACGACGGGTACCGCATACCAAAGGAAACGGAGGAAGAGTGGCGCAGGGAATATCTGTCTCAGTTCTTTGAGCAGAAGAGGTATGGCAAAGATGCTCTCCTCTCTTATGCGCACGCAACCGACTTTCTGAAGAGCGACATGACGGACGAATGCTGGGAAAGGGCATTGTACTATCCTCTCCGGTCTGACTGGCTGGATGACGTAACGGTCCTGTACATGCTGCCGCTTAGTTTCCGCCTGGCGGAAAAACGGGCGGAGAAGGGGAAATTCTCCCGGAATACCGCGGATGAATATATGCATGCCCTGGATGGTTTTGTCCAACATGTTTTGAAACGGTCTGATACCGGTATGCTGACAAGAGCCCGGGACTACCAGCTGCAGGAATTCTCAGATGAGGTTTATGTGGCCGCTTTCCTGAAGGATCTGCAGCAGAAGTGGACCGGGTTATCCCGGAAGTTCAAGAAATGAGAAAATTCCCGTTTGCAGGGCAGCGACGAATTCCGGTTTGAGCAGATGATAAGGTGATTGAAGATGAAACGTTCTCCGCGTGAATGGCTGATCCGCATACTGATCCTGATGATCGGGCTTAGCATTGCCCATCTGGGGGTAACGCTCTTTTTGCTCTCAGAGCTCGGCTCCGATCCGTTTAATGTTCTGATCCAGGGGCTGTTCCGTACGCTGTCTTCCCTGACGGAGCGGAGCTTTCTCACGCACGGGCGTGTGCATATCGCAGTCAGTCTCCTGATCATCCTGATCCTTCTCCTCACAGACAGGAGCTATATCAAAATCGGGACCGTCCTCTGCATGGTCTGCGGCGGCCCGATCATCGATTTCTTTACGCTTCTGTTGACGCCGCTTTTTGAGAAGATCGGCTCGCTGCCTCTGCGGATCCTGGTGCTGGCTGTCGGCTGTGTGATCCTTGCCTATGGCATGACCATCGTGATCAAGTCCGACGCCGGAACCGGTCCGAACGATCTGGTCGCCATCGTGATCAGCGACAAGCTTCACCGAAAATTCAGCGTCGTTCGAATCATCGTGGATGTCTGCTTTGTCACAGTCGGCTGGCTGCTGGGCGGGACCTTCGGGATCGGCACGATCATCTGCGCGGCGCTGGTCGGCCCGGTTGCCGGATTTTTCCTGCCCCACAACCAAAGGATCATTGAAAGGATCCTGCACAGCGCTTTGAGTAAATAGCTCGCCCAAATCGGGAGGTGCTGAACTGCCGCTGCTGAATTTATAGATTAAGAAGGACAGAAATCATGGTAATCTACACTGTTCGCCACGGAGAGACGGTTTTGAACGCAAAAGGAGTTATGCAGGGACGGCTCGACGAACCGCTGAACAAAAACGGACTCGACCTTGCCGTCATAACCGGAAAGGCTATGAAAGGCATACATTTTGATTGCTGCATATCCAGCCCTCTTAACAGAGCGAGAAAAACGGCGGAGATCATCTTGCGCGAAAGCGGAAACGATTGTCCGCTCCGTATCGACGAGCGCGTGATTGAGCTCGATTTCGGTGATATGGAAGGAAAGAAGCTCTCCGAAATGGGCGAAGAAGGCTATAAGTTCTTTACAGATCCCTTTCATTTTGCCGGATTTCCGAACGGCGAGACGATACAGGACGTTTGCGCCAGAACACAGGGCTTTCTGAAAGAACTGATTGCCAAGGACGACGGCAAAACATATCTGATCAGTACGCACGGCTGCGCCATGAGAGGAATGGTCAATTATCTGTTGGACGAGCCTTCGAATTTCTGGTTAGGTCATGCTCCCTACAATTGCTCTTTTACGATCGTTGAAGCAGAATGCGGGAAGGCTCACATCACCGAAATTGATAAGGTGTATTATGACCCGAGCCGGATCGTGGACCATTTCAAAACGTGAGCAGATGCACAGCTTCCGGTTTCCGGGGCAACGACGGATCGGGATTTGCGGAGCATCGCTGGTGATACGGAGAACGATATGAAGCTTACGATCGCATTTTTGCAGCTCCTTCCGGCGGAGAGCCTGGAAGAAAACCTGGAGAAGGGGATCAAAGCCTGCCTCCAGGCGAAAGAAAAGGGCGCGGACATTGCGCTTTTCCCGGAAATGTGGAGCTGCGGATACAGCTTTCCGCGGGAAAAGGAAGCTCTGCGGGAGCGCGCCGCCCCCTGCGACGGCTTTTTCGTGCGGCGCTTTTCGGAGCTGGCTGCGGACATGAATATGGCTATAGCCGTCACCTTTTTGGAACGGCACGAGCCGAAGCCGCGAAACACGGTCTGCCTCTTCGACCGGCACGGAAAACTGCAGTACCGCTATGCCAAAGTCCATATCTGCGATTTCGGAGAAGCGGACGACGAAAGCGTTCTGGACGCCGGCGACAGCTTCTTTGTCGCAGACCTGGACACGAAGGACGGGATCGTAAAGGTCGGCTCGATGATCTGTTATGACCGGGAGTTTCCGGAGAGCGCCCGGATCCTGATGCTCAAAGGCGCGGAGCTGCTTCTGGTCCCCAACGCCTGCCCGATGGAGCTCAACCGCCTCGCGCAGCTTCGGGGCCGGGCCTATGAAAACATGCTGGCCATCGCCACCTGCAATTATCCGTCTCCGCATCCGGACTGCAACGGCCGTTCCACCCTGTTCGACGGCGTGGCCTATCTCCCGGAGCTTCCCGCTTCGCGGGACACCTGCGTGTTCAAGGCGGGGGAGGAAGAAGGCGTGTACACGGCCGAGCTGGACGTGGACATGCTGCGGGAGTACCGCCGCCGTGAAGTCTGGGGCATGAAAAACCGCCGTCCGGAGCTGTACGGCGAAATATCGGAGAAGAGATAAATAAAAGGGAACATATTCCCGTTTGCGGGAATCACGTCAAGTTGAAAGTTGAGGAGAAACCATTATGAGAAAAGCGAGGATCCATCTGGAGAAAGTGACGGACGATAATGTCGAGGCCATCGTTAAGCTCCGCGTTTCCGGGGAGCAGCGGAATTACGTCGCAAGCAACGATTGGAGCCTGATCGACGCGTATTTATGGCTGGCGGAGGGAAACCCGGTCTTTCCCTTCGGCATATACAACGAGAAGACTTTGGTTGGCTTTATCATGATCCGTTACGATAACGACTGGACCGGCTACGAAAGAGACGCGTGGATCAACAGCGACGCCTACCGCTTTTATAAGGACAAGAACTATTATTACATCTGGCGTTTCATGATCGATAAACGCTTCCAGGGACGCGGGTATGGAAGGGAAGCACTGAAGCAGGCGGTGGATTTCATGCGGACCTTCCCGTGCGGCGCGGCGGAATACTGCGTGCTGTCCTATGCGCCGGCGAACGAAACGGCGAAAAACCTCTACTTCTCCTTCGGCTTTACGGAACTCAACGAGCCGGGGTATTACGAAGAGGATGACGAGATCTCCGCTGTGATGAAGCTGTAAGAACAGCCGGGAGAAGCGCAATATGAAACAGGGAATGGCAGGAAAACCATCATGAACCTTCTGCTGCTTGCGGCGCTGCTGGCCGCGGCGGTCGTTTTGTGCGGCTATACGACAATCCGGCTTCCCGTCAGGCGCAAAGAAGGAAAAGGGCATATCGCCTGTGTAGGCGACAGCGTGACTTACGGCTGCACGCTGCCCCTGTTCTTCCTGCGCCGTTATCCGGCTGTGCTGCAGCGCCTGATCGGCTCCGATGCGCAGACGGCCGCGTTCGCGGTCAATGACCGGACGCTGCAGAACACCGGCAACAAGCCCTTTCGCAAGGAGCGCGCGTTCCGGCAAAGCATGGAGTTCCGGCCGGATACGGTCGTCATCCTGCTGGGCACCAACGATTCCAAGGACAGAAACTGGAGCTCGGCAGAGGCCTTCCGGCAGCAATACGCGGAGCTGATCGGGGCGTATCGCGCGCTTCCGACCGCCCCGCGGATCGTGATCTGCACGCCGCCCTGCGCCTTCAAGCCGATCAACCGCTTCTTCTATATCACGAACGACGCGAAGCTCGACCGCGTCCCGGAGATCGCGGAAGCGGTCAAAACGGTCGCGGCGGAGAGCGGCGCGGAACTCGTGGATCTGTATGCGCTTACGCAGGGGAGACGGGAGCTGTTCGGGCCGGACGGCCTGCATCCCAATGCCGCCGGAGCAAAGCAGATCGCCGAAGCGGTGTTCCAGGCAGTTTGCAATACTTCCGGGCAAGGAGGGAAAACATGATCTGCAATCTCGGCAATCGGGTCGTCAACAATTATCTGCTCTCCTCCGACGTCGGCACGATCCTCATCGACACCGGGTACGACGGGAGTTTCCCGCGCTTTTCGAAGATGCTCAGGAAGAACGGCATAGATCCGAAGGAGATCCGATACGTCTTTCTCACCCACGCCCATGACGACCACGCGGGTTTTCTGAACGAGGTGCTCTCCGCGACGGATGCGGACGTTATTCTGCACCCCAAGGCCGTCGAAGGCCTGAAGCGCGGGCAGAACTCCTTTGAGGGCGGCTGTTCTTCGCACCTGGCCTGGCTCTTTTGTCAGATCCTGGCTCTGTTCGGCCACGGCGAGCACCGCTATCCGCCCATCCGGGACGCGTTTCTGGAGAGGCTGATTCCCATCGACTCCGACCGCTTCCGCTCGCTGGGCTTTCCCTATGAGATCCTTGAGACGCCGGGGCACACGGCGGATCACATCTCTCTGCTGGCGGGCGACGAGCTCTTTTGCGGGGACGCGGCCATGAACGGCTTCCCCAGCCGGCGGCGGACGATCATCTGGATCGAAAACCTGCGGCAGTACCGACAGTCCTGGGACACGATCCTGCAGCGGGCGCCGGCCACGCTCTACCCGGGGCACGGGAAACCGTTCAAGACGTCAGATCTCCGGAAGTACCGCAGCAGCCTGGAGCGGATCAGACTGTATCCGCTGAAATAAGGGCATGAAGGGTTTCCGCCGCATCCGGGGAGCAGACGTTTCAGAACTCATCAAAAAGAGAGACTGAGGGAGGAGAAACCCATGATCCGTAAGATCATCCATATCAACGAGGAAAAATGCAACGGCTGCGGCCTGTGTGCGAGCGCATGCCACGAGGGCGCGATCGACATCGTGGACGGCAAGGCCAGGCTGGTGCGGGAAAACTTCTGCGACGGCTTCGGCGACTGCCTGCCGAACTGCCCCACCGGCGCGATCAGCTTTGAAGAAAGAGAAGCCCCGGCGTACGACGAGGCGGCCGTGAAGGCCGCTCAGAAAAAGAAAGCCGCGGAAAAGCTGCTGCGCGGGATGCAGGCCAAAGGCGGCTGCCCCGGCTCGAAAATGACGGAGCTGCACAGGGGAGCCGCACCGGAACAGGAGGCTGCGCCGGTAAGCGTTCGCCCCGTCTCCCGCCTGAATCAGTGGCCCTGCCAGATCAAGCTCCTGCCGCCGCAGGCGCCCTTCTTTGACGGCGCAAAACTGCTGATTGCGGCGGACTGCACGGCCTATGCCTATGCGAACATACACGAGGACTACATGAAGGGCAGGATCACCGCGATCGGCTGTCCGAAGCTGGACGCAGTGGATTATTCCGAGAAGCTGACGGCGATCATCCGCGATAACGACGTCAAGAGCGTGACCATCGTGCGGATGGAGGTGCCCTGCTGCGGCGGTCTGCAGAGAGCGGCGGAAACCGCTCTGCGCAACAGCGGCAAATTTATCCCTTGGCAGGTCGTTACGATCTCCCGGGACGGAAGGATTCTGGAATAAAAAAGACGGCCTTTGCGGCTGTGCCTGTTCGTTGTATTGTTTTCGAAAGACGATGCTTTGACGATCGGAGCGAGAAAGAATGAAGTACAAACACACAAAGCGACCCGGATTCCTTTTGGGATTCGTTGACTTCTTCACAGCCGGGCTCTTATTCCTGCTGTATATGCCCTTTGGCGGGCTGCAGAACGAACTGGAAGAGATCCTGGGGCACAGGGTCCAGCCCTACTGGAAGGCCTATCTTCTGGGTATCCCGACCCTGTTCATCTACACGCTGGTATGGATGGCGAGGATCGCCGAGGAGCTGAAGGCAAAGGCGATCGCGCTCGAAACGGCGGGGCCCTATACGTCATGGCGGCATATGTTCTGGTGGAATATGCTCGGCTGCCCGTGCTGCGGCCCGATGATCGCAACGAAACGGTTTTTTGATTCGCTGAACAGAGTGGAGATCGAATTGAACAAACGGTCAGGACAAGATGGCGTTTTCGATCCCGAAAAGGAGTGAACGGATATGCTGAACGCGACGCTGATCGTCGGCCTCATCGGTGCGGCGCTGATGTTCTGCGGAGACATGACCCTGTACTATGACAGGAACGATTTTGAACAGAACGGCAGTCTTGACCCCATTATCGACATCATGAAAAAGCTGCCGAGAAAAAGGCTGATGCTGGGCGGATGGATCGGGCCGGTCGCCGCGTTTTTATACTGTATCGGCTTTTATCACATCGTGCTGATCACGGGGGAAGCCTGCCATACGCTTGCCTTTTCCGCCTTTCTCCTGAGTTGTCTGGGCATCATCGCGGGCGGCGCATACCACAGCCATTGCGCTTATTTGGGGCTGCTCGGTCAGAATGAACAGCGGGAAGAGCTGGAGATCGCGCTCGCCTATTTTCAAAAGCTGCCGCTCATCCTATATGTCGGGGAAGGGCTGGGTCTGCTCATCCTGCTCATCCTGCTCGTGACTGGGAAGACGGCGCTTCCCGCGTGGATGGCCGTTCTGTCGCCGGGCATCCTGTTTCTGCTGCGGCCGCTGACCCGTAAGCTTCCGAAAGGACTGCACATGATCCTGGCCGGCGGCTTTACCAACATTATTTTCATCGTGTACTATCTGGCGGCGATCCTTGTGAGGTAAGTGAGAGATGCAGTTTCATGCATTCGGGGACAAGAAAAACAAAAGCATCCTGGCTCTGCACGGGATGCTGTGCGACTGGCGGAAATTCCGCGAACTCCTGCGGCCGCTGGAAGACTCGTATTATGTCATTTATCCCGCCATGACCGGCTGTTATGACGGTTCGGAGGATTTCGTCAGCTTTGCGGATGAATGCGCGCAGATCGAGGCCTATGTCCTTGAAAATCTCGGCGGAAAGCTGGACGCCGTCTGGGGCGCTTCGCAAGGGGCGACCGTTCTCACGGAGCTGCTGGCAAGGAACAGGATTCAGGTGCCCACGGCGATCCTTGACGGCGTATATCTGGCGCATCAAGGAAAGCTGACCGCGAAGCTTGGCCTGAAGGCCTTTCTGAAAATGCAGAAGAACGGCGGCGAGATGTCGAAGACCATGAAGAAGGTCTGCCTGCTGATGGGTCTGGGAGAAGAGGATCTCGCGGAGTTTACCCTGATGTACTGGGGGGCGAGCGAATCCGGTATGAAGGCCAATTTGATCGAGAATTACACATACCGGGTCAAGGAAGCCGTCCGGGATTCAGAGACGGAAGTCCATCTCTGGTTCGGGAGCAAGGAGCCCTACGCCAGGAAATCTCATAACATACTGAAAAAGCGTCTCAGGCATTATACGGAAAGAATCTGGCCGGGCGTGGGACATGGCGTGATGCTGTACTTCCACACCGCTGCGTACCTGGATGCCGTCAGAACGGTTCTTGAAGGGCGGAGCGGATCTCTTTGAGCGCCGCGAATGCGCCATCCGCCGTCCGTCCTTTTCAAGCAGAGGGAATATAATATGAACAAACGGGAGGAGAATCACCATGAAGGAAATATTTGAACGCGTCAGCATCCGCAGATATACCGAACAGCCGGTGGAGGATGAGAAGATCAGGGCAATCCTGCGCGCGGCGATGGCCGCGCCGTCCGCCGGGAACCAGCAGCCCTGGGAGTTTTTCGTGGTCAGAGACCGCGAAAAGCTGGATGCGCTGTCCAGGGTCACACCATATTCCGGCTGCACAAAGCGGGCTGCCGTCGCGATCGTCAGCGCCTATCGGGAAAAGCTCTGGGCGCCGGCCTACGCGCAGATCGACATGAGCATCGCGATGGAAAACCTTTGGCTTGCCTGCGGCGAGCAGGGGCTCGGCGGCGTCTGGCTCGGGATCGCGCCGATCGAAGACCGCATGAAAGCGGTCGAGGAGATCCTGGAAATCCCCGAAGGACTGCGCGCCTTTGCCATCTTCCCGCTGGGCTATCCCGCGGAGAGCAGAACGCAGCAGGATCGCTTTGACGAAAGTCGAATTCACTTTGTCTGAAATAGGGAAAAATGACCTGAATCCGGGTGCCCGGTGACTGCGCCGAAGCAAAACGGCGGCATACGGATTGCCGGGCAGCAAAGCAGAAAAAGCTGGCGACCGAGGCGGATAAAGCTGCGCACCGGAGAAGACTGTGCGCCGAGCGGGGCGTCGGATATGATCCGATACAAGGAACCGACCGAGGTGCGGGCGGCATGATCATTTTCAGGAGGAACGCAAATGAGCTCTTTTAGGAATAAGGACTTTAAGGTGTTTGAGTTGTTTGAAAAACAGTGGGCACTGGTCACGGCGGGAAGTCTGGCGCGTTTCAACGGCTGCACCATCAGCTGGGGATGTATGGGCACGCTCTGGAACAAGCCGGTCATCATCGTGAATCTGCATCCGGCACGCTACACCCGGGAATTCCTTTCGGAAAATGACAGCTTTACCGTAAGCTTTTTTCCGGAAAGCCGCAGGAAGGCGCTGGCGATCATGGGCTCATGCTCCGGACGGGACGGGGATAAGGTGAGTGCCGCCGGCTTGACGCCTGTTTCCGTGGGCGACAGCGTAGGGTATAAGGAGGCAAATTTGACCTTTTTGTGCAGGAAGCTGTATCAGCACCAGCTTTCGAAGGAATACCTTGCGCCGGAGATCTGCGCCTATTACCAGGCCAATCCCGGGGTCTATCCGCCGGATGAGGACGGCGAATGGCAAGCCCATTGGGTCTTTGTCGGAGAGATCATAGAGACGATCGAATAAATGAAATGACGCCGTCGGGGAAGGGACGCTCAGGATTCATTTTCCGAGCAGCTTCAAGATCGTACGACGGCCGACCTTCATGGCGCCCTTCGGGCAAAATTCCTGGCAGCAGAAGCAATGAATACAGATGCGCCTGTTTATCTGCGGTTTTTTCTTTCGCATCGTGATTGCCTTGGCCGGACAGGTCTGCGCGCACTTTCCGCAGCCGATGCAGGCCTGGGGATCGAGCTTGGGAAAAGGCGTGAGCATTCTGGCGGCGAAAAAATCTGCAATTTTCCCGGGTATTCCGTCTCCGAATACCCGAAAGAAGACGCTTGATTGGGCGGGAACGGTTTTGTAATCGGGAATCGTAAAGCGGGCCCGATCTCCGAAAACCGTGATATCTTCCGTATCCTTCGCCAACAGACCCCGCTCCGCCGCGGCGTGCAGCGTCGGTACGTCCTGAATCTGGAGCCCAATCAACCCTGCTGCCACTGCGTCCAGCGCGTGGCCGTTTCGGCTCGCCAGCAGACAGCCGATCTTTCTGGGCGTCCCCTGGGTGGGGCCGTTGCCCTCCATGCCGATGACCGCGTCGCAGATACAGAGCTGAGGCTTGGAATACTCATAGAGATCCACCAGCACATTGGCAAAATCCGCCGCTCTGGGATAGCGATAATGGAACTCCGGCTTCTGGGTTCCCGGGATGGAGCCGAAGAAGTTTTTGACTGCACAGGTCAGACCCATCATGCCGTGGGTTTTGAGCTTGCAGAGATCAATGATCGCGTCGACCTTTCCGAGCCACGCGGTATATGGGAAATGTTTGGCCTGAGCCGCGTCTGGGAAATCGACCTCCGTCTGGCTGAAGTCGGCGTTGAGTTTCGCGCCGAAGGCCTCGGCCTGCCGCATTCCGCAGACATCATAGACGACCTTCAGGTACGGCGCGGAATAGATGCCGCCGGGACTGTCTCCCAGGACGACCTCCGCACCCCGCTCCCGCAGAAGACGCACCAGCGCGCAAACGACGGTGGGATGGACGGTAGCGGCGGTTTCCGGCTTCATGGCGGTGACCAGGTTCACTTTGACCCCGACCGTCATTCCCGGCTGTACAAAATCCAGACCACGGATTGGCTCCAATACGGCGCGCAGAGCGCTTTCCACCTGTGCGTTGTCATATTCTCCGCAGGGGACGATTGAAACGTCAAACAGATTCATAGTTGCTCTCCGATCGTTTTATGGGTATTCCGGATGAATCCGGCGCTGGCCCGTCGATGCCTCTTCAGACGGACGCAGCAAAATCCTGTAAAAGTATAGCACAATTCCAGGAAAAGAAAAGCAGAGAATGACATTGATTCCTGTCATTGACTTTTCCGTTTCGCTGTGGCACCATAAAAATCACCGCAGGTCAAAAATGGCGGAGAAGCGATCGGTTTTCCCGCCGAACGATGTGGAGGCAGACGGTTCATGGGATCGCCTGCGCGATGCAAGACGGGGAACAACGCGGCAAACCGCCCTGCGTCTTTTTGCCGTCTCCGAAAAAGAACCGGATTCGATCAAAAAAGGACTGAGTCAGTATGCGTGAAGCTCAATTCGCTTTTATCTGGGATATGGACGGAACGCTGGTGGATTCCTATCCGGCCATCGTTCCCGCCGTAAGGGAGACCTTGGACTGCTTCGGACTGGCGCTGCCGGAGGAGGAGATCCATGCGGAGGTGATCCGCAGCTCCGTTGCGGATCTGCTGGAGCGGCTGAGCGCTGCGCACAGACTGGATCCGCAGGCATGCAAGGCAACGTTCGCCCGACTGAATGACAGCCATCTTTCCGAGATCCGTCCAATGCCCCACTGCGCACAGGCGCTGCGCCTGCTGAAACAGGCGGGGCACAGCAATTACGTATATACCCACCGGGGCGCTTCCTGCCGGATGATCCTGGAGCAAACCGGTCTGGCGCCATTTTTTACCGAGGTGGTCAGCGCGCTGAACGGCTTTCCGCGGAAACCCGCGCCGGACGGCATCCGTTATCTGATGGACAAATACGCGCTGGATCGCTCCCGCTGCTTTTATGTGGGAGATCGGAGCCTGGACGTGGAAGCCGCGGAGCGAGCCGGGATCGGCAGCATTCTGTACCTGGATCCGAACAGTCCGGGCCGATCCACCGGGCGGGAGAGCTTTCTCATCCGGGATCTGCGGGAGCTCCCCGCCTTGGCAGAGACCCTGCGCCAAGAGGAAAAGGGGAGTCTATGAGACAAGTCGACAGAGAAGTCTGCGCCGTGATCTGCCGGCATGACGGGATCAGGGCGAAGGACATTGCCAAAGAATTGCAGATCGAGCGGCAGGAAGCGAACCGCATCCTCTATTCTTCCCCGCTGATGAAAGAGCTCTGCTACCAGGACAAGGACTATTGCTGGCACGGCATCGTAAAGCAGGCGCGTCCGCATACCGGGCTGCAGGAATTTGCCGCATACTATGATCTCGTGCGGGACTTTCTCAGCCTCTCCGAAGAGGAATGGCTGGCGCGGCTGACAGAGGGCTGCGGCAATATAGGCCGCAGTCTGAGCGATACCCGCGGGCTTTTTCATTCCTTTCGGGATTGTCGGGAGCAGATGCTGCGGCTTTTTGAGGATCTGAGGAGCATGGTGGGGGAGCGGTGTCTGGATTGGGAGATCGCCTTTGAGCTTCGGCTGAAGCGTTCCCGGCATGTGAGGATCTATACGGACGTGCTGATCCTGACGGAGGACAAGGTCTTTTCCCTGGAGTTCAAAATGAAGAAAGACGTGGACCCGGAGGAGGTTCTTCAGGCGGCGAAGTATTGTCCTTATCTGGAGATCCTGTTTGGGCCGGACTATGAGGTGATCCCGGTTCTGGTTCTGACTGCGGCGCGGGAGCTGTTCGGGTTCGAGCAGATCGGGAAAACGGATGCGGTGCTGCCGGTCTGTTCCGGGGATATGCTGTTTAACGTTCTGGACGAGTATCTGGGCTTTTTGAACAGATGAAAACGAGCGCGCCTGCGCGCGGCGTGGAGGCTCCGGAAAAAGTCGCCTTGGGATGGGAATCTCAGGGCGATTTTTCTGTTTCGGGTGATTCTCTTTTGCGAAAACATATGGTATAATGTAATAAAATTAAGAGAAAACCGGTTCGGGTCCGCGAAAAGGGTCGCTATCCGGTCCGGAGGGTCGGGAGAGCAATGGATTTGGAAAAGAAAAGCTTTATGATGAGGTTTGCGGCCTTTGTGGTGGATCGCAGGAAGTGGATCCTTGCCCTTTTTGCGGCCTTGTTCGTCTTTTCCGGGTTTTCCGTTGGCTGGATCCAGGTGGAGGAGGATATCACCTACTACCTGCCGGAGGATGCGGAGGCCAGGCGGGGGCTCTTCATCATGGAGGAGGAATTCACCACTTATGGCAGCGCCAAGGTCATGGTGAAGGACATCGGCCGGGAGGAGGCAGAAGGGCTGGCCGAGGAGCTGTCCGGCGTAAAGGACGTTGTCCTCGTGCAGTATGATGACAGCAGCGCCCATTATCAGGATGGCTGTGCTCTGTATGATCTGACTTTCGCAGACACCGCGGTATCCCGGCGCAGCGAAAAGGCCCTGGAGAGAGTCAGAGATCTACTGTCGGACAGGGACAGCACCATCTATACAGAGGTCGGCTTCAGTCTGTCGAAGCTCGTGGCGGAGCAGATGCTGACTGTGCTGATTTTCGTGATCATCGTCGTTTTGGCGGTGCTGGTATTTACTTCCAGCACCTATGCGGAGATCCCTGTGATGGTCTTGACCTTCCTGGCGGCCGCTGTCATCAACATCGGCAGCCATTTTCTGATGGGGACCATCTCCTTTGTCTCCAACTCCGTGGGCGTTGTGCTGCAGCTTGCGCTGTCGGTGGATTACGCCATCATTTTCTGCAATCGCTATAAAGAGGAGCATGAGCGGCTGGATGTCCACGACGCCGTGGTGCGGGCGCTGGCGGTTTCCATTCCGGAGATCTCCGCCAGCAGCCTGACGACCATTGCCGGGCTTACCGCCATGACCTTGATGAAATTCCGCCTGGGCGTGGATCTGGGTCTTACGCTGATCAAGGCCATCCTCTGTAGTCTGCTGACGGTGTTTCTCTTTATGCCTGCGCTGCTGATGCTGTTCGGAAAGGCCATGGACAAAACCAAACACCGCCGCTTTGTCCCGAGGATCTCTTTTGTGGGCAGGTTCGCCTATGCTACCCGCTTTGTCATGCCGGTGCTGTTTGTGCTGCTTGTGGGGTGGGGCTACTGGATGGTCGGCCGGGTGCCTTATGCCTACAGCATGGAGATGGTTCCTTCCTTCCGGCAGACCGAGATGGAGCAGGCCAAGGAGGAGATCACCGAAACCTTCGGCACCAGCAATACAGTGGCGCTCATCGTCCCGTCCGGGAGCTTTCAATCGGAGAAAGCCTTGCTGGACGAGCTTTCGGCCTGCCCGGAGGTGAAAAGCGCGACGGGCCTGGCCTCTGTTCGCGCCGTGGAGGGCCACTGCATCGGCGATATGGTGGATTATGCGGAATTTGCGCGCATTGCCGGCATTGACGAGACCAGCGCCAAAGCGGTTTTTGCATACTACGCGGCGGAAAACGGGGATCACCGTGCCGTGCGGGAGGATCTGGCCGGCTACAAGGCTTCGCTTCTGGATCTGTTTTTGTTCCTCCATGATCGCATGGAGGCGGGCGATGTGGAGCTGGAGGAGAGTCAGGCGGAATTGATCCGACAGCTTTTCGATCAGCTCAGCATGGTGCGCGCGCAGCTCATGAGCGAAAACTACAGCCGCATGATCCTGGATCTGAAGCTCCCGGTTCAGTCGGAGGAGACCTTCCGCTTCCTGAACAGGATCCACGCGATCGCGGCCCAGTATTATCCCAGCGGCGCGGTGCTCACCGGGGACTCGGTCAGCGCCCTGGGTTTCCGGGATTCCTTCGCATCCGACAACACGGTGGTCGGCCTGATGAGTCTGGCCCTGGTGATGCTGATCCTGTTTTTCACCTTCAAGTCCTTCGGCATGCCGCTGCTGCTGATCCTGGTGATCCAGGGCAGCATTTGGCTCAACTTTGCCATTGCGGCGCTGAAAGGGGACTATGTCTTCTTCCTGTGCTATATCATTGTCGGTGCGATCCAGATGGGTGCCAACATCGACTATGCCATTGTGGTGTCGTCCCGATACCGGGAACTCCGGGAGACCATGGAAAAAAGGGACGCCATGATCGAGACCCTGAATCTGGCCTTTCCCACGGTCATCACCTCCGGTCTGATGATGGTGTGCGCGGGCTTGCTGGTGGGCTTTGGCGTGTCTCAATGCATCATTGCCGGTATGGGCTATTATGTGGGCACCGGCACCAGCATCTCCCTCGTGCTGAGCCTCTTTGCGCTCCCGCAGGTATTGCTGTTGGGGGACGCCTTTGTCTCGGCTACCACGCTTCACACGGAAAAATCCCGACTGCTGCGTTTTCTGGCGGAGAATCGCCTGCGGATCGCCGGATTGCTGTTGGCCGCGGCCTGCGTTTTCGCGCTTGTGGCAGCGCCCGGCACGATGAAAAACCGGACGGAGAAGCTGTCCGGCTCCCGGGAGCAGATCGACGGTCTCCTGGAGCAGACCGGGGAACTGCGCACCCTTGCGGAAAAGCTGGAGCGCGAGGGCAGAGACCTGGACAGTCTGAAATATGACTTTGCGCAGCAGCTCGTCACCGACGAGGTGGGCGCGGCCCAGCTCGCGGAAGGGGAACAGCAGCTGCAAGAGGGAGAAGAACAGTATAACGAGGGCCTTCAGCAATTCCAGGAGGGTGAGGCGCGTCTGGAGGAGGCGCAGGCGCAGTATGACGCGGGCGCCGCGGCGCTGGCCGCCGCCCAGGCACAGTATGACGCGGGTGTGACAGCCTACAACGAGGGCCTTGAACAGTTCGAGGCCGCGAAGCAGGAGCTTGCGGAGGGACAGGCCGCCTATGACGAGGGTCTCGCGCAATACGAGCAGGCGCAGGAGCTGCTGAACGCGGTGGAACCGCTGTATCAGGCGGCGATTGCCCTGCAGCAGAGGGTCGATGAGCTGCAGCGGCAGTATGACGATGCAATGGCGCGTCAGGACTATGCGCAGGCGATCCTCATCAGCTCGCAGTTGAGCGCGGCGCGGGCAGCGCTGGAAATGGAATTGGGCGGAGTCAGCGTCGGCACGCTGATCGCCCGCTATGAGGAGGCGCAGGCGCAGCTTGCCGAGGCCGAGCGGCAGCTTGCCGAGGGCAAGCAGGCGCTGGACGACGGTTATGCGCAGTTGGCGGAGGCGGAGCAGAAGCTGGCCGATGCGGAAAAACAGCTTGCCGAAGGCAAGCAGGCGCTGGACGACGGCTATGCGCAGTTGGCCGAGGGCGGCAATCAGATCGCGGCAGGCAAGGAAGAACTGAACGATGCCCGACAGCAGCTTGAGGAGGGCGGTACCGAACTGGCAGAGAGCCGCGAGAAGCTGGAGGAGGGCCGTGAGATGCTGCAGGAGAACCTGGCGGCCATGAACGAAAGCCTGAATGCGCTGGATCAGCTCAGCGACGAGAAGGAACGGCTGGAGCAGGGGATCCGGCTTTTGAAGAGCGAAAAAGGCATCCAGGAGCGCTTGCCGAAAAATCCGGGCGTCTTTGCGGTCTTAGACGCCGCAGAGACCTATTGCAAGGATCTGCGGCGGCAGGTGGAGACGCAGCGCCGCTTCTCCGGCATGGCGGCAAATCTCCTTTTCCTTGCCGTACTGCTTGCCGCTGCGGCCCTGATCCTGTCTGCGCTTCGGGACAAGGCGCTGCTTCATGCCGCCGTATCCGGCTCGCTGGCTGGCCTGCTGGCCCTGCTGGCCCTGATCCTATGGCGCAGCCGCGGAACAGCGCCGGGAGGGCTTCTCCCGCTGGCCGCATTGCTTCTGGCGATCTGTGCCGCCCTTTTCTCTGAGCTGCTGTTTCGAAAAAGACGCGCCCGCAAGCGCAGTCTTGCCGCGGCGGAAACATAAACCAGGACGAAAGAGGAGGACTGTTATGAGAACGATACGGGTCACGGGAAAAGGACAGATCAGACTCCGCCCGGATACGACCAGGATCACCATGACGCTGGAGGGGCTGTATCCGGATTACGGTGAGACGCTGCGCCGCTCCGCGGAGGATACGGAGATCCTGAAGGATCTGCTGTTCGGGTTCGGCTTTGACCGTTCCGAGCTGAAAACCCTGCAGTTTGGCGTGGATACGGAGTATGAAGGTTATCAGGACGCAAACGGTGTATATCGAAATCGCTTTGCCGGGTATCGCTTCCGCCACAGCTTGAAGATCGAATTTCCATCAGACAGGGAACGGCTCGGCAAGGTGTTGTACGGCTTGGCCAACGGCACGATCAGGCCGGAGCTGCGCCTCAGCTATACAGTGAAGGATCCGGAAGCGGCGAAGAATGAATTGCTCGGAAAAGCCGTGGCCGATGCCAGAACCAAGGCGACTGTGCTGGCGCAGGCAGGGGCGCTCAGCCTGGGAGAGATTCAGAGCATCGACTATTCCTGGAGCGAACGCAGCCTGGAGGTACAGCCGATGAACCGGATGCTCATGGCGGGGAAAGGCGCCTCAGCCGAGGCAAGCTACGATCTGAGCATTGAGCCGGACGATATCGAGCTCAGCGATACCGTTATGGTCGTCTGGGAGATCTCTTGAAAAAGCTGCCCTGAAGCATGACTCTGGGGCAGCTTTTTCCATCGGATACCTGCGGCGGATGAGGACGCGGCTGACGCCTTCGTCTTTTGACGTTGCCAAGCTTGGGCGTATGTGCTATAATCATCCATCGAAATGGAAAAGGCAGGTGCATGCATGTGAAGACGAGGGAAGAAACCAGACAGATCCGCGTGGGCGGGCTCAAAATCGGCGGCGGCGCCCCGGTGAGCGTTCAGTCCATGTGCAACACCAAAACCTGGGATGTGGACGCCACGGTGGAGCAGATCAAGCAGCTTCGCGCCGCAGGCTGTGAGATCGTGCGTCTTGCCATCCCGGACGAGCGGGCGGCCCTGGCCATCGACAAGATCAAAGAACAGGTGGATCTGCCCCTGGTGGCGGACATCCACTTTGACTATCGTTTGGCTCTGATGGCGGCGGAGCGGGGGATCGACAAGATCCGCATCAACCCCGGCAACATCGGCGGGGCGGAGAATGTGCGCCGGGTGGCGGAGGCCTGCAAAGCCCGGCACATCCCCATCCGCATCGGCGTGAACGCCGGCAGCCTGGAGAAGCCCCTGCTGGAAAAGTACGGCCATCCCTGCCCGGAGGCCATGGTGGAGAGCGCCCGGGGCCACGTGGAGCTGTTGACCCGCTTCGGCTTCGAGGACATCTGTCTGTCGCTGAAATCCTCCACCGTCCCGTTGACCATCGCGGCCTACCGCATGGCGGCGGAGGCTTTCCCCTATCCGCTGCACCTGGGCGTCACCGAGACGGGCACCGAGTGGAACGGCACCATCCAGTCTGCCGTGGGCATCGGCACCCTGCTCTCCGAGGGCGTTGGCGACACCATACGCGTCTCCCTCACCGCGGATCCGGTGAAGGAGGTCAGCGCAGGCATCGCCATTCTGAAAGCCGCCGGACTCCGGAAGGGCGGCGTGAAGTTTGTCTCCTGTCCCACCTGCGGCCGCACCGAGATCGACCTGATCGGCCTTGCCAATCGGGTGGAGCCGCTTGTGCGGGATCTGGATCGGGACATCACCGTGGCCGTCATGGGCTGTGTGGTAAACGGCCCCGGCGAGGCCCGGGAGGCCGATTTCGGCATTGCCGGCGGCAAGGATAAGGGCCTGCTGTTCAAGAAGGGCCGGGTCGTCGGCACCTATGACTACGACCAACTGCTGGATCGGCTGATGGAGCTGATCGAGAGAGAATAAAGGAATGAAGAAATGAAAGATTGAAGGAATTGTCGTGTCGCCTTCTGCGACGGATGGGGATCCGCTCCGTGAAGCAGGACACCGCGGTTTCTTCATGGCCCCGCGGGGGTCTTCATTTGCGAAGTGTGCTTCATTTCTTCATTTTTTGACCAACGGGAGAAAAACCATGCCTGATTTTACCCCATTTTTGACCATGTTTCCCGGCTGCACGGATCTTTTGAGTCTGGCGGGCGGCCTGGATAAGGCTTTCGTCACCGACGTGCAGGTGGATTTGCGCGAGCGGAGCATGACCGTTTCCGCCCGCTTTGCTTCCATGCCCTCGATGGTTGACATAACAACTATCACGGAGCGTCTGAAAAAGGATTACGAGCTGAACGGCGTGGGGCTTGTCCCGGATTATCCCCGTACGGTGAAGGCCAGCAGCGCCGCGGCTTCCGTTGGAGCTCCCGGATCGAAGGATGCGCCAAAAGGGGATGTGCTGTTCGGCAAGGCGATCAAGCAGAAGCCTGTTCCCATGAACACCCTGACTATGGAGTCCGGTCGTGTGACGGTGGAAGGAGACGTGGTGGCGGTTTACAGCCGCTCCACGCGCACAGGGGGAGCGGTGCTGAGCTTTGATCTGACGGATTTGACCAATTCTGTGCGGGTGTCGCACTTCCTGCGCCTGGACGATGACCGCAGCATTCTGGACAAGATCGGCCCGGGCGACCATTTGATCGTCCAGGGCGAGATCGGGTACAACAAGTTTGACGACGATATGGTTCTGGATTCGCGCAATATCGTCAAGGGCAAAAAGTACATCCGCCCGGACAACGCCCCGGAAAAGAGGGTCGAGCTGCATGTGCACACCCGGTTTTCCGCGCTGGACGCGCTGACCGATCCCGCCGCCATTGTCAAGCGGGCGGCCTATTGGGGCATGCCCGCCATCGCGGTGACGGATCACGGCGTGGCCCAGGCCTTCCCGGATATGTGGAACGCGGGGAAAAAGCACGGCGTCAAGATCATCTACGGCATGGAGGCGTATTACTACAACGACATGGACGGGAACTCCGCCGTTGTTGGCAAGTCCAAGCTGCCGCTGGATACGGAGTTTGTGGCCTTTGATCTTGAAACCACGGGCCTGAACGCGCGGGATGACCGGATGACCGAGATCGGCGCTGTGATTTTCTCCGGCGGTGAGATCAAGGAGACCTTTAACAGCTTCGTCAATCCCGGCATGCACATTCCCGCCAATATTACCGAGCTTACCGGCATCCGGGACAGCGACGTGGCCGACGCGCCGGGGGAAAAAGAGGCCATGGAGGCCTTCCTGCGCTTTGCGGGGGATCGACCTCTGATCGCCCACAACGCCCATTTTGACGTGGGCTTTTTGACGGCGGCGGCGCTGCGCCAGGGCATTCGCTTTTCTCCCGTGTTTCTGGACACGCTGGCTCTGAGCCAGGCGCTGTTGCCGGAGCTGAAGCGCTTTAAGCTGGACGTGGTCTCCAACCACCTGGGGCTTCCGCAGTTCAACCATCACCGCGCCTCGGACGACGCCATGGTGGTGGCGCGGATCATGGATAAGTTTCTGCCCATGCTGCGCCAGCAGGGTGCGAAGACTGTGGACGATATCGAGACGGTTTATCATTCCCTGCGCCGCACGGATGTGGCCAAGACCTATCACATGGTGCTGCTGGTCAAGAACCGCAAGGGCCTCAAGAACCTGTATGAGCTGATCTCCCAGTCCTATCTCAAGCATTTTCACCGCACGCCCAACGTCCCCAAGAGCCTGCTGCAGCAGCATCGGGAGGGGCTTCTGGTGGGCTCCGCCTGCGGCATGGGCGAGCTCTACGGCGCCGTCATGCGGGGCGAACCGGAGCGGGAGCTGCGGAAGATCGCCGAGCTCTATGACTATCTGGAGATCCAGCCCATCTGCAACAACGGCTTCTTGGTGGATAACGGCCGCGTCAAGGATGTGACCGTGCTGCAGGGCTACAACCGCACGATCCTGGAGCTGGGACGCAAGATGGGCAAGCCCGTCATCGCCGCCAGTGACGTGCATTTCCTGGATCCGGAAGACGAGCAGTACCGCAAGATCCTCCAGGCCGCCAAGAAGTTTTCCGACGCGGATCGGGATTGCCCCATCTTCTTCCGCAATACGGAGGAGATGCTGGCGGAGTTTGCCTATCTGGGGGAGGAAACCGCCAAAGAGGTGGTCATTACCAATACCAGGGCCATTGCCGACCAGGTGGAGCAGATCGAGCTGCTGCCCAAGGAGCTGTTCCCGCCCAGAATCGAGAACTCCGCCCAGCAGCTGCGGGAGCTGGTCTACGGGAAAATGCACCGGATCTATGGCGAAAACCCGCCGGAGATCGTGCAGACCCGGGTGGACACGGAGCTGAATACCATCCTGGATCACAATTATGACGTCATTTACATGTCCGCCCAGAAGCTGGTGCAGAACTCCCTGGAAAACGGCTACCTGGTGGGCAGCCGGGGCAGTGTGGGCTCCTCCATTGTGGCCTACATGTCCGGCATCACCGAAGTCAACTCGCTTCCGCCCCACTATGTATGCCCCAAGTGTTGCCATTCTGAGTTTGTGACCGACGGCAGCTACGGCTGCGGCGCGGATATGCCGGAGAAGGACTGTCCGGACTGCGGCACGCGCATGAACCGGGAGGGCTTTGATATTCCCTTTGAGACCTTCCTGGGCTTCCCGGGAAATGAGAAGACGCCGGATATCGACCTGAACTTCTCCGGCGAGTATCAGGCCAAGGCCCACAAGTACACCGAGGTGCTCTTTGGCTCGGATCATGTGTTCCGCGCCGGAACCATCGGAACCCTGGCAGAGAAGACAGCCTTCGGATACGTGAAGAAATATCTGGAGGAACGCGGGATCAAGGCCAACAAGGCGGAGGAAAACCGGCTTGCCCAGGGCCTGGTGGGTATCAAGCGCACCACAGGCCAGCATCCCGGCGGCCTGGTGGTTATTCCCCAGGATATGGACGTGACGGACTTTTGCCCCGTCCAGCACCCTGCGGACGATCCCAACAGCGACATCATCACAACGCATTTTGAGTATCACTGTATGGAGGCGAACCTCCTCAAGCTGGACGAGCTGGGCCATGATGACCCCACCATGATCCGCATGATGGAGGACATGACCGGGGTGGACGCCAAGCAGATCTCTCTCTCCGATCCGGAGACCATGTCCATCTTCACCAGCCCCGCGGCCCTGGGCCTGCCGGACGACGACCCCATCATCGGCAAGACCGGCTCCATCGGCGTGCCGGAATTCGGGACGCCCTTCACCCGCCAGATGCTGGTGGACACCCAGCCGCGGCAGTTTGATACGCTGGTGCGGCTGTCCGGCTTCTCCCACGGCACCGACGTGTGGGCCGGCAACATCCACGATCTGATCGTAAACGGCGTCGCCGATGTCAACCAGACCATCGGCTGCCGGGACGATATCATGATCTATCTGATCCAGAAGGGGATGGCCCCGGCCCTGGCCTTCAAGACCATGGAGGCGGTGCGCAAGGGCAAGGTGAAGAAGAGCGGCGAATTCCCCGGGGACGCAGAGAATCAGATGAAGGCCATGGGCGTGCCGGACTGGTGGATCGAATCCGCCCGCAAGATCGCCTATCTGTTCCC
>JAEEGG010004614.1_pt1 | contig 33266 bp, 31 predicted proteins | sample 9134161 | NCBI WGS metagenome assembly JAEEGG01 (sample SAMN16246543, study PRJNA631951) | gut metagenome | biome: gut microbiome; feature: rumen; material: CR-attached | host: Bos | place: Iran: Karaj | collected 2018-10 | reverse complement strand
GTCAATGCGTTTGGGATCGAGTACGGCAACAGCTTCAGGTAACTCATCATCGGGCTTGTGGTGGTCGCAGATGATGAAGTCAATGCCTTTCTCCTTGGCATAGCGTACCATATTGATTGCCTTGATGCCGCAATCGAGCGTTATGATCAGTTTAACGCCTATGCTGTAGGCGTAATCAACACCCTTCTCAGAAATACCATATCCATCGTCATATCGATCGGGGATATAGTAATCCAACGAAGAATAGAAACTGCGAAGGAAGCGATAGACCAGCGCCACAGAGCTGGTGCCATCGACATCATAGTCTCCGTAGATGAGAATATGTTCCTTGCGACCTATGGCTTCATTCAGGCGGGCTACAGCCTTGTCCATATCCTTCATCAGGAACGGGTCGTGCAGCCCTGTTGACAATTGTGGACGAAAGAAGCGATGGGCTTCTTCGGCCGTTGTCACACCACGCTGTACGAGCAGAGTGGCGACGATGGGATTGAGGTTGAGTTCGGCAATCAGTTCATCCTTGATCTCTTTCTGTTCGTTGGTGAGGGTGCGACAATTCCATTGATAATTGGTTGTCATTATATGTCTTTTTTATAATATACGAAGAAAGAGATCCGTCGTTGTCGAATGGCAGCATCCAAGACTTGCTCAGACGTACATTCTCCTTACGGACATCGAAAAGGAAGGCAAGGGCATCCTCCTTCTCGGTAAACTGTGCGACAAAGACACGATAGAGGTCTTTCGTCACCAGGATGCCTGCCTGCTTGTACCCATATTCCTTGTAGCGCTGAAGTACATCGTAGGCATAGCTTTCAGTACGGGTACAGAAGCCTACGATGAAATAGGTGGTTCCCTCAGCTACATCCAGGATGCCATCCTCCTCTGTATAAATATCGACCGGAGAGACCGGAACGGTAGCCACCAGTTCCGGATGACGCTGTGAACTCTGTTCTGCCAAAGTCTCAGCCGCAACAGCTTCGATGAGCGGATTGTCAATGGTTTCGATTGCTTCCTGTTCAGAAAGGTCGGCCAGCTCATCTTCCTCGTCCCAAGTCTGGTGAACAAGTGCATTGCGTTGGATCACATTCACGTCAATCACACTGGCCATGTTGGCTGTAGTCCTGTTCAACCCGATGAAGTTAGTGAAGAAGAAGAACGCAATCATGGCAGCAACTGCCGTACGTTTCAGCCAATACTTCGGAATGGTGATAACGTCATCACGTTTGGATGCAGAGGAAGCTGCACGACTTTCGGCGGCAGACTGCTGTATACGAGACAAACGGAACTCCATATCGGTCCAGGTCTCAAGGTGCAGCGGTTCGAAACCAAAATGGTCGGTATCAGTATGAAGGGTTGCAAATTCGATGAAATCATCGGTCAGGAGAGGAGCCTGACGCTCGATATATCGGCGTGCTTCGTCGAACGACATGCCTTCGGCTTCCATCAGAAGATTGGCAAGCATGCCATCGTCGTGGGTATGCAGCGGACTGAAACGAACGATACGTCGGGGTGCTTCAACGGTATGAAGACGACGGTCATCTGAGCCGACGGTAGAGTCGGCAGAAAGGGATGCAGGTTCTTCTGCAATCATATACGCACCACGTCCCGGCACATAGCAGTAGTGACGGGTCATGAGCAGATATTCTATATAGGTAGCAAGTGTTCGCATTTCTAAAAAGTACAAATTCGGTGCAAAGATAATCAGAATTTCGATACGATGAACAAAAATAATCGAAAAAATGAAAAATTATTTGAGTTTTTCAATCAAATCGCTTACTTCGGCTCGATCGAGGCCTAATTCCAGTGCCTGATTGAGGTCGCGTCGGGCGTACTCCTTGTCACCTTTCGCATATCGGATTTGCGCCCTGAGTACATAACTGTAGCATTCGCGCGGATCGAGATCGATGCTCTTGTTTATGTCGTCGAGGGCAGCGCCAAATCGATTGGCGAAATAATAGACTTCGGCACGCTCGCGCAGCAGACCTGCATTCCGGGGATTTCTTTCGATCAGCACATCGTAGAGTTCCGAGGCTTCGCGCCACATCCCTTGCGCCTTATAGACATAGGCCATGCCCATGCGCGACTTGGCGCTGTTCGGATTGAACTGATCGATCTTCTCAAGGTCCAGGCGTGCACCCAGGGTATCGCTGTTCATCAGGCGGCACAAGGCCCTGGCATAATAGGCGTCCTCATTCTCGGGTTCCCGATAGATGACCTCGGTATAGTCTTCGATGGCTTCGGGGTATTTCTCCATCTCGGCAAACAGTTGTGCACGATTATTGAGCAGCGTCAGGTTCTTGGGCAGGAAGGCAAGGCCGATGGTGTAGGAATCTTCGGCATCCTTCAGCTTGCCAAGCCGACGCTGGATAGTTCCCAGGTTCAGGAGAAGCATGCCATTGCCCGGGTTTCCGGGTTCGAGGCGAAGCGCAGCGCGTAGCGCTTCCTCCGCCTGAGGCAGGCTGTCGGCATCGAGGTAATCGAAGCTTCGGGTTATATACTCGTCGTAGCTCTGTGCTCTGGAAAATGAGCAGTTAAGAGCACAAATTGTAACGATAAGGGTAAAAAAAAGACAATTCTTCATGAAAAAACATTTTTTTCGGTGCAAAGATAGTGTATTTTTCGGAAAAATGTTCTATCTTTGCAACGTTTTTATATTAAATTAAATAATGAAAAGTTTTTTTGCATCCATTCTTGGCCTGTTTCTGTTGCTTGGTTGTCTGGTTTCGTGTGAGCACAAAGCCCCAACGGTTCAGAGTGTCACCTTCGATACCCTGACTGTCGATACAATCTGTCCGCTCTTTCACTCTTACGACAAACCTGCCTGTCACCTCTCCATCAAGATGGCCAAACCGGAGGCACAGACTCCTGCCGAAATTATGCTTGCCATCGAAAGCTTCATCTCAACTCTTCCCAAGGATGGTTCCTTCGAAGAAGAGGCCAATGGTTCGATCGAATCGATGGTGAATGCGTATGTAAAGGACTATATCATGCAATATCTCAACGAAGGCCATGATGCAATCGGTCAGCACGAAGGAGAAACCGAAGTAATGGAAGCAGCAACTGCCTGGATGAACTATGAGGAGATAGTCGAGGGCAACATTCTGTACAACGACAATGGCTTTGTCAGCTATCAGGTAGTGGCCGATAATTTCACGGGCGGCGCTCACGGCAACAGGACAATCGACAATGGTGTGTTCAACCTCAATACGTTGAGCCAGATATCCTTGACCGACCTCATTGCGGAAAAATCATTGAACGACCTGAACACTCTGGTGCGCAACCAGCTGATGGTACAGTATGAATGCAATACGTTGGATGAACTGGCCGAGAAGGGATTGTTCACCGCACCTAACGAGATTGAGGTGACTGATAATTTCTACATCAACGATGAGGGTATCACGTGGACCTACGATCCCTACGAAATCGCTCCCTACAGCGTGGGCGTGGTTCAGATTTCCCTCACTTGGGACGATGTCATGCCATTTCTTGCTCCCGAATTTCCTGTCCAGTCGATCGTCCAGCAATAAGTCGCCATGCCGCAACCCGCTTTCCTGCACTATTTTCCAGAATTGACACCTCGTCAGATTTCACAATACGAAGCGCTCCAATCCCTTTATGAGGACTGGAATGCCAAGATCAACGTGATCAGTCGAAAGGATATCGACAACCTGTACGAACATCATGTCCTGCATTCCCTGGCCATTGCCAAATTCGTGGATGAACGACAGCTTTGGCCCGCAGGCACAAGCATCGTGGATGTGGGCTGTGGAGGAGGATTCCCCGGTATTCCTTTGGCCATCAAATACCCGGATTGCAGATTCCTGTTGGTCGATCGCATCGGCAAGAAGGTGCGTGTCGCTCAGGAGGTAGCGACAGCCATCGGTCTGCAGAATGTTGAATTTCGTCATGCGGGCATCGAAGAAATCAAGGAAACCTTCGATTATTCGGTTTCTCGTGCCGTAATGGTTCTGCCCGATCTGGTCAAACTGGTTCGTCGATGCACCGGTAAGGCGCTCATCACCTTGAAGGGAGGCGATTTGGCCGACGAATTGAAGCCTCGGCAATGTCAGGGTACACTGGTAGTTCCCGTATCGAACTATTTCACGGAAGAATTCTTCGAGTCAAAGAACATCACTTTTACATCCATCAAGAAATGAAAGTTGAAACTTTTCAGTGCAACCCCTTTCAGGAGCAATGCTATGTGATTTGGGACGAAACCTCCAAAAGATGTCTCGTCGTCGATCCCGGCATGTGTACCGACTGGGAGTGGGAGAGGATTCATCGCTTCATCCAACAGAAGGAATTGACGCCCGATGCCGTTCTCATCACGCATAACCACTCCGACCACGTAATGGGAACCGGTTATTTGACCAGGGCATATCCTGGTCTGCCAGTCTATGGTTCGATGGAGGATCAGAACCATTTGCCAACCATTCCAATGCAGAACCGGTTCTTTGGTGTGGATGCTGAAGTACATTATGCACCCATCACTCGCAACCTGATGGATGGCGACACCCTGTCGTTTCCCATCGAGGCCCAAGATGGAATTGCCCAGCATCGGATTGAAGTTCTCGATTGTCCGGGCCATAGTCATCATGGGCTCTGCTATTATTTCCCCGACGACCGCATCCTGTTCAGTGGCGATGTCCTGTTCTATTGTTCCATCGGACGCACGGATTTCGGAATGGCAATGGGTGGCAATGGCCCACTACTGGTCAAGAGCATCAATTCGAAACTGATGCCTCTTCCTCCCGAGACCAAAGTGTATCCCGGTCATGGCCCGATGACGACCATTGAGACGGAAGCAAACTACAATCCCTATTTATACTATTAATAATTTTCAGTCGGCAATCCAATTATTAATTATTAATTGTTCATTGTTCATTGTTAATTATTAATTATTAATTGTTAATTGTTTATTAAATAATGTATATTCCCAAAGATAACGACATGCTGTATAGCATGGTAAATATGAAGCTTCGTGACCAATATGATTCATTCGAAGAGTTTTGCGATTGCGAAGACGTCGATCCTGCTCGGTTGATGGTTCGATTGAACGCTGCCGGATATGAATATGACGAGGAACACAACAAGTTCACACCCATTTTCGATCCCTTTGTCCTTTCCGATAAAACCAAGTCCTCCGATAATTCCGAAAAATCCGACAACTCCGAATCCCCCGAGTAATCCGATAATTCCGATTTCCCAAATACTAAGATAATTCTTCTCTAAATATTTCCTCAAAATGATTGAACATCTGATTGAACAAGCTCGAATCGCCAGTCTTTCGCTACTCGAACGGGACGAAAAAGAACTGAATGAAGTACTCAATAAACTGGCCGACGCATTGGTCGCAAATACCGACACGATCATCGCCGCCAATGCCCAAGACCTGTCGAGAATGGACCCTGCGGATTATCGCTACGACCGTCTCCTGCTCAACGCAGATCGCATTGCCGGTATAGCATCTGACACGCGCAATGTCGCTTCGTTGCCTTCTCCCTTGAATATTCAGTTGAGTGAGGCAGTTCGTCCCAATGGGATGGTCATCCGTAAGGTTTCTGTTCCCTTCGGCGTGATCGGAGTGATCTACGAAGCACGTCCCAACGTGACTATCGACGTTTTCAGTCTATGCTTCAAGGCAGGTAGCGCCGTCATCTTGAAGGGTGGCAAGGAAGCTGCCGATTCGAACGATTGTGAGGTAGCCATCATCCATCAGGTTTTGCGCGAAGTCGGTTTGCCCGAAGCACTTTGCACCTTGCTGCCTAATGACCATGCTGCGACTGCTGAGTTGCTCAATGCGGTTGGAAAGGTGGATCTCATCATACCCCGTGGTTCGCGTCGCCTGATTGATTTCGTCCGCGACACGGCCAAGGTGCCCGTCATCGAGACAGGTGCTGGTGTTTGTCATACGTATATCGACAAGGACGCCGATACAGCGAAAGCAGCGGCCATCGTCAACAATGGCAAGACACGACGCATCAGCGTCTGCAACGCGTTGGATTGTGTGGTAGTGCACAAGGACAAGCTATCCGAACTGCCCCAGATCTGTGCTCCGCTTTGCTCAAATCCCAACAAGGCCAAGCAGGTCATCATCTACGCCGACGAACCCGCATATCATGTCCTTGAAGGGCATTATCCCGCAGAATTGCTACAACATGCATTGCCCGAACACTACGGCTACGAGTTCCAGGCCTATAAACTGTCGATTAAAACGGTCAGCAGCCTGGACGAAGCCATTCAATTTGTTTCGGCAAATACCAGCAAGCATTCCGAAAGCATTGTGAGCGAGAACAAGGAAGCCTGCAATCGGTATGCACGCGTCATCGATGCAGCCTGCGTTTATCAGAACCTGCCCACCTCATGGACCGATGGCGCCCAATTCGGCCTCGGTGCAGAAATCGGCATCTCCACACAAAAGCTTCATGCTCGCGGCCCTATGGCACTTCGCGAAATTACCACCTATAAATATATTATTTCAGGCGATGGCCAGACCCGGCCGTAAGTTCTGCCTTTAGGCAGGTATTAAATGCCGGAAGTTCGGTTTTTTCGGTATTCCGAAATTCGAGATTCCGATGTCCCAATATTCCGATGTCCCGGTATTCCGGTATTCCGGTATCTCGTTATACCGTTATACCGATATACCGATATCACGGAATCCCGAAAAACCGAAAAAAACAAAACCCCTCATAACCCTATCCCCTATGAAAACCTACGTAATGTTAGCCCCCGGCTTCGAAATTGCCGAAGCAACTGTTCCGATCGACATCATGCGTCGTGCAGGTATTGATGTTCAAATTGTCAGCATCACTCCATTCAACGAAGTTGAAGCATCCAATGGAGTAGTGGTTGTCGCAGAGTCCTTGCTCGAAGACACCGACCTTTCCGATGGCGATTTGATCTTCCTCCCCGGCGGAATGCCTGGAGCCACCAACCTGAGTGACTGCGAGCCTCTTCGCGAGTCAATTCTCGAATACAATGCCGCTGGCAAATGGCTGGCTGCCATCTGTGCCGCTCCTTTGGTTTATGGACGTTTAGGCCTGCTCAAAGGCAAGAATGCAACCTGCTATCCCGGTTTCGAACAGGAGCTGAAGGGCGCCAATTGCCTCAAGAAGACGGTCGTTTGCGACAAGAACTTCATCACGAGCTGTGGTCCTGGAGCTACCTTTGCCCTCGGTCATGCCATCGTTTCTGCACTCATCAGCAAGGAAAAGGCCGATACCATCCTCCAGCAGATGATGTTCCAGGTGTATGAATAAATGAAAATCCCTTCATTCCCCTGAATATACCCTCTCTAATTGCATTGCAGAATTAGCAAATACTTCCATTTTCACCCGAAAAAATAGGGACAAAAGACGATTTTCGCGCAAACGGTTGCACAATTCGCAGAAATGCCGTATCTTTGCACCGTCAAAAAACAAAAAACCCCTGGCAAGGTCTAAGTTTATGGCCGGCCGAAAGGAATAAGTGATTTGATGGATTTATAAATTGCTTTTGTTTCATTATTTATTTAAGGTATTAGTATTATGGAAAGTATTTTTAAGAATAAACATTTGCAGATTGCCGCTATTGTGGCTTATTTTACAACTATGTGCTGCATTGCAATGGAAGTGCTTCGTTAAACACTTACCATCTTAATAAGATTAGAAGTTAATATTTTGGTTATAACAGGGTCGTGTGAAGTATTGTTTACTTTGCACGACTTTTTTTATAAAGACTATGTTCAATCTCACCTTCGTCGATATCATCGACTATCTGGGCACCTTTGCCTTTGCCATCTCAGGCCTGCGCCTGGCTTCTGAAAAGCAGTTCGATCTGTTTGGTGCATTCATTGTCGGTCTTGCCACCGCAGTTGGGGGAGGTACGATACGTGATGTTATGATTGGGGTCAGTCCCTTCTGGATGAACCAGTGGATCTATCTCTTTATCGTACTGCTGGCTGTCCTGGCATTTTTGTTCCTGCATAAGTTCATCAGCGAGATAGCCCAGACAATCTTCCTGTTCGACACCATCGGACTGGGGCTCTTCACCATTGTAGGGTTCCAGAAGACCTTCGATGCAGGATTCCCATTCTATACCTGCATCATCATGGGCATGTGCACAGGTGCCGCCGGCGGTGTGATACGCGACATCCTGATCAACGAAGTGCCACTTATCTTCCGCCGCGACATCTATGCTATCGCCTGTCTGGTTGGAGGTCTTTTCTATACCTATGCGCTCAAATACGGCGCACCCATCATCATCGCCCAGTCGGGGTGCGCTCTGGTAGTCATCCTGATCCGCCTCTTTGCGGTCAAATATCATTGGCAGCTGCCCTTGCTGCACGCCTATCGTATCAACCGGTTCAATGCGCAGAAGATGCACACAGGACCTCGGTTGGGCAAATACTTCGACAATCTGGGAACATCTCGAAAACACCACTGACTTTGTCAGAAGTAATAGCCGCCACTGATAAAGTACTTGAACTTCTTGGACATGTCATTCCAATATACCTTGAGGGAGATAGGTCCAATGGGCGTCTTATAATTGTAGCTGGCTTCAGTACCCCAGTTCAACGATTCCTTATTGAATGCATATTGGATATTATTGGTGTGCGAAAGTACATCGCCAGAAACCTTAATAAACTGATTCCTGAAAATCTCATATTGGGCGGTCAGACCGGCGATTCCCATGCCGTCTTCCCGGACCATGGATTTGTCGTACAAACCCGCCATAACCTGTTGCTGACGGAAATCCATTTCGTTCATGAAGCCACCCGCAAAATTGAACAGAGCCAAGGGTTTGTCTGCCGACTCTTCCTTGAAAATGGCTCGTACAAATAAGTGCGGTTGCAGGTTGAATCGTTTGGAAAAGGGAAGTGCCGCAACCCACTTGAATGATACGATGGGAAGCATCGTCTTGTCCTTATATGTAGCCAGATTGTCCGTAATAAGATCGATGTTCAGCACCAGCTGATGGCCTTTTGTCGGAAAGTTCTGGCTGTTCAACGAATTGATCTCTCCCGAGAAGTAGTAGGAGAAATGTTTTTCCTGATACTTTGATTTAGGCAGGTATTCATGGAACTGCGTATCAATCAGGATCTCCCGATAGTTGTAAATATTATAGGAAAGGCCGAAAATGCATTGAATGGAACGCCATTCCTGACTTAAATACAGATTGGTGCCATATTGACGCATCTCGCAATCGAGCACCTTTTTCTTACCATAAAGATATTTCAGGTCATGGTTTCGGTATTTTTGCGATAGACCAAGTCGCTGTTTGCCAATCGTTTTCATGCTGATATCGCCACTCATGTCAAATCGCTCGCCCAGACGAGCCTGCAGTCTGAGAAGCGTAGCATGCTTTTGCGAAAGCACAAAATTAAGCCTTGCCTTGAGGGATGCGAATTCGGAATTGTCAAAACGGAAGCCGATATTGATCGAACTGTTCAACGAGCCGTCATTTACCTTGCTAAGCGATTCGGTGGGAGTCTCATTGTTGTTCCAGCTGCCGCCTTCTGCATTTACATTTGCAAAATTATAGTCGCCCACGCGAACACGTGTTGGAGGTTCTTGAAGGTCAAGCGCCTTAGCCAACGAGTCGAGGGATGGCTTTTTAAGGCTCACATAGTAATCACCACGTTGCAGAAGCGTATCCAGCGCCGTTGGTCCAAAGGAAGCCGCGCTATAGCCGGTAACATCAATGGGGATATAGATGTCGGCATCCTTGATATTCTTCAGGTATTGGTCGCGGCTATAGAAATCCACACAGTTCAAAAGCATATCTATCGCCGAATTGGTGAGTTGTTCGTTGGTCTGCGAAACCTTCAAATCCACACCAATGATGATGTCGGCACCCATGGCACGCGCCACATCGACCGGGAAATTGTCGCAGACACCACCATCCACATAGACCACCGAATCGATGGTAACAGGCGTAAAGGCCGTGGGAATAGCCATCGATGCTCGCATGCAGGTGGGAAGATTGCCACGGGTAAACACTTTCTTGCTTCCATGGATGGCTTCGGTGCCGACACAGGCAAAAGGAATAGGCATATCCCCGAAATCGAGCGTATCCGGCAGAAATCGGGTGAGTTCCTTGAAGAACTGCATCACATTCGTGCCACCCAGAATGCCGCCCATTCCCGTGGAGGACAGACGGCGGGACATGTCAATAATATAGCGCAGAAGGTAGCTCTCGTCGTCCTTCTTGCCACTCAAGGTCTTTTGGATACTGTAATCCGGATTGTCGGTGATGAGCTTGATCCAATCCTTGCTGCGGATGATCTGCCGCATCGTGTCGGGCGAATAACCCGTACAGTACATGGCACCGACAATCGAACCAATAGACGTACCCACAACCAGATCGACAGGCAGGCCCGCATCCTCGATAGCTTTCAGCGCTGGGACATGCGCCACACCCTTGGCGCCACCACCCGCCAGCACCACAGCAACCGTGGGGCGATCCTTCTTGCTTATGGTATAGAGCTGGTCATTCTGGGCGAACAGGTTATTGCTGCAGAACAGCAGGACCAAACAAATAGTAACAAGTGAATTTTTCATAAATTACAGTATTTATGCAGAATCAGTGGTTCTTCAGGGATTCTACGCGTCCGATGAAATCTTCGCAGCGCTGGCAATATTCATCCCAGCAATCATGTATGGAGCGAGCGTGTTCGGCTCCCGGAACAATCCAAAGTTCCTTGTAGCCGTTCACCTTGGCTTCATAGCATTTATAGACCATTTCGGTGGGAACAAAGTCGTCGGCATCGCCATGAATGAAAAACATGGGCTTCTGGCATTTGGCGACCTGCTGGATGGCATCACCATCCTTGAACGACCAGCCGTTTTTCAGCGAACTAATGAAACTGGCAATGTCCAGGATGGGGAAGGAGGGAAGGCCGTACTCCATCTTGAGCTGATAGACCAGCTGATCCCAGATGGAACTATAGCCGCAGTCTTCGATGAATGCCGACACACGAAGGGAGTCTGCAAATTCCTCACCCGACGTAAACATGGTGATGGCTCCGCCCATCGACAATCCATGCACGATGATGTCCTGTTTGGGCCAAAGCTGATGGGCGAGGGGAATCCACAGGTTCTTGATATCCAGTCGGTCCAGCCATCCGAAACGGATATGGTCGCCACCGCTGTTGCCGTGATTGAAATGCTCCGGCACCAACACATCCCGCCCAAGCATTTCATAATGCAGATAGAAATAGCGCATCATGACAATCGCATTGTCGTCATAGCCATGCAGCACCAGCGTCGTACCCTTCGACAGGCTGTCGTGACTGAGAATCAGGCCATGACGCCGCGTGCCGTCATCGGCCAGCAGTAGGGTGTCTCGCAGATTGCCCTTCGCTTTCAGCGAGTCACTCCAGGTTTTCAGTTCAGGGTATTTGTTGAATACGCGGATATAGGTGCTGTCGATTTGATGTCGGTAGTCACTTTCAGGTTTAGTGGCTACATTCAGCATGTAATAGCCGAAATAGACGGCTATGCCACACAAAAGAAGAATGACAATTATCACAAATCGAAGAAAGTCTTTCATTTTTGTCAATAAGATTAATCATTTTCGGTGCAAATATACACTATTTTTGCAAATAAACGAAATTTTTGCTGATTTTTTTTTGTCAAAACAGATATTTAGTGTAATTTTGCGGCCAAATATGGTTATGTAAAAGGTATTTGTACCTGCAAATGACGTTCAATTGCTATTTGTATTTGATTTCAAATAGCGTTCGATTGTTATTTGTTAATTGTTAATTGTTATTTTATAATGTTCAAGATCGTAAGCAAAAAAATGTTCAGCGAGAAGGTGGCCTGCTTTGAGGTCGAAGCTCCGCTGATTGCCCAAAGTCGCAAAGCCGGACACTTCGTCATTGTCCGTATCGATGAGAAGGGTGAACGAATTCCTCTTACTATTGCTGATGCCGACACCGAGAAGGGTACCATCACCCTTGTCGTGCAGGCCGTTGGTGCAAGCTCGACCCGCCTCAATGCGCTGAATGCGGGCGATGAACTGGCCGATGTTGTCGGTCCTCTGGGCCATGCTACCGATATCCGCAAGTATGGCACGGTGATCTGCTGTGGCGGCGGTGTAGGTGTGGCTCCTCTGCTTCCCATCGTCAAGGCCATGCACGAGGCAGGCAACAAGGTCATCGTTGTACTTGCTGCCCGTACCAAGGATCTCATTATTCTCGAAGACGAGATGCGCGCTAATTCCGACGAAGTGATCATCATGACCGATGATGGCTCGTATGGCCAGAAGGGCGTCGTCACCGTGGGTGTCGAACAGGTCATCCAGCGTGAGCATGTTGACAAGTGCGTCTGCATCGGCCCAACCATCATGATGAAGTTTGTCGCATTGCTTACCAAGAAATACGAGGTGCCGACCATCGTCAGCCTCAATACCATCATGGTCGATGGCACGGGCATGTGCGGTGCCTGCCGTGTCACCGTGGGTGGCAAGACCAAGTTCGTGTGTGTCGATGGGCCTGAGTTCGACGCTGCAGAAGTAAACTTCGACGAAATGATGTCCCGCATGCGTGCCTACAAGGCCGAAGAAACCGAGGCAATGAATAACTTAATGAATGGTTAAGAAAGGTTCGAAATGTTAAGAAAGGTTCGAATGGTTGTTTGTCCTAACCCCTCTTAACCTCTCTTTACCCCTCTTAACCCCTCTTAACCAAAGAATTAGATTATGACACTTGAAGAAATAAAGGCTCTCCGCAGTGAGCCTTGGCGTGAAGAACTGCGCAAATCTATGTCACCGAAGGATCGTGGCGCCATCGAACGTGTCCAGATGCCCGAACTGACTCCCGAATACCGTATCACCACTTTCACCGAGGAGGTGCAGCAGGGTCTGACCCGCGAACAGGCTGTCACCGAAGCCAAGCGTTGCCTCGACTGTGCCGACCCCAGCTGTATGAAGGGCTGTCCTGTCGGCATCAACATCCCGACTTTCATCAAGAACATCGAACGCGAGAACTTCGAGGAAGCCATCAAGACCATCAAGAAGACCAGCAGCCTCCCCGCCGTCTGTGGCCGTGTCTGCCCGCAGGAAAAGCAATGCGAAGGCGTCTGCATCAAGCTCAAGATGAAGCAGAAGCCAGTAGCTATCGGCTATCTCGAGCGTTTTGTGGCCGACTATGAGCGCGAATCGGGCAAGATGGAGGCACCTGAATGTGCTCCCAAGAATGGCAAGAAGGTGTGTGCAGTCGGCTCTGGCCCCTCGAGCCTCGCCTTTGCTGCCGACATGGCCAAGTTCGGTTACGATGTAACTGTCTATGAGGCCCTCCACGAGATTGGCGGTGTGCTCAAATATGGCATTCCCGAATTCCGTCTGCCCAACAGCGTGGTCGAAGCCGAAATCAATACGCTCCGCGAAATGGGCGTCAATTTCGTGCCCGACGTAATCGTTGGCAAGACCATCTCCTACGAACAGATCCACGAAATGGGCTTCGATGGCATCTTTGTGGGTTCGGGTGCAGGTCTTCCCCGCTTCATGAACATCCCCGGCGAGAACCTCATCGGTGTGATGTCCTCCAATGAATATCTGACGCGTATCAACCTCATGGGCGCTGGTCGTGGCCAGGGCTATGACACGCCTGTGCTCCGTGGCAAGAACGTAGTCGTTTGTGGCGGTGGCAACACGGCCATGGACTCGGCTCGTACCGCCAAGCGCATGGGTGCCGAATCTGTCACCCTCGTCTATCGTCGTAGCGTCAACGAGCTGCCTGCCCGTGCCGAAGAGGTACACCACGCTATGGAGGAGGGCATCGACTTCCACGTGCTCCACAATCCAATCGAATACATTGCCGACGAGAACGGCCGAGTTAAGGAGGCTGTCCTCCAGGTAATGGAGCTGGGTGAACCCGATGCTTCGGGCCGTCGTTCTCCTGTTCCTGTCGAAGGCAAGACCGAAACCATCCCTGCCGACCTCGTCATCGTGGCCATCGGCGTTTCGCCCAACCCAATCATCCCATCTGCATTCAAGGGACTCGAAATCTCCCGTCGCGGCACCATCGTAGTGGGCGAGGAGACCATGCAGAGTGCCGTAAGCGACGTCTTTGCCGGCGGCGATATTGTTCGAGGCGGTGCCACCGTAATCCTCGCCATGGGCGATGGTCGTCGTGCCGCTGCTAACATGAACGACTATCTCAGCAAGTAACACATCGGCCCCTTCGGCCCTCTGTGTCCCTTGTGTTTCTTCGTGTTTCCGTTTTCAGCCGTTTTTGGCTGAAAAAAATCACCCTTCATTTAAACTTTCCTTATTTCCCAAGTCAAAATAAGGAAAGTTATTTTATTAATTTGTATAAAGATGCGTTTTACTAAACCCGTATTAGCTTTTGCAGTCTTGTCGATGACTATGATATCGCTTCAGGCTGCCATAGTAAAAGGAAAAGTTGTTGATTCAAAAAACGAACCTCTCGAGTTTGTCAATGTGGCGTTGCTCGATGCCAGTGGGAAATTGGTGTCGGGTGGTATTGTCGATCAATCAGGTCATTTCGAGTTGCCGAATGTCAAGAACGGTAACTACAAGCTGAAGATCAGTTATGTGGGCTATGAGACCATTGAGAAGAACATCTCGGTCAATGCCAAGACGATGGACGGCGTTGTACGCCTCCAGACAATCAAGATGAACGACGACTCGGAGATTCTCCAGGAAGTCAATGTGGTAGGTCAGAAGTCGTCCATGCGCCTCGAAATCGACAAGAAGGTCTTCGACATCGGTTCGCAGGCATCGGCAGCCGGTCTGTCGGCAAGCGAAGCCCTCGAGACCATCCCTTCGGTCGAGGTCGATAGCGAAGGTACCATCTCTCTCCGAGGTTCGACCAGCGTCACCGTCTGGATCAATGGAAAGGCACAGGGCCTCACCGCCGACAATCGCGGCGACATCCTCGAGCAGATGCCCGCCGAAAGCATCGACCGCATCGAGGTCATCACCAACCCTTCGAGCAAGTACAGCGCAGAAGGCTCGGCCGGTATCATCAACATCATCCTCAAGCGCGATCGTAAGGCCGGCTATTACGGTGGTGTTCAGCTCAACCTCAACAACCTGGGCGGTGGTCGCACGGGCGCCAACATCAACTACAGCAGCGGACTGCTCGATGCCTATGCCAATATCGGTTTGAACCGTCGTGTCAACGAGGGCGGCAGCTATTCCGATCGTGACTACCTCGATGGCAGCGTCAATCGCTATGCCAATATGATCACCGAATCGGAAAACGACGGCAAGGGCAACAACCTCTTCAGCCGTGCCGGTGCCACCTGGCACTTCACCCGTCACGACGACCTCGGATTCGGTGTGATGGCGATGTTTGGTTCCAACGAGAACGATACCGACTACGACTACACCAACGAGAACTTCCGCAATCCTTCTCAGGGTTACAGCCGTACGCGTCACAACCACAGCGAAGGCAACAACCGCATGATTCATGCCGACATCAACTATCGGCACGAATGGAAGACCAATCATACGCTCGATGCTCAGTTCGGTTACAGTACCTGGCGCGGTCCTGGCGATACCTACTTCGACCAGACCACTTATATGTATCAAGACCCCTTCAGTTCTACGAGTAATCCTGCCATCAGAAGCTACCAGAGCCAGCATCGCAAGATGCAGAACAACAGTTGGAGCCTCCAGATCGACTACGTGCAGCCCATCAATAAGATTTCCAAGCTCGAAGCAGGTTATAAGGCCGACTGGCGGCGCGAAGATTCGCCCACGCGCACATGGAACGACGAAGCCCGCACCATGGATGTCATCACCCTCTACAACCGCTTCATCTACAACATGGATATCCATGCCGCCTACGTCAACTATGCCGGCAAGATCACCAAGCGCCTGGGCTATCAGCTCGGTCTGCGCAACGAATACTGGAAGGTTCACACCGAGAGCACCAACTTCTACCAGGAGATACGCGAACGTCGTGAAGGCGAACCCGTTCTGAAGCCCATCGACCCGCGCAATACCCATTTCAACAAGATTTTCCCCACAGCCTTCATCAGCTGGCAGATCACCGACCACGACGAAGTGCAGTTCAACTACACACGTCGTATGCATCGTCCCTGGGGCGGTCAGCTCAACTCCTTCCAGAACATCTCCGACTCGACGTCCATCTCCTACGGTAATCCCGACCTGACGCCATCATACACCAATGCGTTCGAAATCAACTATCTGCGCACCTGGGAAGAGCACACGCTCAGCGTCAGCTCCTACTATCGTCCCACAAGCGACGTGACGCAGGGTCTCAGCTACATGGAGGACAACATCCGCTACAGCACCACGGTCAACATCGCCAAGGAAAGTAACAGCGGTATCGAGATTGTTTCCAAGAACAAGCTTTGGCACAAGGTCGATGTCACCACCACGCTCAATGGCTACTATCACAAGCTCGACGGCGGCGACTTCACCACTACGCTCAATGGCAAGGAATACGGCATTCACATCGATGGCAGCGAAAACTTCTCTTGGAATGCCCGTATGCAGGTCCAGACCATCCTCCCCGGCAAGATTTCGCTCCAGTGTCGTGGCAACTACAATGCACCGAGCAAGATTTCGCAGGGCCGTCGCGAGAGCAGCTGGTCGTTCGATGCCAGCCTGAAGCGTCAGTTTTTCGACGGCAAGTTCACCGTGGCCCTCAACGGTCGCAACCTGTTCAACTCCCGCAAGTGGCGCTCCACCACCGACTACTTCTCGCCCCAGATGGGCGGATACCATCAGTTCAGCAAGAACTGGCGTGGCAATCGCCGCATCATCCTCCAGCTCAGCTACACCTTCGGCAATATGCGCGCCAAGCGTGGTGACCGCGATCGCGGCGACCAGGAAGGCAACGAGCCACAGATGGAATACAATGGCGAAGGCGGCGGAGACGATTGATCAATCAACTTAATCTCTGACCATTCCGAGAATTCCGAGTACTCAGATTACTCCGATTACTCCGAATATTCCGAATACTCCGATAACTACAACATAACAAACCAAATGGACAAACTAAGCTATTCACTTGGCCTGAACATTGGCCAGCAGCTCCAGGGACCTCTGACCGAACAAGGTATCCTCGGACAAATCAATGCCGACGATTTCGCAGCAGGTATTGCAGATTTGTTTGCGAGACGTCAGCTCCGTATCAACCCAAACGAAGCGCAACAGCTTTTGGATAGATTCTTCAGCGACCAGCAAAGCAGGAAGGCATCAGCCGCTACCATGACTCGCGAAGCAGGGGAGAGGTTCCTGGCTGCAAATGCCAGAAAGTACGGTGTAGTGACGCTGCCCAGCGGCTTGCAGTACGAGGTTCTCAAAGAAGGTACCGGCCGAAAGCCGACCGTTTACGACACCGTGCGCTGCCACTATCATGGCACCCTGACCGACGGCACCGTCTTCGATTCGTCCGTTCAACGAGGCATGCCTGCCGAATTCCCGCTCAATCAGGTCATCCCAGGTTGGACCGAAGGTGTCCAGCTCATGAGGGAAGGAGCCAAGTACCGTTTCTTCATCCCCTATCACCTGGCCTACGGCGAACGAGGCGCTGGCTCGCAGATTCCTCCCTATTCCGCCCTCGTCTTCGACGTCGAGCTCCTCAAGGTCCTCTAATCCACCCTCTGGAATCCTTCAAAACAAAGCGATACTATCCGTCCAACGAATAGTATCGCTTTTTCTATTTTTTAATAATCAGACCGTGTCTCCGAAGCGGCCATCAATGGCCGCCTCCACTGTCTCCGTAGCGGCCGTTTTTGGCCGCCATCTTCGTGTTTTCGTCGCGGCCGTTTTTGGCCGCCTCAAACCAGCCATCAGTCCAGGAACTTCACCTTGCCCCAATCCCTCGGCTTGGCATCCGGTGTCTCGTCAGGATAGCCGAAGGCGATGGCATAGAGGAGCTCATATCCGTCGCTGAATTCCAGTTTCTTGAGATACTCGGCGCCCGCATCGGTGCGGAAGAACTGCACAGGACCACCCAGGCAGCAGGTGCCGATACCCATCGACCAGGCCGAAAGCATCATGTTCTGGCCAAGGAATCCGCAGTTCAGTTCCGTGCCCTTCGGACAAGCGATGAACACCACCGTAGGAGCGTTGCGGAACATGTTCTTGAAGTTCTCATCGACCATCTTGTCCAGTCGTTCGGCATCGAGCGTCTTCTTCCAGGCCTCCGTGCAGCCGTTGATGAATTCGGGATTATCCACCACGCGAATCTCCCATTCCTGCCGGTTGCTGCCACTGGGAGCGTTGATGCCGCATTTCACGATGGATTCCATCAGCTCGCGGCTCACGGGCTCATCCTTGTACTGGCGAATCGAGCGACGCGTCATGATGGTTTCAATCACGACATCACTCTTGCTCTGGTCAACTTTCGCATTCTCATTACTGCAGCCGCAGAGGGTCAGAAGTGCAAGACCCATCAAATAGATACTTTTTTTCATAAGAAGGATTTATTAATTGGTTTATAATGGTTTACAAAACTCGCGCAAATTATCCGAAAATCAATGCCAGCGATAAAAGTATAGCCATCAGGAACATATTGCGGCTCGTCTCGCCCAGGATTTTGTTCAAGGCTTTGCCCGAAAAAATACGGACCATCTTGCGCCAGGTCAGGAAGTGCAGCAAAGGATAGACCAGCTGAAGAGCAAGGAACACGTACCGAAGGCTGTTGCCATCGTTCAGCAGAGTGCGCCAGCACAAATAGCCGATCAGCAACGTCACCACCACACCAATCAGCAGGTAGGCATAGCGACCGCATTTCTCGCCGAAGCGCACCACGATGGTCCGTTTGCCCGAAATACGGTCCTGATCACGGTCACGATAGTTGTTGATCATCAGAAGTGCGTCGATGGCGATGCCGGCTATGATGCTCAACAGAATGGCATTCAACGTGATATGCAAGGTCAATAGGTAGTAGGTGCCGCAAACAGGTACTAAACCGAAGAAGATGAGCACCAGCAGGTCACCCCAACCCAGATAGGAGAGACGCGTCGTATAGAGGAATGCGAAGACCACGCATACCGCTCCCAACAGAACAAACTCCACGCCCTTCCAGGGAAGCTGCTGATAACTCATCGCCACGGCCAGCAGACCAACCGAACAGGCCAGGAAGATAGTGAACGCAATCCCTTTCTTCATCGCCTCGGGTGTAATCCATCCTTGCGCACAGGCACGTTCCGGTCCCAGACGGTCGTCACGGTCCGTACCTTTTTGGAAATCGAAGTAATCGTTGATGAAGTTAGCCACTACTTGCATGAGGCAGGCGAACAATAGGCAGCATACCCAGAGCTCCCATTGTCTGGCGCCCTCACGATAGGCCATCGCTCCACCCAGGAACACCGGGATCATCGCCCCTGTCAGCGTCTTCGGTCGCGCAGCCAGAAACCACGCCTTCGCCGAATTTTTCTTTATCATTTTATCACGAATTATCGAATTTAAGAATTATTCCGAGATTCCGTTATTACGTTATAACGATATTACGACATCACGAAATAGCGACAATTCTATAATTCGCTAATTCGTGATAGGAAAATTATTTCTTGACCCCCGTGAACATCCGGCAAAGCCCGAACGTGAACGCCTTGGCCTCCACCCGTTCGAACCCCGCCAGACGCAGCATCTCGCAAACCTTCTCCGGCTTCGGGAAGTGCAGCACCGAATTGGGCAAATACTTGTAAGCCTCCCTATTCCCCGAGATTAGCCCACCGATAAACGGCAGGACATGCAGGAAGTAAAGCTTGTAGCCCCAGAGCAGAATGGGATTCGAGGGTACCGACAGTTCCACGATGCAGACCAGCGCCCCCGGACGGAGCACGCGGTTCATCTCGTTCAGTCCCAGCTGCAGATGTTCGAAGTTACGCACGCCGAAGGCCACGCTGATGGCATCGAACGTATTGTCGGCATAGCTCATACATTCGCTGTCCTCCACCTTCATGTCGATGTCGAGGCCCAGCGCCTTTACCTTCTCACGGCCCACCTTGAGCATACCTTCCGAGATATCCACGCCCGTCACCTTCGGCACGCCGGCTTGGGCCAGGGCAATGGCAAAGTCACCCGTGCCACAGGCGATGTCGAGCGCATGATTGGGCTGTGTCTCGCAAATCCGCTTCACCGCCTTTCGTCGCCAGCTCTTATCCACGTTGAGCGAAAGGATATGATTCAATTTATCATAGGTAGGAGCGATGTCATCAAACATCTTCTCCACAAAGTTCTTTTTCGCCATAATTTTTTTTCCCGTCGCGGCCGTTTATGGCCACCTAAAAACCTTGGTTATCTCCTCAATGGTCTTTCTCGTCTTCTCCCGCGCCACAAAGTCATCAGCCGGATAGCCCAGCGGAATGAGCACGGCAGGCTCCTCGTCAGCGCCGAAGCCAAAGAGCTCATGGCACAGCTTCGCATCGAAGTTGCAAACCCAGCAGGTGCCCAGGCCCTGCTCGGCAGCAGCCAGGCAGATATGCTCGGCCAGTATGGCGATGTCGATGTCGCCGTGGTCTTTGCCATCATTGCCACGATGCCAGCTCTGGTCGTGCTCTATGCAAAGAATCAGATAATACGGAGCCGTCTTGAACCACTCGCGGTCGTAGCAGCGCTGCACCTTCTCGCGTAATTCCGCCGCACTTTCCGGCGTTATCAGATAGATTTTCCACGGTTGCTTGTTCACAGCCGAAGGAGCCATTCGGGCAGCCTCCAGGATATAATCCAGCTTCTCAGCTTCGACAAGATCCGACTTGTACGCGCGCACCGAGCACCGCTCTTTTGCCAATTCCAGGAAAGAATTCATAATTTGTTTTCTTTAAATAACGCCGCAAAGATAGTGATTTTTTCCGAACATTCAAAACAAAACTTTCCCTAAATGACATATTTCTCACCAATAATTTTGTAAAAAACTGAAAAAGAGACAATCTAAACAACAAATTTGAGGTAAAATGTGAAATAATTTGTATGTAGTATTTGGGAATATTAATAATGTCGTGTTCAAAATAAAAAACTCAAATTCGCTAATTCGTGATAGATATTTAATACATTTTCGTGAACTATTTTATTTTTTTCCCCATTTTTTTGGAGTTTATCGAAAAACACGTTATCTTTGCATCGAAAAAAACTAATATCCTTTATTAATTCATTTTAATACCATTAAGACTATGAAAACGAGTTTCAAAGACATCGCCCGCGAAAAACAGGCCCGTTATTTCGATGAAAAGTACGGAATCAAGGAGTTTGACACCGTCAGACGCAAGCCCACAGGGTACCCCGAAGCCAAGGACTTCAAGGTCAAAGCTTTGCTCAAAAAGGAAGATGCCAAGGACGGAAAGATTTTCTACGAAGGTTATCGTCAGCAGATTCTTGACGAAATCAAGCAGCGCATAGAGGCAGGATCTTACGCTCCGTCTGCTTTGATGAAGCGTCATGCACTTCGCAGCGAGCACATACCTTGGAATATCTTCTTCCCGATGTCCTTGTCCGTCGACAAGAAGAACCACGCCAAGGACCTGTTCAATTCAATCCTGGAAAAGGTTTCGCCCAACGGCCCAAAGATTAAGGAAATCACCGGCATCACCGTTGAGTATGCTCCCAAGGATAAAGTTTACCTCAACGACCGAACCTCCTTCGACACCTATGTTGAATTTGTGGCAGAAGATGGTGCAAAAGGTGGCATCGGCATTGAGGTGAAATATACCGAAAAAGGCTACTCGCCGAGCGAAAAGGAAAAGGAGGAGGCAATCACCAACTACAAGCACTCTCCCTATTTTGCCGTGATGAAGGAGTCAAAGTATTTCATTCCAAAAGCCTTCAAGCGTGAGGAGACGGGCCTCAGGGCGTGGTCGCCATTGGTTCGCAATGAGCTGCGTCAGATCTGGCGCAATCACTTGCTGGGCGCTTCCATGGTGCAGAATGAGGACATCAAGTATTTCCTTTCCCTGCTTGTTTATCCCAAGGGCAACACCCATTTCCACGGCGACAAGACGCACAATGGTGCCGTGCGTAATTACAAGCAATGGCTTAGCCCAGAAGGACAAAAGACGTGGCAGGCCATCACCTTCGAGGATCTGTTCCTGTTGATTCAAAAGAACTTTACCGACCCCGAAGGCACCGCCTGGGTAAACTATCTGAAGGAGCGCTATTTATTCTAACTCAAGTTTCGCATTTGCTCAACTTCCGTTCGGTCACGTCCGAGAGAAGCGCTTGTAGAGATTGGGACCCAAGAAACATACGTCCCTTAAAATCCCTTAGATTCCCTTAGAATCCCTTAGAATCATCAACTTTCGTATTTGCGAAAGTTGAGATATAAGCTATTCCGCAAAAACTTCGTTTCGTGACTATTAATTATTTCATCGAGGAGGCATTCTATCGCGCGACAGAATGCTTCCTCAATTGGAAGCAGGCGACATGGTGAAAGGATGCTCTATTGTCAGCAATTTGCCTAAGGCAATGCACAGATGGCGAACTGAATTGGCTACCTTGGTACCCATGTAGAGACTTGCAGAAAAAAGGATCACGGCGGTGATGATTGCGTACATATTGATAAATTTTTATTGGTTGATATTATTTGTCTGGACATCGAAAGGATGTCTGTGAATCATTTTCACGCCGCGAAGGTAGAGGTTTTTCTGCACGCCTGCAAGTATATTTCTGACTTTCTGATTGAGTTATAGCGACAGGGTCGCGAATGTACGACAATGGGGGAGAGGCCTGCTTTTTTCTGTCGCCCTCTCGGGGCTTTTCTCCGGCGAAAATAGACATTTGGCAAACAAAATAGGGATATCAAGATTTTCTGCACGATGTGCAAATTTTCTGCTGCCATTGAGGCAGCACATTTTCCGGCAGTAGAGACAGGGCATTGAGCCCGCAGTCTCCTGCCATTTTCACCTCTTGTCTATCTTTTTATATAGAAGCTTTTTTTTCAAAATGAATCTTCGTTTCTTATTTTCGTAAAGGATACTTCCTAAAATACTCCTCAAGCTCTTTCTGTTTCTCTCTGGCCATTTGTTTCCAATCTTCATCATCGCCATTCATAATATTTGCCACATAGTCATCCCACTCGCGTGACTGGAAATATTCCCGCATCTCTGCGATATATTGCTCGAGTCGCGTCTTGAGACTATCGAAGTCCGCAATCACCCAATCAAAACCATTGTAATGCAGGACAATAGTGTGATTGCGTTGAAAATATTTTACTTCCACATAAGCCGTCTTTTGGCCGTTCAAGGTATAGTCTATTACCTCAACCTGATTATTCTCGCTTCCATCATAATCTTGACCAGACACGAAATAATACAGCCATTCTTCATAACCGATTTCACCTATTCCGCTGCTCGGCATCGAAAAAGCATGATTCAGCAACCGATAGAACGACGGCTCAAACGCCTCCCTGCGGCTATTTTCCATCCCATGATCGGGAATATACGGAACCAATTGGGCCACCCTTCTCTTGATGTAATAATCCTCGAGATAAGCTTGTCCATACACATCTTGTACAGCCAGCAGGCTGCATGCCGAAAGAATTAAAGATAGAATTAGATTTCTCATATTATTAGTGTTTTTGGGAGTTAACAGGAGTTATCGGGAGTTAGTGCTAACGCACGGGAGTTAACGTACAAATGTGTCTCGGGTCGCGGAGCAAAGATACATATTATAAATTTATATACCTTATCGGGATTCACTTTAACATTAGTTTAACGCTTCACCCGCACACTTAGTCCCATCTCGCCCCAATCTTGCACCATCTGTCCTTCACCAGTGCCTTCTCACGTCAAGATGGTTTTATGTGTCCACGGCGGGTACAATAGTATTACACGATGGGATTACTATTCCCAACCAGACGGAAACTAAGCGACAGATTGATGGTATCCATCTCGCAAATTTGTTTGGCGAGGAGGTTCATGTTGTGGAAGCGGTCGTAATTGGAGGGAACCGAAGGGTTAAGAGGGGTTAAGAGAGGTGAAGAAAGGTGAAGAGGGGTTGGGGGGCCATAACTCATGGCGCCATCGAGCTGCGAGGGCATGGCGTCGAGGTCATCAGGCCAGGGGGCGAGGATGAGGAGGGAGCCTTCGGCACAGGCGAAGAAGCGCTCGCCCTCGGGCTTTCGGGTGATGGGTTCCTTCTGGAGATGGATGAGCGGAAGGCGCTCTTCGATGGCGATGTTCTTGATGGCGAGTTCGCCGGGGGAGATGCCGGGCGTGACGAGCACGGTGCCCTCCTGGGCATCCTTGATCCAGGCGTCACGATCGTGCTGCCATGCCTGGGTGTCGGTGTAAGGGACGTTGGTGCGCGTATCGGGTGGGTAGGGAAGTGCAGAGTAGCCATGCTGCAGGCGCTCGTCGAGGGTGAGCTGTTCCATGCGTGCCTTTCGATGGCAGAAGACCTGCGCCTTCAGGGGGCAGCGCAGCAGCAGGAAATTGCCGAAGGCGGAGTAGCGCACGCCGGCAATGGTGAGGCACAGGCACGACTGCATGAACTGCGGCACGCGCGCCTTGATGATGGCGCGGCGCGGGTTGTCGTTCACGTAGGCAATCATGGCCTGCAGCTGGCCCTTTCTCCATAGGAAGGAGTCGTCGTAGTTGTCATCGAAGAGGGGCCGCTGGGTGTGCGGGTGGGAGGCGTAGAAGCGAGCGCGCTGCGCGCGGGACATGCGGTGCGGGTCGGGGGGAGGGGGCGTGGATGACATTTCTGTTGCAGCCAAAAACGGCTGTGACGGAGGACAAGGAGGGGCCCCGTTTTGGTTTTCGTCCACAGACGTTTTTGGCTGTGACGGCTGCGACGGAGGACAGGGAGGAGCCCCGTTTTCGTCCACAGCCGTTTTTGGCTGTGACGGCTGCGCGTCGGCGGCCATCAACGCGTGCCAGCGCTTCGTGCAGCCCACCTTAAAGCCCCATATCACCTGCCCGACGCTCACGTCCATGCGCTCCTCTACAAAGAGGACGCCGTGGAAGTGGTCTGGCATGACGGAGGCGGCCAGCGTCTTGACCTTGTGATTGTGACGCAGCTGGTTAGCGGGGATATTCTCCCACTCCTCCATCACCGCCTCCCCAAGCGGGGAGAGGTTGACGCCAGGATTGGCGAGGTCCATATTGAGCTCGCCGAGGAGGTGGTCGCGATTGGCGACCACGATGGTGATCAGATAGATGCCACGTTCGTAGTAGTCGTGGCCATTGCAATGCGGGCGATGGGAGGGTGTCATGGATGGCGATGGGATAGGGTCATGTATGGCGATTGAATACGGCCGAATCTCGACAAATGTGCGCTGCAAAGTTAAGGCTTTTCGCGGAGATTGCAAAAATAGTTGAAAATATTTTATTTTTTCAGGCAATTTTTTTTATATCTTGCACCATCTGTCCACCATCAGTACAATCTCACCCCACGATTGTATCACTTGTACACGGGTAGTACATTCTCACCGCAATATGGTACTATGTGTACGCGGGTGGTACAATCCCACGGCAAGATTGTACTATATGTCCACGGGTGGTACAATCTCACGCCAAGATGGTACTATCTGTCCACCATTAATCCAATCTCATCCCAAGATTGTATCAAGTGTCCACAGGAAGTACATTCCCACGACATAGCTGCACTACTTGTGCACAGATAGTGCAATCTCGCTGCAAGATGGAAGGGATTGTGTGGGGGAGGGGTGGGAGTGGAATGAGAGGGGACTATTCGATAAAATATCCTGTAAAATACAGTATTCGAATGGTGGTTGAAAGTTAATATTGAGGAAGAAGAATAAAAAAAACTACATAAATCAAAAAATAATTGAAATATTTTTATTATTTCAAAAAAAGTTATTATCTTTGCACTCTGAATTACTAAAATAAAAATATTGGAAACGATGGAGAAACTACTACTCAACTCTCTAGCTTTCGAGTTCCCTGAGGAACCCGTAGTGTTTTACTTCTGCCACGAGTATTATTCAGATAGACCACTCTTCAGAATGGCATCAAGTATTCTATGGCCAGAAAATATAAGAACCATATTCCCTAATCTCGCTGAAGGTGATGAAATCTTCACCTCCTTTACTGACCAGTACGAAGGTATGAAACCATTGGCACTTGACCTCAGACATGAAGGCAACTATTACTTTGCCAAACGATATGCCAATCGGCTGATCAGAAAGTATTTCCAGTCACATTTCCCCCAATGCATACTTTCGATCATCAATATCACAAAAGACAATGAAATATGGGTAAAGAGTAACGAACCTGCCGAGTTTGCCAATTGTGCAAGATTTGACCGCTTCCTATTTAGGATTGATTTTAACAAATTCAAGAAGAAGCCAGAACTATTATTACTCAAGTTTCGCAAGTGAAAAAACGATGTATAAAATTGTATAAAAAAACGCCAAGAGTCTTGCATAAGTTGCAAGAAATTAGTATCTTTGCGCTGCTACACGATAAATCAACTAAAATACTCTTGGCATGCGCAAAGATACGAAAATCATCTCAGAAATTGGCATTTTTTTCAAGAAATCTGCCGAAAACAAGGCTATTTACAGCATTATGGACGTCATTAGCAGTGTGAGATTGCAAGAAAGACAAATTGGAATTCATAAAAATGCCAATTGCAAGTTCACCGTCCTGCACATCTTCCATCTGCTTCTTCTCTTCCCTTTCTTCTCGGTCAAGAATATCTATCACTTCGCAGACTCGGGCCTTAGTCAGATGTTCTCAGCAGAGAAAGATGTCTTCTACCGGTTCCTAAGCAATGACAATATCAGATGGAGGGATATTCTTTATGCCGTCAATCGACAGCTTATCACCAAGCTTGAGATCCGGAAGGATTCCAAAGAAAGTAAAGATCCCGTCTGCCTCGTCGCCGACGACAGCGACCATCCCAAGACCGGCATCCATACAGAACTGATAGGCAGAATCCATTCTCATGTAGACCACAAGTCAAAACTTGGCTACAAAGGACTGTATCTTATGCGTACTGATGGAAAGACCCAGACAGTGCTAGACTTTTCCTTACATGGAGAGCAGGGCAAGAACTCTTCCAAGCCACAAGGCCTGACAAAGAAGCAGCGAGAGGAGCGCTATACCAAAGAACGCAGTGCGGATTCTGTTGTCTCAACTCGCATCTCCGAATATACGGATTCCAAGCTGGATTGTCTGATCAAGCAAGTTAAGAGAGCTATTCAGAAGAAGGTCCACTTTGACTATCTTCTTGTAGATAGTTGGTTTACTTGCAAGGAGCTAGTGCATTTCGTACGGACGAAATGCCACAAGATCCATTTGCTAGGCATGATCAAAATGGGCAAGACCGAATATTCTACAGAATATGGAGACAAGAATGCCAATGAGATAGTGGAGAAGATCAAGGCCTTGGACAAAAAAGCCAATCGAAAGAATGGCGAAAAGCGTATCAAGTACAGTCGTCAATATCGCTGCCACTACTTCTGTGTAGACGCGATGCTCGATGGGAAAAAGGTCCGTTTGTTCTTCTGCAAGCGTGGAAAGAATGGTAACTGGAAAGGGTTGCTGACGACAAATACCAAGCTTTCTTTTATGGAGGCTTACAGGATTTATGCGATGCGCTGGAGTATTGAAGTCTACTTTCACGAGGCCAAAGGACTGCTTAGACTCGGGCAATGCCAGTGCCGGGATTTCTCTTCTCAGATTGCAAGTATTTCAATTGCAATCCTGCAGTATAACATATTGTCAGTTGTGAAGCGTTTTGAGTCTTACCAAACAATCGGAGGCTTGTTTAACCAGACACTTTCCGGCACGCTTGAACTCTCTGTAACGTCAAAGATCTGGGCCTTATTGCTTGAAACAATTGTTGAGATTGCTGAGCTGTTGTCTGCAGATGTAGATGATATCATCGCTACTATAGTCCAGAATAATCCAAAGACAAAGTTCTTTTTCGATAATTATACAGCCAGGCAGGTGGGCTGATTCTCACTTGCGAAACTTGAGTACAATAGTTTATCGTTAATTATGGTGCGACAAAAAACAACAGATGTTTTGCAATGGTAATACGGGGTTTCCGAATGCTTACAAACTAAAAAGCACCGCCTCAAAGCAATGCTCAATCATCCTTAACCACAATTAACTATCCCCCTACAACTCGCCAATATCTCCTTCAACTCCGTCTCATTGGCCTTGTCGAGTAGCGTCAATATCTGGGAACGATACTGTTGTTGATTCCATTTGCTCATCTCTCTGACTTGTGTTTTGCTGTATAAGGGAACTCTTCTAAAGTAGTTTGAAAGATGGGCAAATACAGTAGGATATTTGACGACCGTAGTTTTCAAAATGAGCAAAACCGACTCATTTAACATTTTTTATAGTTCTTATTTTGCCCCATTTCAAAGGGTTCAAAACTCAAAGGCTCCACAAATTTTTAGCAATTTGTCATTCTTTTCGTCCAATAGGTTAGTAATTTCGGCAGTTGCAAAGAAAAATCCTACGCAGAGTAAATTCCACATAGGATTTTTGTGGAGCTGGAGGGGTTCGAACCCTCGTCCAAACAGGGGGTATCGGCGCTTTCTACATGCTTATTCCAGCCTGGATTGTCGGGTGTCGCCAAGACCTGGACCACCAAGCGGCACCTTAGCCTCTAAGATTTCACCAGAGCCGCGAGGCAGACCCTGATTAGTCCCGATTTACCTGCACCACCGGTTCCTCAGTCTCGGAACAAGGACCTTGGGGTGATGTCTTGTCAGCCGACCTTGTCAGCTGATTAAGCTTCAATCTACTATACTTCGATTAAGCAGCAAGAGCGTAGTTATTCTCGCCAATTATATTTTGCCATCGTGGATTAGAGTGATAGGTGACATCTCACTGCATGCTTACACAGAGGCCCATCCCGCTGTCAAAGCCAGTCAGCCCCGGTTTGAGGGCGCAAAGTTAAGACTCTTTTTTGTAAAATGCAAATTATAGGTGCATTTTTTCTCAAAAAAGGTGATATTTTTACAACTTTTAGTGATTTTGTTTCTATTTTCGGGTCGAAAATTAGGAAAAACCGAAAAAAATCGTTAACTTTGCGCCGCAAAATTTTCGAATTATAGCAATTTATTTAGAATGAATAATAGAGTAGTTATTACAGGTATGGGTATCTGGTCGTGCCTCGGCTATGACCTTGATACGGTACGCGAAGCATTATACAACGGCAAATCCGGTATTATTTTCGACCAGACTCGCAAGGATATGGGATTCCGATCGGCATTGACTGCCTTCGTCGAGAAGCCCGACTTGAAGAAGCTTATTCCCCGCAATCAGCGACAGTTCATGCCCGAGGAGGCACAATACGCTTATTGTTCCACACGCCAGGCCCTGGAGCAGGCCGGCATCACACAGGAGTACCTCGACGAGAACGAGGTGGGCATCCTGTTCGGCAACGATTCGGTTGCACAGGCGACCTACAAGGCCGTGAGCAAGATCTATGAATACAAGGATACGGCAGCCTGCGGTTCGGGCTCGATCTTCCAGTCGATGAACTCGACGGTGACGATGAACCTTGCCACGCTGTTCCACCTGCGCGGCATCAACCTGACCACGTCGGGTGCCTGTGCTTCGGGCAGCCACGCCCTGGGCCTGGCCTACCTGCTGATCAAGGATGGCCTGCAGGACTGCATCATCGCCGGTGGCGCCCAGGAGGTGAATCCCGAGTCGGTGGGTTCGTTCGACGGCATCCAGGCCTTCTCGACCCGCGAGGATGAGCCGACGAAGGCGAGCCGCCCGTTCGACAAGAACCGCGACGGACTGGTGCCCGGTGGTGGCGCTGCCACTTTGATCGTCGAGAGCCTTGAGCACGCCCTGGCACGCGGCGCACAGCCTATTGCCGAGATCATCGGCTGGGGCTTCAGCGGCAACGGCGACCACATCTCGACGCCCAACGTGGCTGGCCCACAGCGTTCGCTGGAACTTGCCCTGAAGAGTGCTGGCGTCGATGTGAAGGAGATTGGCTACGTGAATGCACATGCCACTTCGACCCATGCTGGCGACGGACGCGAGGCCATGGCAATTGCCAACGTGTTCGGCGACTACAAGGTGCCCGTGACTTCGACCAAGGGACAGACCGGACATGAGATGTGGATGGCTGGTGCATCGGAGGCCATCTATTCGATCCTGATGATGAAGAACAACTTCATTGCCGGTTCGCTCAACTTCGAGGAGCCCGACGAGGAGACGGCCTGCATCAACGTGATCGCCAAGACGCAGGAGGCTCACTTCGACATGTTCCTGAGCAACAGCTTCGGATTCGGCGGAACGAATTCAACCCTTATCATCAAGGAATATAAGGGTTGAACAATTAACAATTAAAAATTAACAAATAACAATTGTTGGTTGGTCCCAAAATAATTAACAATTAACAATTAACAATTGTTGGTTTGACCAAAGAAATAATAAAAAACAATTCAATTTTTTGAAACAATTAAATAAATATACATTATGACACGTGAAGAAATTATCGATCAGGTAAAGGAAGTCCTCGCTGAGGAGTTTGAGGTAGAACAGGACGTCATGACTGATGACGCAGTTATCAAGGATACCCTTGAGCTCGACAGCCTTTCGCTCGTTGACCTCGTTGCAGTAATTGAGCACACCTTCAAGGTGAAGATCCCTGCAGCCGACCTCCCCACCGTCAAGACTTTTGCACAGCTCTACGACTACATCGAGAGCCACCTCTAATTCCCGACGGATATTCGTACAAAATTGCAGCGCCCTGCGGACCCTTCAATGGTGCGCGGGGTGTTCGTTTTTTACTACCATACGAAGATTATGCTGTATCAAGGAGAAGATATCAAGAAGCTGATTCCGCAGCGCGACCCCATCATGATGGTCGATGCGCTGGTAAGTGCCGAAGGTGATGTCTGCCAGACCGAACTCGGTGTGCGCGAAGACAATTTCTTCATCGAGGAAGACCAGCTGCTGTCGGAGCCGGGGCTTATCGAACACATCGCCCAGTCGGCGAGTGCCTTTGCGGGCTATCGCTGTGTGGTGAAGGGCGAGCCTGCTCCCGTGGGCTATATCGGCGAGGTCAAGAAGTTCCATTGCTATCGTCGCCCTGCCATCGGTGACGTGCTCAGCACCACCATCACCATGGGTGCCGAGGTCAACGGCATCACCATCATCACGGGCGAGACCAAGGTGAACGACGAAGTGGTGGCCGACACCCAGATGAAGATCTTTACGGCCGACGAGTAATTGCGACCCATAAATTTCGAAACTATGCTACTAAAGGATAAGTTTTACAAGGTGGAGCAGGAGAACATCCTGACACCCCTCCATGGCGTCTATCTGATTGCCCTGCTGCCCGATGCCGACGTCTATCGGGGTCATTTTCCCCACAAGCCGGTGTGCCCGGGCGTCTGCAACATCGAGACCATCCGCGAGTGTGCCGAGATGCTCACGGGCAAGAAGCTCTTCATGAAGACCATCAAGCAATGCCGCCTCACGGCAGTAGCCACCCCGCAGGTCTGCCCCTTGCTCGACGTGAATGTGATGCTGACTCCCAATGCCGACTCTTCGGCCTACATCATCCAGGCACGTATCGCCGATGCCGAGACGACCTATATGGAGCTGAAGGGAGAGTTTGCAATTAATATGAATAAATAGGGGAATTTTAGGGATATTAAGGGATATTTGGGGATGTTAAGGGACGTCACTATCGCCTGTAGAGAGTAGGACCAAAGAAACATTTGTCCCTTCTAATCCCTTAAAATCCCTAAGAATCCCTAAGAATCATTTAATAATAATGACAAACTTTTTTATTCGAATATATCATTTCTTCGACAAGCACAGGGTGGTGTGGGTTGCACTGTGGGCCTTTCTGCTGTGTTTCTTCGGCTACTTTTCGACCAAGATCTACCTGGAGGAGGACATTGCACGCCTGCTGCCTTCGTCGAGGAACGAGGACGGAAGCATCAAGCTCGCCTTCTCGAGCCTGCGAATCAAGGACAAGACGTTCATCATCTTCCACGATCGGGAGGGAATCGGCGTGGATTCGCTCTGCAATGTGGTGGATGCCTTCTGCGACTCGATTCAGGCGCGCGACAACCAGCGTCCAGAGAACATGCGCACCATCGGCAACCTCTTCAGCCAGGTTCATACCGACGATATCCTGTTCGAGGGCATCGACTACATGATGGAGCACCTGCCGAACTACATCGACACGTCGGCCTATGCGGGCTTCGACACGCTGCAGACCGAGGCACACATCCTGAAGCAACTGCAGGAGAACAAAGCGCAGGCCACTTCGCTCATCGGTGAGGCCTTCCCCGAACTTCTGCAGATCGACCCCATCGGCATGCGTTACGTGCTGATGGACAAGATGAAGGGACTGATGAATGCGGGCGGCAGCTATTCGATTGTCAACCAGCACCTGCTTGTGCCCGATTCGACCGTGGCTGCCGTGGTCATCACACCAAGGTTTGCCAGCACCGACTCGGGCAACGGCGCCATCCTGTTCCAATGGATGAACGAATACATCGAGCAGTTCGAGGCCATTGCCCCGGGCGTGAAGATTGGTTATCACGGTTCGCCTGCCAATGGTGCCTACAACTCGTGGACGCTGAAGAAGGACATCAAGAACAACATCATGTGGTCGCTGATCATTGTGCTGCTGGTCATCTTCCTTTGCTTCCGCAACTGGAACACCATTCCGCTGCTGCTGCTGCCCGTCGCCTTCGGCACGGTGTTCGGCCTGGCGATGATGTACTTCATCAAGGGACAGTTCTCGCTGCTTGCCTTGGGCATCGGCGCCATCGTGCTGGGTGTGGCCTTGAGCTACGTGCTGCACGTCATCACCCACTACAAGTACGTGGGCGACCCGGTACAAGTGCTCAAGGACCAGGTGAAGCCCGTGCTGATGGGCTGCATCACCACCATCGGTTCGTTCTTAGGTCTGATCTTTATCCAGACGGATCTCCTTCAGGACTTCGGCCTGTTTGCCACCTTTGCCATTGTGGGCACTACGGTGTTCTCGCTGGCCTTCCTGCCTCCGTTCTTCAACGAAAGGAAGAACAAGCTGAATCGCCATGCGTTCAAGGTCATTGACCGCATCAATGCCTATCCCATCGACCGAAACAAGCCCCTTTTGGTGCTCATTGCGGTCTTGACCGTGATTTGCGTAGGCTACTACCTGGTGGGCGGCACGAACTTCGATGCCGACATGCGCAACCTGGGCTATTGGCCCAAGAACCTGGCCGAGACCGAGGCCCTGGTGCGTGAGAAGACCGATTCGGGAGACCGGCACCAGTACTTCGCAGCCAGTGGATCCACGATGGAGGAGGCCATCGAGAACTTCTCGCTCATGGCCGAGAAACTCGATTCGCTGCAGGAGGAGGGCCTCGTGACCAAATATAC